>Ga0194132_10004522_pt1 | contig 23573 bp, 18 predicted proteins | sample TA2KigOf80mmetaG_FD_148612 | JGI IMG/M metagenome (GOLD analysis project Ga0194132, IMG submission 148612) | Freshwater microbial communities from Lake Tanganyika, Tanzania - TA2015054 Kigoma Offshore 80m | ecosystem: Environmental > Aquatic > Freshwater > Lake | place: Tanzania: Lake... | reverse complement strand
CGCCGCGATAAGCGAGGCCGGCGAGATTCGTCAGCGGATCGACTTCTTTCTTGATGTCGAGCAGCAATTTTTTCTCGCGAATCAGATCGATATAGCTGCGCAAGTCCTGGGGCATGCGGTTCCTCCGAATGGTTTTTTCAATTTTTATGAGATCACCGAGCGCGATGCAACTTGGCAACCAGAGATCAGCAGGCAGACGTCAACCCATGAAACCCGGAGCAACCCGAAACCCGGAACTCGAAACCCTTAACAACCAGCACGCTTGGCACGCTACCGTCCACCAAAGATTTCGTGAAACTGTTTGGCGTAGCCTTCGAAATTCTCCAACACTTCCACCGGCGCAAATGCCGGTTTGATGCCTTCAATATAGCGCGGCTGTTCCGGCGGCACGTCGATGCGATCGGGGATGCGGTTCATGCCGCGGACCAGCTCTTGGCCACGCTTCGACAGCACGAAGTCGACAAACAGCCGTGCCGCATTGGGATGCGGTGCCTTAGCGGCGATGCCGACGGGATGGATATTGGCAAAGACCGGATTGAGATAGATCCAATCCACCGGCGCGCCCTGCGGTTTCAACTGCTCGTATTGCGCCGAGTAGGTACTGAGCGAGCCTTTGTATTCACCGGCAGCGACTAGCTGCGCGAGAATCGTCCGGCCATTGCGCAGACCGACTTGCTTGGAGAGCTCGCGCATATAGGCTATGCCCTTTTCGTCGCCCATCGCTTTGACCATAGTGCCGAACCATTCATAGGCGCGGCTGTCCAGGCCGATGTTGCCCTTCCATTCGGGCCTCAACAAATCCTGGTGCGTCTTTGGAATACTGGCCCGCGGCACGTTGCGCGTGTTGTAGCCAAACGCCCCGTAGTTAGTGTAGATCGACGTCCAGGTCGCCTGCGGATCTTTGTAGCCGTCGCGATAGAATTTCCGCTCCGGCGAATCGTAAACCGCCAACAAGCCGCGCTTCTTCAGATTGTAGCCGTAGTAGCTCGTGCTCATGACCACGTCCCAGAGCGGCTGCCCGGCACGGTTTTCGGTGAGAATGCGCTCCATCAACTGCGCGTCGGTGGCGCGGTAAAACGAGCCTTCGATCTTAGGATAAAGTTGGCGAAAGCCATCGATCAAAATCTTTGAATCGGTGGCATTGAACGCTGCGTAAAATACCAGCTTGCCTTCGGCTTCGGCAACTTTTTTAACATCCTGCGCATAACCTGTCGCACAGACACCAAGCAGCACACCGATTCCGAAAAACGCGAAACCGGAAACCCAAAACCCGAAACGTTTCCTCATGGCATCTCCGCCAACAACCGCCCATAACCCTGCACCGGCTCATTCAAATGAAGAATTTTTTTCGTCGCCCACACCTGCGCCGGAATGCTTGACAACACAGTGGTCTTCAAGTCTTTCTCCAGTGTCTCGATGACCGGCAAATTATGCCAACCGGCACCGAGCATGTAGATGCCGTCAGCTTTCCCGGCGGCGAGGAAGTTTTTCTTGGCAAAATCGTAGATCGCTTCGGGCGACAACTTGCCGGCGTCTTTGAACGGCACTTCGATGCCGGTCATCGACTTCACGTTAAAGCCGTCGTCGCGCAGAAACTTGGCAAAACGATCGTTCATGTCACCTTGAAAATAGGTGATGCCGACCAGCGATTTCATTCCCAAGGCGCGAAACGCGTCGACTTGGGCGATGGTCGCGACCGTCACAGGAATTTTGTATTTCTTCGTCAGCGAATCGGCGATCGCCCGGTCGGCGCCATGGCCGCGCACCATGGTCGGCGGCGCGCCCATGATCATGACCACATCGGCGCCCAACTCGGCCAAACGCGCGACTTTTTTTTCGGCCACTGTGAGCGCCTCTTGCAGCTCTTTCTCATTGCCGGCGCGAATGCCGGCATGGGCCGGAATAAAGCCGACGCCCTCCGGCATCAGCTTGATGAAACTCTCCATTGAACCAGGTCGATAGGTTGGCTTTACCAAACCAACGACGCCGCGCGCTCCGTAGTACATAAGCTTCGATCCTCCGTTCGCTAGGTCGCCCAAGCGCTGAAATATCGCCTTAACTTTCTTTTCGCAAGGACACCTTCAACGACAACCTTGGCGCATGCTATATCAAGCCGAACATGCTTGATCTGATCCGCTCCAAACTTGCCAACCTCTACTTCGGCTGGCGCATGATCGCCGCCAGCTGCATCATTCGCGTGCTGGGCGGCGGACTGCACGCCTATGGGCTCAGCGTTTTCTTCTTGCCGGTGACGCAAGAGCTCAACCTCAGCCGCGCCGCGGCGTCGCTGGTTTTTTCCCTGGGACGCGCCCAAGGCGCGCTGGAAGGTCCGGTGGCGGGCTACTGCATCGATCGCTACGGCCCGCGTCCGGTGATCCTATTCGCCGTCGTGCTCGCCGGCATCGGCTATGTCATGCTCTCGGGCGTCAACAGTTTTGCGGCTCTGATGATCGTCTACATGGGCGTGATATCGCTGTCGTACCAGGCGGGATTTATGGACGCGACCATGGCGATCGCCAACACTTGGTTTATTCGCAAGCGCGCGTTGGCCATGTCGCTCACCAGTGGCTCCATCGCTTTGGGCGGCACGCTGGTCACGCCGTTTCTCGCCTACGCCGTCCACACCTGGGGCTGGCGCGCCGCCGCCATCGGTGCCGGCATCGTGTTTCTGATCAGCGGCTTGCCGCTGGCGCTGACGATTCGGCGTTCCCCCGAAAGCATCGGCTTGCGGCCCGACGGAGATTTACCGGCAGCATCGCCGAATCAAGCACATGCAACTGGAAGCAAGGCACCGAGATTTGCAGAGCAAGAGTTGTCGCTCGCTCAGACACTGCGCACCCACCAGTTTTGGCTACTGACTTTCGCCACCACGTTTCGCACCGTGTGTTCGGCCGGCGTGCTCGTGCATTTCGTGCCGATCTTGGTTTGGAAGGGTTACAGCCAAACTCAGGCGGCGTTTTATCTCGGCGTCATCGCCTTCTTCGGCATGCCAACCCATTTGCTCATGGGCTGGCTCGGCGATCGCATCGACAAGCAACGCCTGATGGCTTTCTCCATGGCGCTCGGCAGCGTGGCGATCTACTGCCTATTTCAAGGCACCCACGAGTGGCAGCTCTGGGTAGCGGTGGCACTTTTCAGTCTCTTCGAAGGACTGTTCCCAGTGACCTGGGCCACGGTGGGCGATTTCTTCGGGCGAAAAAACTTCGGCAAAATTCGCGGCAGCATGAGCTTTCTCTATACTTGGGGTAGCGTGCTCGGCCCGGTCTTGGCCGGCGCAATCTACGATCGCAGCCAGAGTTACGCCGGCTTGTATTGGGTGATGTTCGCTTTGTGCTGGCTGACCGCGCTGCTTTACGCGTTGCTCCGGCGCCCGGCGGCAACGCACAGATAAACAGTTACTGAGTGCCGTTGTTTTTCAGGCTATCGGAAGCGGCGGCGAGCACCCTCGTCCGCAAATCAGGATGAAGGTTTTGAATCAGTGCCAGTACTGGCTCACGCTGCCCCCAGTCGATCAGGTCATGTACAACCCCAACGGTGGAAAGGATTCTGGTCTGCCGGGTGGGGGCAAGCGCTTTGATCAACGTCAGGGTCCGCGCCGCCTGGCCATCGCGAGCCAATGCCGACACGGCACCCTCTGCCATCAATATTCGGGTTTGTTGATCCGGATCGAGTGTCTCGATAAGTGCCAAAGCCCGCCCCGATTCGCCGTCGCGCGCCAGCCCTGCAACCGAGCCATTGGTGGCAAAAATCTTCGCTTGTTGTTCTGGGTCGAAGGAATCGATCAACTCCAGCGTGCGCGCCGCCTGCGCCTCATGGGCCAGCCCCGAGACGGCACCATCCGTAGTCAAAATTCTTGTTTGCAGCTCGATATCGAGATTTTCGAACAGGGCAAAAGTCCGCGCCGCTTGGCCATGGGCACCGAGGCCATGCACAGCACCCTCTGCCATCATGGCCGTAGCCTGCTGCTCCGTGCTGAGCTTCTCAATCAGCCCGAGTACCTCCGCTGCCTGACCATTATTGCTCAACCCCAAGACAGCACCGGGCGCTGCCAAAACCTGTGTCTGTTGGGCGGGGTCGAGCGTTCGGATCAACGCTAGGGTTCGTGCGGCGGTGGTCCGTGCCAGCTCCGCAACTGACCGCCCCATGGACAAGATCTGCGCCTGCTGGCTGATATTGAGTTTTTCCATTATTCCGATCGCCTGTGCCGCTTGGCCATTGTGCGCCAGCGCCGATAAAGCATCGGCGCCAACCAAAACTTGCGCCTGCTGATCGGCATCGAGGTTCGCAATGATTGCAATCGTCTCCGCGGCTTGTCCATTGCGCGCCAGGTGCAGGACGGCATTGGGCCCCGACAAAATCTTCCCCTGCTGAGCAGCATCGAGTTTTTGTATTAACAAAAGGGTTCGCGCGGCCTGGCCGTTATTAACCAGCCCCGAGATCGCGTCATGCGCCGACAAAATGGTGGTCTGCTGGGCGGGATTTACCTTTTGAATAAGCGCCAGCGTCCGCGCCACATGCCCATGGGAAGCCAGCGCGGCCACTGCATCACGCGCCGACAGCACCGAGGTCTGTTGAGTAGAAGTAAGTTTCTGAATGACTTCTAGAGTTTTGCCGGCCTGGCCCCTGCGCGCCAGCTGCGCAATGAAGCCAGCCACAGACAAGATCGCGACCTGCTGCGATGGATCGAGCCGCCCGATCAGCGCAACGGTCCGGCCAGCTTGCCCCCTCCGAGCAAGGGCGCGCATGCCCTCGCCGGATGCAAGAACGGAAGCTTGCTGGTCGCCGGGGAGCAATTTGAAAATTGCTGCAGGCAAACTGAGAATTGCCGCACGTACCAAACTCATATTTCAATACCCGGGCTGTGCCTGCACCGACATCGATATGCTATTTTGCGTGGCGCGAAGAGGGTCATCGGTAATACAAAAGAGGCAAGCCCATGTTTGAACTGTCAACGCTGCTACTCTGATGCTGCTATTTCGCTCTCGGACACTAACCACTCTCCGGCAACCAAGAAAACCCATCTGTCCACGCCGCCAGGACCGCTCGACCCGGTGTGCCAGAGCGACTTAACCCTATACTCAACAAACTCAGCTTTGTCTATGCTTCGAAGCCATTTAGTCAAGGGCCCTACGCCCCATCGAGAAGGGCCGGGTTCATGCGCTGGAGCGCGCCGTTTGACGCTCTGGCGGCGAAGTGACTATAGAACCTATGACGTGCGAGAGGAGCCGTAACCATGACGAGTCGCGCCGCAGCGATACGGGCCAGTCTCAAACACCCTGTGATCGACGGCGACGGTCACTGGTTGGAGCCAGTGCCGATTTTTCTTGAGTACTTGCGCGAAGTCGGCACCGCAGCATCAGTCGACCGCATGCGCGCGCTCTGGCAGCGTAGCCACACGTGGTACCGCTCCACATGGGCGCAGCGCCAGCACAACCGCACGCGGCGCAGCAACTGGTGGGGCAGCACCAGCAACACACTCGACAAGGCAACCGCGCTGCTGCCGGCCTTATTGAACGAACGGCTGCCGGAGTTGGGCGTCGACTTTGCGCTGATCTATCCGAGCCTTGGGCTTGCGCTCAACGGGATTGCCGAAGACGATCTGCGCCGCGCCACGGCGCGTGCTTACAACCAGATGACAGCCGACATGTTCGGGCCCTATGCCGCAAGGTTCGCTCCCGTTGCGATCATTCCTGCACGCACACCGGAAGAAGGGATCGATGAACTCGAAAACGCCGTCGGCAAGCTGGGCTACCGAGCGATCATGCTCAAAGGCAATCAGGACCGGCCGATCCCAAGTGCAGCGGAAGGCGGCGACGCCAAGAAAGCCGCGTGGTACTTGGACACCATCGCCCTCGACAGCCCGCTCAATTACGATCGGTTCTGGCAGCGCTGCGTCGATCTCGGCGTCGCCGTCACCCAACACTCGGGCAGCGGCAGTTGGCCGGACCGCTGTTCCATCAGCAACTTCACCTACAACCACATCGGCCACTTCGCGGCATCGAACCATGCGTTTGCACGCGGCGTTTTTCTCGGCGGCCTGGTGCGGCGCTACCCGACTCTCAATTTTGGTTTCATGGAGGGCGGTGTGAGCTGGGCCTGTCAGTTGTGCGCCGACTTGCTCGAACACTGGGAAAAGCGCCGCCCCGCCGGCCTAGAGAATCCGAAGAACACCAACCTGGCTGAGCTCAATCAATTGATCAGCAAGTACGGCGACGCGCGGTTGCAAGCCAATGCCGATGCGCTCATGAACAACCTGGATTTCTTGCGGCCGGAATGCAGCGTCGAAGAGCTCGCCCGCCCCGAGTTTGTCACAGACAATTTCGCCGCCGCGGGGATCGCGTCAAAAGACGATATCCGCACTGCCTTCTCCAGTAACTTCTACTTCGGCTGCGAAGCCGACGATCGAACCACCATGTGGGCCTTCGATCCGCGCATGGGCTTTCGCCTACGACCGGTGTTCAGCTCCGACTTCACCCATTTCGATGTCCCCGACTTCGCCGAGGTCATCCCCGAAGCGTTCGAGATGATCGAGAAGCGCTTCGTCAGCGAACAAGACTTCCGCGAGTTCACCTTCACTAACGCCGCCCGGCTGCACACGCGCAACAATCCGGATTTCTTCAAGGGCACCGTTGTGGAGCAAGCCGTGAGGGATGAATTCGGATTGAAGACCGCGTAGATAGCACAAATTTGCCGAGGTGGAAGATGACAAGATCGGTGCCATTGCTGATTGCGATCGCTCTAGGAATCCTGGCGGACTCAACGCGCGCCGCTTCGATCGAAGATTTCTACAACGGCAAAACCATCCAATTCATCGTCGGCGCCTCCGCCGGTGGTGGCTATGACACCTACACCCGGCTGATCGGCCGCCATATCGCTCGATACATTCCCGGCAACCCTCCAGTGGTCGTCCACAACATGCCCGGTGCCGGCATGTTGATCGCCGCCAATCACACCTATAACAGTGCGCCGCGTGACGGCACGGCGATCGGCAATTGGTCGGGGCCCCTGGTTCTCCAGCAATTGTTGGGCAATCCGGCCGTAAAATTCGACGGCCGCAAGTTCGGCTGGCTTGGCATGCCCACCGCGGATGCGCTGCTGTGTATCACCACCGGAAAAAGCGGCATCCGCAGCGCTGAGGATTGGCGCAAGTCGAAAACTCGTCTCAAATTCGGCGGCAACGGCCCGGGCACCAGCGGCACCGACGACACCAAGATCCTCGCCGCCGCCACGGACTTTCCCGTCCAAGTGATCGAGGGCTACAAAGGCACCGCCGACGTTAGAATTGCCGCGGAAACCGGCGAGCTCGACGGCAGCTGCACGCTGAGCTGGCAATCGGCCAAGGTAACTTGGGCCAACGCGCTCAAGGCCAAACAGGTTCATATCGTGCTGCAGATGTCGCAAGAGTCGCATCCCGACTTGAAAGGCATCCCGCTCGCCGTGGATTTCGCCAAGACCGACGAAGGGAAAAAGCTCCTGCGCATCGCCGGCGAAGTTTATGGCAAACAGCGGCTCTACTCCATCCCGCCGCAAGTCCCCGAGCAGCGCGTGCGCGCGCTGCAAAGCGCCTTCATCAGCGCGCTGAAAGATCCGCAGCTAATTGCCGAGGCACAAAAAGCCAATCTAGATATCGCCCCGATTGACGGCCCCGGCATCGGGAAAATGGTTCAAGGGCTGTACGAACTCGAACCCGCCGTGGTCAGTCGAGTGAAGCAGATACTTGAAGCAAAGTAGAAGAACCGAACTCAATAACGGAGGACGGCCATGCGCTTAAAAGACAGAGTCGCGATCGTTACCGGGGGCGGTGTGGGCATTGGCAAAGCCTACGCCCACGGGCTTGCCCGGGAAGGCGCTAAAGTCATCGTCGCTGATATCCAGGACGACGAAGCTAAAAAAGTCGCCGCCGCGATCACGGCCGACGGTGGCGAAGCGAAAGCTGTCTACGTCGATGTTACGTCGGCGGAAAAGACCCAGGCGATGGCTCAGGAAGCGATGAAAACCTACGGCCGCAGCGATATCCTGGTGAACAACGCCGGGCTTTACTCGGCGATCAAAAAGAAGAGTTTTATGGAGATCGACAGCGACGAATGGGACCGGGTCATGGCCGTCAACGTAAAAGGACTGTGGCACTGCGTCAAAGCGGTTTACCCGGCGATGAAGCAGCAAGGCAAGGGCAAGATCATCAACGTTTCATCGGGCACGGTGTTTGGCAGCTCGGCAAATTTTCTCCATTATGTGTCGTCAAAAAGCGCGGTGATCGGCTTCACGCGCGCCCTGGCGCGCGAGGTGGGTGGCGATAATATTTGCGTCAATACGATCATGCCAGGTTTGACGATGTCCACTCAGGGCCCTATGACCGCCGAGCGACTCGCCGACCGGCGCAAACGCCGCGCTTTTCAACGCGAACAGTATCCCGCCGATCTCGTTGGCACCGTGATCTTCCTTGCCTCCGACGACAGCGATTTCATGACCGGCCAGGCCATCAACGTCGACGGCGGCGCGTATATGCGCTGAACTTTTGCCTAGCTTTGCTAAAAATTCTTTGTCGCTATCGGTCTAACTGGCATCCGCCGCGCCTGCCGGAACGCCGAAAAGGGGTCGAAAATCTTTTCGTTAATCATTCTGCAAGGAGTGAAGCCATGTCTTATATGCGCGGCGATGTCTACATTTGGTCCGACGGGACTCACGTCCATTTTTGGGCGCGCGATGGCTATGACCATTAGGATGGAGCGGTGTGGAACGAACCAAAAACAACGACAACGAAGCCATCCGGCGTTGCGCTCCATCAATCAGTGGCCGACGAATACGTAGTCATGCGATTCGCCGAAATGATTGCAGAGGGCTGTGTCGAAGCCGCAATCGAACAGGCACTAAAACAGTTCAGCAGCAATGGAGGCTGCATCGCTTTTGCAGAACGCGCCGATAAACTTCGGCAGCTGAAGAGTCAGGAACAAATCAACGCGACACGCGAATGCCAGTCTATCAACATATCAGCCCATGCGCTCGGCGTCGTAATGGCCGGGACCGACCAGCGTGTCGTAAAACCCGTTTTTGCCTTCGATGATATCGCCGTTGGCGGTGATGCCCGCCTGCGCCATCGGCGCGGCGTTGACACCGTTGCGGCAAGCGTTGCCGGCGGCCATCGCGCCGGCCATGCTGCCCTGGTTCGCCGACAGTCCGCAGGCCGAATCCGAATTTTTTGTTTTGTGCCCCTTGTACTACTTTGTGGTTAGCCTCCGATTCTTACGCCGCCGCCTGCAGCGCCGCGCCGTTGCCACCGCCTAGCACCGTACCCGGCAATGCGCCCGTGTGGTATTCTTTTTCCACCAACACCTGGCCATTAACGAGCGTCATCTCGATGCCCACCGCTTTTTGCACATAGCGCTTCTCGTTGCCCGGCAGGTCTTGGACCATGTGGGCGTCGCATTCGCGGACCGTCGCGGGGTCGAAAACGCACACGTCCGCAGCCATACCTGGACGCAGCAGGCCGCGGTCGCGAATGCCGAAGATCGACGCGACCATGAAGGTCAATTTCCGAATCGCCTCCTCCGTAGTCATGATCTGCTTCTCGCGCACCCAGTAGCCCAACAGACGCGTCGCGTAGCCGAAGCCCGCGTCGTAGATCAAGTGCGCTCCGGCATCGGATTGGCCGACCAGCACGTAGGGGCTGCGGATTATTTCTGCCACCGCCTTTTCGTCGCCATTGGTGCTCGAGGTTTGGAACTCAGTCTCCAAGCCCTCTTCGAGCGACAGATCCAAGAACGCATCGATAATGTCTTGGTTACGAATCTTGGCGATTTCGGCGACGCTCTTCTTTTCCAGCCACTTGTTCTCAGGCTTCACCGCATTGATTAGATAAACCAAATCCCAACGGCGCGAGAAGCGCGACGACTTCTTTTCTTCCACCGCTTCATAGCGCATCTTCTTGCGCGTCTCCGGATCTTTGATCGCCGCGATGCGCGCTTCCAGCGGCAAGAACAATATCGCCTTCCAGGTTGGCAAATCGTCGAACACCTGGGCGTTTTTCATCGTCAGGCGGTTGTTGAACAGACGCGCATTGCACAACGGATACGACTGCACGCCGCGATCGATGGTTTCTTTGGCTTTGTCCAACAGCGCGCGCCATTCATTGGGCTTATCCCAACGGTGCGCGATGCTCTGCCAAACGACTGGCCGGCCCGAGCGCGAAGAAATCTCTTCAAACAACTTCAAGCTTGGATCGATCGGCACCGACACGCCGAGCGAGCCACGCGAAATCTGCACCGTGCCTTGATTGATCTCGCCCAGGGCGCCGGCTAGCTCGACGATTTCTTCATCGGTCGAAAAGCGGCTCTGAATCGGCGTGCCGTCGGCATACATGTGGACAGGATTCTGGTTGGTGGAAAAGCCCGCGGCGCCGGCGCGCACGCTGGCCTTCAGAACATCTTTCATCTGCTGGATTTCCGCCGGTGTAGCGGCGCGCTCGATGGACGCCTGCCCCATGACGTATTGGCGCAGCGCGCAGTGGCCGACCAGCGATGCGACGTTGACGCCGAGGTTGCCACGCATGGCGTCAAGATATTGGCCAAAGGTATTGAAGCCCCATTTGACGCCGGCCTCTAGAGCGGGAATGGTGATCGCCTCGACGCGCTCGAAGCTGCGCAGGATCATATCGTGATCGGCTTCTTTAACCGGCGCCAAGGAGAGCCCGCAGTTGCCGGGAATCACCGTGGTCACACCGTGATAGCAGGACGAAGTTGCCAGCGGGTCCCACAAAAGCTGGGCATCCAAATGGGTGTGAAAGTCGATAAAGCCCGGCGATACCGCCAAGCCGTCGGCGTTGATCGTCCGCTTGGCGCTGCCGTTGATGCGCCCGGTCTCGACAATCTTGCCATCCTGCACCGCCACATCGCCGAGATAGGACGGCAGGCCGCTGCCGTCATATAATCTTCCACCTTTGATCAAAACGTCATAAGCCATGGGAATCCTCCTTGGCCGGTCATGTATTGGAGCGAGCTTAGCGACAGCGCCACGTGAATGTCAAATGAAGCTCGCCTTGGTAGCAGCGCCGTTCGTAGGGTATAAGAGAGCTGCGAAAGTTAAAAAGATCCCGTGGGGTCCCCGATGAGAAAGTTTCTTATTTGGCTCAGAAAATTTCTCGGCACAACGCAGATGGCGCGCTCGGTTTACCGCTACATGCCGTCGCCGCAGCGTTGCAAAGAGTGCCTGGTGCCGTTTCTAGGGCTGTTCTCGGTGCCGTTTCGTCTGCTGCAGATCCGGCCGTCGCGCAAGAATCCACATCTTTGCACCCTTTGATACGAGCTCGCTCCTCCGGGCGGGGAGATCTGCAACATCTCGGTGCTGTTTGTCGACGTGCGCGGCTTCACGTCACTGGCGGAGCAGCTGCCGCCGGACCAAGTCGTCGCCCGGCTCAATCGTTTTTACGCGATCGCGTCGCACGCAATCTTCGAGCGCGACGGCACCCTCGACAAGCTAGTCGGCGACCAGGCTATGGGATTTTTCGGGGCGCCGCTTCATGGTAAAGATCATCCTCGACGGGCGGTGGAAACCGCATTGAAAATATTGAGCGCCATGCACGGGCTCGACCCGAGACATCAATTGCAAATAGGCGCCGGTGTCGCCAGCGGCGAAGCTTTCGTCGGCAACGTCGGCAACGCGGGAGTCACGGACTACACGGTGATCGGCGACACGGTGAATGTCGCCGCGCGATTGCAGGCCATCGCCGGCCCGGGCGAGCTCTTGGTGAGCGAAGATACCTACGCTCACGTAGCCAGCGATTTCCCGAACGCACCGGCCCGTGAATTAGGTTTAAAGGGCAAGAATTTGCCGATTACCGCGAGGGTTTTGGCGCAAGCGTGAGAACCTAGCCGGGAGACCGATGATGAAACAGTTTATCGCCGCATTGCTGATAGTAGCGTCAAGCGGCGCTTCCGCTTGGAGCCAAGCCGGCAAACCGAGCAGCGCCGCCGAGTTGGCCACCTACGTAGCTGCCGACCGCGAAAAGGTCCTCTACGAGGGCGCCAAGAAAGAAGGGAAGCTGGTCTGGTACACCACCCTCGCCACCGACCAGAATAAAACTATCTCGAGCATCTTTGAGAAAAAACATCCCGGTGTCGCCGTCGACACCTATCGCACTGGGTCCAGCGCCCTAGCGCAGCGTCTGCGCACCGAAGCCAAGGCGCGCGCCATACCGCCGACGCCATTGAGACGACTCCCGGCGGCATGATGACGTTTCGTGAAGCACAATTGCTGCTGCCGTACACGTCCCCCTATCTCGCGGCGTTTCCGGAAGACGCAAAGGACATCACGCGCAAAGGAGCCTGCAGGATCGGTTCACCACGAAGACACGAAGGACACGAAGTTCGGAAGAAGAAATTTTTCTCTTTACCTTCGTGCCTTCGTGGCGAGTCTCTTTTTTCTACGACAGCAGCAATTCCAGATCGTCGCGCGATAGATTGCGCATCACACTGTTGTCCGCGGTGATGATCGCGTCGGCCAAGTCGCGTTTGCTCTTTTGCAGTTCCAATACTTTTTCTTCCACGGTGTCGCGCGCGATCAAGCGATAGGCAAACACTTGCCGCGTCTGGCCGATGCGATGGGCACGATCGATGGCTTGGGCTTCGACGGCGGGGTTCCACCATGGATCGAGCAAATAAACATATTCTGCCGCTTGCAGGTTCAACCCCAAGCCGCCGGCTTTCAAGCTGATTAAAAACAACTTGATCTTGGGATCGTTCTGAAACTCGGCGACGCGTGCTTCGCGGTCGCGGGTTTTGCCGTCAAGATAAGTATAAGAGATTTTCGCCGCGTCGAGCCGGCTACGCAGGATGGTCAGTAGGCTCACGAACTGCGAGAACACCAGCACCTTGTGATCCTCTTCGAGCACCTGGTCGAGCTGCGCGATCAAGGTATCGACCTTGCTGCTGCCCTCCGCGACTCGTTTCTTGTCGATCAAGCCTGGATGGCAGGCAGCCTGGCGCAAACGCAGCAACGCTTCGAGCACTTGGATCTTGAATTGTCCGGAACCGTCGTCGGCGCCCTCTTTGAGCAAGCGGGCGCGGTAAAAATCGCGCAGCTCGTCATAATACTTGCGCTCCTTGCCTTCGAGGTCGCAGTAGATCGTCTGCTCGGTTTTGTCTGGCAGCTCGGTGGCGACCTGCTTTTTTGTGCGGCGCAAAATAAACGGCCGCAGCGCCTTTGCGAGAATATTGCGCGTGCTAACGTCGGGATTTTTGCCGGCGTTGCCGAGCACAGAAGCGGCGCCGAGCATGCCGGGATTCAAAAACTCAAACAGGCTCCACAGCTCACCCAGATGATTTTCCACCGGCGTGCCGCTCATCGCCAAACGATGATCCGCATTGATCAAGCGCGCCGCCTTGGCCGACAGCGTGCCGGGATTTTTGATCGCCTGGGCTTCGTCGAGAATACAGTAGTCGAACTGCTGATCTTTGAACTGCAGCGCGTCGCGCCGCAGCGTGCCGTAGGTCGTCAGGATCACGTCGTAGTTCTCAAAATGCTCGCCGGGTTTCAAGCGGCTGATGCCGGTGTGATCGAGCAGATTCAACTTGGGGGTAAACTGAGCCGACTCGCTTTCCCAGTGAAAGACTAGGGAGCGCGGGACAACGACCAACGATGGCGGCGGCGGATTATCATTCTCGCCGCGGCGCAACTGGCGGCGCCCTTCGAGCATGGCGAGAACTTGAATCGTCTTGCCCAAGCCCATGTCGTCGGCGAGACACCCGCCAAAACCAAAGCGTTGGAGAAACTGCAGCCAGCCCAACCCTTCGCTCTGGTAACCGCGCAGGTGGCCGAGAAAATCGCCGCTCGGCGCCGCCGCGCGCACGCCGTCAAAGTTGCGCATCTCCTGGCGCACTCTGGCAAAAACTTCGTCGACCCGAACCTCCGGCTCGGAGGCGAGCAGCGCATCGAGCAGCCCCGCTTGAGTCCGCGTGAAGCGCAGCTTCTCACCGTCGGCGCCAGCCATGCCGGCCAGCAGGCCGTATTTCCTCATCCACTCTTCAGGGACGACGCCGAACGTGCCGTCGTCCAAGCGAATCGTCTGCTCACCCTGCTTGATCGCCTTCAGCAACGCCGGCAGCTTGACTTGAGACTCGCCAAATTTCGCCGCGCCGTCGAGATCGAACCAATCGACGCCGGAGTTGACCTCGATGCTAATCGCCTCGGCGGTGCGATACAGATTGCCTTCGGCTTCGACATGCCAGCCCTCGGCAGTCAACAGCCGCACTACGCGGGGCAGCTGCGCCGGGGCAATGTCGCTCTGCTCTTTGGACCAATAACTGTTACGGAAACCGATTTGAAAAAGTTTCTGTTTGGCCGCGGTTTCGGCTAAGAGATCGCGCGTCAGCAGTTGCCGCTCATTTTTTTTGTACACGCTAATGCCGGGGCGTTCGGCAGCAACCAATTCACCGCCGTAGTTGAACGACAGTTCGCCAATCAACCGGGTCTCACCCCAGGGCCGGCGCTCGCCCCGCTTGACGACCAGATGGGGCTGCATCGATTGCGACACGACCTCATATTTGAATTCTTCAGGCAGATCGAGGCGCGGCTGGCGCGGCAGCCGCAACAGCTCATCGATGAACGGCTCACTTTCCTCTCTGGTAAATTCGAGCGCCTGCCGTTGACGCAGCAGCGACACCCAACTGAAAGCATCGTGATCGTCGAACCGCGCGACCACCTCGTTGTAAAACACCAGACCGCCGGCGAGCAGCAACGCCGGCTGCGAAAGCTCCATCTCGGCACCTTCACGCCGCAAGACACCGCTTAGAACGTAGCGTTCCGTCGTTGGGTCAAACGCAATCTGAATGCACAGCTCCCAAGCCGGACCGTCGTCCCATTGCAGCGTAGTCAGTGCCCCCTGCGACCTAGGACCACGCAAACAACAACGCCCCGTGCTGCACAAAAGCGGCAACACAACAGACCATAACGGCCGAGGCACGGCGAACTGCGAGATCGGCGACTCGTAGCGATAGGGCGTGTAGCCATAATTGGTCTCCTGGCGCGCGCCGAAAAGCATCGCCAGGGCTCGTTGATCATTGGCATCCCGCAAGCCGGCTGTTTCACGGGCGTATAGCCGATGGCTTTTTACTTTGCCCCACTCACCGTTCTGCCTGCGCTCTTTGCAGGCAATCTCGATGGTCAGGCCGCGTCCTTCCAGCGCCCGCTCGGCATCGATGATGTAAAGAATTTCTCGTTCAACGGCAGGCCTGGTGTCGCTTGGCGCGCCAGCTTGCGCCGCCTCCATGGCATTTCTTACGGTCAACAGCGACTGCTTCCAGAGGGGTTCCGGCGGCTTTTTCGGCAAAGCCGGAATCGCCCCTCTAGCGCGCGGGCCGCCGATGACAAAGTCATTCTCGTCTTCGTCATCGTCCTCAACCCAATCGTCTTCACCGCTGCGCAGCGCGTCTTGCAAATAACCGCGCTTTTCCGCGGCGAGAGCGGTGGCCCAGATGTGCTTGCAAGGCTCGCTGTCTCGCTCGAAAAACGGGCAGCTGCACGAGTACTCCAGGAAGTCATCGTAGAAGGAAATCTCGACCTCGTAGCGCATCGAGCCTTGAACGGTTGCGCTCACCGCCTGGTTATCGCCGTCGATTCTACGCACGGCGCCGGATGCGAAATAGGCACGGCCGTTGCGCTGCACCGTGGACGCAGCCTCATCAGCGATTTGGTCGGTGATGTATCCCATGGTCAATCATTTTTTTACCGTGCAGCACCGCGAAAGTCCACGAGATTGAAGCAAAAAATTATTAATGGTAGACGATTCAAACTATGTCCAAGTACCGAGTAACAGTCGACACCGGCGGAACATTTTCCGATTTTGTTTTTTTCAACGAAGACACGGGCGAGATCACCATCACCAAGGTCCCATCGACGCCGAAGGAGCCTTTTCAAGCGGTTTTAAACGGTGTGCAAGAATTGGTCGACCAAGGCGTCTGCGCCGCGGACATCTCTTTTTTCTGCCACGGCACCACGGTCGGCACCAACGCGCTGCTCGAAGAAAAAGGCGCCCAAACCGGCCTACTCGTCACCCAAGGTTTTCGCGGCATCTACGAAGTCATGGAGCAAACCCGCGGCTACGGCCCGGCGACCTACGATCTGTTTTTCGAAAAGCCCCGATTGCTGGCGCCGCCCTACTTTACCGAAGAAATTCCCGAGCGCGTCGACTTCAAAGGCAATGCGCTGAAATCGATCGACGCCGAGGCGTCGCGTGAAGCGATCCGGCGTTTGAAGAAAAAGGGCGTGCAATCGATCGCCGTCTGTTTTCTTTTTTCGTTTTTGAATCCCGATCACGAATTGAAAATCAAAGAGCTGTTCGCTCAGGAATATCCCGAGGCGCGCCTATCGCTTTCCTATGAAGTATTGCCGCAGATCCGCGAGTTCTACCGGCTCAGCACCACGGTGATCAACGCCTACATCCAGCCAGTCATGGCGAATTATCTCGGCCGCTTGGAAAGCCACATGCGCGAAATGGGCGTGACCACGCCCAAGCTTTACATCATGCAATCCAACGGCGGCGTTTCCACATTTAAAGGCTCGGCGGAAAAACCGGTGGCCACGGTGCTCTCCGGTCCGGCGGGTGGCGTCATTGCGTCGATGGGCACCTGCGAGCGCGTCGGCATCAACAACATCATCACCTTCGACATGGGCGGCACCAGCTGCGACGTGGCGCTAATCCACGAAGGCAATCCGGTGATCACTACGCAGGGCAAGATTAACCTGCGCCCCATCGCCCTGCCGATGCTCGACATTCACACCGTCAGCGCCGGTGGCGGCACCATCGCACGCATCGACGCGGTGGGCGGCCTGCAAGTGGGCCCCGATAGCGCCGGTGCCGACCCGGGCCCGGTGTGCTACGACCGTGGCGGCGACATGATCACGGTGACCGATGCCAACATGGTCGCCGGCGTGCTCGACCCGGATCATTTTTTGGGCGGGCGCATGAAGCTCAACAAGCCCAAGGCGGAAAAGACCCTCGAAGAAAAAATCGCCAAGCCGCTGAAACTCGATTTGCTCGAAGCCGCCGACGGCGTCTTGAAAATCATCAACGTCAAAATGGAAGAGGCGATCAAAGCCGTCTCGTCGGCGCGCGGCTACGACATTCGCGATTTCACGTTGGTCGCTTTCGGCGGCGGCGGGCCGATGCACGCCGGCAGAATGGCGTTGGATTTAGGCATTCCGCAAGTGCTCGTGCCGCTCACGCCCGGCGTCCACTCGGCGCTCGGACTACTGATGTCCGACGTAAAACACGACTACGTACGTTCCAAATTGGTTGGTTTGGACGAGCTTGACCTCGACGACATCAATCATTTGTTTCACCAATTGATCGAGCGCGCCAAAGCCGACTTGCACAGCGAAGGCTTCAACGACGCAGAGATCAAGCTCGAACCCTATCTCGACCTGCGCTACGCCGGCCAAGGCTACGAGTTGACCGTGCCCTGCTCGATGCCGCCGCTCACCAAGCACGATTTGAGCGTGATGCGCAGCCGCTTCGACACCATGCACGAGCAAAACTCCGGGCACAAAGCGGAGACGGAGCCGGTGGAGCTGGTAAGTTTACGACTGATCTCCCTCGGTCTGGTACCGCAAGCCAAGCTGTCGCGCGGCCTGATCACCGGCCGCAAAGTCGAGCAGGCAAAAATCGGCGAGCGCAAAGTCTTCTTCGGCAAAGAGCACGGCGTGGTCAACACGCAAATCTACAACCGCGATCTGCTCGAGCCGGGCCATAAACTTAGCGGCCCGGCGATCGTCGAGCAGCTAGACACGACGACCGTCATTCACCCAGAACAGGAAGCATCGGTGGATAGCTATCGGAATATTATCATTAGGGAGAAGGCATGAAGCAAAGGCAGTAGGCAATAGTCGGATTCGAAAGTCTCTTACTCTTGCCTCCTGCCTCTTGCCTCTTGCCTAGCATTCTTATGCAAGTCGATCCCGTCACTTTGCAAGTCATCCAAGCGCGCCTGGCCGGCATCGTCCAGGAGATGCAAAACTCGCTCTTTCGGACCGGCTACTCGACGATTATCCGCGAATCGCAGGACGCCAGCTGCGCAATTTTGAATCGCGCCGGCGAAGTGGTGGCGCAGCACGTGGTCTTGCCGCTGCACATGGGCGCGTTCCCGGCCTGCGCCGCGGGCATTATCAAGAATTATTCTGCTGACGAAATTCATGAAGGCGACGCCTTTATCACCAATCACCCGTACCACGGCGGCAGCCCGCACGCGCCCGACATGGCGGTGCTCTCGCCGATTTTTTATATGGGCGAATGGGTCGGCTTCGCGGCCAACTTGGCGCACAAGAGCGACATCGGCGGGCCGGTGCCGGGGAGCTGCTGGAGCCAGGCCCGGGAGATTTACCAGGAGGGCCTGCACGTGCCGCCAGTGAAATATGTCCACAAAGGCCAAACCAGCAAAGATTTGGAAGCCGTGCTGAGCGCCAACAGCCGGACACCGGAACTCGTCGTCGGCGACCTGCGCGGCCAAGTCGGCGCGGCGCGTCTGGGCGAGCGCCGCTTTCAGGAAATGATGGACCGCTATGGCAAGCAGACCATCCTCGATTCTTTCGAACAACTGTTTGCCCTGACCGAAGCCAAAGTGCGCGCCGAGATCGCCTCATGGCCCGACGCCGTCGGCGAAGGCGAGCGCTTCGTCGACAGCGACGGCGTCGAGCTCGACAAACCGGTGCGCTTGCACGTGCGCATCGAGAAAAAGGGCGATAAGTTGTTGTTCGATTTCACCGGCAGCGCCGATCAAACCAAGGGGCCGGCGAATATCCGGCCGACTATTGTGCGCGCCGCTTGTTGTTATCTGATGACCTGCCTGGTCGACCCGGCATTGGCCATCAACTATGGCCTGGCGAAGTGTATCGACATCAAAGTGCGCGACGGCAGCGTGGTCAATCCGAGATTTCCCGCCCCCGTGAACACCTACAATCCCACTGTCCATGCGCTGGTGGAATCGCTGCTCGAAGCCTCGAGCCAGATCACACCGCACAAAAAGGTCGGCGACGGCTGCAGCAGCCGTTCGATCATCATCGGCGGCCGCAGCAACAAGACCGGCAAAGGCTATGTGCAATATGAAATCTTTGGCGGCGGCTCCGGCGGCCGCAGCGGCAAAGACGGCGTGTCGGGCACCAACGTCAATCAATCGAACGCCAAGATCGCGCCGATTGAAATCATCGAATCGGAGTTCGCCACCCGGGTGCGGCGTTTTGAATTGATCCCCGACTCCGGCGGCCCGGGCACCTTCCGCGGCGGCTTGGGCTTTGTACGTGAATACGAAGTATTGGACAACGACGCGCGCTTCTCGCTGCGTTCGACCAAACATAGCGTCGCGCCCAAAGGCATCGACGGCGGCGGCGAAGGCAAAACCGGCCACTGCGTCTTGAACCCGGGCGCCCAGGGCGAACGCGTCATACCGTCGCGCTTTTCCGACCATGTGCTGCATCCGGGAGAAGCCTTCCGCTTGGAAACCCCGGGCGGCGGCGGCCTCGGCGACCCGCTCAAACGCGACGCGCAGCGCGTCTTGAATGACGTGCGCAACGGTTATGTCACTGTCGCGCGCGCTAGGGAAGTTTATTGCGTGACCATCGACCCAGTGGACGCTGACTTTCGAGTTAACGAGAAAGAGACTGCGCAACTGCGCGCGCAGGCAATAGGCAATAGGCAATAGGCAATAGGCAATAGAAAGATGCGTTCAAACCGTTCTCCGAGTCTCACTGTTGCCTGTTGCCTCTCCCGTCCGACTATTGCCTCGTGCCTAATGCCTATTGCCTTTCTCGTATGAAGGTAGACGCGATCACATTGCAGGTCATCCAAGCCCGCCTGGCCGGCATCGTCCAGGAGATGCAGAACTCGCTGTTTCGCACCGGCTACTCGACGATCATCCGTGAATCCCAAGACGCGAGCTGTGCGATTTTAAACACCAAAGGCGAAGTCGTCGCTCAGCACGTCGTCTTGCCGCTGCACATGGGCGCGTTTCCGGCCTGCGCCGCGGCGATCTTGAAGAATTTCGGCACTGACGAGATCAACCAAGGCGACGCCTTCATTACCAACCATCCCTATCTCGGCGGCAGCCCCCATGCCCCGGACATGGGGGTGTTCACGCCGATTTTTTACCATGGCGAATGGGTCGGCTTTGCCGCCAACATGGCGCACAAGAGCGACATCGGCGGCACCGTGCCGGGGAGCGGCTCGGGCAACGCGCGGGAAATTTTCCATGAAGGGCTGCATCTGCCGCCGGTGAAGTTCATGGCGCGGCTCCAACCGGTCAAAGAGATCGAGGCGATGATCGCCGCAAACAGCCGCACGCCGGCACTGGTGATCGGCGACCTGCGCGGCCAGGTGGGCGCGGCCCGGTTGGGCGAACGCAGAATCGCCGAGCTGATGGAGCGCTATGGCAAGCAGACGATTCTCGAATCCAACGAGATCCTCTCCGAGCACACGGAAAACCGCCTGCGCCGGACCATCGCCTCCTGGCCCGACGGCGAGTCCGAGGGCGAAAGCTTCGTCGACCACGACGGCATCGATCTCACCAAGCCGATTCGTATTCACGTCAAAGTGACCAAGCGCGGCGATCGGCTTCACTTCGACTTCAGCGGCAGCAGCGATCAGACCCAGGGGCCGGCCAACATCCGGCCGCCGCTGGTGCGCGCCGCCTGCGCCTATTGCCTGGTTGCCCTGGTCGACCGTTTTCTGCCCATCAACGCGGGGCTCGCCCGCTGCGTCGAAGCGACCTTTCGCGCAGGCAGCGTCGTCGATCCGCGATTTCCCGCGGCGGTGAACACGTACATGCCCACGGCTCTCACTGTCGCGGAAGCCGTCCTGCGCGCCCTGGCTGGCTTCGTCCCCGACAAGCGCATCTCCGGCGGCTCCGGCAGCGCCGCGCTCGTGCTTGGCGGCCGCGATGCGACGACCAACCGTGCCTACGTGCACTACGAGATCTTCAGCGGCGGCACCGGCGCGCGCTCAGGCAAAGACGGTGTCTCGGCCACCGCCTTTCACCTAAGCAACTGCAAAACCGCGCCCATCGAAATCATCGAATCGGAGTTTCCCACCCGCGTTGAGCGCTTCGAAATGCTCACCGACTCGGGCGGCGCCGGGGAATGGCGCGGTGGCTTGGGCTTCGTCCGCGACTACCGCATCCTCACCGAGGAGGTGCGTTTCTCCATGCGCACCGACAAGCACAAAATCGCGCCCTTCGGCAGCGGTAGCGGCCTACCCGGCGCCATCGGCGCCTGTGTCGTCAACCCAGGCATCAACAAGGAAAAGCGGCTGCCGTCGCGTTTCGGCGACCAACCCTTGGGTCGCGACGACATCGTCAGGGTCGAGCGTCCCGGCGGCGGTGGCCTCGGTGACCCCAAGCGCCGCTCCATCGAACAGGTGCTAGAAGACGTCCGTCAAGGCTATGTTTCCCTCGAAAAGGCGGCGGCCGACTACGGCGTCGCCGTCGACCTCAGCTCGGACGAGCCCCGGCTGGACGTCAAAAAAACTCAAATTCTTCGAGAAAAATCACTCTAAATTGTGGCAAATACCTCCATCGTTTGCTATAACCGACGAAACTATTTCATTCCTGAAGGAGGAATTTTGATGGCTGTAAAAAAGAAGGCGGCGAAGAGAAAGCCCAATGCGGCATTCATGAAACCGGTGCAACCGGACGGTGTGCTTGCTGCTGTAGTCGGCAGCAAGCCCCTACCGCGCACCGAACTCACCAAGAAACTGTGGGTCTACATCAAAAAGAATGGCCTGCAGGACAAGAAGAAAAAAACCAACATCAACGCCGACGACAATCTGAAAGCTGTGTTCGGCGGCAAGAAAACGGTCACCATGTTCGAGATGACCAAGTTGGTGAGCAAACACGTAAAGTAGTAAGTTTCGAATTTGCTCAGTAATAGAGCCAAGGGCATCTAACCACGATGTCCTTGGCTTTTGTTTTTTTATAGGCCCGCTCAATCTCATGCGCTCTTGTTATTAACATGCTCGTTCGGCCATTTGATATTCAGCCAACCAAATTTGGGGAGTTGACGCACATGCCCAAAGACCTGCGCAATTTCATCGCACGACTGGAAGCGAAGTATCCCGAGGAAGTTGCACATGTGACAAAAGCGATCTCGCCGCGCTACGAGATCACCGCGCTGTTGACGCAATTGGAAAAAGCCAAGCGATTCCCTCTGCTTTACTGTGAAAAGGTCGAGGGGAGCGACGCCCCAGTGGTGATCAACGCGCAAGCAAGCCGCAAACTCATGGCTCTCGCGATGGAATGCAAACCGGAAGACCTCGCGGCAAAGTTCACCGAGCGTCAAGGCAAACCCATCGCGCCGGTGGAAGTCACCGACGCGCCAGTGCAGGAGGTCTTTAAGCTCGGCGATGAAGTCGATCTGGCAAAAATTCCACTGCTCACCCATTACGACGTCAACGCGGCCCCCTACGTCACCGCAGGCATCGTCGTTGCACCCGATCCTGACTCGGGTGTACGCAACACCAGCTACAATCGACTGATGATGGCGGGCAAGCGCGAGCTAAGAATTTTCATGGCCATCGGCCGCCACCTCTGGACGCTACAAAACAAAGTCGAGCGGCGCGGCGCGGCGCTGCCGATCGCCATCGTCGTCGGCGTGCATCCGTTGTTTTCCCTCGGCGCCCAGGCGTTCACACCGGCCACCGATGACGAATATGCCGTCATCGGCGGCATGATGCAGGAGCCGCTGCGCGTGGTAAAGGCCAAGACGGTTCCAGTGCTAGTGCCGGCGGATGCTGAGCTCATCATCGAGGGAAAAATTCTGCCGAACCTGCGCCGCGAAGAGGGCCCCTTCGGTGAATTCACCGGCCACGCGGTGTCCAAAGACGAGCGCCAAGTCATCGAAGTCACCGCCGTCACCCATCGCAAAAACTATATTTTCCAAGACGTTCATGCCGGCTACACCGAGCACAAACTGATGGGCGCAGTGCCGCGCGAAGCCGCACTGATCCGTGCCCTGCGCCAGACCGTGCCGACGGTAAAAAGTGTCTGCATGCCGGTGTCCGGCAACTGCCGCTTTCACGCCTATATTTCGATTGCGAAACGCACCCCCGGCCAAGCGAAGAACGCCATCTGCGCCGCCATCGCCTCCGACATGCTGCTAAAGCATGTCGTCGTCGTCGACGACGACATCGATGTGTTTGATGAAGAGCAGGTGCTCTGGGCAGTGTCGAATCGCTTTCAAGCCGACAAGGATTTAGTCGTGATCGCCGGCGCCCAAGGCAGCGAGCTCGACCCCTCAGCCGGCCCCGGCGGCGTCAATGCGAAGATGGGTTTAGATGCAACCAAACCGTTGGACGGCTTTGCGCCCGAGCTGCGCGTGCCGCAGGAGATCATGACCAAAATCCGCCTGGCCGATTTCTTGCCGAAATAAGCGGCGAATATTCTCCCTTAGAGTCTCCCTTAGAGTCTCCCTTAGGGTCTACCATCGGAATTTAGCAGGTAGCGGTAGCGCTGGGAATCAAGTAGAAGAGATTCGACGAGGGTGTGGCTCTTAGGGTCAGTGGCCTGTGTATTCAGGCTCACATAGCCTGAAATGCCGCCCTC
>Ga0194132_10004521_pt1 | contig 23578 bp, 23 predicted proteins | sample TA2KigOf80mmetaG_FD_148612 | JGI IMG/M metagenome (GOLD analysis project Ga0194132, IMG submission 148612) | Freshwater microbial communities from Lake Tanganyika, Tanzania - TA2015054 Kigoma Offshore 80m | ecosystem: Environmental > Aquatic > Freshwater > Lake | place: Tanzania: Lake... | reverse complement strand
CAGGCTGCCATGCGTGGGCGATACCGACAACCTGCGAAGACATCGATGGAGCGCTCGAACTGTTGCATCTCCTGATGTCGCACGAGGTGCAGAGCATCGACGCAGCAGGCGGCAACATGTGTGCGCACGAGGCGGCGCTGGCAGCGGTTGTTCCTGTAAACGACATCGATCGTCGGCGACTCGAGATCACGCGTCGCACGATTGACGAGGCGATGATCTGCTATCCGCCACTGGCAAAGTTTCCGGCCGTTGAAGACGCTGGTTGGAGTGCAATCCACGGTGCGCTCAATGGGCGCTTGACCCCGGAAGACACCGTGAAGGCCATCCAACGCGCCGCAGAGTCCGCCCTTACCCCGTGAAGTTGGGTCTGAACCTCGGCAAGTTTGCCGGTCTGGTTCTCCCGAGTCACTCAGACCGAAGCGTCGTCGGGGTCGTCCGCACTCTCGATGAGGTCGTAGCCGCCGTGTGGTGGGCGGCGTCAGAGCCGCCTGCCGAGCAGGCGTAACTGGTGCTCGCGTCCGAGCGGACTCAGCACTCCCCGATCGACGGTGGTGCACTCACCGTGTCGCACCACCCACCGGCCCTCCACCATCACCTCGCTCACGCTGCGACCATCGGTGGCCCACACCAACTGCAACACCGGGTCGGGTGCGCGGGGGATCCACTGTGGCTGTGACGTGTCGTGGATGACCAGGTCCGCCCTCTTGCCGACCTCCAGCGAGCCGATGTGGTCGTCCATCCCAATCGCCCGCGCCCCCTCGATGGTTGCCATGGCGAGGGCGTCGTGGGCGGTGAAGCAGAATGGATCCATCGATCGGTCGCGCGCCAGACCGGCGAACAGTGCTGCGGCCCTAAGCACGTCTATGGCGTCACCGGCGTTCTCCGAATCACAGCCCAGAGCCACCCGCCCACCGCGTCGACGGTAGTCAGCATGGCGCCCGGCGACGGTGAGACCCTGCCCGAGGCGGAGATAGGCCCATGGGCAGCAGGCAATCGCCACATCGAGGGCGAGGAGGCATTCAAGTTCGGCCTCGTCGAGATGAACACCATGTCCCAGCACGACGTGGGGACCGAGGACTCCTAGTTCGCAAAGATGCAGTGCTGGTCGGCGCCCCGTGCGCGCCAGATAGCTCACGGCGTCGCTTGGCGCTGGCGATAGGTGGAAGGTCAACCGGGTTCCGCGCTGCCGAGCGAGTTCGGATGCGCCCGTCACCAGTTCGTCGGTCATCAGGTCGTGGCCCACCAGCGTCACCCACCCTGTGATTAGGGGGTCCCCCGCGAGGTTGTCGATGAGTGCCTTCTGGCGCTCGAGCACCTCGGCGGTCGGGGCCGCCTGCGGACCGTCACCGACATCCCAGCCCCAACGCCCCAAAGTGATGCGAGCCCCGACCGTCCGAGCCGCCGCCGCCACGCGCTCGGGATGCGCAACCGTGCCCGCTTCGACGGTGCATGTGACACCGTTCATCACCGCCTCTGCCAGGGCTAAGGTGGCCGACAGTTCGTCGTCGGCGGCGGTGTGGGCGGCGTGAGCGGGTACCGCCCAGTCGAAGATGGCATCGTGTGCAGTTATGGCATCGGGAATGCACGAGCGCAGGAGATGGTCGCCGGTGAGGTGCTGGTGCGCATTTACATAACCCGGCGTCATCACACCTTCGGGAAACGTATGCACCACAGCGTCGGGAAACTGGCGGCGCAACTGCGTGGACCCCCCGACGGCCATGATTCGGGCTCCGTCGACGAGCACCCCGCCATCGGTGATGACGCGTCGGTCACCATCCATGGTGAGGACCGTGTCGGCGATGATCAGTTCAGACATGTTGTGTTATCTTGGCAAAAATGGCAATTTTGTGCAATCGCCCTGCCCTCCGGCGCTCTTGGCACCCCGTAGCCCGTTCGGTTGATACTGGTGGTCCGCTTGCAGTGACGCTGCTGTCCGAGGACCTCGTCCTGTGGCGGGATGCCACCGGATCCATCCTGGTCGCGCGCGATCGCTGTAGCCATCGCGAGGCGCCATTGTCGATGGGATCGGTCGAGCGAGGCTGTTTGACCTGTCCCTACCACGGCTGGGTGTTCGGCGAACAGGGTCGTTGTGTCACTGTGCCTTCGGCGGCGCCCGGTGTGCCTGTGCCGCCCAAGGCGCACCTGCGGACGCTGCCAGTGCAAGAGCGGTACGGCCTGGTGTGGGTAGCGCTCGAGCAGCCCGACCGCGAGATCGCCGACATGCCCTGGGACCGCGACCCATCGTTTCGGCGCATCAACACGCCCGTCGACGTGTGGCGCACCTCGGTGACCCGCATGATGGACAACTTCTGTGACATGACCCACTTCCCGTTCGTCCACACCGGCACGTTCGGTAAGGGTCAGGATCCACATGTCCCGAAGTTCGAGCTTGAGTCGCTGCCCGACGGCTTCCACGGTTTCACCTTCGAGGTCATGGCCAACAACGAGAGTTCAGGAACCGTAGCCAGCGGTCAGACCACCGACCGCGTCCATCGCGTCATGACAACCGGCTTCTCACTGCCCTTCACCGTGCGCTCGACGATTGCCTACGATACGGGTCTGCAGCACATCCTGATGCTCCTCAGCGCACCGATCGACGATGTCACCTCCTACTTCACCTTCGTGGTGTGGCGCAATGACGACTTCTCATCGCCGGCCGACGAGGCCGTGAAGATGGATATGGCGATCGGTTCCGAGGACAAGGCCATGCTCGAGCGCTTTGATGGCGTACTGCCCCTCGATCAGACCAGTCTCGCGAGCGTTCAGGCCGACAAGTGCTCAGTGGAGTGGCGGCGTCAGTTCGTCGAGATGATCACCTGAGGTGGGGAGCCCGATCATGGGTTCGTTCAGAGAAACCGCCAACTGACTCTGCCGATTTCCTGGCGATCCCGATGCGGGTGGGCGACGTGCCCTAACGCCGGGTGTCGGCGGAGGCGTAGTGCGAAAATCGGCGCGAGGCACCAGGGCTCGTCGCGCGGGGCACCTCGACGACGAGGTCCACGCGATCATCGGAACGGAGACAACGGAGACGGTAATCGCCGCGTGCCCGTGGGCCTATCTCCGGCTTGTGCAGGGCATGACCCGTGTTGGCCGATAAAACGGGGTGCTCACGCGTGGCGGGGCTCACCCGGGGTTGCGACGCCGAGAACGCGGTTGACGCAATCGATATCTTGCTCACCACCGCGCTGTTTACCGGGCTACTGCGCAACCTGTTTGGAGATTCGGCGTCGTTCACCGCACCGAACGCACTCGCACTCGCGATAATAAAGGACACTCGGGCAACAGGTATGGGCGAGTGGATTGGCTCAATCGAAGTTGGCAAGCAGGCCGAGCTCGCCGACGGCCTATGTCTGCAGCTGATCTGGGTCATCCACGGCAGGTTGGTCCTCTATGTCTAGATCGCAGGTCGCCAGGTCGTGCGCGTCGCCTGAATCGTGACGGTGGACGTCGCCCTGGCCGTGACGCCGCCACCACACGCGCCGAGCGTCTTGGTCAGACCATGGAACCATTGTGATAGTTTCACGACATGGCTTATCCCAACACCTTGATCTTCGTCGACCTCCCATCCGACGATCCCGCCACGTCCGCGCGGTTCTACGCCGAGGTCTTCGGTTGGGAGGTCGAGGGACGCCCCGAGGGGGTTTTCCATCGGTGCGTTCCAGGGCAGAACTTCAAGCTGGATGACGGCTCGCAAGGACCCACCGGCAATCTGCACCTCGGCATCTATAACGTCAATAATGCCCGCCCGCACCCTGACCCGAAGGGCGTCGAGCCGAGGATGCTCTCCAGCGACGGTCGCACCGTGCGCACATGGATCCTCGTCAGCGAGGATGACTCGCAGGAGCGGATCCTGTCGACGGCCGAACGCCTCGGCGCCTCGATTCTCTGGCGGAACCACTATTGGAAGGAGTTCAACGGCTACAACAGCGCGTTCCTCGACCCGTGGGGCAACACGCTGGTGCTGTGGAGCAAGGGCGGCCAGGACCCGCAGATCCCCGCGGACCACACCCGTGAGTGAGCCCATCGACACCTACGCTCTCCACCCCCTGAAGGCGCGCTGGACGCACATCGCCCTGCCCTCGACCAACATCGACGCGTCGATCGCTTGGTATGAGAAGTTCACGCCGCTGAAACTGCTCGAACGCCGCGAGGACCCGGATGGCTACGGCGCGTGGCTCGGCCACGATGACCAGGCCGATACGCCGTTTATCCTCGTCCTGGTTTCGTTCTTCCGCGATCAGGACAAGGGGCGCCAGCCGATCATGGCGCCGTTCGCGCACATCGGTATCGAGCTCACCAGCCGAGCCGAGGTGGAGCGCACCGCCGAGCGGGGCAAGGCTGACGGCTGCCTCGCGTGGCCCCCCACCGATATGCCTCCGCCAATTGGCTACATCTGCGCGCTGACTGACCCCGACGGGAACATGGTCGAGTTCTCGTACGACCAAGGAGTTTACGCGAAGGCAAAGGAAATCTGGGGCTGAGTGCCGCAAGCGACCTGTGTCGCCGTTACCTCGAGTCGTTCGCGTCTGGCGATCCCGACGTCGTCGCAGCATTCGTGACCGACGACTTCGTCAACGATCACACCGCCGCACTAGGGAGCAGCTGCGAGGGCCGCAACGAGTACCGACGCCGGTTGCCCGGCTTCATCTCGTCGATGCCGGGACTGCGCTACGAAGTGCGCGAGGTCGTCGCTGACGGCGACCAGGTGTGCGCGTCCTATGTGCTGTGCGCCACCGTCAATGGGCGTGACGTCGCCGTGCGTGGGATGATGCACTTCACCGTGCGCGACGGTGCCATCGCGAAGCGCACCGACTATTGGGACAGCGCAGTGTTCCTCAAACAGGTCGAGCTGGGGTCCTAGCCACGCGAGGCGCGCAGCTCGCCGAGCACGGAGCCGAAGCCCGCAATGGTATCAGCAAGCCCACGGTACATGTTCGCGCCAACCGCGAAGCTGAGATTCATGCTGATGCTCGTGAACCCCAAGTCGAGAATTCCCTCGGCGATCTCGCGACACTCCGACGGCGTGCCAGCGATGGCGAACTTCCGTACGAGCGAATCCGGGATTAGCGCGAAAATCTCCGGATCGTCGTAGCGATCGTGTTGGAAGTACCAGCCAGTTGAGCGCGCCAGCGCCGCCTCCACCCGCGCATACCACGCATCGTCGTAGCCGAGCTCGGTCGGACGGATGAGCGCGGCGTAGTGCGCGACGTAGCGCTTTACGCTGCGGCGCGCCAACCCGCCGTCGTCCGAGGTGCACAGCGTGACGCGTGGGGCGACTTCGATCGACGACGCGGACCTGCCCGCCCGGACCACGCCCTCGGCAATCCACGTCCGGTATTCACCCGCGAGTGCTGGCGACAGGTATCTGCCTCCCACCAGCACAATGTCCGCGACCTCGCCAGCCAGCCGCATGACCTGCGGGCTGCGCGTGCCGATCGAGATCGGCACATGAGCCGGACCGTGCTGCAGCCGCGCGCCATGCAGCGAGACCGTCTCACCTTCGTAATCAACCGTGCGACCCTCGAGGAGGGCTCGCACCGTTTCGACGCACTCCCGAAGGTGGGTGACCGGCTGGCAGGTACAACCTCCGATCACCTCCAAGCCCGCGCCGGCTCCGATGCCGAGGAAGAAGCGTCCACCCGACGCATCATGCAGCGTCGCCGCGATGCCCGCGAGCACCGCCGGATGTCGCGTGTACGGGTTGGTGACCATCGGACCGATCCCGATTCGCGACGTCTCGTGGGCGACAATGCCGAGGAGTACGAAGCAGTCCTGCCAAAGCACAACGTCCGAGACTCCAAGCCGGTCGAAGCCAGCGTCCTCGACCATCCTCGCCAGCTCGACGACCTCACGCACCGACATGCCCGGCGTTATCTCAGCCTCGACGGTCAGTGGCATCAGAGCACCGGGTACTTGGCCTTGTCGGGCAGGCCGGACCGCGCGGCGATTGCCTCACCCGCCTCCTGGCAGCGCGCCCAGAAACCCTCCTCGTCGATCGTCGTCATGCGGCCGTCCTCCACGACCTTGCGACCGTCGACAAAGACGGTATGGACACCACGCCCGTCCGCCGACCAGACGAGCTGATTCATCACGTTCAACAGCGGTCGCCACTCGGGACGATCGGTGTCGTGCAGAACGACATCGGCCTTCTTGCCAGGCTCGAGAGACCCGATCTCGTCCTCGGCGCACATCGCCTTCGCGCCACCCAGGGTTGCCATCTCGTAGGCCTTCTCGGCCGGGAACATCTGCGGATCGGTGCGCGAGTCCTTGAACAGCCCCGCGACGAGATACGTCGCACGCATGAGGTCGCTGTAGTTCGACGCGTTATTGCCGTCAGTGCCGATCCCGAGGTTTATCCCCGCCATCGCCATCTCTGGCATCTTGCCCACCTGCGTCACCCCGTAGCTCACCTTCAGAGCGGTCGTCGGGCAGTGCGCCACGGACACGCCAGCCTCGGCCATCACGCCCAGCTCGACGTTGTCCACCTGCACACAGTGCGTGATGGCGACGTCCGGTCCGAGCACGCCGAGTTCGGCGAGGTGCACCATCGGCCGCTGGCCGAACTCTGCAAGGAATCCCTCGGGGTCGAGCTTGGCCGGGGACATGTGGAAGCTCATCCCCGTGCCGTACTGGTCGGCCAAGGTGCGCGCCGCCTTCCACAACGGATCGGAGCACGTCGTGTGCCCAACGAGGATCGACCACGTCTGGATCCGTCCGTCGGCGACCGAACGGTGCGCCGCGATTGACTTCTCGAGGTTACGAATGGCCTCATCGGTGTCCTGCTTGTAGACATCCGGCTCTGGTGGCAGGTCCCAGATCCACCGCCCGACCCGGCCACGGATGCCCACGTCCACGAGACCCTCGACGACCTCGTCAAGGAAGCGGATGGTCCCCGCTTCAAGGAACGAGGTCGTGCCGCTCTTGAGCATCTCGATCGATGCCAGCTGGGCCGATAGCCGCTCATCCTCGGCGCGGAAGGTCGCGTACAGAGGGCACAGCCAGGCAAACACGTTCTCTTCGAACGGCGTGTCGTCGGGCACATAGCCGCGTGTCAGCGGCTCGCCCGTGATGTGGATGTGCGAGTTGACCATCCCCGGAGTGACGACGAAGCGGTCGCCACCGACGGTCTCGCGCGCCTGATACCGCACCTTGAGGTCAGACGCCTTGCCTACGTCGATGATCGATCCGTCACGGATCGCCACCGCGCCGTTGCGGATGATGTCGCGGTCGCGGTTCATCGTGACCACGTACCAGCCCTTGATTAGGGTGTCGATTACCTCGGGCATGTCCATCCTCCTGGTTTCCGAGCCGTTTAGCCTGATTTCTCTGCCACATACATCTGGTTGAAGCCAATCGGCTCGACCAGCCGGATGGCGTGGAACCCCGCGTCGCGGATCCACTCTGAGACCTCCCCGTTGGTGAACGTCCCGCCGCGACGCGTCGCCGCGACCATCGTGACTCCCATCAGTACGCCGAACGGATTGAACTTCCGCGTGTTATCGCGGAAGTAGTCGGCCACGACCACGCGACCTTCGGGCTTCAAGGCGTCGAACGCGCGACTAATCAGATGCCGCGCACCGTCGGCCCCCTCGGTGCGGATCACGTGGCCGAGCACCACCATGTCGTACGCGCCGGATTCAATCGCGACTTCGTGGAAGTCCCCGGGCAGCCACGTCACCCGATCGGCGACGCCGAGTCGCCGCAGGGTACGCTCCGCCGCGCCGATCACTCCCGGCAGGTCGTTCACTGTGCTCGTGGCCTCCGGATCCTTCGATAACACGGCGGCGGTCCACGGTCCGCACCCAGCCCCGAGGTCGAGCAGTCGCGTGCCACGGCGGCGGCTATACCCAATCTTCAGGTCGGCGCGTGTCGCTGCACGAAAGATGGTGGGGAACGTGGCCTCGACGAGCGGCAGGTAGAAGGCGGGGGCATCGTTCTCGATTGGCGTGGACGGCGTCCCATGTCGGAAGGTGTTGGCGAGGTCAGTCCAGTTCTCGAGCGGGCCAGGCGCGACGGCGATGAGGTCGGCCATCGACGCCGGGCCGTCGGTCGTCAGATATCGCGCGGCTAGGTCGCCCAACCTATATTCGTTGCGGTACTGCTCGATCATGCCGATCGCCACCAGTCCGTCCATAAGGAACAGGCCCGTGCGCTCGGGCACGTCAAGTTCGCAACAGATCACCCCCAGGCGGCAGGGCTGCAGGCGCTGCAGCGCGTCGAACACGCCGAGCTGCACCGCCGACACCAGCAGCCAGTAGTTGCCGTAGCCCTGAATCACACCCCACACTGGTGCAGAAGCCGGCGGCTTGTGGTCGCTCCACGGCGTCCCGACGCGCGCCGCGGTGTGCTTCTTCTTCAGCTCGGGATACGGTGCGTCGCGCTCGGTCGCCTGCTGGGTCATGGCTTCAACAGAATCTTGCCGACGACATCGTTGTTCTGCATCTTTGTCTGTGCCGCACCCGCCTCGGCGAACGGGAACGACGAGTCGACAACGACCTGATATCCGCCGCGACAGAACTCCTCCCACGCGGGACGGAACTCCTCCGGACGGTAAGGGTCGCTGCCAAGTATCTGGATGCCCATGTGGAACATGAACCCGAGCGACGGGATCGTCGCCGAGTCGCCAGTGGTGTTGCCACAGTTGACGAGGCGCCCGCGCGGCTTCAGCGAGAACATCGACTGCGCCCACAGCGCAGGCCCGACGTGATCGAACACCATGTCGACGCCGACACCCTTGGTATGCGCATGGGCGAACCCCGTCACGTCCTCCGTGCGGTTGTTGCACGCCGCGGTCGCGCCGAATTCAACCGCGCGCCGACACTTCTCGTCGGTGCCTGCGGTCGCGACCACGGTCGCACCGCGCTTCACCGCAAGCTGGATGGCCGCGACGCTCACTCCGCTTCCCGCTGCGTGTATCATCACGGTCTCTCCCGGCTGGAGTCGGCCGACCGCGAACATCGCATGCCACGCCGTGAGGTAGCAAGTGGGGAAGGTGACGGCGGCATCGAAAGACATCTCGTCAGGGATCTGATACACGTGCGTCGCAGGCGCAACGCAGTACTCCGCATAGCCTCCGGGCACCGTTCCGCCAATGATTCCGAGCTCACCGTAGAGGTCGCCCATGTTCGCGTAGCGCGAGCCCTCGGCCACGCCGGCGAGCGACGGGTCAATCACTACCCGGTCACCGACCGCCACACCGATGGCCTTCGAACCGACTTCGACGACTTCGCCGACCACGTCCATTCCCGCAATGTGCGGGAACGAGAATCCCGGCATCGTGAACCAGCCGTTGCGCTGGACAATGTCGAGGTGGTTCAGCGCGGTGACCGCCACCTTGACCACGACGTCGTGAGTGCCCGCGGCGGGATCGGGCAGGTCGCCGTGCTGCAAGACCTCGGGCCCACCATGTCGCTCGTAGAACACCGCCCTCAATGGGTCCTCCTCTCTCTTGGGTGGTCTGTCACTTCAGGCCGCGCACAAAAGGCCGTGCTAGCGCGGCGGGCTGCCGCGTTTGCCTGGCGAACAATAACATCACGACAATCGTCGCGAGGAACGGCAGTGAGGCGAGCAGTTGGCTGTTCAAGCTGTAGCCGAGGATCATCGGCAGGTTGAGCCGCAACGCGTCGACGTAGCCAAAGAGGAGACAGCCAGCAACCGCCCCGCGCAACGTCCAGCCCCCGAAGATGACCGCTGCGATCGCAATGATGCCTTTGCCACCGATGTTGCTGCTCTCGAAGCGCCCGACTTGACCGAACAGGTATACCGCACCACCCACTCCCGAAAGCAGGCCCGCATAGAGAATCGTCTGACGGCGCCTCGCGTTGACGTTTATGCCCGAGACGTCTGCGGCTTGCGGATCCTCGCCCACCGCACGGACCTCAAGACCCCAATTCGTGCGCTTCACGAGCCACCATGTCAGCGGAACGAAGGCATAGATCGCATACATCGGCCAGCGCTGTCCGAACAGTGCGGGTCCGAGGACCGGAATGTCCGAGAGCAGAGGGATCGACGCGACGCTGGCCAGCTGCGTATCGAGGTCGAAACGCGGCTGGAGGAATGCGGCGAGGCCAAGCAGGAGGATGTTCAGCGTGAGCCCGATGCCGAACTGGTCGGCGGTGAGGAAGTGGCTCAGCCACGCCTGCAGCGCTGCAATGAAGACGCCGATCATGCCACCCACCGCTATGGCGAGCGCGAAGTTCGGCATCGCGGTGAACGTGATGGCTGCGCCAAAGTGCCCGCCGAGCAGCATGGCTTCCACCGAGATATTAATGGTGCCCGCGCGCTCGGCCACCCATTCGCCGACGGCCGCAAATGCCAGCACTACCGCCAGGCGGAACGTACTCTCGTAGAGCGGCCCATCGGTCAGCAAGTTGACTAGGAAACCGGGCACGGTCAGATCCTCTCGGTCTGCCTGGCCATCGCACGCCGCTTGCGACGGAGCTCGCTGATCGCCGGCGGGATGAACAGCGCGACGACTAGCAGCGCGCGGACAACATCGACGAGCACGGCTTCGATGCCGGCCACGGACAGGAACATTGAACCGCTGCGGAGCGCCGCGAAGACGACTGCAACCGGCACCGCGAGGATCGGGCTATTGCGGGCGACCAGCGAGACGAGCAGGCCGTCCCAGCCCACGCTCGAGGAGAAGCCCGACGAGAACTTGTACTGTGACTCACCGCCGGCGAGCATCATGGCCCCAGCGGTGCCGGCCATCGCGCCCGATACCAGAATCGCCGACATGCCGTAGCGGAAGTGCGAGACACCGGCGCGCTGCGCGGTCCGTGAGTTAAGCCCGAGCACCTTGAGGCGGAACCCCCAGGTCGTCCGCGACAGCAGCCAGCTAAATGCCAGCGCTATCACGAGCGCAATCGGTACCGACAGCGAGAACCGGTTGCCGAAGACCTCGATGATCCCAAGCCGCGATCCTGATGCGACCGCCGCGCTCTGCAGGAGTCGATTCGGCTCGCCCGGCACCACGTTCAGCAGCAGCGCGCCACGTGTCAAGGTGAACGCCGCCATCTGCGACGCGAGGTACACGAGAAGCAACGTCGACAGCACGATCGGAATCCGGCGCCAGTACCAGAGCACACCCGCAAGGCCAGCCCACAGTGCGCCCGCCACGGCACCGAGCGCGATGCCGAGCACGAGCATGATCGGGGTGCCCGGCTGAACGAGAGTCAGGATGAAGGCCCCACCCATGGCTCCAACGAGCAGCTGCCCCTCCTGCCCAATGTTGACGATGCCCGCCTTGGTCGCCACGCTGCTGCCCACGGCGACGACTAGCAACGGTGCCGTACGACGGAGTGTCTCGCCCCATCGACCAGGGCTCTGGAACGCACCGTCCACGAGTGCATTCACCGCCCGCGACCACGACGATCCGTTGAACTCGATTAGCAGCAGCGAAATCAGCAGCGCGCCCACGAGGCACGCGACATACAGCAGCGCGAGCTCGCGCTGGTCGCTGCCGAACCGCAACCGACCGATCGCCGAGCGCAATACCATGTTCATGTCGCGCCGCCAATCAGCATGCCGAGGCGCGTCATGTCCACCGCCTCGTTGCGCATCTCGCCTACGATCGCGCCTTTGTATATCACGACGATCCGGTCGGCGAGATGGAGAATCTCGTCGAGCTCGCTCGAGATCAGCAGCACTCCGACGCCGGCGTTGGCGGCTTCGCGGAGCCGGTCGCCCATGTACTCGATCGCGCTCACGTCGAGGCCGCGCATCGGCTGCGCCGCGACGAGCACCTTGGGGCGGACCGATAACTCTCGCGCGAGCACGACGCGCTGCTGGTTACCACCGGAAAGTGTCCACATGGGCACATCGGGCGACGGGCAGGACACCCCGAACTGCGAGATCAGGCGCTCGGCCGACTTGCGCATTGCAGGGCGGTCGAGCGCGCCGCGACTCGATACCCGGTCAAGCGACGTCAGCATCAGGTTCTCCGCGACCGTCATGTCAAGAACGCAGCCTGAGTCGTGCCGGTCCTCGGGCACCACACCGATGCCAGCGGCGGCCATGGCCCCCGCGCGACCGGTCTCGACGGCAACACCACCGACTTCGACCGTCCCCGTCGTCACCTTGCATAGGCTCGACAGCACATCGGCCAGCACGCGCTGGCCATTCCCCTCCGTACCGGCCACGCCGACGATCTCCCCCGCACGCACGGTCAGCGATAGTCCGTCGAGCACCGTGCCGCCGCGCCGGCTCGTCACCGTTACGCCGGAGAGCCGCAGCACCACGTCGCTGCCAGCGCCAGCGCCATGGCGCATGTGGTGGGCGTCGCTCGTGTGCAACCGTACGTCTCGCCCCACCATCGCGCGCGCCAGCTCGTCTAGCGAGCTGCCGGACGTCGGCATCTCCGCAACGATGCGGCCGTCGCGCATGATCACCACATCGTCCGTAGCCTGCAACACCTCCTCCAGCCTGTGGCTAACCAGTGCCGCTGTTCCGCCCTCGTCACGAACCACCTGGCGGAGCACTGCGAACAGCTGCTCGCTCTCCTCCATCGTCAACACCGACGTCGGCTCGTCGAAGATGAGCACTCGAGGGTTGCGACGGAGGCACTTGATAATCTCAACGCGCTGGCGCTGCCCCGCGGTCAGCGAGCCGACACACGAATCGGGGTCGATTTCCAGCCCGTAGCGTCCGCCAATCTCGGCGACGATTGTGCGGGCCCTGGCTGCGTCTAGCCGGTTGCTGCGGTCGCCGAGTACCACGTTTTCCCACACCGTCAGCGCGTCGACGAGGCTGAAGTGCTGATGGACCATGCCGATTCCGAGGTCGGCTGCGTGTTGCGGACTCTTCACCAGTACCCGCTGGCCATCCATGTAGATCTCACCCGAGTCCAGGGTCACCAACCCGATCAGTATCTTCATGAGTGTCGATTTTCCGGCGCCGTTCTGGCCGAGAATGCCGTAAATACGACCCGCCTCAAGCACCATTGAGACGTCGTCGCACGCGCGCAGAGCGCCATACGACTTCGTAATCGACTTCAAGGAGACGACCGGTGGGGGGGCTTGCGCCCCCCCACCGACAATCCCTGTGCTGTCAGGTTGCTTCAATGATCAGCCTGCGTAAGCCTTGCCCTTGATCGCACCAAAGACCGCCGCGAACTCGCCCGCCGCGATTTTGGCGTAAACCTTCTGCATCGCGGCGTCCTGTTCGGGCGTCGGGCTGCAGATGAACCCGCCAGGCGAGCCGTTCGGACCGGCGTTATCGCCGGGGCGGAAGGTAAGTTTATCGCCCTCGTTGAACGTGCCTGCGATGATTCGCTTCATGGCCTCGATGATGTAGTCGCCGCCATCGAACCGAACCTCGATCTGGTACGCCAGATCGGTGCGTTCACACCCGTCCGCCTTGCCTGCGGTCATCGTAACGATGCCATCGGTGTTTGCCAGCTGGACAATCGCTTGATGGGCTCCGTCGAGGTACGGGTAGACCGCACCGAGTCCCTTCCCCTTGGCCGAGTTGTACGCTTCGGTGGCCCCAGCAGTGTTTGCGAAGTCGTACGGGTACGCACCCGTCGGGACATAGCTGAAGCTTGCCTCGGGCAGCGCATCCTTCAGGCCGAGCTCGTAGGACAGGTAGGCCTCCTTCTCGAACGGCAGGTCACAACATGCGAGCATCACGACAGACTTGTTCGCCGAATCAGCGAGTAGCAGACCCGTCGCGTAGCCGGCCGTGTAGTTGATCTCCGCGGAGTCGTCAAGCGTCTGCGCGAGGCCCGGGATGTCCTTGCCGTAACCAGCACCGCAGTTGCAGTACCAGAAGATGTCGGGGTACGCCTCGGTCAACGTCTCAAGCGAACCGGCGATCTCGCTGGCCGCCACGACAATGACGTCGGCACCCTGTTGGGCGATTGCCTCGAGTTTCTCCGCGGACTGCTCCGCCTCGATCTTGTCGACGACAATCGGCTCGGGCTGTCCGTACTGCGCCGCAATGGCCTTCACACCGTCGACGGTTGCTTGCACGTACGCACCGTCGTTCGCCGGACCGGCAGCAGCGACGGCGAACTGGACGATACCGTCACCATTGGCGTCGAGCGCGAGTAGGCCCGCTGGAATGGTCTCCTCCGTCGCCGCTTCGGTGCTTTCAGTCATCTCGGTTACCTCGGTAGCTTCGTCTGTGGTGTCGTCCTCGCCACCGCAGGCGACTGCGACGATGGCGAGCACGGCTGCCGCCGCGAACCCCCTGATTGTGGATTGCTTCACGTTTCCTCCTCTATTGGAATTGGTGTATTTGTCACGTCATGCTTCGAGTTGAACCGGACCACGAGGACCGTTCCAACCATTGCACAGCGTGGTTCCGTTGTCGCATCACCCCCTCAGGAGCGCTACGACATCGGTCTTGTAGCGGTGGGCGGTCGACAGCGGCTCGCCTCCCGCGAGCGCTTCCTCCACCCGCTCCTCTGCGGCAGCGTACCGCGCGGAGTCCGCGAGAACCTGATTCTGCATTTCGGCACCGATGACGACGCAGCCATCGGCGTCCACGACCACCGTGTCGCCGTCGCGCACCAAGGTACCCCCCACGTCGACCAGACCGCCGACCGCGCGCACCGTCGCACAGCCGTTCGGGCCGACCACACCACGACGCGATGCGTAGACCGGAATGCCCAGCCGTGCGAGGTCGTCGACATCGCGTACCGAACCGTCGACCAGCACAGCGACTGCGCCCGCTGCTAGCGCCGCCCTGGCGAGGATGCCTCCCCAGACACATCCCTTAATCCGGTCCGCCCCTCCGACGATGACCACCTTGCCAGATAGGTCCCCCGACACAAGTCGGTACATCGGTGAGAAATCCCCGCCCGTCGCCGCCACATCGATTTCGATCGTCACCGCCTGCCCACACCGCGGCGTGGCACTCGGTACCACCGGGACGAGCGGGGGCGTTAGCCATCCACCGACACCACGGAGGGCCAGCACGTCGGCCACTGCCGATGCGGACGGGACGCTTGCGGTCATCCAAACTCCGACACTACCCGCACGCGCCGTCCTGGCCAGTGGCTGGCGTAGCGCTGCACGAGCCAGCGGTTGAACTGCACGTGGCTCTCCTCCTGCCACGAATAACGACCGCGCGCAGCGAAGCGCGACTTCATGCCGCGCTGCACTTTGGTCGTCGCGTCCTGGTCCTGCTTTACGAACACCTGCACGCCCGCGTCACTCATTTTGAAGAGGTGCTCGAACATCGGGTGCTCGAGTGCGGACGGGTGGAAGAGGTAGCCGATCTCGACATCGATCGTGTCCGGCGTCTGCGGCCGGACGATGAAGAAGAACGCCTGGTCCGGCGCGGTACCAAAGCAAAGGCTCGGCGGCATCAGCGCGAAGGTCGAGCGCCAGCGCTCCTCCTCCGTCAACTTCGGAAACACTGGCATAAGCGCCTTAGTCGTGGCGTTGAAGCCGCCGTCGATGTGCGTGTAGCCGTTGGTGCGGAACATTACATTCGACGAGTCGTCCCACGGCACCGGGAAGGCGGCGAGGTTGCTCGGGCAGAAGTCCTGGATGGTGTGGTGCAGGCGGTTGGCATGGTAGCCGTCATTGAAGTTCTCCATCATCACCTTCCAATTCCACGGAAGATCAGTGAGGGTAAAAGTCGCTGGGCATACCGTGTTCTCGAGTTCGTAGTTCGCTAGGAGCGGCTCGTACCTTGACATGGTCGGCGCGAACGGCGCCGCGTCGCGGTCGAAGTTCACCATGATGAACCCCTGCCATAGCTCAACCTTCAGGTTTGGCAGGCCGTAGTCCTTCTTGTCGAATCGCTCGGTGCGCTCCATTGCCGGCGCACCGAGCAGCCGTCCATCGAGTCCGTACGACCAATGGTGGTAGGGGCACATGAAGGTGCCACAGTTGCCCCTGTCGTCGCAAATCTGCATGCCACGATGCTGACAAATCGAAGAGAAAACCCGCACCTGCGCGTCCTTCCCGCGAGCGACGATCACATGCTCATCGTTGACGACGGTCGTGAAGTAGTCGCCGCTCTTCGGGATGCTGCTGGCGCGGCCGATACACAACCACTCGTGGCTGAACAGAGTGCGACGCTCGAAGTCGAGGAACTCCTGGTTCGTGTAGCACTCCTGCGGCAGAGTCTTAGCCCTCAAGATATCCTGCGTCGACTCCGACATCGACGCGAGCAGGGTCGACGTGAAGATGGTCATGATGCTCCCTCCATCGCAAGTGACCGATCGTGTTCCTTCAGCATGAATTTGCGGATCTTACCGACGCTGGTCCGCGGCAGCTCGTCGATGAATGTGATGTCGCGCGGCAGCTTCGACTTGCTCAGCCTTTGCGCGCACCATTCGTGCAGTTCGCTGACGGTAGGCGGCGACAAGGGGTCACGGGGGACTACAAAGGCGATCGGAACCTCGTCGAATACTGAGTCGGGCCGACCAACGACCGCGGCCTCGAGCAGTCCTGGGTGTTCTGCGAGCACCTGCTCGACCTCGACGATCGACACGTTCTCACCCGACACCTTGAGCACGTCGGCTCGCCGGCCGTCGAACCAGTGGCGGGCCGAGGAGTCGCGCACTGCGCGGTCGCCCGTGAGGAACCAATCGCCGCGGAAGCTGCGTGCGGTTGTTTCGAGGTCGTCGAGGTAACCGTCGAACAGCGTGATTCCCCGAACGCCCCTTACCACGATCTCCCCGACCTCGCCGTCTGCCGACCGGGCACCACTGGGATCCTGGATGTCGACCTCGCAAGCAGGCGACACGAATCCCATGCAGTCGGCGATCGGCGCAGCCTTTGAGTCCGTAAGCACCGCGGGAATCGTCTCCGTCATACCGTAGAGCTGGCGCGGGGAACAGCCAATCAGAACAGAAAACTCCTCGTACTGGCCGTCGGCGAGGTTCATCGCATACCAGCAGTGCTGCAGGGCGAGTCCGGCTACCGGCGTCGCACCGCGTGCGAGGATCATTCGGATCGGGGCAGCGAAGAGGCTCGCATGCGTTGCGCCGTGACGATGAGTCTGCTCGAGGAAACGGCTGGCCGAAAAAGCATGCATCAGCGCGACCGAGGCGCCGACCGCAATCGCACTGGCAAAGCTGTAGTACTGCGCGTTGGCGTGGAAGAGTGGTAGCACCACGATTTGCCGGTGCTCGTCGCGAAGCTCCGACGCGGCTGCCATGACCTGACCGGCGAAGGAGTAGTTGGCCTGCGTCACGACGACGCCCTTTGGCTGCCCGGTCGTGCCCGACGTGAACATCACCGCTGCGCGGTCGCGCGGTGCGACCTCGGGCCACGCGGCGTACCCTTCCACACCAAACACCTCAAGCCCGCAGTCGTCCTCGTCGACCTCGATAACAGGCATCGCTCCGGCCGCGGCGCGGTAGATTTGCCGGCGGTGGACGGAGCAGATGCCCACCCGCGTACCAGTGCGCGAGAGATGCTCGACGAGCTCCGGGGTACTTGACATCGGATCGGACGGGACGATCCATGCACCGAGCCGGACGGCAGCAATCCACGCGGCGACGAACGCCGGAGAATTTGTCAGGGCGAGGCTGACGCTGTCGCCCTTGCGCACGCCGTGACGCACGAACGACGCGGCACACCGCCCGACGAGCGCGTCGAATTCCCCGTATGTCCACGACGCCGTCGAACCGTCAGAGCGCTCGAACACGAGGAAGGGCGCGCCGGCGCGACCGCTGACCGCGCGGTCCCACAGTGATGCGAATGCGACGCCCCCCACTTCAATCACGTCGGGTTTACCCTTCGGTCCCGCAGCCGCCGCCGCCAGGCAGGTCGAGCCGCACGCGGTCACACTCGCGCAACGAGATCCGGGCCTGCGTGCGGACCGGTTCGCCGTTGACGAAGAACCCCCCCACTGCACCCTCGCCTCCGCCAAAGATGCCCTGTGGCGGCACCGCCAGTCGCGACGTCACCGCGTTGAGCTGCCACCCGTGCGGCGCCTCCGACACTGTGAACTCGATGGTCTGCCCGAGTCCGCCGATCGTCCGGCCGACGCCGCCTGATCCGCGCCGCAGTTCCTTGCGGTAAAAGCGGATCGGTGCCGACGCTTCCACGACTTCCACCGGCACGGCGGCGACGCCAGTCGGGTACGAGCACGCCGATAGGCCGGGCTTTGTGGCTCGGGCACCGACACCGCCCGCGTAGGTGAACATCGATGTAATGAAGGGGCTGCCGTCGGCGTGCTTGCCGCTCACCTGCATGGTCCACACCGCGCCGGAGCCCTCGGCCATCGCCTGCTCCGGCTTGATCTGAGCCAGCGCCTTCAGCAGCGCGTTCGGTAGGAACATGCCGACGACGTGACGGGCTGTACAGGGCTGGGGCGAGACGGCATTCACGATTGAGCCCTCTGGGGCGTCGACAAGAATCGGCGCGAGGCTGCCGTGGTTGTTCGGCAGGTCGGGGTTGAGAACCGATCTGATCGTGAACGTCGTGTACGCGTGAGTGTAGTTGCGGACGACATTGATGCCGTACGGACTGGCGCCGGATGAGCCGGCGTAATCGACGAGGATCTCACCTTTGTTCGCGTCGACCGTGAGGGCGCAGTGGATGTGGATGCGGCTTCCGTCAGCAAGATCGAGTTCGGCGCTCGAGCGGTAGGAGCCACTAGGAAGCGACCTGATAACCGCACGTGTCGCGGCCTCGCTGCGGTCGATAATCTCGTCGGCCAGATCCTCGATGTCGTCGAGTCCGAATTGCGACATCAGGTCAAGCAGCCGGCGCGCGCCGACCTCGCCCGACGCCATCTGCGCCTGCAGGTCCCCCGCCATGTGGTCAGGCTGCCGTACATTCGAAAGGATGAATTTCCAAACGTCGGAATTCCTCGATCCCTGCACCATCAGGCGGCAGATCGGAATCCAAATCCCTTCCTCGAACACATCGCGGGCGCCCGCCCCGATGCCGTATCCGCCGACATCGGTATGGTGAATCGTGGAACCAAAGCACGCGACGACGCGGTCGCCCTTAAACACTGGGTACAGCACCGTGACATCGAGCAGCTGTCCCGCCGTCTTGTAGGGGTCGTTCGTGATAAGTACATCGCCCGGGTGCAGGTCGTAGATCGGATACTCCGCAAGGATCGCCGATGCCGCGCGCGCGAGAGAATTGATATGCCCCGGCGTCCCGGTGACGGCCTGGGCGACCATTCGGCCACGGCGGTCGAAGACCGCGTTGGCGAGGTCGCCAGCCTCACGCACGATCGGCGAGAATGCGGCGCGCTGCAACGCTCGCGCTTGCTCGTTCACGGTCGCGATCAGACTCTGCCAGAGCACCTCGAGTTCGATTGGATCGAACGTACGTCGTGCGGTCATCGTGCGCTCCTCTCGGCAACCAGCGAACCGTCGGGTCCAACCGTGACCGTCCAACCCGGACGGATCACACACGTAGTCTCGCGCTCCTCGACGATCACCGGGCCGTCGACCACCTGTCCGATGCCCATCTCCTGGCGCCGATAGACCGGTGTCGGCACCGCCTTCGAGCCACGTACGAACCTCACCGGTCGTGTCGCGTGAGGCGAAGCCGTGCCCCGGCCGAAGATCGTCTGTGGGTCGACGTCACGCGCCGGCGCGAACGCGGACAACCGCCAAGTGACCACCTCGATACCCATGTCCGGAATCGTGAGTCCGTACACGCGGCGGTACTCCTCCTCGAATACCTTGCGGACGGTATCCCCCGTCGCTGGCCATTGGTCGCCCTCGCCGAGCCAGACCGTTATCTCATTCCCCTGACCGACGTACCGCGAGTCGATCCCGTACCGGAACCGCACTTCCGACGGCACTACGCCGGCAGAAGCGAGCACCCGGCGACCCTCCGCGCGTAGCTCGTCAAGCAGCTGTTCGCGCTCGACCTCGTTGATGCCGTCGATTGGACGAACCATACTCCGTGCGAGGTCGATGCGCACCGGGGACACCAGCGTTCCGAACGCAGAGAGCACGCTGGCATTGACGGGGAAGATCACCCTCGGCGACTCGAGCACTTCTGCGACGCCGCACGCATGCACCGGTCCGGCGCCGCCGAACGCGAGTAGCGTCACCCCGCGGAGGTCAACACCGAGCTCGACGGCGTGCATTCGCGACGACGCCGCCATGTTCTGGTTGACGAGCTCGTGCACACCAGCGGCCGTCTCGCCGATCGTGAGGCCGAGCGACGACGCCACGCCGCCGATTGCGGACTCCGCGGCGTCGTGGTAAAGAGGCATGTCGCCGCCGAGAAAGTACGAAGCGTCGAGCATGCCGAGCACGAGGTCGGTATCAGTGACGGCCGGCTTGCTCCCCCCGCGTCCGTAGCACGCAGGACCGGGAACGGCACCCGTCGACTCGGGTCCGACCTTCAGCAATCCGAGGTCGTCGACCCATGCTTGGCTCCCGCCGCCGGCGCCGATCTCAACGAGGTCGATACTCGGTACGGAGACAGGGAACCCCGATCCCCTCTTGAAGCGGTAGATGCGTGCGACCTCGAAAGTGTTGGTCAGTTCGGGCTCACCATCGACGATGAGGCACGACTTAGCGGTCGTGCCGCCCATGTCGAAGCACATCAGCCGCTGCTCGCCCAGGCGTCGGGCGAACCAGCTGCCGGCGAGCGCCCCAGCGGCTGGGCCGGACTCCACGAGGCGGATCGGAGTCCGCGCCGCGTCTTCCACGGACACGACTCCGCCGTTTGACAGCATCATAAGTACCGAGCCGCCGAAGCCTTCCGACTTCAGCCAGTGCTTGAGTTCCTCGAGGTATGGGGCGATCACCGGTATCGTCGCCGCGTTGCACGCAGTGGTGATCATTCGCGGATACTCGCGGATCTGCGGGGATACCTCCGAAGAGACGCACACCGACACGCCGAGCGCGCCCCGCAGGTGGTCGGCGACCGCGCGTTCGTTCGCCGGGTTGGCATAGGAGTTGATCAGCGTCACGCCGACGGACTCGACGCCGAGAGAGGCAAGTTCAGCGGCGATGCGGTTGAGCTGCTCGCGCGACGGTGCCGCTTCAATGTGGCCCTTCGCCGACGTGCGCTCGTCAATCTCGACGATGCGCTCCCGCGGCACTGGCGGCTCGGGAAACTCGATCTGCAGGTCGTACATGTCATAGCGGTGCTCGTCGCGGATCAACAGCGTGTCGCCGAAGCCAGTCGTGGTGACTAGCCCTGACCTACCCACCTTCCCCTCGATCAGCGCGTTCGTGATCAGCGTGGTGGCGTGCACGATCGGCGCCACAATTTCAGCAGGTGACACACCGGCCTTGGCGAGCAACTGGCGCACGCCGGTGCGTACCCCTTCTAGCGGCGCCACTGGGGTGGTCAGCGTCTTGTCGACGACGACACGACCGGACGCCACATCAAGAAGGACCACGTCGGTGAAAGTGCCGCCGATGTCGACGGCAAGGCGCCAGTCGGGAGGTGCCATGGTCAGACAACCTTCCTGGGTGGCGAGAACAGGTCGAGGATCCACACTTCATTCAGTTCATCGTCGCCGATGAATTTGCTGTCACCGTGCCACACGCCAGCAGGCGCGACATAAATCTCGCCCGCAAGCAGGGTCACTCGCGACTGGTCGTCCTTGTCGCCGATACGGAAGTCGAGCGCGCCGCGCACGATGATGCCCAGCTGCTCCGTGTCCTCGTGACGGTGGAAGATTGAGCCCGTCGAGCCGCCCGTGATGCGCCAAAACCAAAGCTGCAGACGCTCACCCGTAACCACACGGCGACGGAATCCGGGACGGTCCGTTTCCACGAAGGCCGCCTCGTCGAAGAAGTGGCAGTACTGGTTGGTCAGGTTCATCAGCGCAGCTCCTAAGTCAGCCGCTCGATCATCCGGCGCTCCACGTCGGACAGGTGGGTGTTCACCGCGCTCTCCGTCGCGAGACGGTCGCGGTCGCACAGCGCCCGCGCGATCTCCACGTGGGCGGCACTGGACGAGCAGATGATATTCGCGACCTCGGAGACGTTCGCAGTGTCGGACAACAGCGACAAGAACTCGTTGGAACGAAATAGTGCAGCCAAAACTTTGGAATACACGTCGGCGAGCAGGTCGTTGCCGCACGACTCGGCGATGATCGAGTGGAACTGGCAGTCAATCCGGCGGAACTCGTCGATCGACTGCGTGCGCACGTTGGCGATTCTCCAGATCTCGACGCACGCCTTATCGGTCGCCCGCTCCGAGGCCAGCCCCGCGAGCGCTGGCTCTATCACCCGACGCACCTCAAACAACTTGCGCACCGTCGCCTTGCGGCGGTCGCTGCCATTGATGGACACCTCGGGGAGACGCTCGACGACGACCATGCGGTTGCCCTGTCGCCGCACCCATCCCGCGAAGGCGAGACCCTGGATGGCCTCGCGGACCGATGTGCGGCCGACCTGAAAGCGGATGCAGAGCTCGCGCTCGGCGGGGATCGGCTCGCTCGGCGCGATCTCGCCTCGCCGGATGGCATCGATCAGCCGCTCGCGGACCGTCTCAGCGACGGTCCTTCTCTCGGTCGGAACGAATGTGTACTGGGTCACACGAGCCCGAACTGCGCGAAGTGCTTGCGATCGGCGGCGATGTTGAGTGGCTCGATGATCGCCTCGTGGGCCATCGTCCCCCAGTGCTCCTCGGGCACAAGCCACATGACCTCGAACTCAATGCCGTCGGGGTCGCGCGAGTAGAGACTCTTGTTCACGCCGTGGTCGCTGGCGCCAATCAGCGCACCCGCCGCCGCGAGGCGCTCCCGCATCTGCTCGAGTTCCTCGAGCGTCGGCACCTCCCAGGCGATGTGGTAGAGCCCGACAGTGCTGCGCCCTGCCTGGCTCGGCCCGGCACCCGATCCGATGGCAAAGAAGGCGATGTCGTGGTGGTTGGCCGACCCGTACGCACGCATAAAGAGGTATCGCCCAGCCGAATCCTCGATCATCGGCTGAAACCCCAACACGTCCTCGTAGAAGCGCTTCGTGACCGAGACGTCGCGGACATAGAGCACGACATGGTTCATGCGGGTGATCGCCACAGACTCCTACTTGGGCTCGTCTTCGTTGGTCTGACTGTCAGACCATAGCAAGGGGGCTCGGCCGATGCAACCCGGCGGGTGGAGGGCCCCACTAGCCGACAACCGATGACACCTGCATGATGGGCAGGGAGTTCAAACAGAGTTGCCAAGGTCAGAGAGGATTGCGCCAATCTTCAATGGCACTGCTGCAAGCAGACTCGGCAGGTTTCATCTCGTGCCCCAGGTGTCGTCTGACATCTGGAGAGCAGGCACAGAGTCATTGCCCGCGTGCCTAGGCCTGGTGCAGTGCTACTCCACTCGCATTCCAGAAGTTGCCTGGGCGATGACGAGTTGCTGGATCTCTGACGTTCCCTCGAAGATCGTGTGTAACTCAGTGCGCGAAGAGCAGGGCAACCTTGCCGCGGGCACGATGAGTACCGAGGTACTCCACCGCGCGCGCAATCTCTGTTGCATCGCCGCTCGGCCCCACGTTGAAGCTCTGATCAATGATGGTGCGCATTGACCCCGCTTCGATCAATGCCGTCAAGTCATCAAGTTCTTCACTCCCCTTAGCGAGAAATACCATCCAACGTCGACCATGGGCGCGTCGGCGCACCGCAAGACCTAATGTTCGCGCCAGCGGCCCAAACGTCCGCTGCGCACGCACGCTGAG
>Ga0194132_10004520_pt1 | contig 23579 bp, 25 predicted proteins | sample TA2KigOf80mmetaG_FD_148612 | JGI IMG/M metagenome (GOLD analysis project Ga0194132, IMG submission 148612) | Freshwater microbial communities from Lake Tanganyika, Tanzania - TA2015054 Kigoma Offshore 80m | ecosystem: Environmental > Aquatic > Freshwater > Lake | place: Tanzania: Lake... | reverse complement strand
GCCCCTCCAGAACAAGGTTCAGTATCTGTGCTCTCTTCGCTTCTCGCTCGGTCAAATGTAGTCCTCTCATGGACTGACATATTCACTGAGCAGTTACCTACTGACAATATCACTGAGCAAAGACACTGGGGTAACGTAACCTTGTATGCCGAAAGGGGAAATGATATACTCCCATGTGAATAGCCCTTATCTAGAAATCCGGCGTCCAGCCGGATTTGTCACGATTGAGGGCAACGTATTCCGGGACCGTTTAGAAGTGGGGCTTCCCCACTTTCTTTGTTTCAGGGGTGGAGAATATGAAGAGCGATTTCATAATCGCTTTGACCCAGCTAGCCGCGGAGAGGAACCTCCCACGGGAGATCGTCCTGAACGCCATTGAATCGGCGCTCGTCTCGGCGTACAAGAAGGACGCGATCGTCGCCGGCCAGGACATCCAGGTCAAGCTTGACCCGGGTTCCGGTGAGGTGCACGTCTTCATCGTGAAAACGGTGGTTGACGAGGTAACCGAGCCGGTCAGCCAGATATCCGTGGCGGACGCCCGCAAGGTAAAGAAAGATGCCGTCGCAGGGGACGTGATCCAGACGGGCACAATCCCGCACAGCGCCGGCCGCATCGCAGCGCAGACCGCCAAGCAGGTCGTCATCCAGCGCCTGCGGGAGGCGGAGCGCGACCTGGTGTTCCAGGAGTACGCCGACAAGGAAGGCGAGGTCTTCACCGTCACTGTGCAGCGCGTCGAGCCGAAGCAGGTGATAGTGGAGCTCGGCCGGGCCGAAGCGGTGATGCCCACCTCTGAGCAGGTCTCGACCGACCGCTACAAGGTCGGGCAGAAGTTCAAGGTGTTGCTCCAGTCGGTGCGGCAGTCAAACAAGGGCCCCGAGATAGTCATCTCCCGCGCGGAAAAGCTGCTGATCAAGCGGCTGTTCGAGATGGAAGTGCCGGAGATCTACAACGGCGCGGTGGAGATTGTCGCTATCGCCCGCGAGGCCGGCTCCCGCAGCAAGGTCGCCGTATGGGCCAAGCAAGAGGGCGTGGACGCCGTGGGCTCCTGCGTGGGCCTGCGCGGCATCCGCATCCAGAACATCGTGAACGAGCTCCACGGCGAGAAGATCGACGTGGTCCAGTGGAACAAGGACCCCGGCAAGTTCATCGCCAGCGCGCTGAGCCCCGCCGTGGTCTTGCGCGTGGACGTTAACCGCGACGCCGGCACGGCGATGGCCGTTGTGCCCGAGCGCCAGCTCTCCCTCGCCATCGGCAAGGAAGGGCAGAACGCCAGGCTGGCGGCCAAGCTCACGGGCCTCAAGATCGACATCAAGAGCGATGTGGAAGCAGCCAGCATTGCGCCGCCGCCCGCGCCGGTCGTTGAGAAGCCCGCCCAGGCCGAGAAGCCGAAGGTTGCCGTCCAGGAGCCTGCTGCCAGGAAGAAGACCCCCGTCGTCGCGGCGCCTGAGCCTGTTGTGGCCGAGGAGCCGGTCGAGCTTGAACCGGTTACCGAGCCTGCAGAGGTTGAAGAAGTTGAGGCGGTGGAGGAGCCCGCGGCTGTTGAGGTGCAGGAGCCTGAGCCCATTGAGGAGCTCGTTCCCATACCCTCGCTGGACCGGGCGACTTCCCTGCGCGACGTTTCGGACGACATCTGGCGCGTGCGCGGCATGCCATCCGGCGAGCCGGGCATGATCAGGTTCGCCGAGGATATCGACGAGCTGCGCTTCCGCGGCGCCGGCAGCAAGAAGAAGAAGGGCGGCGGCGGCCGCGACGATAGCGCCGCGCGCAAGACCAAGGCCGGCAAGAAACGCTAACCGAGACCTGTGTAGATGCCTACCGTCGGCGCTCGTAAACAGAAGCACGTCCCACAAAGGACTTGCATCGTCTGCGGCAAGAAGGCCGCCAAGGGTGAGTTTATGCGGGTTGTTGCCACAACCGGCAATGCGGTACAGATCGATGAGACAGGGAAACTACCCGGCCGGGGGGCCTACGTCTGCAAGGACGTGCACGAGGCCCCCGGCCAAATCAAAAAAAGCCGCATAGAGTATGCGCTTCGCACCAAGATGGAAGACGATGACTGGGCGAGACTGGTTACAGTTATGAGATAACCAGCCACACCTTAATCAATCCGCCGACCGATGATGCGCAGCCACCCTCGTGGGCTTCAACCACTGGAGGCCATATGACTAACAGAGCCGCACAGCCACGAAGAAACGGCAGCGCCCCCCAGAATCGCTCACCCCAGGGGGCGAGCAGGCCCCCACAGGGCCGACCTCCCCAGAAGGCAGCAGCAGCCCCGCAGAAGAACGGCCCTCCCCAGGCCCCGCAAGCCCGCCCTCCGGCGGCGCCCAGGGCAGTCGCCCCTCCCAAAGCGCTCGACATCCCGGGAGCCATATCCGTCAAGGAGCTCGCCGGCAAGATGTCCGTAGACCCCATTGAGGTCATCAAGCGCCTCATGCGTTTGGGGTTCATGTTCAACATCAACGATGTCATCGAATTTGAGGTCGCCGAGAAGATCGCGCAGAGCTTCGGCTTCCCCGTCAATGCTCCCAAGGCGGCAAAGGGGCCGGGCTCCATCGTGCTCAAGCACCAGGAAGAGGACCAGTCCAAGCTCCAGCTCCGCCCGCCGGTCGTGACTATCCTGGGCCACGTCGACCACGGCAAGACAACGCTGCTGGACGCCGTTCGCCACAGCCATATCGTGACCGGCGAGAGCGGCGGCATCACCCAGCATATCGGCGCTTACCAGGTTGAGTACAAGAGCAACAAGATCACCTTCCTGGATACCCCGGGCCACGAGGCGTTCACCGCCATGCGCGCCCGCGGCGCCCAGGTCACGGACATCGCGATCCTCGTCGTCGCCGCGAACGACGGCATCATGCCGCAGACGATCGAGGCGATCAACCACGTGAAGGCCGCCGGAGTGCCTATCATCTGTGCGATCAACAAGATCGATACGGCGGAGGCGGACCCGGAGAGGGTCAAGCGCCAGCTCGCCGAGCACGACCTGATGGTGGAGGAGTGGGGCGGCAACGTTATCTCCGTCCCCGTTTCCGCCCTGAAGGGCATCGGCATAGACGACCTGCTGGAAAACATCGTGATTGTCGCGGAGGTCGGCGAACTCAAGGCCAACCCGGACAGGCTTGCAGAAGGCGTGGTGCTCGAAGCCAGGATCGACAAGAGCAAGGGACACGTCGTTACAGTCCTCGTTCAGACAGGCACACTCAGGATAGGCGACAACATCGTCGCCGGAGGTGTCCGCGGGCGCATCAAAGCGATGCTGAACGATCGCGGTGAGCGGATAGAGGCCGCCCTACCCTCGCAGCCTGTGGAGCTCCTGGGTATGACCGGCGTGCCTCAGGCCGGCGACAAGTTCTCCGCCACCGCGGACGAAAAGACCGCCCGCTCCATGGTTGAGACGTTCGAGAAGGAGAAGGCGGAGCGGCTGGGCCGCACCAAAATGAAGCTGGAGGAGATCCACGCCAAGATCGAGTCCGGCGAGGTGAAGGCGCTGAACCTGGTGGTCAAGACCGACGTGCAGGGAAGCATCGAGCCCATTCTCAACGCGCTGGAGCAGGTAAACACCGACGAGACGCGCGTCAACGTTATCCATGCCGCGGCGGGCAGCGTTACCGAGAGCGATGTGCTCCTGGGGGTCGCCTCCGAGGCCATCATCGTGGGCTTCAACAGCCGGCCCGAGCCGGGCGCCAAGGCCCTGGCCACACAGGAAGGTGTAGACCTTCGCCACTACGATGTCATCTATCGCCTGGCGGAGGACGTCCAGAAGGCGCTGAAGGGCCTGCTGACGCCGGAGGTGAGGGATATTACCGAGGGCGTCGCCACCGTGCGCGCCGTCTTCAACATCGCGAAGCGCAAGGTTGCGGGCGTGTATGTCAACTCCGGCAAGGTAAGCCGTGGGACAATCATCCACGTGCTGCGAGGCGGGAAGCTCCTCGCCAAGGGCGAGCTGAGCAGCCTCAAGCACTTCAAGGACGACGTTCGCGAGCTTGGCACCGGCTTCGAGGGCGGCCTCACGGTGGACGGGTTCACGGACTTCGCCGAAGGCGACATTGTCGAGGCTCACCGACTGGAGCAGGACGAGTAAGAACACCTTGTAGCCTGCGCGATTCATCGCGCCTGTCTTGCCCTCAGTCGGCAGAGGCGCGATGAATCGCGCAGGCTACACTACCCCGGACCCCTATGCCATCTACTCCCACTCCTAAAAAGACTCTCCTGTTCAAGTTCCACGGGCAGACGCTGCAGTTCGCGGTGTCGGACAGCCTCTTCAGCAGCTTCCACGTAGATACGGGCACTCAGCTCCTCCTGCGCACCGTTGCCGACCTCCAGCCCCGCAAGTTTCGCAAGGTGCTCGACCTTGGGTGCGGCTACGGTCCCATCGGGCTGACGCTGCTCAAGACGGGTTGGGCCGCAGAGACCCACATGACGGACCGTGACGCCCTCGCCATCGAGTACACCCGGCGCAACGCAGAAACTAACGGCGTCGCCGGCGCAACAGTGTACGGTAGCCTGGGTTACGATTCCGTGAAAGATCCGGATTTCGACCTGGTAATTTCGAACATTCCCGCCAAAGCGGGCGACGCGGCGATCACGTCATTCCTGCTGGGGGCGCGCAAGCACCTCAGGGCCGACGGCATGGCCGCGGTCGTTGTTGTAGAGCGCCTGCACGATATGGTCGCTGGTGCGCTGGCCGGCGACCCCGGACGTGAGGTAACGCACGTAAAGCAAGGGTCCGGCCACACGGCGTTCCACTACCGTTTCGCCGGCGACGGGCCGGACGGCGGCGTGAATGGAGATGACGACCCTTATCTCCGGGCAGAAGTGCAATTCAGCTACGGTAAGGCCAGTGTGCACATGCGGATAGCCTTCGGACTGCCGGAGTTCGACACGCTGAGCTTCCAGTCGCGGTTGTTGATCGCCGGCCTCCGCAACCTCGGCGCGGCGCGAAGCGGCGCCTTCTTCAACCCTGGGCAGGGACATACGGCGGTGGCAGCTCTGAAGGCACTTGGCCTGCAGTCCGTAACCCTGTTTGACCGCGACCTGCTTGCCCTCAGGTATACTAAAGACAGCCTCGTTATCAACGGCTTGCCTGCGGACAGTGTCGCCACCGTACATTCGATGGACATAGACCCGACCGTCCCCGAAGCCGGGTTCGACCTGGTCGCCGGCGCCCTGCGCGAGGACGAAGGCACAGATGCGGCCGTGGCCCGTGCGATACAGGCAGCGGCAGTCCTGGGCCCGAGCGGGACGCTGCTCATCGCAGGGGGCTCCACGTTAATCACCAGGCTGCAGGATGCCCTTCGTTCCAACAGGAGGCCATTGCGGCTCGTGGACCGGCAACGCGAAAAGGGCTACAGCCTGCTCATAATGAAACTGAAAGAGACCGGAGGGCCGCGATGACTACCCGACGATTGGAAAGGGTGAACGGACTGCTCCAGCGCGAGATCAGCCGGGCGATCAGCCTCGAGGTCAAGGACCCTCGTCTCTCCAGCATGGTCAGCGTGTTGCGCGTGGAGACGTCTCCGGACCTCAAGAACGCGCGCGTGTTCGTAAGCGTGATGGGAGACGAGCAGGAGAAGAAGAGGGCGATGCGCGCCCTGCGCTCCGCCGCCGAGTATATCCGGCACGCCACGAAAGAGAACGTGGAGCTGCGGTCCGTGCCTCACATGGCGTTCGTCCTTGATGAGACGATCGAGCACGCGATCAAAATGAACAGGCTCATCGACAAGACACTCTCCCAGCGCGGTAAGTCAGGCGGAGGGACGCCCACCGTCGAACAGGGCGAGCTCGCTGATGGAGCGCCGAAGGATGGTTAGGCTCCATGCAGCATTGGGCCGTTACCCTGCTCGCCGCGGAAGGGCTTATGCCGGCTGACGGCCAGCTGAACGGCATCCTTAACATCAACAAGCCGTCCGGGATCACCAGCATGGACGTGGTCCGCCGGATCAGGCGGGCATCGGGCCAGAAGCGGGTCGGCAACGCAGGCACTCTGGACCCCATAGCGTCCGGGGTCTTGCCCGTCTGCCTGGGCCAGGGCACGCGCATGGTCGAGCATCTGATGGAGGGTAAGAAGGTCTACCGCGCCACCTTCCTCCTGGGTGTGGAGACCGACACCTACGACTCCGACGGCACTGTTGTCCGCACGGTCGATCCATCTGCCGTCAGACCTCCAGACCTGGAAGGCGTGCTGAAGTCTTTCCATGGCGAAATTGATCAGCTTCCCCCTATGTACAGCGCCATCAAGGTCCAGAGCCGCAGGCTGTACGACCTTGCGAGGAGCGGCGAGGAGGTGGAGAGGACTACCCGGAAGGTCCGCGTCTACAGTCTTGAAATCATCGAGACCTCCCTGCCCTCGTTCACGGTGGACATCACCTGCGGTCGCGGATTCTACGTGCGCTCCCTTGGGCACGATGTCGGCGAGCGGCTTGGGTGCGGCGCCCACATGACGGCGCTGGAGCGGCGGCGCGTAGGGCCCTTCGATATCGAAAGCGCCACCGGTCTGGACGTCGCCCTGGTCGCCCTGGAAGAGGACCGGGCCGCCGGAATTCTGCGACCGTTTGACGCAGCGGTCGAGCACCTGCAGGCTGTCACGGTCGGGCCGGACGGCGAGGCAGCCATACGCCACGGCAGGCCTGTGACCGCCATCGTGCCGCCGCCGAGCGACGGCGCCGGGAGCCAAATCCGCGTGTACACGTCTGGCGGCCGGTTCCTGGCCCTGCTCGTGTTCGATCAGCGGTCAGGAGGATGGAGGTCCGACAAGGTCTTCCTCTGACGCGGGATTGCGCCGTCCGCCGCCCTCTGGTCAATACGGATTCCGAAGAAAACGGCGCTGTGCGACCACCATTGCCACAAAATTGGGCCCAGGAATCGGCTGGGGCATAGCTGAAGGTATTGACATAGCTAGGACAGAAGTATATCTTCTAGCTACAAAGCTTGGGAGGAATAGCTATGGAAGCCTACTGCTTTAAGTGCCGCGCGAAGAGGCAGATCTCAAAGCCCGCGGCCGTCAAGCTGAAGAACGGCCGCCCGGCCACCCAGGGGACCTGCCCGGCCTGCGGGACCAAGATCTTCCGGATCGGCAAGGCGTAGCCGGCGACGAATCGCAAATACTCTGACGCGCATCTCATTTATTGCCGGCCCCAGGGCGGGCGGTAATAAAAGCCCCCGCATTTTCCCTCGAAAATGCGGACAGGTACTTGCGTCTATAGTGTATAATAGCGGGAAGTGACGAGTGTTGGGTCCCGTTTGCCCACCGGCCGGGTTCATTTCCGGACGACAAAAAGCAAAGTCAAGGGCTCCGCACCGTCTTTTCTTGTGTTCAAAACATAGGCATTCCTCCGGCGCATGCCGCGAGAATAGTCAGAAAAGCTGGCTCAGGTGACAGAAGTGGCAACTTACGCAATCGTCAAAACAGGCGGCAAGCAGTACCGCGTCGAAGAGGGCGACACCATTCGCGTCGAGACCCTCGAAGGGAACGAGGGCGATACCCTAGAGCTGACGGACGTCGTGCTGGTCTCCCAGGACGGCAAGGTCACCGTGGGCGATCCCACCGTCCCGGGCGCAAGGGTGACGGCGCAGATCAAAGCCCACGGCAAGGGCAAGAAGCTCATCGTCTTCAAGTACAAGTCCAAGACTCGCAACCGTCACAAAAACGGCCACCGCCAGCCGTTCGTAGACCTCAACGTAACCGGCATCACCGTAGCCTAGCCGGGATTGGAGTAAACAGAGATGGCACACAAAAAGGGCGCCGGCAGCTCAAAGAACGGCCGAGATAGTAACGGCCAGCGGCTGGGCGTGAAGGCCTATGACAGCACACTCGTTTCCGCCGGGTCGATTATCGTCCGCCAGCGCGGCACCAAGATCGCCGCTGGGTCGAACGTCGGCGTCGGTCGCGACCACACGTTGTTCGCGCTCGTGGACGGCGAGGTAAAGTTCGAGTTCGCCGCCAAGGACAAGAAGCGCGCGAGCGTTTATCCTCTGAAAGGGGAATAACAATGAAGACAGATATCCATCCCAGGTATTACCCTGAGGCACGCATCGTCTGCGGCTGCGGCCGTTCCTACACCACCGGCTCCACCAGGCCGGAAATCAGGGTCGAGATCTGCCGCGAGTGCCACCCTTTCTATACGGGTGAGCAGAGGATAGTGGACACTGAGGGCCGCGTAGACCGCATGAAGCGGCGCTACAACCTCAAGTAACGCGTCCTGCAGTTTGCGTATAATCATAGGGGTGAGATGTCTCACCCCTATTTCTTTGTCTGAAACCACTCCCCAACGGTAGCGCCAAATGCCATCCCCTTCCCGGACCACATACGGCGGACAGGCCATCATAGAGGGTGTAATGATCCGCGGGCGGCGCCACGCCTGCATTGCAGTGCGAAGGCCGGACGGCAGCATAGCCCTCCACGCGGAGCCAATCAACCAGATTTTCCTCGGGAAGCTCAGGAAGGTCCCTTTCATCCGCGGCATGTTTGTGCTTGCCGAGTCGCTCACGATCGGCATGAAGGCCCTCAGGTACTCCGCGAACGTCGGCGCAGAGGCCGAGGGCGAGAAGATCAGCGGCGCGGCGATGGCGGGCACGATGGCCATCTCGTTCGCCTTTGCCATGGGGCTCTTCTTCATGGTCCCGGTCCTCGCAAGCCGCCTCCTGGAAGGCGTCCTCGGGTCCGAGTTCCTGAGCAACCTCGCGGAGGGCCTTATCCGCCTTGCGATCTTCCTCGCCTACGTCATCCTCATCGGCCGCGTCGAGCAGATACGCCGCGTCTTCATGTACCACGGCGCGGAGCATATGACCATCCACGCGCAGGAGCGGCAGGACCCGCTTGAAATCAGCGCGATACGCAAGTACCCCACCGCCCACCCACGCTGCGGCACGGCGTTCCTGCTAGTCGTTATGTTGGTTGCTATCGCCGTCTTCACCGTCATCGGTCGCGACCCCCTGTGGTGGCTGATCTCCTCCCGCATTCTGCTCCTCCCGGTCATTGCCGGAGTGAGCTATGAGGTGATCCGCTTCAGCGGCTTCCATTCCGGTAACCCGCTCGTCGGCCTCATCACCGCGCCAAGCCTGGCCCTCCAGGCGCTGACGACCCGCCAGCCGGACGACGACCAGATAGAGATCGCCATCGCCGCCATGAACCTCACGCTGGAAACAGACGCGAAGTTGACACCGTAGTTCCCTCAAAGGACCCGCCTGAGGGCTAGCACACCCCGGATATACTAGAGATATATCCCTTCGGAGTGTGTGGATGACCAGGGTGCTTCTGTCTCTAGCTCTACTAATCGCCATCGCCGCCTGCTCCAGCCCGGCGGCCTCCACCGCCACACCAACGCCGGGCGGCCCAATGTCAATCACGCAGATCAAGTACTTCCTGATCGGCAAGTACCCGGACTTCTTCTTCTGCGACCCCGACTACTACCCCGTCAGCCGCGAAGGACAAGAGGAGTCTCGCGCGAAAGAGCTCTTCATGCAAATCCGCGCCGACCAGGAGATGTTCGGTGCGATCACGTCGCGCCTCGGCATCGCCGGCAGGAGCGACTACTCGGACGCGCAGAAGCTGCAGATATACCGCGAGTATAAGAAGCTCAACGCCCTAGGCGTTGAGCCGGTCAACGGCAACTTTCGTTATGACTTCCGGGCCAACCGCGCCGGAAACGGCCTGGCCATCTCCGGCATCGTAGACCAGCTCGGCGCCCAGCTTGTCCACAAGGAAGAGCCCACTGTAGTTACCTGCCCTATCTGCCTGCCGGGCGAAGCGATGATAGACACACCGAGCGGGCCGGTGGCGGTCAGCGCGGCATTCGTCGGCATGCCGATCTGGACGATGGACCCGAGGGGCCAGAAGGTGCAGACAACGGTGGCCGCGACAGGCAAGGTGCCTTCGCCCGCAGGCCACAAGATGGTGCGAATCGAGCTCGCCGACGGCAGAACGCTAACGGTCTCTCCCGGCCACCCGTCCGCGGACGGTAGGCCGATCGGCCACTACTCGAAAGGTTTTGAGCTGGACGGCTCGGCCATAACCTCGATCACGTTCATGGACTACACTGGCAATGAGAGGTACGACATCCTGCCGAACGGCACAACCGGCCTCTACTGGGCTAACGGCATCCTGGTCCAGACCACCATTTCCCTGAAGCCGCTCGTTAAGCCGGCGCGCTAGGTTTTAGGACGGCCTCCAAACGCACAGGGCCGGCACGTGTGCCGGCCCTGTGGCGTTCCTGCGGCTTACCTCAGTGCTTCAGCCGCTTGAATGCCTCCTGTGACTCCCTCACAACCCTGATTGCAGCGTCCCGGTCTTCCCACCCCTCCACGCCGGTCTTCTTCTACTCAAGCTCCTTGTAGATGGTGAAAAAGTGCTCGATCTCCTTCAGCAAGTGCGGGGGGGCCTCCGACAGCCGGTTGATGTGGTTCCACAACGGGTCCGCCACCGGCACGCACAGTATCTTCATATCCGGTCCCTTCTCATCCCACATCTTGAACAGCCCCACCGGCTTTGCCTCAATCAGGCATCCCGGGAAGGTCGGCTCCCACAAAAGCACCAGGGCATCAAGGGGGTCATTATCCTCCGCCCACGTGTCCAGAATGTACCCGTAGTCGCTCGGGTAGTGGACGGAAGAAAACAGCATCCGGTCGAACTTCAGCACCCCGCGCTTCTTGTCGAACTCGTACTTGTTGCGGCTCCCCTTCGGTATCTCGATCATTACATCAACGGTCACGTCAGACACGGTCTCGGTCAATAGACTGCTCCTGGTTGGTTGTATGTGTATCTATTGTAAGCGAGTCCGGGGTACCGCGAACTAAGTGCCGCATACTTGAATGTCTGGTATAATCAGCATGAGGTGACATCGAGATGGCCATAAGACATTCTGCTAACTGCATGACAACAGTCAGCGATGGTGGCAGAATTGTCATTCCTTCCGACATACGAAAAGCCATGGGCATAGTGCCCGGCACGGAAGTGATTCTCCTTCTCCAGGAAGACGGCGAACTGAGAGTTATGGCGAGAGAGCGCGCAATCCGATGGACCCAGGATATGGTGAAAAAGTATGATCGCGGCGCAGGCTCGCCAGTTGACGAGCTAATTAAAGAGCGGGAAGCGGAGAGTGCTCGTGAATAGGGTCGTTGTGGACTCATCGGCAGTGCTTGCCCTCTTCTGGAAGGAGAGCGGCGCCGAAGTAGTGCAAGAGGCCCTTTCTCTTGCATCTATCAGTAGTGTGAACGTCTCTGAGGTCGTGGCGAAGATGGCCGAAAGAGGTCTTCCCGGTGAGATCATCTATTAAATGCTGATGTCGTTGAACGCGACAATAGAGCCCTTCGATATGGAACAGGCATATCAGGCCGGCATGTTACGTCTCCCAACAAAGGCGGCTGGCCTGTCGCTCGGAGACAGAGCATGCCTGGCGCTGGCCAAAAAGCTGGAAGCTAAGGTGCTTACGGGGGATAGAAAGTGGAAGCTGCTGGCCCTGGGGATAGACATTGAGGCAATCCGTTGAGGAGCGTCCGATGCCATCGGGACGCTCTCTCAGCAGGCTAAGGGGGAGTTGGTGGAGCTGGGGGGACTTGAACCCCCTACCTCTTCAATGCCATTGAAGCGCTCTCCCAGATGAGCTACAGCCCCACGGTCAACTGCGGCAGTCACAACAACGGGCGGCTGAGGGTAGCCGCCGCGTCTATCTAATATAGCAAGAACCCCCTCAGCTTGCAAGAATCGCGCCCCGTTTCCCCTTTTCCATTCCCTCTTGCCTTGTCTTACTTCACCCCGTACCCTGTACCCCGTACCCCACCAAAGGACACCCCCATGGCCAAACGCAAAGTGCTCGTCACCGGCGCGGCCGGATACGTCGCCGGCCTCATGCTCCCTACCCTGCGCGAGAAATACGACCTCACGCTCCTGGACGTGAGCGACTTCACCAGCGCCGGCCGAAACCACCCGCACGCCAGGGTGCCCGGCGTACAGATCGCCGACCTTACCGACCCCAACCGCAGCAAGTACGCGAAGCACTTCGACGGGATCGATACGGTCGTGCACCTTGGATACGTCCGCCAGACACAGGGCGAGCAGGAGATCGACCAGTACTGGAGCCAGCGCGCGAACATAGACATGTGCTACAACGTCCTGCGCGCCTCGCACGACGCCGGAGTGTCCCGCATCGTCTCGGCAAGCTCCAACCACGCCGCCAACTGGTGGGAGCGCGACCTCATTTCGAAGTGCAAACTGGAAAACCTGGACCCGTACACCTGGCCACTCTCGTACAACTTCTACGGCTGGTCCAAGTCCACTTACGAGCACCTCGGCTTCCTGTTCGCCAACGGCGGCGTGGGCCGCCGCATGGGCGTCGTCATGGTCCGAATCGGAGGCCCGGGCGAGCTGGACCTCAGCAAATACGAAGACCTGGGCGCGGCCAAGCGGGGGCTCGGGGCGTGGCTAAGCCCCCGCGACCTCACGCAACTCTTCGTGAAGGCCATCGACACTCCCAGCATCGATAACGAGCACGGCATACCGTGGCAGGTAGTCTACGGCATCTCCAACAACACCCGGGCATTCTGGTCTCTCGCAAACGCGCGCAAGGTGCTCGGCTACGAGCCGCAGGACGACTCCGAGGTGCGCTATGCAAAGGACATAGAGCGCCTGATGACCGGCAAGAACACCGTGGGCAGGCTGGACAAACAGGCGCCCTGACTAAAGGCACGGCTTCATCGCAGGGGCGTTCTATGAACGCCCTCGTTCCTCTCTCATGCGGTAATAGAAAGCTCTGCGCCGTTCAACCCGGCAAACTAGTGTAGAATATCGCCTGATAATTTCAAGTGAACAAGGACTCAACACGTGGCAAAGCGAAAGGTTCTGGTAACGGGCGCGTCCGGCTACGTCGCAAGCCTGATGCTCCCCGGCTTCCGCGAAAAGTATGACCTGGTGCTCCTCGACTCTCGCAAAGAGGACCGCACCGGCAAGGCCGTCCCCGGCATTGAGGTCGTCGACCTGATCGACCCCGACCGCAAGAAGTACGCGAAGTACTTCGAAGGGGTGGATGCCGTGGTGCATCTCGCCCACAAGATCCAGCGAACGGACCCCATAGACCACTTCTTCTCCGAGAAGCAGAACGTGGAGATGGCATACAACATCTTCCGCACGTCCTACGATGCAGGCGTCCGCCGCGTCGTTATGGCCAGCTCCAACCATGCCGCCGACTGGTACGAGCACAACATGGTCCACACGCGCAAGAAGGAGGTAGTCGACCCTTACGACTACCCACTGTCGGACAATTTCTACGGCTGGGCCAAGGCTACGTACGAGCACATGGGCTTCCTGTTCGCCAACGGCTTCCCCAACTTCTCGCACCCTTCCGGTCGGGAGCTACTCGTTGAGGGCGCCAACGCCGGCCGCAAGCTCGGCGTCATCATGGTCCGCATCGGCCACCCGCGCGAGCTGGAGTTCAAGAACTACGGCAGCGACGAGGCCACATTCAAGCGCGTGCTCGGATGCTATTTCAGCGCGCGCGACGCAACCCAGATCTTCATGAAGTCGATAGAGACCGAGAACATCGACAATGAGCACGGCATCCCATTCCACGTCGTCTACGGCATCAGCAACAACACCCGCGCCTTCTGGTCGCTTGCCAACGCCCGGAAGGTGCTCGGCTACGCGCCGGAGGACGACGCAGAGGTGAAGTTCGCCCACCTGGTGCGCGAACACATCACCGGCAATCCAAAGTCCGGCGTGGGCAGAGTCGGCCTCAAATAAGCGTTCCGAAGGCATCGCCGCACTTGGCCCTCCGCGGTGCGGCGATGTTTTTGCGACGGCATTGATTCGCTGCGGCAAACGCTGGTATGATACGAAACGTGGTGCGATTCGCCCTTTATGTCTATGAATGGCCCGGGCGCAGAACCAGGAGCACCCGTTGCCGGACAATCCCAGCCACGCGGGCAAAAAGGCGTCTCAGCACAGAGACGCGGGAAAAGACAAGGGCGAAACGCGGTCCAATGAAACGGCGGATGGAGAATCATCCGCCGCTGAAACGGCCGTCGCCACCGCGCCCTCCGCCTTCGACCGCCACGTCGCTTACCTGACAGACCCTCGAATGAGCCATCCCACGACCGCGCAGGAACGGTCCCTGGCCGTGCGCCAAATTCAGCGCGACTACGGCAACAGATATGTGCAGCGCGTCTGAACGCCGCCGTCTCCACCCGCACCGCGGCGCGCAAGACCTCCGAAACGGTTGTACAGCGCGCGGGTGGCAAGGACGCGCCGAGCCTGGTCGCCGAGGCCACGGAGCAGGTCGGCGCCCTCCCACCCTCCCCAGAGAACGACATCCCGAGCGAATCGGAGACTTCCGACCGCAAGGCCAAGGGCCAGAAGGTTGGTGAGGAGTTCGGGAACCTTGTCAAGGGCAAACCAAACCTTGAGGAAATTCTCAAGCCGATAGTTTTCCCCGGCGTTGAGTCCGAACCGGAGCCCGAAGCGCCGCCTCCCGTTCCTGCCCCGCCGGCACCGGTCTCAACCCCTTCCCAACAAGGGTCGCAAGACCCAGAGGCGAAGACTCCCGAGGAAGGCCAAAAGGCACGAGAATCGCTGGAGTCCACCTCCACGGGAAACAAGGCCAAGACCGGCGCCACAATTGGCACCGCCGTCCTGGAGAAGGCATCGTCAGGGGCTATCGCCGCCTTTAATGTCGCCGCCAAAATCGGCGCCGCCGTGGGCCTTTTCTTTTCCGCAATCGCCGCCATTTTCGACCTGAGGGCGGCCGTCAGCTCCGGCAAGAAGATGGTGGCGCTGGACAAGATCGCATCGGACGCCAAGGCCGCGGGACACGACCCCGAGGTAGTCAAAGCCGTACAGTACGCCATGGAGCAGAAGTTCGGCAAGGCCGTACGGCGCGCCATTACCTTCGTGGCAGCAGCCATCAGCTCCGGCGTAAGTATCGCGGGCATCGCCGGCGCAGGGACCGTTGCGCTGGCTTCAAACCCCATCGGCTGGGGTATCCTTACCGTGCTGGCCGCAGGCGCAATCGCGCTGGGCGCCGCAATCACCATCTACAAGATCGGCCGGTGGATATACAAGAAGTTCAGCGGCGTTCTGGGAGAGCAGAGGAGAGACACCGCTCTCACGCTGTACAAGCGTGGCGTAGTTGGCGGAGACACTGTTGCCGCTGCCGCACTGAAAGAGCTGGGCCTGGACCACAAGGCAATGAAGGCGGCACTCTCCGCCGAAGAGCCGGTGAAGGACGCCAAGCACCGCAAGGAAGTGATCGCAGACGTCGAGAAAAACATCGGCCGCCAGCAAGACAAGTTGAAGGCTGTGGAAGCGGAGAAGGCCAACGAAGAGAAGGAGCTACGCCGCTCCCACACCGACAAGATGAAGAAGAAGCATCAGGAAAAGATCGCCTACCTGGACGAGCGCATCCAGCACTACAAGGAAAAGACGGCCAACCTGGGCAAAGAGCTCGACTGGAAGAACCTTACCAAAGCTCAGCGCAACGATGTCAAGTCCATAGAAGACAAGCTCAAGAAGTAACGGCCATCTCGCGGCCCGCACGGACTCCATTATGTCTGTGCGGGCCGCGCCCTCTTAGACCCCCAGCGCCGCCTTTATCGCCGCCCTGTTGTCCTCCACCAGCCGCCGCTGCTCCGGCCACAGCATGTCAGGCAGCTCGTCCAGCGGGAACCACCACATCGCCTCGTGTTTGACCTGGTCGGTCGGCTTCGCCTCCACCTGTTTCGTCTCGAACAGGTAGAAGTGCGTCGTCACCCACCGGTCCTTGTCCCAATTCAGCCGCTCGGCCACGCCCAGCTTCGTCACCAGTCGCAGGTCCGTTATTCCCGTCTCCTCGGTCACCTCTCGGGCCGAAGCTATCTCAAGCGTCTCGCCCGGGTCCACGCCCCCCTTTAGCAGCACGAATTGGGTGAACGCCTTCTCTTTTGTGAACGCCACCATCAGCCGCGCGCCCTCCCGCCGCGCTACCACGCCCCCGGCGGCGAGGCGCACCTTCAGTCCGGGCGCGCGAACATACCACGTTAAATCGATCGTCGGTGTAATTGGCATCAGAACCAGTACCTCGGCACGTTCTCTTCTTCCTTCGTAATCGCTTCCACCAGCGCGGGCTGGCCGGTCTTCGTCGCCGCCAGCGCGCGCTTGATGGCCGGCGCGAGCTGGTCGGGAGTCGTCACCTTTTCCGCATGCGCGCCCAGGCCCTCGGCCACCTTTGCGTACTCGCCGCCAAGCCGGTTGCTACCGTACTTCTTCGTGGCGTGAGGCATGTGGGCGCTGTAGTGCGTCATAACGCCGTTATTCAGCACCACGGTCATGATGCCGATCTTATTGCGCGCCGCCGTCTCGATATCCAGCCCGGCCATGCCGAACGCAGCGTCCCCCATGATGTTGATAACGTTCCGCTCGGGCGCGGCCAGCTTGGCCCCCAGCGCCAGCCCGAGGCCGTAGCCTAGCTGCGTGGACTTTCCCCACCCTATGTAGCCGTGCGGGGTCGTCGTCTCCCAGAAAGGCACAAGCTGCTCGCGCGGGTAGCCGGAGTCGTGCGTCATTATCGTGTTGCCCACGTCCACGGCCTTGCGAAACTCCGTGAAGACGCGGTAAGGGCTGATCGGCACCTCGTTGGAGTTAAGCATCGGCGACCATTCTTTAAGGAATTCAGCCTTGATGGTCGCGACCTCTTCCGCGACGCCGTTCACATCTCCCCTGCCCTTGCCGCCAAGCTGCCGCTTCGCCTCCTCGATCATTTGGCGAAGGACCAGCTTAGCGTCGCCCACCGCGCCCATGTGGACCTGGTGGTCCTTGTTGATGTCCTCCGCGCAGTTTGTGGACTGGGCCAGGACTGCCATTTTCGGGAGCGGCGCGTTGAAGAGCGTGTTGCTGAAGCCGGTACCGATGCCGAGCATAAAGTCCGTCTTTTGCAGGAAACGGTGCGCCATCAGCGTGCCGGAGCGCGCGCCAGCGCCGAGCGCGAGGCGGTGGTTCTCCGGGAACGCGCTCTTGCCGGCGAGGGTAGTCATGACCGGCACATTAACAAGCTCCGCGAATTCCAGGAGCTCGGCCATCGCCTCGGCGTAGAACACGCCCTGGCCCGCGTTTATGATAGGCGCCTTCGCGGCCAGCATCGCCTTGACGATATCCCGCACGTCATTCGGGTCGGCCTCCGAGCGGAACGGCCGCGAAGGCGTGTACTCGAGCGGCCCCTGGAACTCCTCCTCCGCCACGTCCATCGGGATCTCAAGCAGCACGGGGCCGGGCCTGCCCTGCTTCATCAGATTGAATGCATACCGCATAAGGTCGGGAATCCGCTGCACCTTGCTGATGTAGCCCGACCACTTCGTGATCCCTTTGTAGTGGCTGATCGCGTCGAAGGAAGGGTGGACGCCGAACCGGCCTCTTTCGTGCCCTCCGGGGAGCAGCAGGAATGGCACGTTGTCCGCGTAGCCCTGCGCCACGCCGCCGAAGGCGTTCTCCGCGCCCGGGCCGCGCTGCATCGTGAAGACGCCGATCTTCTTGCCGTTGTGGATCCGGCTGAAGGCGTCCGCCATGTTTACGCCCGCGCGCTCCTGGCGGCATATTATGGGGCGGATGCCCTCAACGGTTGCCGCGTCAATCAGGCTCTGGTGCGGGTACGCCGCCATCCACTCCACGCCTTCCGCCTTGAGTATCTTCGCGATAACGGTGTCGCCGTTCATGGCTCTCTCCTGCCCAGGTAAATGCCGGCCGCGACCGGTCGCAGTCGCGGGTTGTTGGGTAATATACGTCCCTCCATTGTGCGGGTCAAGCGACATTCCACAGGACATGGAAATAGCTCTACACGCCGCCTACACTTGGAGTTGGAAATGTAACTTTCGGACTAGGCGATTCGTTGCTAAGGATATAGGCGTTAGTGATCCCGGCGTAGTGAATTATTATCCTTGACATGCCCCATAGCCGTGGTTACGATTCAAGTAAGGGTTTAACTTTCCGGAGCAGGCATATGTCCCAGAAATACCAGCGGGAAATCGAGGAGATCCTCCAGCAAGTAGACACCGGATCGAGCCCGAAGTCCCGAATCAGGCAGCCCGGTCTTTTCAGCCGTCTCTCCGCGTCCATCAAGCGCGCCATGGGCGGCAATGTATTCTCCATCAGCCCGGGCAGGATCATGTTCGCCGCCGTCTGTTTGCTGCTCAGCGCCCTCGTAGTGAGCGCCTTCATCCCCGGCTACGTTGGGCCAATCGCCTGGGCCGGCCTGGTCCTCTTCATAGTCGGCTACGCGATGTTCTTCATCAAGCCCCGCACCAGCGAAAAGCGGTGGCGCGGCCAGCCTATTGAGGACAACGAGCGCAAGTGGTTCGGCCGCAAGTAACGACGTCTCTAGCCGAGTGAAAATAAGAAGGCCCGGACAGTTGTCCGGGCCTTCTTATTTCCAGCTTCTCGGATGCTCCGGGCTAGCCCTGCGCCCGGCTTGCCGCCTCTTCCTCCGGACGCCGGCGAGCCATGCTGCCCCCGCCATGCCCGCCGCAATCGCAATCAGGCCAACGGCGCCCGTGCTGGGCACCGACGGCCCAGGCGGTGGCTCGGACGCCTCGCCATAGCGCGCAAGCGCGAAGTCGTCCGTGCCGCCGCTGCCGCCGGCAACGATCCGGCTGTCGGGCTGCACCACGACGGCGTTGGCGGAGTCCGGCCCGCCCACGAAGTCTGTGAAGACCTTGCCGCCTATTCCGAATGAAGGATCCAGGCTGCCGTCAGTGCTGTACCGCGCTACCGCAAAGTTAAAGCCTGTAGAGCCGACGTTCGTGTAGCCGACGACGTCAATTGCGCCGTCAGTCTGGATAGCGACTGACTTGCCGTTATCCCACCCGCCGAGGTTGGTCGTCACCTTACCGTCCCCGTCGAATGACGTATCGAGCGCGCCGTCAGGGAGGTACCGCGCCACCGCGAAGTCGGCAGTAGGAAAATCCCCGGCGTGACCGGCAAGGACGATCTTGCCGTCGGTCTGGACCGCCATCTCGTACGCGTTGTCCAGCGCGGTGCCGAAGTCGGTCGTCACCATGCCGCCTGAGCCGAACGTGCCGTCCAAGCTGCCGTCGCTGTTATAGCGGACCAGTGCAAAGTCAGTGCTGTTCTGGGAGGACACGGCGGCGTGCCCCGCCACGAGTATCTTGCCGTCCGGGAGTACAACAACGGCGTCCGCGACGTCGCCCATGCCGAGGTCGAACCCGCCGATGTCCGTGATGACCTTGCCATCACCGTCAAACGATGCATCAAGGCTTCCATCCGGATTGTATCTCGCCAGTGCAATATCCCATGCGGTCGCAAAAAACTTGAAGAAGGCGCCCGCCGCGACTATTTTCCCGTCGCTCTGAATGGCGACCGAGAATGCCTGCGACTGGGCCCCAATATCACCCTGGTTGGCAAAGCCCGTGATCACCTTGCCGTCGCCGTCAAACGTCGTATCCAGGGTGCCGTCGGGGTTGTACCTGGCCAGCGCAAACTGGACGACGCCGCCAACGGTGACCTGGTTGTCTCCCGCGGCGAGTATCTTGCCGGCGTTGGGTCCGCTCTGGTAGACCTTCACAGACCACGCGGTTGCCCTTTGGCCGCCGAAGGTTGTCGTCGCCACGCCGCCGTTGCCAAACGTCGTGTCCAGGCTGCCGCCCACGTTGTAGCGGGCTAAGGCGAAGTTGCCGTTGCTATTCGATGTGAACTCAACTCCCGCGGCAACGATCTTGCCGTCACTCTGCAACGCAAGGGATTCGATGACTCCACTGTATGCGAACTCGGTCGTCGCCAGGCCGCCGGACCCAAAGGTAACGTCAAGGTCGCCGGGGCCGGCCAGAGCGGTGCCGGCGAAAGGGAAATACAACGACGCCACGACGAGAAGGAGGGCTACGGGCTTTGGGAAAGTGCGCATGAGTATCTCTTCCTTTAACGCAATATCACGGACCGGAACGGACGGCACCTTCAGGATCATAAAAACGGCACCGGAAATTCGCCATACATAGAGCAACTACTATGTGCTTAGCGCAAAAGGAAGCGGCCCCGGGCATCTCTGCAACCGGGGCCGCTGCATAAACTTCGTGATTCCGGCCTGGCTCTACGCCGCGCACTCGCCTTCGCCGCGCTCCAGCTTGTACTTGACGGTCTTGTCCCAGTCAATGTACTCCTGGATTGTCTCGCGGTTCAACTCACCGACCTCGGCAAACTCGGCCAGCAGGGGCTCGAAGACCTCCGGGCCGAGGCGGGCAGCGAAGTTCTTGAACTCCTCGCCCGGCTGGCGATTGGCCTCGTAGTACCGGATCACCTTCTTGAGCGCCTCGGGCACTCGTTTCGAAGGCACCTTCGTCTTTACGCGGAGGCCGATTCGCGTATCGCCGTCCTCGTAGCTGCCGCCGAGGAAAAGCTCGTATGCCGGCACCTGGCCGCCCGGGGCCTTCGCGGCCGCGCCGTGGAAGCCGATGGAGGCGATGTGGTGCTGGCCGCAGCCGTTCGGGCAACCGCTCATCTTGATGTGCATTTTCCGCGTTAGCGGGTCTGTGATGTTCATCTCCTCCAGCGTGCGGGAGATGGCCCTGTTCAGGCCCATCGACGACGTGATGCCCAGCTTGCAGCTGTCTGTGCCCGGGCAGGAGACCACATCAGTGATCTCGTTCGCGCCCGCGGACCCGAAGCCGATCTTCTTGAGCTCCGTCCATACCTCGTAGAGCGCCTTCTCCGGCACCCAGCGGAGGGTCATGTTCTGCTGGATGTTGATGCGCGCCCTGCCGCCGGCGTACTTGCGGGTCAGGTCCGCCAGCTGGTGGAACTGCTTCGAATTAATGTCGCCCTGCGAGATCTTGATGTCCGCAGTAACGTAACCGGCCTGCTTCTGGGGCTTGACGTTCGTCCTCAGCCACTCCTTGAACTCCGGCTCGCTGCCGTAGGCCGCATACTTGCCGTTGAGCGCGGGAGCATCCAGCGACTCGTCCTCGATGAACAGCAGCGCGGTGGGATCGAAGGACTTCTTGGCCCAGTTCTGCTCCATCTCGCGCTCGCACTCCTTGCGGAACTCCTCGATGCCGATGCGCGCGATGTAGAACTTGATGCGCGCCTTCATCTTGTTCTTGCGAAGCTCGTCCGTGAAGTGGAAGCGGCGGATGACCGCCTCCGCGTACTTCAGGTACTGGTCCAGCGGCGCGAACTCCACGAGAGTGGGCGCCAGCTTCGGCATGATGGATGTGCCGCCGCCGACGACTATTTTGAAGCCCTTCTGGCCGTTGACGATCCTGGGGATCAAGCCCAGGTCATGTATGAGCACGATGGAGCAGTCCTGCTCGGAGCACGAGAAGGCGGTCTTCACCTTGCGCGGAAGCGACTGCGTGTACGGGTGCCTTACGAAGTACCGAGCGTACGCGGCCGCGTACGGTGTAACGTCGAACGGCTCGCCGGGCTGGACGCCCGCGTGAGGGCACGCCGTCACGTTGCGGACGGTATTGCCGCACGCCTCGCGGGTCGTAAGGCCCACGCTGCCGAGCAGGCGCATGACGTTGGGCGCGTCCTCCAGCTTCACGTGGTGGTACTGGAAGTTCTCGCGCGTAGTAACGTGGCCTTTGTTGAGGGGGGCGTACTTCGCGGCGAACTCGCCCAGCGCATCAAGCTGGTCGGAACGAAGGCCGCCGAAGGGCACCTTCACGCGGATCATCTGAGCATTCGCCTGCCGCTGGCCGTAGACGCCGTTCCGCAGGCGGAACGCCAGGAACTCCATGTCCTCGAACTCGCCCGCCCTGAACCGCTTGACCTGCAGCTCGAAATCATCCGCTTCCTCAGGGATGACGTCGATAATGCCCTTCACTTTCGGCTTCCACTCAGTAGTTGTCATCTACAGGTCCCTCTCCTCATGAACGGCTCACCAGCCGCGGCTAAAATCCAGACCAAAAGAAAGCCCCGCACCAGGTCTATTGTGGGCGGGGCAGGTGTAAGAATGACGCAACTTGCTCCACGTCCCCTATGGGGCGCAGGCACAGAGGCAGGTTATGGTAACTTCTGCGGCAATCATTGTACCGAAACATTCTAACAAGGCAAACTGAAAGGTGTCAAACCGGCGGACTCATTTTCACGCCCAGCGTGGCCTCGCACCAGCGGGCCGCGGAGAGCAGCTTCGTCTCCTCAAATTCGCCTGCGATCACTTGTATTCCCAACGGCAGCCCGTCCGGGTCCAGGCCGGACGGCATCGTGACCGTCGGCAGACCCAGCGCGCTCCACACGATCTGGAAGGAGCCGTCGCCCGTCGTCTCAGGCCCCGGCGCCGGCGCGGGGGTCGTCGGTGTCAGCAGCGCGTCGTATTTGGCAAGCGTTTCGCTAATGACCTGTATGAAGTGCTGCCTGTAGCGCAGCGACTGGATATAGGACGCCGCGGGAATGACCATGCCCGACTCCACCAGCGCGCGCATCTTCGGGCCGTAGTCGCCCGGCCGCGCCGCGTAGTCGCGCTCGTGAGTCGCGGCAACCTCCGCGCCCATGATGACCTTGTGCCCCGCCGCGAGCGTCTCGAAGTCCGCGCCCACAGTGGCCTCCTCCACCACCGCGCCGCTCCCCGCCATGCGCTCCACAATCCCCGCCGTGTGGTCTCGGACATGCTGCGTCGCCCGCTCCGAGAAATACCCCTTCAGCACCCCGATTCTCGGCGCCCTGGCCCTTCTGGCCTTGAACGGCGCCATGTAGTCCTCGGCCGGCCTCCGCACCGATGCCGGGTCCCGGCGGTCGTAGCCCGCCATCGCAGCCAGCAGCAGCGCCGCGTCCTCTACTGTGCGCGTGAAATGGCCCATCGTATCGAGCGACGGAGCAAGCCCCATCACGCCGTAACGGCTGATCAGCCCGTAAGTGGGCTTCAAACCGACGACTCCGCAATAGGCAGCCGGCCTAACCACCGACCCGCCGGTCTGGGACCCCAGCGCCGCCGGGAACATCTTCGCGGCCACGCCGGCGGCCGACCCGCTGCTGGAGCCGCCGGGAGTGCGCGCCGCGTTCCAGGGGTTGCGCGTCGGAGGCGGGTCGTAGCACGCAAACTCCGTGGTCACGGTCTTGCCGATCCCAACCGCGCCGGCCCGCTTGAGCCGCGCCCAGGCGGCGGAGTCGTGGTCAGGCACAAAGTCCGCGTAAATGGGCGAGCCCATCGTGGTGCGGACCCCCTTTGTATAGAAAATGTCCTTGATACCGAAGGGCACGCCGTGCAACGGGCCGAGCTTCTTGCCGCCGGTCACGGCCGCCTCCGCCCGCCTTGCCGCCGCCATCGCCGCCCCCTCGTCCAGCGTCACCCACACCCGGAGCTTCGGCTCCAGCGCGCGGGAGCGGGATAGCAGCGACTCCATGAGCTCTACCGGAGATAGCTTTTTCCTGGCTATGAGCGCTGCGGACTCCGCGACGGTAAGCTCGTACGGCTGCATGGGAACACTCCACGTGAAAGACTAGGGCAATTCCGGTAGTAGGTTACCAGAAAAGCTGCGCCTTGCCAGCCAGCAGCTTCACCCTGTGTCTTTGCTCAGTGATATTGTCAGTAGGTAACTGCTCAGTGAATATGTCAGTCCATGAGAGGACTACATTTGACCGAGCGAGAAGCGAAGAGAGCACAGATACTGAACCTTGT
>Ga0194132_10004517_pt1 | contig 23593 bp, 21 predicted proteins | sample TA2KigOf80mmetaG_FD_148612 | JGI IMG/M metagenome (GOLD analysis project Ga0194132, IMG submission 148612) | Freshwater microbial communities from Lake Tanganyika, Tanzania - TA2015054 Kigoma Offshore 80m | ecosystem: Environmental > Aquatic > Freshwater > Lake | place: Tanzania: Lake... | reverse complement strand
GACGACCGTCGCCGGTATACGGTCTATCGACGACCCCTCGACCTCCGCCGGCAGGCGGCGCAACGCGCCGCGCAAGAAATACGTCGCCGCCGCGGCATTAACGAACACGGCGATGGCCGCCTTCCAGCCGAAATTTTTCAGCATGAACGCGAAATCCCAGCCCCAAGTTCCGGCGACCATCAGGACCGGGGGCGCGGCATAGGGCGTCAGCACCCCGCCGATGGAGATGTTGACGAACAAAACACCCAGCGTCGCGTACTTGAATGACGACGGCGCGTCCTTGGCGAAATAGCGGTCGCGCAGCAAAAACGCCGTCAGGGTCATCGCCGCCGGCTTGGTGATGAAGGAGCCGAGCAGCGGACCGATCGACAACGCGACGAAATAAAACGCGGCCGCGCGCGAGAGCGGCAACAGCCGCGCGACGAAATGCAGCACCGCGCCGGAAAACGCGAGAACCGGGCGGCTGGCCGCGACCACTATGACGACGAAAACGAAAGCCGGCTCGGTGAAATCGAGGCCGCTCAGGTATTCGACCGCGCGATCTGGCGACACGTGAATCGCCATGAACACCAGCAGCACCATCGCCCAGAAGCCGAAGACGGCCTCGACCTCGCCGAGCAAATGCCAGAGCCCGGCATGGGCGCGGTTGACGTGGGCGAGATGCTCAAAATACTTGGTCGAAAAGGTGTGCAGGACGGCGAGCGCGAACAGGGTCGCGGCGGCGATTTCGACCGGCGATGACGACGCGAACGAAGGCATGGGGACAAATCTAACCCGCAACCAGGCGGAATAGCTACCCGCGCCCGTCGTTTTCAGGCCGGTGATTTGATCCAAATCAAGGCTCGATAGCTCTTATGGACGTAGGGCTTATTTGCGATTTCAGGTCTCACTCAGGAAGAGCCCCATGTACAAAAACATCCTACTTCCGACCGACGGCTCCGAATTGTCGAACAGGGCGGTCCGGCACGGCATCAAGCTTGCGAAGGCGCTCAAAGCGCGCGTGATCGGCATGACCAATACGCCCGTCTGGCAAGATATTTACGCGGGCGCCGGCGCGCGAATGATGTCGGTCGACGATTACGAGCGGGAAACGAAAGCGACCGCCGGCAGGGCGCTTGCAACCATCAAACGCCTCGCGGACAAGGAACGCGTGCGATGCGCGACCGTGCACGCCCGTCGACCCGACGCCTGGAAAGCGATCATCCGAACCGCGCGCGGCAAGGGCTGCGATCTCATTGTCATGGCGTCGCACGGACGCAGCGGCATGAAGGCCTTCGTTCTCGGCAGCGAAACCAACAAGGTCCTGGCGCACACCAAAATCCCGGTCCTGGTCCACCGCTGACGGCGCCGGCCGGGATTTAGCGGACAAGAACTTGACTCAAGGCGCCCGGATCGGTGACCGGAAATCCGCAGGTCTTGCCGACGCAGACGTAAGCCGCCGCTTGACCCTCCACCGGGCCCTTGCCGTGGGCCGGGTGCGAAGGGGCCAACGCGCGCCCATCGGCGACGCGCTGGACGATTTTCGCCGACGCCGGCAGCGCGAAAGCCGCGCGCAGCAGTTCGTCGGCCCCCTTCCCCTCGCCCGCGATCACGATCTGCGTCGGACGTTCGAGATACTCGAACGCGCAAGCGAGCCCCGGCGCGTTGATCAGCATCTCGACCCGCTTCGGCGCGAGCGCGCGGAACAGCTCTTCCGCGCGCGCGCGGTAAGCATCCTTGCCGGTCAGGTGATAAAGGCGCGCCAGCGCCTCGGCTATCGCGCCGTTGCCCGAAGGCGTGGCGTTGTCGAACAGCGGCTTCGAGCGCTGGATGACGTCGACGACATCGTCCGCTGACAGGAAATAACCGCCCTCGCCCGCGTCCCAATAACGGGCGTCGGCGAGCACGACGTATTTTTCGGCTGCGTCGAGATAGCCCCCCTCCCCCGTTGTTTCGTGCAGCGCCAACGCCGCGCGCGCCATCTGCGCGAGATCGTCGAGGGTGGCGGGATGACGGGCGCTGCCCTCGCGCCACGAATGGTGGGGGCGCGCAGGCGAATCCCCGCGCGCGATATCAAATACTGCGCCCCTATCGGGGCGCCCGTCCGGCCCGGCGAGTTCCGTGGCGACGAAGGCGAATATGCTTTTCGCCGCCGCGATCCACGAATCCTCGCCGAAGATCGCGCCGGCGCTCGCCAGGGCGGCGACGGCGAGCCCGTTCCAATCGGCCAGCACCTTGTCGTCGCATCCGGGCGGAATTCGCCTATTGCGCACGGCGAGCAATCGCGCGCGCGCGTCGGCGAGGCGTTTTTCGTCCGCATCGGAAAGAAACTCGGCCTTCGGATCGCGCCGGAGGATGTTATGGCCTTCCCAGTTGCCGTCCCGGCTCACATCGTAGACGCCCTTGAAGAACGCGGCATCGGGCCCGAGGACGGAATCGACCTCGGCTTCGGACCAGACGTAGAATTTTCCCTCTTCTCCTTCGCTGTCGGCGTCGAAGGCGGAGGCCAGGCCGAAGGCGCCGTCTTTTTCCCCGGTTTTCATGTCGGCGAGCAGCCAGGCGACGGTTTCCCGCGCGCGGGCGGCATAGAGCGGGCTTTTCGTTTCCGACCAAGCTTCCGCCAGCAGCTCGACGAACATGGCGTTGTCGTAAAGCATCTTCTCGAAATGCGGCGCCAGCCACATTTCGTCGGTCGAATAGCGCGCGATCCCGCCGCCCAGGTGATCGTAGATGCCGCCCTGGCAAATCTGGTCGAGGGTCGTGCGCACCGCGTGCTTGAGCGGCGCGTAACCGGCGCGCAAATGCGCGCGCCACAGGAAACGAAATAAAGGCGCCTGCGGAAACTTGGGCGCGCCGCTGGTCCCGCCCCGTTCCATGTCCACCAGGCGGAGGGCGAGCGAGGCGGCGCGGTCGAGAGCCTCGACAGAAAGCGCGCCTCCGCCTCCGCCGCCGGGCCGCGCCAGTTCACCCAAGGCCTCCTTGAGAGCGGCGGCATTGTGGCCGATCTTGTCGGGTTCTTCGCGCCAGATGCGGGCCATCGCCTTCAGCACGTCGGGAAATCCGGGCCGGCCCCAGCGCGATTCGGGCGGGAAATAGGTTCCGCCCCAGAACGGTTCGCCCGCGGGCGTGAGAAACATGGTCAGCGGCCAGCCGCCGTGCTCGCCCATGGCGTGCAACGCGGCCTGGTAGACCGTGTCCAGGTCGGGGCGTTCCTCGCGGTCGACCTTGATATTGACGAAATGCGCATTCATCAAGTCGGCGATGGCGTCGTTTTCGAAGCTTTCGTGCGCCATCACGTGGCACCAATGGCAGGCGGCGTAGCCGACCGACAGCAGGATCGGCTTATTCGCGGCCCTGGCCTCGGCCAAGGCCGCCTCGCCCCAGGGCCGCCAATGGACCGGGTTGTCCTTGTGCTGGAGAAGATAAGGGCTGGTTTCGGACGCCAGGGCGTTTTTGCTCATGCTCGTTGCCTAAGTTGGTTTGCTCCCCTACTTTTGGCCCTGCGGCGGCCAGTTGCAACCGCCGCAAAACCGTTTTTTGGGAATGGGGACAGCCATGAAAGTCCACATCGATATTGATTGTACTCCCGAGGAAGCGCGGACCTTTTTCGGCTTGCCCGATGTGACCGCGGCCCAGGAAGAACTCGTCGCCGAAGCGACCAAGCGCATGAAAGCCAACATGGCGGCGATGGACATGGAAACCTTGATGAAAACCTGGATGCCCATGGGGCTTCAGGGGATCGAAAAAATGCAGCGTTCGTTCTTCGAGCAGATGTCGAAGGCGATGAGCGCCGGCCGCGAGAGCAAATAGTCGCGATTGCGAAAGCCGGCGCGCCGTGCCCCATTTTCGCTGCCACGTTTTCTGCTGCACCAACCAGCGCCCGGCGGGGGATGCGCGCGGAAGCTGCGCCGACAAGGGCGCGACCAAACTTCGCAATTACATGAAGGCGCGGGCGAAGGCGCTGGGGCTCAAGGGCGTGCGGATCAATACGGCTGGCTGCCTCGATCGCTGCGAGCACGGACCGTCGGTGGTGATCTATCCCGAAGGCACTTGGTACACGGTGCGCAGTGAAGCGGACGCGGATGAAATCCTCGCCGCCCATTTGCGCGACGGCCGGCCCGTCGCGCGGCTTTTGATGCCGGAGGAGACGAAGTAGTATTGTTAAACTAATATACATATCTTATTATGATAATGTATATTTAATTTTATATATTTATGGGAATCAGCACAAACTCTGACGCGACAATTTATGCCCTTTCCTCCGGTCCGGGGCGGGCCGGGATCGCGGTTTTTCGCCTGTCCGGACCTGCCGCGGGCGCGGCGTTGGTCAAGCTAATCGGCGCCTTGCCGGTGCCGCGCCGGGCCACGGTGCGCGCTCTTCGCGATCCGGCCACGGGCGAAACCCTCGATCGCGGATTGGTTCTCTGGTTGCCGCAACCGGCGAGCTTCACCGGCGAGGATATGGCCGAGGTGCACGCGCACGGCGGACGCGCGAGCGTTGCCGCGATTCTCCACGCGTTCGCCGCGCTCGGTTCCGGACTGAATTTGCGCATGGCCGAGCCCGGCGAATTCACCCGCCGCGCGTTCCAAAACGGCAAGCTCGATTTAACTGCCGCCGAAGGGCTTGCCGACCTGGTCGCGGCTGAGACGGAAACCCAGCGCCGGCAGGCTTTTCGCCAGATGGAAGGGGCGCTCGGCGCGCTCTACGGAAGCTGGCGCGACGCGATCCTGCGCGCGTCGGCGCTGATGGAATCCGAGATCGACTTTTCCGACCAGGATTTGCCCGCGGGCCTCGTGGGCCGGGCGCGCGCGGAAATCGAATCGCTGGTCGATTCGATTGGAACGCACCTTGCGGATTCGCATCGCGGCGAGCGGGTGCGCGAAGGCATTCGCGTCGCCATTGTCGGTCCGCCCAACGTCGGCAAATCGACGCTGCTCAACGCGCTCGCGCGGCGCGAAGCGGCGATCGTCTCCGACATTCCCGGCACCACCCGCGACGTGATCGAAGTGCCGCTCGACATCGCGGGCTTCAAGGTTGTGCTCGCGGACACCGCCGGCGTGCGCGAGTCGGCGGAGCCGATCGAGCGCGAAGGCGTGCGCCGCGCGCTTGCCGAAGCGCGCTCGGCCGATATCGCGATCCTCGTCTGCGACCCCGAAACCACCGACGAGATCGAAACGATCCTTGAATCTACATCAAAAGAGTCGTCACAATTCATTGTAATTACTAATAAATCTGACTTAAACCCAGGCCAAAACCCGCCCATTTCCGGCCTGCCGGTGTCGGCGAAAACCGGGGCGGGATTAGACGATCTTGTTCAAGCGATTCGGAGCCGAATCGAAACCGTTTTCGGAAGCGCCGAAGATCACGGCCCAGCGCTTACCCGCGCTCGCCATCGGGAGTTGTTGGAGGCGTGCGCGGGGAACCTCGCCCGCGCCCTCAAAGCCGAAAGCCCCGAGCTGATCGCCGAGGATCTCCGGCTTGCCGCGCGCGCGCTCGGCGCGATCATCGGACACATCGACGTGGAAAAAATACTCGACTCGATCTTTCGCGATTTCTGTATCGGCAAGTGATTCGATTTCTGATTTGCGTCTTCCAACCGCAGGAGAACAAAACGGAATCTGTTTCACGTGAAACAGCGAATTTTTACGTTTCATAAACCAAAAAATTTTTCGCCTGTTTGACTCGGATTCCCCGCGCCCATAGATTGCCGGCCATGTCGGAAACGGCGACAACTTTCGACGTGGTGGTGATCGGCGGCGGCCACGCCGGCTGCGAGGCGGCCGCAGCCGCTGCGCGGCTCGGCGCGCGCACGGCGCTCGTCACCCACCGCGCCGACCGGATCGGGGAGATGTCCTGCAACCCGGCGATCGGCGGTTTGGCCAAGGGCCAGCTGGTGCGCGAGGTTGACGCCCTCGACGGCCTCATGGGCCTGGCCATCGACCGGGCCGGAATTCAATTCCGGATGTTGAACCGCAGCAAGGGACCGGCGGTCTGGGGGCCTCGTGCCCAGGCGGACCGGGCCCTCTACCGTAAAGCGATGCAGGAGCTTATCGGCGAAACCGAAAACCTGACGGTGGTCGAGCGCCCGGCCGAAGACCTGGTCCTCGAGGAAGGGCGCGTCGCGGGCGTCAGGGTCGCCGGCGGCGGCCTGGTCCGCGCCGGGGCCGTGGTTCTCACCACCGGCACGTTTCTGCGCGGTCTGATCCATATCGGGCGGCAGACGATCCCCGCCGGTCGGGCCGGGGATAAGCGCGAAGTGGCGCTTGCCTATACCTTGAAAAGGCTCGGATTCGCGTTGGGACGCCTCAAGACCGGAACGCCTCCCAGGATAGACGGCCGGACCATCCGCTTCGAGGCGCTCCAGGTTCAGCATGGGGACGACCCGCCCGAGCCGTTTTCCTTCATGTCGCGGAAGATCGACGTTCCTCAGATCCCCTGTCATATAACCACCACAGGTCCGGAAACCCACGCCATCATTCGGAAAAACATAGACCTTTCGCCCATGTATTCGGGCCAGATACGGAGCATCGGCCCCCGCTATTGCCCATCCATCGAAGACAAGATCGTGCGCTTTGCTGACAAGGAAAAACACCAAATTTTCCTTGAACCAGAAGGATTTGATGACCATACGGTCTACCCGAACGGGATTTCGACTTCCCTCCCGGAGGACGTCCAAATGGGTTTTCTCAAGACCATTCCAGGCCTTGAGGAAGCGCGCATGATCCGCCCGGGCTATGCCATCGAATACGACTTCGTCGACCCTCGGGAGCTTCGCCGGACCTTGGAGACGCAGAAAGTCGCTGGGCTATTTCTGGCTGGCCAGATCAACGGGACCACCGGGTACGAAGAGGCTGCGGCACAAGGGATCATAGCCGGGATAAACGCCGCCCTGGCGGCGGGCCGCCGATGGTCGGATTCGTGCACGGGAGAGCCAAATTTCGTCCTCGACCGGGCCGACGGCTACGTCGGGGTCATGATCGATGACCTGACCACCCAGGGTACGGTGGAGCCCTATCGGATGTTCACATCCAGGGCGGAATACCGCATTTCCCTGCGGGCGGACAACGCCGACCAAAGGCTAACCCCGAAGGGGATCGCAGTTGGCGTGGTCGGCCCAGATCGGGCCAGTGCCTTCCGCGCCAAGGCCGAAAGGCTTGGAAAGGCAAGAGGACTGCTGGATTCCATGACCGCCACCCCTAGCGAGTTAAAAGCCAAGGGTATAAACGTGAATATGGACGGCGCCAGAAGGTCGGCCCGCGAATTGCTGCGCCATCCTGTAATAGACCTTGGGGTTCTTTCCCGCTTGTGGCCGGAGATCGGCGGCATTGATCCGGAAACCGCCGGACAGGTGGAAACCGACGCCCGCTATTCGGGATACCTCGACCGGCAGGAGGCGGATATCCGCGCTTTCCGGCGGGATGAAACCCTTTGTCTCCCGGTGTCCTTGGATTACCGCGCAATCCCTGGACTTTCCAACGAGGCGCGGGCGAAGCTGGCGGCGGTACAGCCCGAAACCCTAGGCCAGGCGGCCCGCATCCCCGGGGTGACCCCGTCCGCCCTGACGACCATCTTGGCCTACGTCAAACGCAAGCCGGACAAAATTTCAGCCTGAGCCCCGTTTCACGTGAAACAATCGCGCGAAAACAACGGGGCCATGACGGTGCCCATGACAGCGAAAGAATTCGCCCGCGCAACGGGAATTCCGGCGAAAGAGCTTGGGCGCCTCGCGCAATTCGTCGAACTGTTCGGCAAGTGGCAGAAAAAAATAAATCTCGTCGGCCGGGAAACCCTGAAGGACGTTTGGCGCCGGCATGTGTTGGATTCGGCGCAAATCGCACAGCACATCTCCAAGCTCGATCGAAAAATCGCCGATATCGGAAGCGGCGCCGGCTTTCCGGGAATGATTTTGGCGATCATTACGAACAAACACATTCACCTGATTGAAAGCGATGCGCGTAAGTGTGTGTTTCTTTCAGAAGCAGCGCGCGTAACGGAAGCGCCGGTAACCATAATCAATCGGCGAGTCGAATCCGTAACGGATATGAAATTCGACGCCGTAATCGCCCGTGCGGTAGCGCCCTTGAATGAACTTATCGCCCTCGCCAAGCCTATTTTGGAACCGGGCGGATGCTGTTTTTTCTTTAAAGGTCAACGAGTTAACTACGAATTGACGGAAGCGTTAAAACATTGGAAAATGTTCGTTGCGAAGATAGCAAGCGTAACGGATCCCGATGCGGTGATCCTGAAGCTCGAAAATATAGCGAGAAACCCATGAACGACCCGATCCAAGGTCAAAATCCGGCGGCAGCCCCGTCTCAGGCCTCCAAGCCCGCGCGCATCATCGCGCTCGCCAACCAGAAGGGGGGCGTCGGCAAGACCACCACCGCCATCAACCTCGCGACCGCGCTTGCCGCCATCCGCCAAAAAGTCCTGATCGTCGATCTCGACCCGCAGGGAAACGCCTCGACCGGGATCGGAATCCCGAAGGCCAAGCGCGCGGTCAACGCCTACCACGCCCTGATTCACGAAACGCCGCTCAAGGACGCCATCATCCCGACCGAAATTCCGAACCTCCACATCGTGCCGTCGGGGATCGATCTCTCCGGCGCCGAACTCGAACTGGTGGACGTGGAACGCCGCGAATACCGCCTGAAGGAAGCGATCGCGGAAGGCGCCCGGGGCTATGACTACGTGTTCATCGACTGCCCGCCGGCGCTCGGGCTTCTCACCGTCAACGCCCTGGTCGCGGCCGACGCGGTGCTGGTCCCGCTGCAATGCGAGTTCTTCGCGCTCGAAGGCGTCAGCAACCTGGTCCGCACCATCGAACGGGTGAAGAAGGCCTTCAACCCGGCGCTCGAAATCCAGGGCATCGTGCTGACCATGTTCGACCGGCGCAACAACCTCTCCGACATGGTCGCCAACGACGTGCGCGGCCACTTCGGCGAGAAGGTCTATAAGACCGTGATCCCGCGCAACGTGCGCGTGTCCGAGGCACCGTCGCACGGCCGGCCGGTGATCGTTTACGACATGGCCTGCGCCGGCTCGCGCGCCTACCTGCATCTCGCGAGCGAGGTGATCCACCAAGAACGGCTGAGCGCGTGAGGGCACCATGGCCGAAGAGAAACGCAAAGGTCTGGGTCGCGGTCTCGCCGCGCTGCTGGGCGAGGACGCCGAAACGCCGGTGGTCGTCCACGCGCCGCCGCGCGGCGTGCGGACGCTGCCGATAGAGCATCTGAAGCCGGGCAAGTTCCAGCCGCGCCGGCGCATGGACGACGCGCCGATCCAGAAACTCGCCAAATCCATCGGCGCCAAGGGCATCCTGCAGCCGATTCTCGCGCGTAAGGCGTCCGATGCTTCCGACAGCTACGAAATAATCGCCGGCGAACGACGCTGGCGGGCGGCGCAACTCGCCGGGCTCCATGAAGTGCCGGTGGTGGTCAAGGACCTCACCGACGCGGAGGCCCTCGAGGTCGCGCTGATCGAAAATCTCCAGCGCCAGGACCTGACGCCGCTCGAGGAAGCCGAGGGCTACAAGCGGCTGATGGAGGAATTCGCCCACACCCAGGAAAAGCTCGCCGAAACCGTGGGCAAAAGCCGCAGCCACGTGGCCAACATGATGCGGCTTCTCGCCCTGCCCGAGCCGGTCAAGGACATGCTGCAATCCGGGGAACTCACCGCCGGGCACGCGCGCGCGCTGCTGACCGCGTCCGATCCCGTCCAACTCGCGAGGCTGATCGCGAGCCGGGGCATGAGCGTGCGCGAAGCCGAACGGATGGCGGGGGCCGGCGTGCCCAAAACCGCCGCGCGCAAGGCGCCGATCAAGGACGCCGATACCCGTGCGCTCGAGAGCGATCTTGCCGCCAAGCTTGGCCTCAAGGTCGAAATCCAGCATCGGGGAACCCAGGGCGGCACGCTCACCGTCCACTACACGATGCTCGAACAGCTCGACGACGTGATCGCGCGCTTGAGCCGGGGCGCCGCCGCCGCCAAAGCGGGCATCAACCCGGGAGCCGCGGGCACGTCGTCCCCTGGCGCCCCGTCCGGCAAGCCGCCCGGCCGGATCGCGGTCACGCTGCGCCCCGTGAAGCCGACCGGAACCGGCTAAATTCCGCGCAGATCGCGGCGGCACTCATGACCAACGCCGCGATCTTTTTCGCCGACGACGCCTACAACACCGAGCGGCCCAAGCTGATGGGCCGCCACGTGGCGGGGCACGGCTTTCTCAAGGCGTACCTGAGCGACTCGTCAACCGGCGACCGCTGGGTCTACGTCACCGACCGTGCTTCGCGCAAGGCGCTTCAAAAATATTTGCACGCTGTTCCCGCGGGCGCGCGTGTGCGGACGCTGGGACCGGAATCGATCGCCGACCTCGCCCGGCCGGGATGCCTGTTCTTTCCCGGACCGGCGCTCGCCGAAGCGGCGTGGCAGCGTCAAATGATCGGCGCGCGCGGCTGGAGCCTGTGCGGGGTGACCCATACGCTTTCCTCGGCGGGGGCGATGGACGCGATCGCGGCCCTGCTCGCCGCGCCGCTGAAGCCGTGGGACGCGCTGGTTTGCACATCGGCCGTCGTGCGCGACGTCGCGCGCGCGGTCCTGGACGCGCAGGCCGAACACCTGCGGATACACCTGGGCGCGACGAAGATCGCGCCGCCCGAACTGCCCGTGATTCCGCTCGGCGTCGATTGCCGGGAATTCGCGTTTTCGCCGGACGAACGGGAAGGCGCGCGCGCCACCCTCGGCCTCGGGCCCAAGGACATGGCCGTGCTGTTTTTGGGCCGGCTATCGTTTCACGCCAAGGTTCATCCGCTCGCCATGTACCGCGCCCTCGAACACACCGCCCTGCGTCGAGGCGCGAACGACGGCCGGATCGTCCTGATCGAATGCGGTTGGCACGCCAACCAATTTATCGCCGATGCCTTCGCCGAAGCGCGCAATCGCGTCGCGCCGTCCATCGGCCATGTTCTGCTCGACGGCCGCAAGGATGAAAACCGAAAGCGCGCCTGGGCGGCGGCGGACATCTTCTGCTCGCTCTCCGACAACATTCAGGTAACGTTCGGCCTGACGCTGATCGAGGCGATGGCCGCCGGGTTGCCGTCGGTGGTGACCGATTGGAACGGCTATCGCGACACCGTGCGCGACGGCGTCGACGGTTTCCGGGTGCCGACCTTCATGCCCGCGCCGGGCGCGGGATCGGATTTGGCGGCGCGCCACGCGCTCGATATCGACACCTACGACATATATATCGGTTGCGTCGCGCAGCTGGTGGCAGTGGACGAGGAGGCGGCCCAAGCGGCGCTGATCCGGCTGATCGAAAACCCCGAGTTGCGAAAAGAAATGGGTTCGCGGCCCGCGCGCGCGCGAAGGCGACGTTCGACTGGTCGGTGGTTCTCGCGTCCTACCGCGCGTTGTGGGCCGAATTGGCGGCGCGTCGCGCCAAAGAAGGCGTCACCGAAAGACAACCGCCGCCCGCGCGCCCAGATAGGGGCGCATCATTTGTCGCGCGCGGGGATTCGCCCGCGCGCCCAGATCCCTTTACCGCGTTCGCGGGTTATGCGACCCGAACGATCGGGCCGGAGACGCGCGTCGCGCGCGGCCCCGCAACAACCGACGCGCTGCGAATGCAACGCCGGCTCGCCATGGTCGACTTCGCGAAATCCGTCCTGCCGACGGACGAGACGGTCGCCCGCATCCTCGATCGGGTTCCGGCGACCTTGGCCGAACTGCACGCCGCCGTCGGCGCGTCCTCGCCAGAGAAAACGTCCCGCGCGGTCGCCTGGCTGCTGAAGATGGGCGCGCTGAAGATCGAAACCCCGGCGTAGACGAAGGCTCAGTTTCGCCGCGCCGAGCGGCAGAGATTGGCGAGCGCGCGCCAGGCGATCGCCTCGTCGGGCGCCGCCGTGGCCTTGCACGCGGTTTCGGCCGCGATCAGGGAATCGAGAGCGGCCGCGAGCCGCGTCTCGTCCCATGTTCCGATTTGGCGGCGAAAACGATCGGCGAGCTTGAAGAACACCGGGGGCCTGAGGCGCGTCATCGCGTCCTTGGCGCTCTGGCCTTCGGCCATGTGGGCGCGCACGAGGTGAAGCCGCCCGACATGGCGGAGCGCCGCGCGCACGATCGCGACCGGAGGCAAGCCGTTGCCGATCGCGCGGGTAAAAGCGCGATCAAGTTGCGAGGTGTCGCCATCGCACGCCGCGAACGCCACCGCGTCGAGGGACGCTTCGGCCCCGTCGCCGATCACGGCCAGCACGTCATCGGCGGACACGGTCTTTCCTTCGCAATAGAGCACGAGCTTGGCGAGTTCGCCCCGAATCAAGTCGCGGTCGGGCCCCAGCCGATCGACCAGCAGATCGAGGACCTCGGCGTCGGCGGCAAGCCCGTGCTCGCGCAAGATTCCGCCGATCAGGGCGCGCGCGGCCCGGGCGTCGTCCGGGTAGCAGGCGATGGCGGCGGCGGTCTTGGCCGCCTCGAACGCCGCGCGCAAGGCGGAGCGTTTCGGCAAATCCCCGCCTTCGACCAGGACGAACGCGGCGTCGCTTTTGGCTTCGGCGAGAAACCGCTCGAACAGGTCCGCGCTCGCATCGCCCGCGTCGCGCACAACCACCAGCCGCCGTCCGCCGCCGAAGGCCAGCGCCGCGGCCTCGTCGAACAGGCGCGCCGGATCGGATTTGAGTTGGGCCGCGGAAAGTTCGACCGCGCGGAACGGATCCGACGTATCGCCCGCAACCGCGCATCCGATCGCCGCCATCCGTTCGCGCACTTGGCCGCGATCGGGACCGAACACCAACGCCGCGGCGGCTGAACCCGGCTTGCGGATGAAGGCGTCGGCGGATGATCCGGTTAGGTACATGGGCCGGTCAAGTCCACCGGATCGTTCCGTCAGCTGCGCTTGAAATAAACGCCGAGCCGAACGCGAATTTCCTCGGCGAGGTCGCGCACCGCGCGCTCGCGCGCGTCTTTCTCGCCGGCGAGCGTCCCGTATTCGGCGAACTGGTGCGAAAATCCCGCGGTCGATATGGCGTTGCCCGAGAGAACCGAGCCTTTGGTCGTCGCGTCGTGCAGGCTGAACGCTGCTTTCAGCACCAAGTTGGCCCGTACCGCGAACGCGGTGCGCTGAATGGCGGTATCCTGGACGGTTTCGGTGAGGGTGACCTTGAGAACGTAACGCGGCTTGGCCGGAGTGCCCTTTGGGGTCAGGGCGTCGCGGAGCTGATTGTGCAGCATGTGACCGACCCGGTCCTTGATCGGCTCGATCTGGATGAAGGCGAAATCCTCCGGGATGTCCTTGGCCGGGCCGCGCCCGTAGAGCGGCTCGAACCCGCACGCGGCGAGCCAGACGGGAAGCACCAACACGGCGGCGATTCTAAACCACGACATTGACGATCCTGTTGGGCACGACGATCACCTTACGCACCGGCCGTCCCGAAATGGCGCGGGCAACGTTGTCGAGGGCCAGCGCCGCCCGTTCGGCTTCGTCCCGTTCGCAGTCCATCGGCAACTCCACCGTGCCGCGCAGCTTGCCGTTGACCTGCACCGCGACCGCCACCGTTTCCTCCACCAGCAGCATCGCGTCCGCCTCCGGCCAGGGGGTGAGGCAGAGCAGCGTATCATGGCCGAGGCGTTGCCACATCGCCTCGCCGAGGTGCGGCATCATCGGACCGATCAGGCGGACGATGGCTTCGAGGGCCTCACCCGCGGCCCAGGAGGCGCCGGGCTCGCCCGGGGGCAGGGCCTCGAGGGCGTTGGTCAACTCCCGGATCCGGGCCACCGCCTTATTGAAATGGAAGATGTCGAGATCGCGGGTCACCGCCGCCACGGTGCGGTGGGTCAGGCGGTGCAGCTTTTCCGCCGCCGCCCCGCAATCCTTGGGCTTCAGGTCGCCCGGCCGGTCGTAAACGACGGGGGCTTCGTCCACCAGCCGCCAGAGGCGATTGATGTAGCGAAATGCGCCCTCGATTCCGGCCTCGGTCCAGTCGAGATCGCGCTCGGGCGGGCTGTCGGACAGCATGAAGAGCCGCGCCGTGTCCGCGCCGTAAGCGTCGAGAATAGATTCCGGATCGACCACGTTCTTGCGCGACTTGCTCATTTTCTCCGAGCGGCCGACTTCGACCGACGCCCCGGTCTTGGCGTGCACCGCGCCGGTGGCGGTACGTTCGACCTCGTCGGGAAACAGCCACTTGCCGCCCGAGCGATAGGTCTCGTGGCACACCATGCCTTGGGTCAAGAGGCCGGCGAACGGCTCCTTGATGCCGAGATAGCCGCAATCCTTGAGCGCGCGAGTGAAGAAGCGGGAATAGAGGAGATGCAGCACGGCATGCTCGATGCCGCCGATGTATTGGTCGACCGGCAGCCAGTAATCGACGGCGGCGCGTTCGAACGCGCGCGTTTCGGATTTGGGCGAACAGAAGCGCGCGAAATACCACGACGATTCAAAAAACGTGTCGAAAGTATCGGTTTCGCGCCGCGCCGGCTTGCCGCACGAAGGGCAGGCGACGTTTTTCCATGTCGGATGGTGTTCGAGCGGGTTGCCCGGCTTGTCGAACGTCACGTCCTCGGGCAGGCGCACCGGGAGGTCTTTCTCCGGCACCGGCACGACGCCGCATCCGGCGCAGTGCACCACCGGGATCGGGCAGCCCCAATACCGCTGGCGCGAGACGCCCCAATCGCGCAACCGATATTGCACCGCGCCCGCGCCCGAACCGAGGGATTCGAGCTTGGCGACGGCGGCCTTCTTCGCCGGCTCGACCGCGAGCCCGTCGAGGAACCGGGAATTCACCGCGACACCGTCGCCGTCGTAGGCGGTGGCCGAACGGGCGAGATCGGCGACGAAATTTTTCTCTTTCGGCGTGCCGGCGACGTCCTTCGGCACGATGACCGGGATCACCGGCAGGCGGTATTTGCGGGCGAAATCGAGGTCGCGTTGGTCGTGGGCCGGACAGCCGAAGATGGCGCCGGTGCCGTAATCCATCAGCACGAAATTGGCGACGTAGACGGGAAGGTTTTTATTCGGGTCGAACGGGTGGCGAACCTGGAGGGCAGTCTTGAAGCCCTTCTTCTCGGCGGTTTCGATCGCTGCCTCGCTGGTGCCGATCCGGTCGCATTCGGCGATGAATTCCCTGAGTTCCGCGTCGCCGTCCGCCAGCTTCCGGGCGATCGGGTGATGGGGCGAAATCGCCAGGAAAGACGCGCCGAACACGGTGTCGGGTCGGGTGGTGAACACCTCGATTTTCTCCGCGCGCCCCGATGTTAACTCGAAGAACACGCGCGCGCCTTCGGAACGGCCGATCCAGTTTTCCTGCATCAGGCGCACCCGGTCGGGCCAGCGATCGAGGCTCTTGAGCGATTCGAGCAAATCGTCGGCGTAAGCCGAAATGCGCAGGAACCATTGGGCGAGCTGGCGTTTTTCCACAGTCGCGCCGGACCGCCAGCCCTTGCCCTCGATCACCTGTTCGTTGGCGAGCACCGTATTTTCGACCGGGTCCCAATTGACCCATGATTCTTTGCGATAGACGAGCCCGCGCGCGAGGAAGTCGAGAAACATCTTTTGTTCGTGGCGATAATACTCGGGCTCGCACGTCGACACTTCCCGGTCCCAGTCGTACGACAGCCCCATGCGCTTGAGCTGACGGCGCATGGCGGCGATGTTTTCGCGCGTCCAGCGGGCGGGATGGACCTTGTTTTCGATCGCCGCGTTTTCGGCTGGCAGGCCGAAGGCGTCCCACCCCATCGGATGCAGGACGTTGAACCCGCGCGCCCGTTTGTAGCGGGCGACCACGTCGCCGAGGGTATAGTTGCGGACGTGCCCCATGTGGATGCGCCCGGACGGATAGGGGAACATCTCCAGCACATAGTATTTGGGCCGCGTCGTGTCCTCGCGCGCGACAAAAGCGCCGCGCTCGGCCCATATCCGCTGCCACTTCGCTTCGGTTTCCTGGACGTTGTATTTCGCCATGCTCGGGGTGTGCGGGCGAATCCCCGCGCGCATTTCATGATGCGCCCCTACCGGGGCGGGGATCGGATCAGCGCGGACGCTGCGCCATGGTCTCCTGGCGAAGCTGGCGGGCGCGGGTGAGGATGGCTTCTTCGATCTTGATGGCGGTTTCCTTGGGGACCGCGGCGTCGCGCCAAGTGCCGGACGGATCGCGCGCCTGGCGGAACGAAGATACGCGCACGCCGTCGGCGCGCAGCGCGCGACCGAGAATATAGACGTTGAGCTTGAACCTTTCGTTCGGCGAATCGGCGAAAGTGTACCAGTCGGTAAGAATCACGCCGCCGTGGGCGTCCGCCGACGTGATCGGCATGAAGGCGAGCGTGTCGAGCGACGCGCGCCAGAGAAAACTGTTGACGCCGATGCCGCCGCCGCCGTCGTCCTCGCGTTTCTTGCCGCCGAAGATGTCGATTCCGCCGGGACCGAAAACGGTCGGCCGGTTGGGGTCGCGCGGATCGTATTCGGCCTGGACTGGTTCCACCGGCTTGCGGTTGCAGGCGGCAAGCGCGAGCAGCCCGGCGGCCAGGGCCGCGAGCAGCGCGAAACGGATCGATCCCGGGGTCGGTCGCAATGTCATTGAATTACCATCATTATACCAGAGAAAAGCGGAGCGCCAGTTCTTAGGCTCGTCGCCGCGCCCCGATAGGGGCGCATCAAATGAAGCGCGCGGGGATTCGCCCGCGCGCCCCGATAGGGGCGCATCAAATGAAGCGCGCGGGGATTCGCCCGCGCGCCCCGATAGGGGCGCATCATCCGAAGCGCGCGGGGATTCGCCCGCGCGCCCCGATAGGGGCGCATCAAATGAAGCGCGCGGGGATTCGCCCGCGCGCCCCGATAGGGGCGCATCATCCGAAGCGCGCGGGGATTCGCCCGCGCGCCGGGCGTCCGATCCGCCCGATTCCGGCCAATCCGGCGGCACCCGAAGCGGCAAGCCTGAGGGCGGTTTCGGGCCCGATCCCGCCGATGGCATAAACCGGGATCGGGCTTTGGCGGCATAAACGGGCAAAGCGCAAAGGACCGAGAGCGACTCTTCCCGGATGACTGGCGGTCGGGAATACGGGACCCAGGACCGCCGCATCGGCGCCGAGTTTTGCCGCCCGAAATACCGCCCGCAAGGAATGTGACGCAATCGTAACGATCCATTTTTTCCTGAACAATTTTTGTCCCAAGGCCAAGGGACCATCCGCCATCGCTTCCGGCAGATGTAGCCCTGCGGCGCGCACCCGGCAAGCGAGGCGCGCATCGCCCGCCACCAGAAGGCGGATTCCGCGTGCCCGCGCCTTTGCCGTGAGTGCCCGGGCGAGGGCCTCGCGGTTATGGGCGCCGTAATGGCGAAAGACCAAACCCGAGTCTCGCGGCAGGCGCGCGAGCGCCGCCAGCGGATCGGGAAGGCGGACTTCGTCGCTCATCAGCAATAGCGCAGGAAGCCGCCGTACCCGCGGCCGTCGCTTCGCGGCGCGCGCCTGGAGGGACTTTGCGATGTTTGCTACGGTCGGCATGGTTCGATGTTAGCTGAATTCCGCCCATGACCGAAATCAACGCTGCCGCCAATCTCGCGCAGGTTCGTACGCGAATCGCAGCCGCCGCGCGCGCCGCCGGGCGCGATCCCGCCGATGTGGCTCTCGTGGCTGTGACCAAGACCCACGGGGCGGCCGCAATCCACGCCGCCCTTGCCGCCGGGCAGCGCGTGTTCGGTGAAAACCGCGTCCAGGAAGCGGAAGACAAGTGGCCGGCGCTCAAGGCCGAGTTCGGCGACGCCCGCCTGCACCTGATCGGACCGCTTCAGAGCAACAAGGCCAAGCGCGCGGTCCAGTTGTTCGACGCAATCGAAACGGTCGACCGTCCCAAGATCGCGCGCGTGCTGGCCGAGGAAATGGCGAAGGCCAACCGTCGCCCCGCGTGCTTTATCGAGGTCAACACCGGCGAGGAATCGCAGAAAAGCGGCGTATTGCCCGCACAAGTCGACGCCTTCGTGCGCGAATGCCGCGAAACCTACGGTCTGCCGGTCGAGGGCCTGATGTGCATTCCGCCCGCGGACGAAGAACCGTCGCTGCATTTCGGGCTGCTTTCGGAAATGGCCAAGCGCAACGGGCTTCGCCATCTGAGCATGGGCATGAGCGCCGACTACGAAATCGCGATCGCCTTCGGCGCCACCTTCGTGCGCGTCGGCACCGCGATTTTCGGCCCGCGCCCGTCGTTCACGGGCGCAAAATAAAGGACCGGCTCGTCGTTCACGGGCGCCAAATAAAAAAAACCGATCCATTGGTTACGGGGACGACGGTTCGACGATCAAGCGGTCGCCCTGAGCGCAATCGGCAAGCAGCCGCAACAGATCCAGGCGCGCGAGTGCGACGCAGCCTTCGGTCGGGGAGTAATTTTCCCCGGCGACATGAAGAAAAATGGCGCTGCCGCGCCGCGGAACGGGTGGCGCGTCGTTCCAGCCGAGCACGACCATGAGATCGTAGAGCCCGTCGTCGCGCCAGAGAACCTCGTGGCGGGCGGCAAACGGCCGACGAATGTGGCGGTTGTATTCGGGGCTCGCGGGATCGTCGCACCAGCCGTCCTCGGGCGCGAGCGCCCGCGTCGGCAGCCGGGTTACGGGTTGGGCTTCCCGATCCGGGCGATAGAAAAGATAACGCAGCGGCATTGCGCCGGCCGGGGTCGCGCCGTCGCCTTCGCGTTTCGCCGCGTTCACGCCGCCGCGCCCGAGAGCGCAACGCACCCTGCCTTTCGGCCACGACAAGGTGCCCGTAACCGGGGAGCCTGCCTTCGCTAAGCCCGCTTCGGCGGGCGAAGGAAGGTCGGAAGGAATAACCCGGATGTCCATGGCGCGTCTTTCGCGGCCGTCAGTTGACTATATTCACCCCTTCGCGCCGGGACGCTTCCGGCGGCTGCGTTTCGCGCAACCGGCGCGCATCCTCGTATTTGGCGAGCGCACCGAGCATCACGTCCGAAAACCAACCGCCCTCGACGCCGATAGCACCGGCCGGGGCGGCGAAGGCTCCGGCCAGGGCGCCGGGGGTACGCTTGACGGCGAGCTGGTCCAGCGGATCGGGCGCCAGCGCGCGCGTCGCGGACGGGATCGCCGCCGGGGGAACCGTCGCCGGCGAAGTCGGGCGAACGATTTCAGATGGATGCTCCGGCGGCAAGTAGAATCCCCTCCAGCCGGGACCGGCGATCGGTCCGGGCGGCGGCGGCGGTAGATCGTTGTCGAGCTCCGGCGCGGATTGGGGCGCGGGCGACGGCGCGAGCGCTGCGGGTCGCAGCGCGGCCTGAGCAAACTCGACATTCGGCCCGGCGATCGGAATCGCGCCCGGCGGCAGCAGGTCGGCCAGGGCTTGTTCGTCGGCGCTCGGCGCGCGGTCGGAAGCGACCGCGGGCTTCGGGTTCGACTCGTTGGCCGCGATCGCCGTCGCGGATGTCGAGCCGTCCTTGAATAGCGCGACTGCGTGCTCGCCCACATCCTTGCCGCTCGCTTCGATCACCACGATGTTGGCGAGCGCGCCAAGCCCGCCGAGCGGGCCCATGAACAGCATCCCGCCCGCCATGCGCGCGCCGTGGCCGATCCGGTCTCCGGTCAACTCGCGATAGATCGTCGAGACGATAGGGATGTGCTGCAGCGGGTTGATGGCGTCGATGATGTCGGTGAAGGAAAACCCGCCGTCCTGGAAGAGGCCCGGCGGTTCCGCCTTGACGTTCTCGGGTTTGGGCTCCCGCGCGGCGGTTTCGATTCGGGCGGGATCATCGGTCACCGCCGGTCGCGGCGGCGACGAGCGTTCGGGCGACGGCGGCGCGACTGGACCGGGTTCGACGCGGGCGCGCCATTCCGGCACGGTGCCGTCCGCGCTGTCGGCGGGGCGCGCGGGCGAATCCCCGCGCGCGTCAGATAGAGCGCCCCTATCCGGGCGCCAAAGCGCGGCGGTGGCCATCAGGGCCTGCCAGGGCGACAGCAGGGCGCCGCCGCCCGCCGGATCGGCGGCCCGAATGGGGGCTGCGCGTTCGACGTTGGCGCGCCAGGCGCTAACGCCATCGACGGATAGACTCATGGCACGTTCCCTTTACTCGACGGCCGTTCGTTGCGGCCTTCGCGGGCTTCGGTTTTATGGGGTCCGAAACCCGCTTTGGTCACAACCTCCGCAAGGGTCGTGCCACGATAAAATCGTTATATTTCAATACACTAAATGATATGCGGGGAGGGATTCGCGTTCCGGCGCGGCAAAAACTGCCGCCCGGCCTGGAGGGTCCCGGGGCCGGCTTGGCAAGCTAGAAGAGATGGCCGCCCTTGCTCGCCTTGGCGCGCAGATAGCGCTCGTTGTGCTTGTTGGCGGGAAAGGCGTGCGGCACCCGGCCCTCGACCGCGACCCCGCAAGCCTGCAGCGCGCGGACCTTGTCGGGATTGTTGGTCATCAGGCGGATGCGGGCGAAGCCGAGCAGGCCCAGCATGCGCGCGGCGGGCAGGTAGACGCGCTCGTCGGCGTCGAACCCGAGTTGCTCGTTGGCGTCGATGGTGTCGAAACCGCGATCCTGCAATTCGTAGGCGCGCAGCTTGTTCACCAACCCGATGCCGCGCCCTTCCTGGGCGAGATAAAGCAGCGCCCCGCCCCCGGCGCGGGCGATTTCGCCGATCGCGCCGCGCAGCTGGTCGCCGCAATCGCAACGGAGCGAACCCAGCAAATCGCCGGTAAAGCACTCGGAATGAATGCGGACCAGAACCGGCCGGGCGGGATCGGGATCGCCGATCACCAACGCCAGGTGTTCGAGGCCGCCGTCCCTCGGCCGAAAGGCGATGACCCGGGTGTTCTCCGCGCCGGGCAGCGGCACGCGCGCCTCGCTGACCTTGGCCAGCGTGCGCGCCGAAATGGCGTCGTATTGGAACACGTCGCCGGCGTCGACCATCAGCAAGCCATGGCGCGCCGCCCACGCGGCGAGATCGCCCGCATCGGCGGACGCCAGCGGCGCCACCAGGGCCGCCGGCAGCAAGCGCGCCAATTTGGTGAGCGCGACGGCGGCGGTTTCGCAACCGAACGCGGGCGGCTCGCCGATGGCGAAATTGAACGTCCGCGCATCCGTCTTCGACAGCGGATCGGCGAGGTCGCGCACGAGCGCGGCGTCGAACGCGCCCGCCGCGAGAGTCACAACACGCTGATTGTCGCCGCCGAGCCCAAGCACCTTGGCCCGCCGTCCGGTGAGGACGAGAACGGGGCGGCTCTGGGTGCGCCGCGCGAGGGTATCGAGCGAGGATTCGGTCGCCGCTTCGGCGGCGAGAGCCAATGCGGCGCGTCCGTGCGCGGCGGCGATCACGACCATATGGCCCCGGCGCAGTTCGGCGACGGCGCGATCGACCGCGAGCAGCGAAACCGGCTCGCGGCTGAGAGGGATATTCGGCAACTCGGAACGTTCGGGCATCGCAAACGGCTATTGTGTCGGCGGAGGAGAATATTAGAGGATCGAAAGGCCTTTCGCCGCAATCTAATATCAAGTATTTTCAAGATATTCGCTTAAATTGGAACGGGCAAACGAAACCAGCGCGGGCGGCGTCAATGGCGGGTTTGGCGAGGAAACTGTTGTTGGTGGACGACGACCCGGCGTTCGTCGAGACGTTGAGCGAACAATTGCGCCAAAGCGAAGGTTTCGTCGTTACCACGGCCGCCACGGCCAAGGAAGCGCTCGACAAGATCCGCGCCGACTATTGCGACGTCGTTATTCTCGACATCTGGTTGCCCGACATGGACGGGCGCGAAGCCTGCCGCGCCATGCGCCAGGCCGGGATCAAGACGCCGATCATCTTGCTGACCGGCGCGGACACCGATGCCGACGCGATCAAGGGTCTCGAATCGGGCGCGAGCGACTACGTCACCAAGCCGTTTCGAATCGGCGTCCTGCTGGCGCGCATCCGCGCGCACATCCGTCAGCACGAACTCAGCGACGACGCGGTGTTCACGGTCGGCCCCTACGTGTTTCAACCGAGCGCGCGCATGCTGGTGCACAAGGACAACAAGAAGAAGGTCCGGCTCACCGACAAGGAGGCGGCGATTCTCAAATATCTTTACCGCGCCGGCGACCGGGCGATCCCGCGTGAAACCCTGCTCGGCGAGGTTTGGGGCTATAACGCGGGCGTGACCACCCACACCCTGGAAACCCATGTCTACCGGTTGCGTCAGAAAATCGAACGCGCACCGGGCCGCGCCGAAATCCTGATCACCGAGCCGGGCGGCTATCGTCTGGTGCCGTGAAGCCCGCGTTATTTTTGGCGCTCGGCGCGCGTGCTCGCTTCGCTCGCAAGCCCGCGTAAAAAAAGTGTGCGCCCGGCAAGGGGGGAGAGCCGGGCGCACGGTTTCCTTACGGAACCTGCGGATGGCAGGGGAGCCATCCGTCGGCCGGAGTAATCCGAACCTTTTCTTGAAATGGTCGGAAATTCCCCCGGATCAACCACGGCCGGGCGGGATTTTCCGCGAGATAAAACGCCCCCGAATCAATATGTTAACAATACCGGCTAATTCGCGGGGGGCTTTTCCACCATTTCATCGAACAAGAAGAGCTTGGGCTCGAGCGCGACGCCGAATTCGGGGGCGAGCAGAGCGACGTCGGTCAAGGCCCCCTGGGCGTCGGTGACGGTCCATTTGCGCAAAGCGAGCGGCTTGTCCGCGAACACCAGCGCCAGCGCGCCATGGCCGGGATCGGCGGCTTGAACGAGGGTGATCCGCAGCGCTCCCGGCGAGCGTTCGAGGCGCGCGATCGTCAGATCGCCGCCCGAAAGACGGATTTTCTCGCGCAACAGCACCGCCGCCGGCGTCTGGTCCGAACCGAAATACTGCACCTGCTTGAGTTCGCGATCGTAGTAACCGACCGTCTTGTCGTGGGCGACGATCAGGATCGGCAGCGGCGGATCGTAGGCGATGCGGAGCTTTCCCGGCCGGGCCATAAACAGGCTGCCTTCGGCTTGCGCGCCGGAAGGCGCGACCTGGAAAAAGCGCGAACGCAACGTGCGGATGCCGTTGAGGTATTCCTCGACGCGGGCGACGTCGGCGAGATCCTCGGCCGACAAGCGCGCCGGCTCGAATTTCGGTGCCGCATGCGCCCCGCCGGCCGCGTACCAAAGCATCAAAGCGAACAGGATGGATCGCAGCATGAGGGTCATAACGGGCCCATATATGCGCCCGACCGCCCGGAAAGGAAAGGGATCTCGAAGGGCGCCCTTCGACCGACCCGGCGCTATGATTAAAATGCGGCGGCTTGGGAGAAGGAAAAGACAGGTTGCGGTTCGGAAAAGCCATCGCCTTCGTCATCGGCGGCCTGCTCGGCACGGGCGCCGGATTTGCGCTCGGCATCTTCGTCTATCCCTACATTTTTCTGGCTGATATCGTCGCGACGGAAACGGCGACCGCCCGCGACGCCGCCCCGGTCGCCACCGGCACCTTCGTTCATGCCAACCCGTCCGACCCGATCCATTGGGGGCGGGGCCGGGTCAGCGTCTACAGGGACGCCGTATTCCTGCATGACGATTTCAAGGTCGGTCCGGGCCCCAAGTTCCACGTCTATCTCGTGCCCGACGCGGACGTGACGCCGACGACCGAGGTCGAAAAGACCATGTTCGTCGATCTGGGGCGCTTACGGGCGTTCCAGGGCAG
>Ga0194132_10004516_pt1 | contig 23607 bp, 46 predicted proteins | sample TA2KigOf80mmetaG_FD_148612 | JGI IMG/M metagenome (GOLD analysis project Ga0194132, IMG submission 148612) | Freshwater microbial communities from Lake Tanganyika, Tanzania - TA2015054 Kigoma Offshore 80m | ecosystem: Environmental > Aquatic > Freshwater > Lake | place: Tanzania: Lake... | reverse complement strand
CCCACGGGAGCTCGGCTACGCGCTGCAGGCACTTGCTGAGATGGTCCCGGCCGAGCAGGTCGACAAGGCATACATGGCCTTCCAGAAGATCATCGAGCGTCTCGAGGAGGAGGGCTCAGACGATGAGGAGGTCCAGCTGGAGTCGATGATGCGTAAGAATCGCATCCTCCAAGCTCTGGTAAGTGAGGCTGATCAGACTGACGCTAAACAGCGCCGTGCTGATTTAGGAGACGCTCGGCTTCCGAGTCGGGAATGGGAGGCTGCCGCCGAAGATGATGAGGACGAGGACGAGAACGATGATATCCGTGCCCCCGCGGAAAAGTTGACGACGGATAGGCACGCGGCGTACGCGGCCGCAAAGGATAATTTTGATATCTCAAATTACCATATCGACAAGCTTGAGAGTGCCGTCTACGATTACAAACTCGGAAAGAAGGACCTCGAGACCTTTATGGATGTCCTCTCAACGATGGATGATCCTGACGAGGAGGTAAAGGCGGAGGTTTACGGAGCTCTCGAGACGAAGCGTGGAAAGGTCCTCGCCACCTACGTGGAGGAGTTTAACGCGAAGAGCACGATGGCTTTCAAGAAGGCTCGCGCGCGTAAGGCACCCGCTGGAAAGAACGCGCTCCCTGCCTTCGACTACCAGTCACAGTCGAAGAAGATGGGATACGCCGCTGCATCGGGTCTGCGGCAGTCATTCATTCGTGATATCATGGGCGTTCGCTCGCTTAATGCCTTCGTCGTTCCGAAGAAGATCCAGTCATACGTCCACAACTCGATCAAGGAAGCTTTCCTCGATGCATTCGAGCTTCCTGAGAACAGGGACTTTCTGGTCAAGCTCTTTGATGAGGAGGGTCTCGAGGAGTACAAGGCCCACATGAAAGACCCTGGATTCCTGGAGGGCTCGAAGCTCTTTCAGAATTTCATGGGCATGGTCACCTATGAGGCTCTCGCCACCATCGCTGATCTCAACTTCAAGTCCCACAAGGGAGTGCCTGGTCGCAAGATTGGACTTGCATTCATGACTGAGTTTGGTGAGGAGAACAAGAAGCTGCAGTCCCACGAGGAGGATCAGCTTGAGGGGATGGCCGAACGTGGTGAGTATGTCGATTTCATCAATGATATCCTCGATGAGTCCGAGTCGAACGGACACCGCGGTCTGCTTTCCGCCGCGGCGGCAATGACGGCTGACGACGCGGATGCTGAGGAATACGGGAGCTATGCAGCTCCTGCTTTCTCGTCGATGAAGAAAGCTGCGTCGGTCTCGAAGCCCCCGGAGCTTCACATCGCTGATTACCTCGGCAAAGATGACCCGCTGGTCGGTCAGATCAAGGCAGCTGATCGGGCGGCTCGCAAGGCTGCAAGGAAGTAACCATGCGGACCCCGAGGGTCTCGAACCTGCTCCGGGAGTACTTCGAACATGGGGCGATCCCGCAGTATATGCCTCGTGATTTCTCACATGATGTGAGATCACTTCCAATCTCACCCAGGAACGAGAGCAAGTGGTTCGTGAAGCAGTCACCCGAACGGCTCTGCAGGACCTACGAGTTTGGAGACAGGGGGTCTGCTCGATCTTTCATCAATGAGCTCATGGATCACGAGGATCATGTGAACCACCACGCTGAGATCAAGTGTAGGGGTCCGGTGGTGACGATTGAGGTCTACACGCACGGCGTCGACTGCGTGACGGAGCTTGACAAGGAGTATGCGAATGAGGCGGAACTCATCTACGATGACGTTTGCTCCTACGGCTATAGATGATGGTAGCTCATACGTTTTCGTGTCAAGCGAGATCGAAGACACCATCGTAGCTGATCTGGACACCACGGTGCAGCATGACCCATCGACGGTTGTGATCAAAATTGATGGAAAATCAACGACGGTTACGCTTAGGTTCGCAAGTCGTGATGACGCAGGTGACCTGCTGGTCTGCGTGGAACCTCGAGCACTTTTCAGCAGATTGCTGGATACGCTCATAGTTAATGGGTGTGTGGACGTGACCCTGGCGGATCGTGATTTTAAAGCTCACGTTACCAGGGTAGAATTTGAACAAGCGTATTTGAAGATACTGGAGGGATGATGCAGGATTTCGAGTTCGATAAGTTCATGCAGGACATCGTTCAGCGTGAGGAAGCTGCGCGCCAGCGTATCAAGGAATACGCTGATAATCACGCGGATAGTCCTGCTCGTCGTTACAATGAGCGGTATCGTGAGAGAACCCACAACAGGATCAGGTATGATCGTGGGAGCCAGGAATGAGAACAATCAGAACTGAGCGTGAGCTGATCAACTTTCTTCGTGGGATCCGAGAGCAGGCTGAGGCACCCGCCCCGCCACCCGCAGCGCCAGCGGCGCCCATCACGGTCGATGATATCATCGATAAGCTCAACATTGTTCGATCGGGACGATCCACCAAGGACGCCGATGTGAAGGGTGAGCTCGAGGAGTATGTCGCTCAGTTCGATGAGGATGAGAAGACCGCTCTTATCGCGTTCCTTGAGGGTCTTGGGCAGATTCTCACCAGCGGTGTCGATTCAGCCGAGGCTGCTGACCCACGGGACCCATACGCCCTGCAGATCCAGAAGTCCGCGGGTGCCACAGCGGCGAATGCCGCGAAGGCTCCGACCCCCTCCGCCGCGGTCGCGCCTGCTCCCACGCCAGGACCCGTTCCGATCAAGGTCGGTGGAGTCTAATCAACATGGTCTCAAATCGTAGGCTGCTCCAGGAGAGGATGGGTTCGATTCCCGCCTCCATGCAGATGAGTGATCAACAATGGGATGCTCTCTGGGGTAGCTTCACGAACATCTTCAAGGCGGGATGGTCATCCATAAAGCTCGTGGGTCAGAACGTGCTATTCAACGCGCGGATGGCGATCGCAGCGATGGACGGTGACCGTGCGAAGATGCAGAAGGCATTCGATAAGTACGCCACCGCCCGAAAGCAGTTCGCGAAGGAAGCTGACAGCAACCTCAAGTACTATCGTAAGGCATTCTACGATGAGGTGGAAGACGAGGATGGATATCGGACAGGAGAGTATGAGCTTAAGACGGGTGCAGCGCTACTGATCGGGATCGCCAACCCGCTGCTGCTTCCAGCCGCTGCGTGGCAACCCGGTCGCGGCTGGCGGGATGCCGACAAGAAGGCCGAAGCCGACAAGAGGGCCGCCGCAGACAAGGCCGCCGCCACGGTCACTGCTGGTGCAGCCTCCGATCGTCTTACCAGGGCCATTGATTTCTTTGGGTTTGGGCGGCAGCTGTCGGAGGCAGCGAATCCTCCCGCTGCTGCTCTACCGCCCGGGGCTGTGAAGGAAAGGGAGCGGTTGCTGCAGATTGCCGATTCATTCGTGGGCGACGAGGAACGTCGCGGAGCCGAGATCCTCGACAGGCTCTCGAAGAGGGTCCTGTTCTTCAAGCGAATTGTTGAGTCTGACACGATCGAAAAGTTTCAGGAGGCGCTCGCGGGAGCTCAGTCACTCGGGATCAAGCCCGTGACAGCCGGATTGTCGAGCTCACGTGACAAGATAGAGAAGGATGCAAAGGATCAGCGAGAGAAAGATCCGGAGGCGTTCAAGAAGTTCATTGACGGCGCGCGGAACACTTATCCGGATCTCGACCCAAAGGATGACATAAAGGCATTCCTAGAGCTCTCCTTCAGATCCTCGAAATCGCAGATCCAGGAGCAGCTTATGCAGTCATATACCGCCCTGCTCGACAGCGCGATGAAGGCGATGAACCTACCTCTTACCCGTGATACGGAGACAAAGCTTCGCCAGACTCCGGTCGGTAATCGGTATCTCAAGTTTCTCCAGGGTTTCCAGCGTCAGCTTGAGACTGGAAAACGCGAGATTCAATCCGCGAAGAAAGTTTAAACGAGAGTCAGCAGGGTTATAAATGGTCATGGCAAAGAAGAACACACCCAAGAATTGGATTCCAGAGATCGTGTACGAGGAGGGTGAAAGCCAGCTCCCGTTCATCCACGTCCCACCGGATCAGGATGACCCGAAGCTCCTCTTTATCTTCATTTCCCACCAGACGGGAGAGTTCGAACCCGGACTCGACGGTGAGGAGGTTCCAGTCCTCGAGATGGACCTGAAGCAGTTTGTCGATCTCAGCCTCCTGAAGACAGGACTGACCGAGCAGGAGTACGACAAGGTGAGGGGTGTCCTTGGGCTTGAGCCCCTTCGTCAGGCTGCTGAGAAGGGCAAGAAAATCACACAGTCAGTTCGTGATAAGCTCGGTTCAAGCGAATAATTCATTTCTGACGAATATTTAAACGATAGCAGACGAGCCCTCATCTTTTTTGAGTGAGAGTTTGCAAAGTCAGGAATAATTAAAAGCGGAGGAAACTCAAGATGATTTTCGACAAGGCTAGGATGGCGAAGCTCTCAGGTCTCATGACCGAGGGTAAGGATGGTATCAAGGATCCGATGGCCGATCAGTTCGGCGGCGGCGATGTTGAGGGTCTTCCCGAGGAACTCAACCAACTCTCCGAGTCGGATTCTGATCCAGAAGAGGGCGATGCTCCGGGCGACGAGGAGCAGGCTGTTCGCGAGATGATCCGCAGCGAGATGCGTCGGGCCAAGAAGCAGATGGAGGCCGAGCAGGCGGATAAGAAGGACGAGAAGGCTGTTCGTGAGGCTGTCCGCAAGGAGATCCGCTCCGTGCTCCGTTCCCGTGGTGTTACCATGGGCGGAACAGGCTGGGGCTTCAAGCGCTAATCGCGTCCGAAATCGTGCAATAATTTCCTGACCGACTTATAATGGTGGTATGAGCAAACAAACTCTACCATCATTTAAAGTCGGTCAGATCGTTTATCTGATCCCAGCCGATGAGAGGCGGGTCCTACCCGCCCAGGTCACCGAGGAGATCCTTCGTCGCACCATCAAGGGTACCGAGACGGTCTGGATGATCCAGATCGCGGGCAGCGCAAAGAGCGTGCCACTCGATCCTGAGGCTGCGGAGTACTTCACGGATATGGCGAGCCTGCGTGAGGCGATATTCGAGCGGACCCGCAAGCAGGTAATGGCGATGCTCGAGAAGACCGAGGCTCTTGTCCATGAGGTCTTCCCGGCGGTTGAGCCGATCGAAGCACCCATCGAGGCATCAACCAACTCGGATGAGGCAACGACGATAACCCTGTCGGATGGCACCAAGGCGAGGGTGAGGATCTGATGCGTCATGTTCTTATCATCGATGGTCTCAACCTCATCCATCGTGCCCGGGTGGCGATGCAAGGCGCCGAGCACGGCTGCACGTTCGCAGCTCTCCGTTCGGTCCGCTCACTCATCGATCGCTTTAAGCCAGATGTCGCTTACTTTGTGATGGAGGGTGTCCCGCGTCGACGCATCGAGGCCTCCGGAGGTACCTACAAGGCACAACGTACCGGGATGGATGACAGCTTCCGGAACCAGAAGCGGCAGGTGACAGACATCATCTCACGTCACCTGCCGATCGTCGTGGCCCGGCACCCGGACTACGAGGCTGATGATGTCATCGCGCATCTCGCCCAGAGACACCACGTCGATGATCGGGTAACGATCGTGTCGACGGATACCGACTTCATCCAGCTCCTCCGGACGAATGATCACCGGATCGCCCTCTACTCACCTATCAAGGACGTCTTCGTTGAGGCTCCCACCTACGACTACGTTCGATGGAAGGCGCTCCGTGGGGACGGCGCCGATAACATCCCGGGCATCCCTGGCATCGGTGACAAGCGGGCGGCGGCACTGGTGACGGAGGAGGGAGCGCTCGAGGCTTTCTTCATCAAGAAGCCAGAGGCCCGCCCGATCTTCGAGCACAACCTGGGCATGATCGGCTTCGAAGACCTGACGACGACCTGGGATCAGGTGATCCTCAGCGCCCCCGCGCGGCAGAACGATGAGCTTCGTTCCCGGATGCAGGGTATAGACATCGTGTCACTAACAAGCGACAAGGCATGGCCGAAGTGGATCGCATCGTTCGATCGTCTGTGGATTCAGTTTCCGTTCCAGGCGGCGTGATTATAGTAATTGCAGGAGAAAACATGGCAGTCAATTCAGGTCTCTCGTTCGATCATCCCCTTCCCGACGCAGAGCAGTCGGCGTTTCGTTCCCGCGGTGTTCTCACAACCGAGGAGGTTGCGGTCCGCGCAGGCGATCTGCTCATCGCGGTCAATACCCTCACGGGCGTGCGTCGTGCCATCACGAGCGAGAGCGTCGTTACCGAGGTGTCCCAACGTCGGATCCTGAGGGATTAGTTTAATGACCGAGGGTTTCAAGGCTCTCATCTTCGATGATGAGGCACGCGAGAGCTTACGTAAGGGTGTCGATTCGCTCGCTCAAGCAGTTAGGGTCACGATGGGTCCCTCAGGTCAGAACGTGATAATCGAGGTACCGGGAGCGCCTCCCATCGTCACGAAGGACGGGGTAAGCGTTGCCCGGGCTATCGATTTCAGGGATCGTAACATGAACCTCGGGGCGCAGATCGTCAAGGAAGCTGCGAACCGCACCTGCGATGCTGCAGGTGATGGAACCACCACCGCGACAGTCCTCACGCACGCTATCTTCAACGGTGGACTTCGTGTCCTCTCGGGCGATCACAGCAGCCCAGAGGTTCGGGCCGGCATGTCGTGGGCGGTTGCCTCGGTGATCGAGGAGCTCCGCGCGATGGCGAAGCCCGTCTCATCTGATGAGGAGGTCGTCCAGGTTGGCACGATCTCGGCGAACGGCGAGCGGGAGATCGGTGAACTTCTGGCCCAGGCAATGCGTGCTGTCGGTCGTGATGGAACGATCACGGTCGAGGAGGCGAAGGGGTTCAGCACAAGCCTCCATGTCGTTGAGGGAGCCGAGCTCGATCGTGGTTACCTCTCGCCCTACTTCGTGACGGACAGCGAGAAGATGGTCTCATCCCTCGAGTCACCCTACGTCCTGCTCACCAACAGCCGGATCACGACGCTGAAGGAACTCATGCCGCTTCTTGAGAAGATACACGCGGCGCAGAAACCCATCCTGATCGTCGCTGATGATATTGAGGGCGAGGCGATGCAGGGTCTCGTGGTCAACAGGACGAAGGGTATCCTGCAGGTGAGCGCGATCAAGGGTCCGGAATTTGGTGAGAATCGTCTCCATGCCCTGCAGGATCTTGCCATCCTCCTCGGAACACGGGTTGTGATCGGTGAGTCGGACCTCGCGAGGGTGAACCTCCAGGAGCTGGGACGCTGCAAGCGTGCCATCGTGGGTCGTCATCGCAGCGTTCTCATCGATGCTGCTGGTAGGAAGGAGGATATCACCGCCCGAGCTGCTGAGATCAGGTCACAGATCGAGGATCCAGGTCTCGATACCCACGAGCATGATGCGCTCCGCCGGCGCTTGGCCCGCCTCGCGGGCGGTGTGGCTATCCTGCGTGTCGGTGGAGCAACAGAGCCTGAGCTGAAGGAGCGGCGCGATCGTGTCGATGATGCCCTCCACGCAACGAAGGCGGCGGTGGAAGAGGGTATTCTTCCGGGTGGCGGTACCGCGCTTGTGCGAGCCTCAGCTCGCGTCCGTCGTCGTGCCCTGAGAAACCGGAGCGATTCGTTCAAGCAGGGCACCGAGGTGATCTTGCAGGCCTGCTGCTCACCGCTCCGGCAGATCGTCTCAAACGCAGGTCGCAATCCCGAGCTTATCCTCTCGAAGGTCGAACGTCTACGTGATAGCACAGGCTACGATGCTGCGACCGAACGCTACGTGGACACGATTGAGGCAGGCATCGTCGATCCCCTGAAGGTCGTTCGATCGGCGCTGGAAAATGCGCATTCCGCCGCAAGTATGTTACTCTCCGTGGGCTGCACTATCGTCGATGACGCTCCTGCGTAATAGTTACAATCACGTTCGCGGAGGTTAGAACAATGGATTGGAATTTCTTAATTGAGACAGTCACGGGTCCACTCGGTGCATTGGCTCTTTCAACTGCGATCCTGTATTGGCTCGCCGCGAAAGCTCTACCGATCATGCAGAAATACCTTGAGACCCAGAACGAGAAGCTCCATGATCTCGTGAAGGCTCTCGAGAAGACGGTTGACAGTCATGAGGCTGATCGTAAGACTTTCGAAACTGCGATCTCCGGTCTCTCACAGCGTCTCGAAAATGTTGAGGATGACGTTAGAACGATCAAGCAGAAGATCATCTGAAAATGAGCGCGCGGGAAACGTGCAAACCCCGGCAAAGCGTGGTATAGTAAAGAAGGATTGAGGTTGAGTCCAATCCCACCAGCAGTAGATAACCTCTGCTGGAACATCAAGCAAAGAGTGACAAAATGGCAGGTATGAATGTACCAGTTCATGATCGTGATTATATTGCGATCATGCCCGAGGACGAGATTCGCGCGAAGGTTATCCAGTACCGCGGATGGATCGAATCCGAGCGACGCCGCGGCAACGATGCCCACGCTGTCGAGGTTGAATATTGCTATCTCTCGGATGAACTGCGGCTTCGTGAGGCCCGGCGACGGGCTCATGAGGACTACATGCGGTACAATCCGCAGTATTTCGATGAGGATGAGCGCTACCACTACGACGTCGAAGATGGTGCAAATTAAAAAAAGGAGCTGACATGCCTGACATGATGCAGACATTCTTCAAGGAGGTGGGTCGTCACGCTCTCCTCACTCGTGAGGGTGAGGTAAATCTCGCCCAGCAGATGGAGAGCAAGGACGAGAAGGTTCGGTCCGCAGCGCGAAACAGGATGGTACAGTCGAATATTCGACTCGCGGTCTCGATCGCGAAGAAGTATCAGAATCGTGGCTGCGATTTCGAGGATCTGATCCAGGAGAGCACCCTTGGTCTCATGAAGGCGGTGGATCGTTTCGACTGGCGGCGTGGCTTCAAGTTCTCGACCTACGCGACCTGGTGGATCCGTCAGTCGGTCATGCGGCATATCACGCTCCAGTCCTCTTCCATCCGTCTTCCGGCGGGGGCGAATAACCTTGTGTGGCGCGCCCGCCGGGCGGCAGAGGAATACCAGCGTGAGTTTGGGGTTCAACCCTCCGTCGAGGAGCTTGCTGATATCCTGGGCGTCGGGATCAGCTCTCTCGATGTCCTGCTGCAGACTTCCAAGTATACCCTGAGCCTCGACGCGCCCGGCGCGCTGGGAGATGATCCCGACGCACCGAGACTGGGAGATCTGATCCCGGGAGCCGGGGCCGATGAGATCGATGAGAGCATCGACCGCGATAAGATCGCGCTAGCGATCCGTCGCGGTCTGAAGAAGCTTACGGCACGCGAGGAGAAGATCCTTCGTCTTCGCTTCGCTCTCGTCGAGAGTCCCACCGATCATGTCAACTTTCCAATCACCAAGTCCGAACTCGCGGCCCTTGATGCCGCCCAGGAGTCCTGATGAGCATGCCCAACGGTTCAAAATTTAAGAACGGTTACGCCACCGTGAGCTCGGATTTCGGCGGCCTGGAGTATCGTGCGATTGCGGAGCGAATGGCCGCTGACGGTGATGAGATCTCGATCTCGACTGCTCGAAATCTCGTCCTGCGAGCCCTCGAGAAGATCGCGCGTGAGCTCTGCATCCTTCAGGGCATCTCTCCCGAGCTGCTTGACGCAGAGTCAAAACGTGTTTCCCTTGATCCACGCTTTCAGGAATCGATGGCTTCGATGTTGGGGGATATTTACACTGAGGCAGCATGATAGATCTGGAGACCAGGTTACTTGAAATTCACGATTGGGATGAGGAGCAGCTGCAATCGCTCTACGAGCGGGCTGCTAATTTTCTCAATGGATGCAAGCTCAGCGACAAGGGATCGATCGAAAGAGAGCTTGCTAAGCATCTCCGTGGTCGCACCACGGATGAGGGTGCGAGGCTCATTTTTATGGTCCTCGACCAAAACATTCGCAGAGAAATGAGGACAATTGAAGAATGAATTGGAACAATTACGTATTGCGTCGAAACATCGATGTCAAGCAATGGCTTGCAGTTAGGGGCGTGAAGGATCGCGCTGATTTCATCAATCTCCTGAAGAAACTTAGGCTGGAAGCGCCAGACGAAGCTCAGCTGTCGTCGATGTTTCCAGAAATGAAATCAAAGAAGATTGAAAAGATCGCGGATGCGCCAGCTGTCGTCCCCTCCGAAGGGAGCGATCAAGTTACCACACAGAGCGTGGCTGGCGAAGGAGACGTGGTTAGCGAGCGTTTCGATGGGAAACGCTCTTCTAAAGTTCGCAGCTAAAGAGATCGAGGATCTCACTGAGATGATCGACGATATCATGACAGCCCTGGGTTCAAGCATGACGGTGAAAGCTCATGCCTACCAGAGTTGTGAAGCAGAGCTCGAGGAACCTGATGATGAGGACTTTCAGTGATGTCGCAGCTTGCCCCAGGAGCGCTGGTTAGGTTGAAGCTATCACGTAACCCGCGGTTTACGTCGATGCAGCACGCTTCCGATGCCCATGACGAAAGCCTGGCCCTGGTCATAAAGAGCGTTGGCAAGGATCCGAATGACCATGAATACTTTGAGGTTCTGGTAAATAACCAGGTGCTACATGCCTGGGACGATGAGCTTGAAAAACGAGACTGAGATCATTAATATCAAGGTAAAGGAGAATCAAAATGGCTACCAAGGAAGTTGTTCGTGAGTTGGTCGAGAAGCTGACCTCCATCGAGAATGAGATGGGGCTGCTTCGTGAGACGCAGAAGGAGATCCTCACTGAGTATGAGGAGGGTCACGGGGTCGATGTGAAGGCACTGAAGGCTGCGCTGCGCATCGCGAAGATTCGATCCCGTCTCGGGGATTCGACCCACGAGGCGGATCAGATGCTTGAGTACATTGACGAGTAGACTCTACCACATCTACCTGGTCGAGTGCGCCGATGGTACGCTCTACTGCGGTATCACGACAGACGTTGAGCGAAGGATCAACGAACACAATTCAGGCCGTCGAGGGGCAAAATACACACGCTCCCGACGGCCTGTTCGTCTTCTGGTCAGTCACCCAGCCTGCTGCCTCTCATGTGCCCTGAGAACCGAGCGGACCGTGAAGGCGCTTTCACGATCCAGAAAGCTCGAGCTGGTGACCGACAAAAAAAAGTTCGAATTAATCTGCAAAACCTGCGAACTTAAGCTAGTATTAATTCACGAGGCGGCCCCCAATGGACCTCGTAAAAACAAAAGGAGATAGATAAATGAGTAATCGTAACAGCAACACGAAGTTCGACAGCAACAGTAACAAGTTCGACAGCAGCCGTAAGTCGACCTCGACCTCGACCTCGACCTCGACCTCGACCTCGACCTCGACGCCCGCCCTGGCGTTCCCCACCACCACGCAGACGACCCGTCGTGCCCGCAAGCCGATGACGATCCGCGTCCGCTCGACCGGTGAGGAGATCAGCCGTGTCCCGATCCAGCGCTCCGGCTATGCGGTCGTACGCTACGGTGGTTACTACCACACCGTCCGCGGTGGTGGTCGCACGGCTCCTTACATCGTCGGCGTCGAGAACGGTGATGATGTGCTCGGTCGCGCCTGATACTGTCGGGTAGTTGAAAAAGCAAGGGGGAGGCTTCGGCCTCCCCTGCGCTGCTTTAGCCGAGGCTCGACTTGATCCGCTGCTGCAGGTGGTAAACATGACCCTCATGGGCATTCGCGTTTGCCATGATCATGTCATCGAGGCCAAGGGTCATCGCACCTGCCTGCTTGAGGGCATTGTAGAAGTTCTGCGAGAACTTGAGGAAGTCCTTCTCCATCTGGAGACCAGCAGCAGCCTGCGTTGTGACCCTCATCTCGATCGGACTCGGATATTCCGACATGATCTCAAGCGCTTTCTCCGTAATGTGAAGCGGGCACCCAAGTTCATCACCGAAGAGGCCGATCGCCTTCTCGATCGCCCCGTCAATCTGCTCCCCGATTGCCTGATAGATGCGACCGTAGAGATTCACGTGATCCCCAGAGAAGCCCGTTCCACGCGTTAGATGATGGGCACCGTGAAACCAGAGCTGCATCGCCCGCATGAACCCGACGTACTCGAGCACCATCATTTTAACGGCAACGTCCCTCATAATTCTCGTCCTTCATGGATATGTATAGCTTGTGAGGGCAAATGTGAAACCTAAGAGCGCTAATATCAAGGAACCTGTCAGGATGGCGATAGACTCGCTGCAACATGGGGGCAGGGCCGGAGCGAAGGAGCTCAGTGAGATTGCTGAGATGAGCGTCGTTGAGCTTCTCGGCGGTGGGCTCACGCTCGAGCAGGCGGAAAAGGTTTTCAGGATGGCTGCGATCGAAGCGGCTCGTCTCGCCGAGGAGGCACGCCTTAATTTTCCGCGGACGCCCGCCGTGGAAGTTAAAATCAAGAACAAGGGGAAGAGATGATGGATAGGAACGAACTTCGTAGGATGATCATCGCCGAGTGCGCTTGCATGGCCCGCGAGGGTGAGCTTCCCAACGTGATGGCTGCAGCGATGCCGATGCTCGATATCCTCGGTTACGGCGGTGAGGAACCGATCGCGAGGATGAGATCACCCAGTCCGGGGGCTCCCGATCGTGATTTCGATGAGGATGATGGCATCGAGTATGAGGATTCTGATGACCACGAGGAATCCTCGATGATCAAGAACAATCTCTACACGATGGCGAACCAGGCACAGGATCTCCACGATGCGATCGAGGATGGCGATGACCTGCCCGAGTGGGTCCAGGAGAAGATCGCTGTTGCAGCCGAGATGATGGACGTCATCTACGATTACCTCAACGCTGAGAGCGCTCATATGAACGAGGCCCGCAAGGCCTGGTACATGAAGAAGCGTCGCAACATGAAGAAGACCCTCGAGAACCAGTGGTATGACATTCCCAGGTCGAAGAAGGGAAAGGGATCAAAAAAAAAGTAAGTGAGGACAGCAGAAAGGGTGGACCTGTAGACAAGGTCCATCCTCCGCAGGCCACCAGGAGTGAGACCCTGCTGGCCCATCCGGAGGACAAGGGTAAATCCTTCGGCGCGCAGTCAACCGCAGAAGATATGGACGCTGACGGCAACCTGAAGAGTCCAAAAAATCTCGGAGAATTCGACGTGTACCGGGATGCTCGCAAGGATGAGACGGCGACGGCGCAGAGGACAGGAATCGGTGCAAGCTTGTCAGAGGGAATGCGCTATCACCTCAGGAACGGCGTGACATTCGACGACAACGTCTATCGCCCTGGCACCCGCGAGTTCTTCGATCTCTTCAACGAGGCTCGTGAGCTCTGGAATCGGGGACTCTATGAGGCTACCGCGGCCGAGTATGAGATGTTCCAGAGTGACATCGGCGAGTGGGCGATGTTCGAGGGTCGGAGGGTGCCCCTTGATTTTCCGATGTGGGATGACAATGAGATGAATGAAGGTGCAGACAAGAGGCCCTACACTAACGGCCCGGGCATTATTCTTTCAAGGCTTGGAGGATTTTCAGCTGTAAAACAAACTAATGATTCGGCACCAGAACGTTTTGGCGTTTGGGCATTTATTGCACCCTATTTTGAACCGTTTCTTGTTGCATCCACAAATGATCAAGGTGTTGTAAGTCAGGATATCGATGCAACTCCCAGCAGGTACCGTGCGATGAAAATGGCAAAGGGGAAAGAGCCAAGCCTGAAACTAAGAAAATCCCGATATACCGGTCTTCTCTACACAAGAATCGGTGATGTGCCCGGTGCTGTTGAGGTAGACAGAGGAAATGGATGGTATTTGGTTGACGCTGATTCCCTTCGAAAGTACGTTTTTGGCAGATTGCGTCCTACTGATTTTGATTGGCAATCTAAGAATTTAGGCTTTCGTATAACAAGGCCTGAGGCTATGATTCCAATGTCAAAGGATCGCTATGAGGTGTTTGTTCCCAGAAATAAGGGAAAGTTTACCGGTAACTTCAATGAGACGAATGAGGGCACTGAATATGATTTTCTGCCTGAGGCGAAGTACAAGGGTCGCACCGTGAAGCTCGGCGCCGCAGGGGCAAGCAAGTCCGGTGGGCGTGCTCACGTCTACGTTCGTGACCCAAAGACCGGAAACATCAAGAAGGTGTCATTCGGTTCGAGCATGCCGGACGCGATGGGCAGCAGCCCCGCCGCGAAGGCCCGCCGCAAGAGCTTCGGAGAACGTCACGGTTGCGCGGACAAGAATGATAAGACGAAGGGCGGTTACTGGGCCTGCAGGTCCACGAAGATGTTCGGCAGGAATATACCTGGTTGGTGGTGATGGGTCGACCCTACAAAGAGATCATGATCTCAGAGAGCAGCATGGTGCGTGAGTTCTCGTGTGATGTGCCAACCGAGGAGCTAGAGTGGCACATGGATCGACGGAACCGGGAGGTCACCGTGCTCGAGGGGGCCGGCTGGAGGCTGCAGCTTGAGAGTGGGTTACCCTTCGAGATGTTACCCGGTCACACCTACGGGATACCCAGGGAGAGCTGGCATCGGGTAATCCGCGGTCAGGGAACATTACGCGTGCTAATCATTGAAAATTAAGCGACCAGCTAATACTTATGACAACAGGGGAGATGCAGGTTATGCGCACGATTGAAATCGCGAGGAGTTTGACAAAAGCCCAGAGACACGAGGCTCGGATGCTGTGGCACCATCTTGGCAACAGGGTCGCCCTGATGGAAGCCCAGGGTTGCAGCCTCGCGGAGTGTGATCGTTACGTCGGGCGGGTGTTGCTGCAGCTCGAGAGTGGACGACTTGATGAGGGACTGCTCGACATGCTGGGCGATGCCCTAACGAAGTTTGCCGATTCGAGCCTGTCCCAGGGTCTGAAGGGTATGCTCGGAGATAAGCTCGTCGCGATGATCGGTCTCGATCGCAACTCGTTCCTCGGCGGTATCATCTCGAACTTCATCGAGAATACGACTGCATCCGATCTGATCGCCCTGTTCCAGGGACCGGGAAAGTGTAATATAGTTGCCACACGACTGGCGGGGACCCTGCAGGAGCAGATTGTTGAGCAGTTCATCACGGGCCCCCTCGGCCTGGAGGCGAAAAGCGGACTTGGCAGGACCATCATCGAGGCGATAAAGGCACAGTTTGTCGAGGGCGGTCCAATCGTAAAGATGATCGCTGACACCATCTGCGGGCTGAAGCTCAGTGATCTTCTCCCTGGTCAGCAGCTCAAGCAGCAGCTCCAGCGGGTGGGTGACGACTGGACGGGGGCTGCGAAGAGCGTAGCGGGGGCTGCGAAGAGCGTCGCCGCCGGACTCGCCGCCCCGACCTCGGTGAGGTCGGCAACCTAACATTCCTAACGACGCTTCTTCCTGAAGCGTTGGATCCGCTTCCACTGCGCGGCATCGACCTTCCGCGCGGGACCGCCTGCAAGCACCGAGTTGACGCGTCCCATCGCCCAGGCATGCTGGCTCGCGCCGGGACGGTGACCGGTGCGCCACGCTGCGAGACCCTTGTTGTAGATCGCGCGGAGCGCGCCGAGGGGTGCATTCGCTGATTTTGCCTTGTTCTTCAGGGCGGTGGACATGCCGGATTTCTTCTTCGCCTCGTTGAGCTCCTCCCTCTCGAGAAGCACCGCGTCCGCGTACACAAGCGCCTCAGCCACAAGCAGCTCGATGTTAATGTTGCTGAGATCGATCGACTCATTCTTCTTCATTGGGAACCTCTTGTTTGCGATCTTTGTCCACTTCGACGTCCGGGTCGGCTTGTCGTCACCGGGTGCGTCCTCATAGGCACCGGGATCGTCCCAGTGCATTGAGCTCTGGCGCTTGAAGTGACGCTCACGCTCCGAGCGCGTCTTCCGCCCCAGGCCCTTGTAGTAGCCCGGATTATTCTTCTGCTGTGATCTCTCGTCCACTAAAATCTCCCGTGCACGCTATAATTATTACTGGAAATCGAAAATAAGACTCACAGAATCAGCAATTAGAAGGATTATCAAGGAAGAGGCGAAGCGTGTTATCAAAGAGAGCGACGAGTACGTCGGGAACATGAAGGATCCAGTCGACCTTGTCAAGAAGTATATGATCAACATCGAGGATCTCTTTAAGGGTGACTTCGACCCCCGACGACGCGAAGTACGAGGCGAGCGGCCTGATCGATGACCTCTACGAGGACTTGAGGGACAGCATGCACAACTGGGTCATGGACACCCTCAACGACGCGCAGATGTATCGGGCTGAGTACGACCGCGATATGGAAGAGGACCGCTAGTCGCCCCTGAACCCATGCAACACCTCCGGTCCTGTGGTACTATAGGGTCGGAGGTTAAACATGTCCATCCGCTTCGGTTACGCCTGCCTCAACATGACCCTTGGTTCGAAGAAGGGCGGGTTCCGATCGATGATCAAGCGGACCTTTCAGGAAAAGGGTATCCAGCATGCATCCCGCCTCACCCTGGAGAATGTGGAGACACTTCATGGGATTGTGGAGTGGAACAACACCCATGGGATTCAAGTGTATCGGATGACCTCCGACCTGGCCCCGTGGGCCTCCGAATACGAGTTCGAGCAGCTGCCTGACTGGCCCGCGATCCGGGCCGGCCTGGAGCTCGTCGGTCGGACAGCCCGGGCGGGTGGCCAGCGTCTCAGCTTCCATCCGGGCCAGTTCAACTGCCTGACGTCCCCCCGCGAGCATGTTGTCCAGAACTGCATCCGCGACCTCCGGATCCACGGCGAGATCATGGACGCCATCGGCCTGCCGAACACGCCCGAGGCGAAGATCAACATCCACCTCGGCGGTGCCTTCGGTGAGAAGGAGGGGTCGATGGATCGCTGGTGCCGCAACTTCGAGCGGGTCCCCGAGAATGTCAAACGTCGGCTCACGGTCGAGAACGATGACAAGGCGAAGTGCTACTCGGTCGTCGATCTCCACAAGGTCTGGCAGCGGACCGGGACCCCGGTCGTCTTCGACTATCACCACCACAAGTTCTGTGATGGCGGGTTGAGCGAGCGTGATGCCCTCCACCTCGCGGCGAGCACCTGGCCCGCTGGGGTCCGGCCCTGCACGCACTACTCCGAATCCGCCCGCGAGCGTGAGGGTCGGACCGTCAGCCCCACCGCCCACTCGAACTTCGTCGATGGCCCGGTCGATCCGCACGGTCTCGAGATCGACTGCCTCGTCGAGGCGAAGGCGAAGGAACTCGCCGTCATCCAGCTCGTCACCGGGGTCGACCAGTCCTCCTTCTACGACGAGCGGCGGGGCACGACCGATGAGGAGATCGCCGCCGTCACCCGGAAGCAGAAGGAGAAGAAGGCGGCGGTGACAGCCGAGAAGCGGGCCGCCCGTCGGAGGGCCGTGTGATTGAGTTCCTCGAGAAGATGCAGGAGCGCCTCCGCGGTGAGGACAAGCTCCGGCTCCGGCTCCAGGTGATGTTCCTCCTCGGGCTCCTGACGAACGTCCTCGGCTGCATGTTCGCCTACGCGACGGCCCACAGGATGCTCGCGACGGTGATGCTCATCGGCTTCTTCCTGCCCATCATCAACTTCTCGATCTCGATGATCTTCCTCGATGCCCGGACCTTCCGGGAGAGAGTTTACATTATGCTCATAAACTCCCTTGCCCTGTCACTCGCGGCGGGGGCCGTCGCTGCCCTCTACGGATCCTGAACATGAAACCCGGTGAGCTCAGGCGATTCCGAGACGATGCCTTCGTCGCGAAGGAGAAACACCTGAACGGTGCCGTATTCATGATTATCGAGCTATCTCCTGACAATAGAGACCTTTCTGAGCGGTACGCCACCATCCTTGTCGATGGGACGCTCGACGATGACTGGTTTTACTATGTCATCGAAAATCGCTCGGAGCCACTTGATGAAGCCCGGTGACCTCGTCGAGATCATCGATTACGGCGGATACTATGTTGTCATCGTGAACGGCAAGAACCTCGGTGTTCCGCTCCGTTTTCTCCATAGAGTTGAGACGCAATGATGCGGATCCTCGACCCGATCGTCAAGATGATCCTCATCCCGCCCTTCAACACGATCTTCTCGGTCATGTTCATATGGATCGGAACGCGGTGGGACACGTTTGTCCTCTGAATAGCGAAACAGTGCAACCCACGATGTGACGTGGTATAAAGGTATCATAAGGAGCACAAATGAGCCGGGTATACAACATCGGATCGAATGGAGCTGCCGTGCAGCAGGTCACCGCCACCTACGCGAATGAGGCTGAGCTCGAGGCGATGATCGTCCAGAACCCGGATATCGTTCCAGGATTTGCGCGAGGCGACGTCGAGGTCGTAGGTCAGCAGATCAATCTCAACGGCGGGAGCCTGAAGATCGACATCCTGCTCATCGATCGCTCAGGGTTGCTCACGGTCGTCGAGGCGAAGCTCGCCCGGAACGGTGAGAGCCGCCGTGAGATCGTCGCCCAGGGTCTCGACTACGCCTCGGCGCTCGCTGAGTATGATTTTTACGATCTCGACGACGAGCTCGGAGGTCGGATCGGGCAGGCTCTCGATCGTCTGTGCGGGGAGGATGAGGCGCTCCGTGAGAGTCTCGAGGAGAAGGCTCGGGCGCGCCTTGCGGTGAGTGACGTGAACGTTCACCTTGCCCTCGATGAGGAGGTCCTCGATCTCTCCCGCGTCGTCACCTTTGCACGTCGACGGGGTCTCTCGATCGGCTACACCTGGTTTCCGCGAACCTTGAGCGGCAGCGGCTACACCGTCATCCCACAGAGCTCGAGCCCAACGAACCTTGCCACGATGTCGAAGACGAGCTCGTCGATCACCAACGGCTCCCATCTCATCGATGCTATCAAAACTTTCAACGCTCTTAGCTGCGGAACGAATTTTCCGGTGCCCAGCCCGCGGGCGACCTACAAGGAAACCTACGTCAGCAAGTACCCGAGGAATCAGGGCGTTGTGCACTACGAGTTCCTCGTCCGCGGATCAACAATCTCAGCTGAGCTCCACATCGAGACCCCGAAAGGTGTCCCGCTCACCCAGCAACAGATGGCCGTGCAACTAGATTTCCCGAGGATCGTCAGCACCGTGAATGGGCTCATCAGCCACCTCGGACTCGTGGCTGTCATCGATCCGAAGTGGTCAAACGGGGTCGGTGGTCGTGTCCGCATCATGATGCCGATCAGTGAACCTGCAGCACACGCTGCAGAGGCCATGCGCGCCCTAATTGCAAATTCATGATAGCAAACCTCTCAAGGAGATGTATCACCCTTGTTCCGGCTGATATAATATAACCAGGAGAACCCATGAGAACTTGGGGAGAAATCGATCTGGACGATGTCCATGAGGACGACATCCTCAATCGTGACAAGGCGATCGTCGAGCTTTGGGATGCGCTCTCCGAGAAGGATCGTGAGAATCCTGTCCTCGACAGGTATCGGGCATTCGTGGAGCGGACCCGGTCGTGATCCCGTGCAAACCGGCTCACCCCGTGGTATGATGTAGCCAGGAGTCACCATGGGCATGAACTACTACAGCGTGAAGCGCGGCCTCGAGACCCTGCCACCCGATGAGTTCTGGGGACGCCGACGGGATGAGAACGATGACATCCTCCACATCGGCAAGAGCTCGGGCGGCTGGTGCTTCACCCTTCACGTCATGCCCGAGCGCGGAGTCGAGGATCTCTGGGACTGGATCGCCATCCTCCTTGATCCCGAGCGGATCATCATCGATGAGTGCAGCGAGCCGATCGAGTTCAGCGGGATGTGGCGGACGATCACCGATCGAAGCTGGCCCAGCCCGAAGACCTGGACCGAGGCGGACTATCGGCGGAACTACGCCGAGCCGGGTCCCAACAACCTCGCGCGTCACGTGGTCGGTAGAGGGTGCCGAAGCCAGGGACTAGGCACCTGGGACTGTGTCGAGGGCTACTTCAGCTAGCGATCCCGCGCAATCATCGTCCGTCGTCCTACTTAGATGTGGGAGGCCAGCATGACACTGAGCTTAACAACCAGGCAGCAGAAGGGACCGTTTGAGAAGGTGAGAACGAACGTTGAAATGATCGGAAACAACCTCTACTACACGTTAACCCTCAACAATTACATGCTCAAGTTGCAGAGAATGCCCCTCCCCACCTAGATCACCATCGATGATATCATACAAAGTGACTTCATCATTGGTAATATCATTTGTGTTGATGTTATAATGCAGAGAGCACAGCAGATATCCGCATAATCACACAAGGAGAAGTCAAGTGATCAAGCCCGGAGACAGAGTCAGTCACGTCTACAACATGAGCCTCATCGGTACCGTTGTCCAGCTCATCGAGCAGGCAGGGGTCGAGCATTTTGAGGGTGGCACCTCGGCCCGTCGTTTCTTCGCTGTCGTTCGGCTCGACAAGCCCCGGGACGGGCAGGAGACCTTTACGGCACCGACAAACGACCTCATGCGGGAATGAGCATGCGACCCCCGCTGTTCAGGGATCCTCGATTCTCGAGGGACCCCCTCCCGACCGCGCTCAAAAAGATCGAGGGGTGGCTCGTCGAGCGTCGCTGGTGCATCAAGTGGAGTCGAGGGTGGGACGATCACGTGAATTTCACGACGCAGGAGATCATCGTTAATTCGAATCGAACACCCCAGAGTCAGGTCTTCGGTATCCTGCACGAGGCGGGTCATATCATCCTCAGTGAATCATCTGATTATCACTTCCGCTTCCCGAACGCCGATGAGTACAAGCACAGGCCCGAACGTCGGCACGAGAGCCTGCGGGTCCGGGCTGAGACACTCGGTGAGGAATGGGAAGCATGGTGCGTCGGTGAGGATCTGGCACGAAAACTAGGTCTCGAGATCGATTACGAGTCCTATCATGCGGCTAGAAACCGTGATCTAAAATCTTATGCAAGGTGGATGGTGGGATTAAGATGACAACTATCGAGAGGATAATGTGGGAGATGACGCAGTGGCAACGCTTCCTGGATCGCGGTGGTGATCCGACCGTGGCGGCGACCGGTTGGTTCGAATGAGCGCGATCGATCATCCGGCACATTACCGGAAGGACACGGGTCATGAGGCGATCGATGTCATCGAGGCTTGGGATCTCAATTTCAACCTTGGGAACACGCTGAAGTACATCAGCCGCAAGGGTCGCAAGGATCCAAACGCCTACATCGAGGATCTAGAGAAGGCCCGCTGGTACCTTGATCGTGAGATCACGATACTCAAGGGCAGACGGGGACAGACATGATCTCAAATGATCGTTTCTACGAGGTTCTACGCAGGATCCCGGATGAGGAGCGACAGATCGTCCGTCGACGTCGGAATCCCAAGCGGGTGAAGTGGAGCGAGCGTGATCTCATGTTCCTTGAGTTCCCACACAACCCGCTCCGGATCGTCGAGCGGGCGGCGGAGCGGGCCCGTGAGAAGCTCGGGTGGGCAAATGTCAGCTGGGGCATCGACGACGAGAGCTACTGGATCCGCGAACAGCTCGATGGTCGATGCTTACTTGAGCCTATCGAGCCTGGGCATCATCGGCAGGAGGCTGAGATGCACGCGGCACTGCGACTTCTCGCTTCGGTATCGCGCGATCATAATAGTTAATCGTATGGATAAAATCAGTGAGCTCATCAGGGAGATCGCCGAGGTCGAGGCGCTTTATGAGAAGCGTAAGCGATCGAAGCGTCGTGCTAGAAGCTTCAAGCCGCAGAATATCACGGACCTTCTCGCGACCCGTATCAAGGATCCGCTCGATTGGCGCAACAGCATCTACAACGCGATGGCGAAGCACGACGGTCGGGTTCCTGATGCCGCGCAATCTCTGGGGGTCTCGGGTCGTACGCTTTATCGAAATCTCGAAGAGCCTGAGCTTGACGACGTCGAGCGCGCCCCGATGGGTCGTCCCGAGGAGAGCTGATCCATGGACGTCCAGACAGCCCTGGACTCCGTCCGCCCGAAATCCGGACTCAGCCCACGGATCTGGGACGATGGCAAGCTCCGGCCTGAGATCGCGAACGCCCTCGGTCGGATCGCCCAGCGCTGGCTCAAGGAGCTCGAGCTCGAGCTCGATGTTGAGGACATCATCCTGACAGGCTCCTACGCGGGCCGAACCTGGGGACCTGGTAGCGACCTTGACCTGCATATCATCGTCGACATGGGAGCTTCCAAAGATCCAGAGGCGCTGCAACGGGCGACAAAGCTCGCGAAATTCAAGTGGGAGGAGGAGCACGACGTTACGATCATGGGTATCCCGGTTGAGGTCTACGTCGAGGACATCGATGAGGATCCTCCTGAGGTGACGGGTCGATGGAGCATCACGAGGAACGAATGGGTCCTCGAGCCCACGGAGGGTGGCGCTGCCTTCGATGAGTCGAAGGTGGTGAAGAAGGTTATGGATTTCCGTGAGGTGATCAGAAGGGCACGGGAGACCCACTCCGAGGGGTCCCTGATGGCCGCCATGAAGAGGATCACGAAGATGCGGAAGGCTGGACTCGAGCTGGGCGGTGAACTCTCGGGTGAGAACCTCGCCTACCGGGTCCTCCGACGGACGGGAGAGCTCCAGCAGGCCCGGGACGAGATCCACGATATCATCGATCGCGACCTATCGATATGATGCAATACCAACCAGATTGTAATATGATGTGAGCATGGAAACACTAACGATTGGGCAGCTGGTGAGACCTCGTGAGACTACAATCTGCTGGAGGCGGCACGATGAGTCGACCTGGGAGGTGTCTGTGGGCAGGAATGAGCTCCTGATAATCTGCGATGAGCGGACGCAGGAGCTCGTGCCGGGCCTCAGGACCGTGCATGTCCTGCATCCCCAGCACGGAGCGGTGACCTGCTTGCTTGATGAGCTTGTTCCTGTAAATCGACCGCAGCACTGTTACAGTTGACGATGGAGATCGAATGAGCGACGAGAAGAAGCGCCGCCGTCGGAAGACGGTACTCGAGGAGGCTGTCATCACAACGCAGCCCGAGACTGAGGAGGAGGGTGAGGAGGGCTTCACCGTGAAGCGGGTGCCCTGGATCCTGCGGGTGGCGGGACTTGACCTCGACATTCCGCTCACCGGGCTCAAGCTACCAACCTTCACGACGGGTGTCATCGACCAGGGTAGCATGACGATCGAGACGATCAACGTGCCCGAGATTGCTCTCAACAGCTACCTCAGGTCGTGGATGATGAAACCCCTGCCCAGGAACCTGACATTGCGGGTCCTTGATCTGGCTGGTAATGATATTGAGACCTGGACTATGGAGGCGGTGCCAGGAGCGATGGGCTTCTCGGACCTCGATGTCCAGGACGACACGCCCTGGGTGACGCAGGTTGCTTTCTCGGTGACGTCGATCAAGATCAAACCAGCGAATTTTCGAGGCTGAATTCTCTTTCTAGCGCATGTTTAAGGAGAGAGGAAATGAGTGAGATCACAGCAACGTTAAGAGAGTTGCAGCGGTGAGTCAGATCCTGAACCGTCAATAGAATTGACGGTGTAAATCCGCGGTTACGCTCGTAATATAGTATCATGAGCACACGATGCACTATCGCATACAGCGATGATTTTCACCTCTACCAGGAATGCTTCGAGCAGGACAACGTTTACCTTCGCCTCGATGACGGTGACTGGGCTGCGTCTCTGGACACCTCCGCAGTCGATTGGAGGGACGGAGCGTCTACCAGACCACAGCTCCACATCAAGATGAACGTCACGCTCTGGCGTCAGATCGTGGAGGGTTGGCTCGCGTCGAGCTGGGCACAGCGTCCAGAGGACGATCACGGTAAGATAGATTTTGAT
>Ga0194132_10004514_pt1 | contig 23609 bp, 27 predicted proteins | sample TA2KigOf80mmetaG_FD_148612 | JGI IMG/M metagenome (GOLD analysis project Ga0194132, IMG submission 148612) | Freshwater microbial communities from Lake Tanganyika, Tanzania - TA2015054 Kigoma Offshore 80m | ecosystem: Environmental > Aquatic > Freshwater > Lake | place: Tanzania: Lake... | reverse complement strand
TTGACCAGCGACTCGGCCATTGCCTTGTCGTTGGTCAGGTCAGACACGGCGATGTCCACCAACTGCCTGGCGTTGCCAGGATTGGCGCAGGTCATGCCACGCATGAACAGGCGCGGAAACTTGGGATCGTTCTTGGTGTCAGCCTCGATGCGGTACTGGCTGCAGAGATAGCCATTGATCTGCTTGCCGGTTTCCTCTTGGACCTTGATATCGAAATCACGAAGGTCGATCATCGACAAGCGCTCTTCTCGTAGCTGACTGGAAAGATCTTCAGCACTGGCGACAGGTTCACTGAGCGCGGCCGCCAACACGTTGGCACCAAAGATGCGCTTGCCTTCATCGACCGATTTTCCCAACGCGGCGGAGCGCCCGTCGCGGTTGTAACTGAGCCAGCCAGGTTCAGCGGGTACCTTGAAGGAGAACCCGCCAAACATCCAGGGCGTACCCGGATTCAGGATTGGGTTGGGCAGGGGGCGTTCGGCGGCGTAAGCGGCTACGCCAGTACTCAGGCAAATCGCCAGCAGCGACGCACGGAATAGGGGATGCATGATGCGCAGACCTCGATGTTGGTGAAACCCCGGCATCGGGATCTCTGAAGATGACGAAACGTCTCTGGATGCTACCGCAGTTCGTTCAACTGGCAGGTTCGGGGACGACCTCGATGCGGCCTTCCCATTCGCGCTCTTTGGTATCGATGATTACCGCTTTCAAGTCACCAGCCTGGGTCGGCAGGAAGTGGAAGCGGAAGTTAGGATTCTCGCTGATGGAAAAATCCACATCCGCTGTGAGGATCAGTTGATCGGCGTAGGTGACCTTGATGGTGCGGACGTAGTACGCGGGAATGAACAGCTGCGTGAGCTGGTCCTTCGCCAATCCCGAGGTGTTGGGGTGATGAATCATCAATTGCGCCACACTGGATTGGCCAAGCGTCACCTTGTCGTCGGTGCGTAATCGCACGCGCGCTTGGAACTCATTGAAGTCTGGCGCCGTGCCGGTCGGAGAAGAACAGCCGCCCGCGGCTTTGACGAAGCGCGTGGCAGCGTATAGCGAGCCGTCGCTCAACTCGGCGACGGCTCGTACCTGGGAATACTCTTCGATCCGAACGCGGGTCTCGATTTCGGCCTTACCGCTGGCGGGAGTGAACGTGAAGATGCCGGCGATGGGAGAGGGGTTCTTGTCAATAAACAAGTACAGCCGTTCGACGAAATGCCCACTCCTCGCGGGCAGGTGCGTCACGATGGCGACGGGCACCGTGGCGGCGTCCTGGGCGCGATTTGGGGCGCGCAGGGTCAGAACCGTGCCGTTGCGGTCATCTTGTATGGGCCGGTCAGCGAAGTAGCTTTGTCGCACTTTCGTCCAAATCTCCGACTCCTCAGTGGCGAGGGCGTCTGTGACAAACGCTACGGGCACCACCAGCGCCAGCATCATCGGCGAGAACAAGGTCATTTTGGCGAATCCATCAGGTTGCGTAAGCGGTTTAAGGAGAGATGAGGCACGACGCGTACGCACTGGCCAGTGCCCGGCGATAACGTCGCGCGTCAGTCAAGGCCTCATCGCCGCGCGCCACATTGCCGCGTTCGCCTGCGATCGACGCGGCATTGGAGGCGGTGGCGAACTCGGTGAACTGGGCGTAGGGAATCTGCTCCCCCAGCGCATCCATTGCACAGGCACACTTGTAGACCATCTCCTGGCGCGATCGGTTCGGATGATTGCGAACGCACTCCTCGACAAACAGCACCCGGTCTAGCGTCGGGTAGTCGGCGATCTGCGCGTGGGGTGAAGCGGACCAGGCGCCCAGCAGCGCGGCCACTATCCAACGCGAGATCACGGTCTGGCTTCCGCAAAGGACAGCACTTCTTCCATCAGAGGCGTGCCTTGGGCATCGATGACGGTGCTGCGCATCTCCCAAACGTTGCCCGGTACAGCGTCGGAAAGCAGGAACTGATAGGCCTTGCCCGCCAGGTGTTCATAGCGTGCGCGCAGCGGGTCGTTTCGATAGGGCGCAAAGGTGATCTTGTGGGCGGCCACTGTACGGCCGTTCAATTCGATGTGTACGGCTTCAACTTTTGCATCCTCGGCCAACGCCATGCGCACCCGCTTGCGAAAGTAGTTCGCCTGGCCCTTGGTATGACGCTGCATTTCGCGGACATCCCGCTCAAGGAAAGACAGGATCACAGGATTGCCTGTGACTTCACCGGCATTAGGAAGCGAGAAGGCTCGGGTTCCAGATAGAAATTGCAATTCAGTCTGGCGCCTGTCGTCAGGCAGTGGCTTACTCAGTTTCAGGACCACTTCGTCGTCAAAGGCTTCTTCCATCGACCCGCTGCGGGCGAAGCGGTAGTGCAATCCGCTGACGCTGTCCGTATGGGCGAAATGATGATCAACAAACAAGTGCTGTTCGGCACTGCTTAGCGGCTGCTCCGCCCAAGTGCAAGTCAACTGAACAACGAATAGTATGAGTGCTGCGCTAAGGGATTTCATCACAGGTATACCTACTGCTCTCGGAGGGTGAGGACGATAAAGTTGCGGGCGGTGACGCCAGGCATTTGGCGAGGTCGGCGTCTAGGAGGCTCAGGCTGGACATTATGCGCTGTGTCTCGGCATCTTCCCCTCGACGGACACTCAAGCGGCCCAAACGCAACAGCGCGGAGACGTTGCCTGGATCCAAGCCGAGGGTCTTTCGATAGGCCGCAATGGCTGCCTCGGTGCGTTCCAGCATTTCCTGCGCGGCGCCGTGCGTCCACCACGCATCGGCTTCGTCGGGTTGGGTGCGCAGCCACTCTTCAGACAGTTGCAGCAGTCCGGGTCCGTTGCCTTCCAGTAGGAAACGATGTGCGCGCAGGAAGTAAGGCAGCTGTCCCGAGGCCCGCTGCCAGAAGGCCGCGCCCTCGATCACTGGCACTACCGCAGGCAGCTTTGACGCGCCGATCGCTGTCACCACCCAATCCAACGGCACGGCATAGTAGGCACGCGGATCGCCCCGCAAGCGATAGGTGAGCAACCCGATAACTTGTCCGTGCGCATTCAACAGGGCGCCACCGCTGGCGCCGGAGGTAAACGCGGTCGACGATTCGATGATACGGGCCTGATCATGCCGATGCAGCCCGCGAATGATGCCGCTGCGCAGCTGGATTCCGGCGCCACCTTCAAAACTCATAGCCCATACTGCTTGCCCAACCTGAAGGGTCTCGCTCGGAAGATAGGGTAGCGCGGCGACCGGTAAAGTTGGGACGGCCAGGATGCACAGATCATGTTCGATGTCGGCGTGCTGCCCCGTCACCTCATGAGTGTGGCCGCGATACACGATGACGATTTGCACGCCATGGCGCGTCACATGGCAGTTGGTGGCCACTCGTCCGGGCGCCAACACCACGCCGCTGCCAAAATAGGTGCGGTTGTGTGCATCGAAGCCCTGCACCTTCACCAGACTGGCGGATAGTTGAATCATGCGCGCGCGGTCTGGCAGGGCTTCGGCCTGCGCTTCAGTAGCGTGCTGAAGGACAAGTGCAAGGGCCAGCGCGAGGGGCCAGAACCGCATCATGGGTCGGCCTGCTCCGGCGCCCGCATGTACCGGTCAGGGCTGGGGCTTGCCGTCCTTGTCCAGCAAGGGCACATGGTACTTCCGCAGGATGGCGCGGATTTCATCTTGATGGGTATCCAGCAGTTCCTGCACTTTGGCCTTCCAGGCCTTGTCTTCATGCCGAACACCCATGGCGATTTCAAAGTCCAAGGGTATGCCGGGTTCGCTCACCAGGGGAATCACACGAAGCGGTCGAGAGGTCACCCGTTTGGCAAAGAATCCTGCGATCGGTCCCCACACGATGGCGGCGTCGATCTTCTCTGCCGCGAGATCCCGTTCGATGATTTCGCCGGGGTATTGGTCTGGGTCGGCGTTGAGCGTGAGGTAGAGTTGGGCTTGGTCCACGAGCGCGTGCTTGGCCATCCAGGGTGACGCGGGAGATCGTGTGTAGACGCCGATTCGAAGCGCGCTCAGCGCCTCCCGTGGCAGAGCCAGAAACTCGGCCTCCGATTTTATGCCCTTCGTCGCGCCGGAATCTGCCACGACCAGGGCATAGGTCGAGCGGAAATAAGGGCGCGTTGGCGCGGCTTGGTCGTAGTTCGCGGGGATTCCCATGACCAGATCGCAGCGATAGTTGTCGCCCGGCAATTTAAAGCGCAAGGTGTTGCGAATAAAGCCCATTCGCTGCGGGAATGACGTGTACTCCACTTGCCAGCCGAGCTTGGCGGCCAACAACTCGGCAATCTGGTTCTCGAAACCTTCCCCCTTGGTGTTGGAGAAGGGTAGATTGTTGGGATCCTGGCAGACCTTCAGTACGCCTTCAGGCAGGTATTGTTCTTGGGCCGCCACCATGCCCGTGCAAAAGGCGGCCAGCAGCACACTCCAGCGCAGGTCCAGCAGGCGGCAGATCATTTTGAATGCTCCCTACTTGATGGGCGAAACCTTGGCCTTGGTGATGGCGCCGTCGGATCTGCCCTTGAGGTAGGCCCAGAGGTTGTCCATGTTGTCCATGACCTGCTGGCTGGTGCCAAAACTTTGCATGCCCTTGTCGAGCCGGCCGTCGCGTACGGTGATGACAAAGTCTGCCTTGCTGAGCGTCGTACCGGAGGAGGGCAACATCATTCATCAGGGAGGCATCTTCGCCCTCGTCGGTCCGACCGGAGTGGGCAAGACGACCACCGTCGCCAAACTGGCGGCACAGGCCACCCTGAAATTCGGCGCCGAACACGTCGCCTAAATCACCACCGATACTTACCGTATCGGTGCGGTCGATCAGCTGCGGGTGTACGCCAAGATTCTGGGTGTGCCCGTTGTTGCCATCCGGGATGAGACCGACATGAGGGTGGCGCTTGGCGACTTGAAGTCCCGCCGTATCGTCCTGGTGGATACCATTGGCATGGGGCAGCGCGATCGCCGCCTGGTGGACCAGGTGGCGCTCTTGTGTGGCAACAACAAGCCAGTCAAGCGCTTGCTCCTGCTATCGGCGGTGGCGCAGACCAACGTCCTGGCTGAAGTGGTGGAAGCGTACAAGGGCCCCTCCCTGACTGGGTGCATCCTGACCAAACTCGACGAAAGCCTTACATTGGGCGGGGCGCTGGATGTGCTGATCCGGCACAAGCTGCCGCTCTACTACGTGACCAATGGCCAGCGCGTGCCCGAGGATCTGCACCTGGCCAGTCCACTCTATCTCATTGAACGCGCCATCCGGCTGGCACCCGAAACCGGGTCCTTCGCCTTTGCCGAGGAGGACGTTCCCTATCTGTTCGCCGAGTCGGCCACACAAACCTCCCAGAGCCTGGTCGCCGGGGCCATGAGTGGCTGAAATCATGGCGGATCAGGCGGCGGGATTGCGCCGCCTGATCTCTCGCGACTTCGTTCGCATATTGGCCTTGGTCGCCGCGCGTCCGGGTGCCGGGGCGAGTTTCGTCACGGCGCAACTGCATGCTGCGCTTAGGGCCTTGGGTCGCGAAGCGCTGAGGGTGGACGCCTCTGACCCCCTGTTCTCGGGGCAGCGCTTGGAATCCGATACCTTGGCTGCTGCATTGGAAACTCGCCGCCAAGGGGCCGAGATTGCCCTCCTGGATCTATCGTCCGTCAGGGATTCGACGCAGGCGGCTTGGGCAGCCTGTGCGCTTGACGTCGTTGTGGTCATGCCTGCCGATGACGTTGCGCTTCGGGAATCCTATGCGTTGATGAAGCGGATAGTGTCGCGTTCCGGCAAATGCCGACTGCATATTCTGCTCAATCAGTGCCGGGACACGGAATATGCCAACAGAATTTTTGCTAGCCTATCAAGGACCAGCGATCAGTTCTTGAGCCAATCCGTGCAGTTGCTTGGCCACCTGCCGCTGGATTCCCCACCGCACGGCGGCACCTGGGGCGACGTCAACCTGATCGACTTGCGCCCGCAGTCACAGTTGGTTCGTATGCTAAGAGCATTGGCGGAACGTATCCTGCTTTGGCCTTATCCCGGCGAGAACGACATGTCCGGGTTTGCACGACGGCTTGTTGCGGCGCTCCGACCTTCAAATGGCTACTGATGGCAACCGGCACTCTATTAGCAAAAGACCAAAACAAGCTTGTTGAACAGATGGTTCCGCTGGTCAAGCGGATCGCCTATCACTTCATGGCCCGGCTCCCTGCCAGTGTCCAGGTAGATGACCTGATCCAGGCTGGGCTGATGGGGCTGCTGGATGCGGCCAAGAACTTCGATGATTCGCAGGGGGCGCAGTTCGAGACCTACGCCATCCAGCGCATCCGTGGTTCCATGCTTGATGAACTGCGCCAGGCCGACTGGTTACCGCGCAATGTGCGCAAGAACCTGCGGCGCATCGAGTCAACGATTTCGTCGCTCGAACAGCAGCTGGGACGCGCGCCTCGCGAGCAGGAACTAGCCGAAACCATGGGCGTGCCCCTGGACGAGTATCAGCACATGCTGCTGGAGTCGCGCGGCTACCAATTGCTGCATTACGAGGATTTTCAGGAGACTGATGACGGGGATTTCTTCGACGCCTATGTCTCTGACTCCCAGATCGGACCGCTTGACGTGATCGAGGATGAGAGCTTCCGGCGCAATCTGGTCACCGCCATCGGCGCCTTGCCCGAGCGCGAGAAGCTGGTGATGGGCCTGTACTACGAGCAGGAGCTCAACCTGAAGGAGATCGGCGAGATTCTCGGTGTCTCGGAATCCCGTGTCTGCCAGCTCCATAGCCAAGCAGTCGCGCGGCTACGTTCGCGTCTGAAGGAGTGGACGCGCAAGAACTGAGCGTCAATCAAGTTCCCCTCGCGGCCGCCGTAATTTCGGAGTATGCCGGCCGCGCAAGAATTCCCCTCTCCGTTCCATTCACTTGCCACTGACCCGAGTGCGGGCCGGCGCGTCCTCTGATGCGTGTTGCCGACAAACTCAGCTGGGTTGGCCTGCTGCTGGGTGTAATCGCCATCGTAGGGGGACAAGCCTTAGAGGGCGGTGACCCCACCGCGCTGTTTCAGCTGGCGGCCTTTGTCATCGTGATCGGTGGGACCCTGGCGGCGGTGATGCTACAGACGCCCAAGCCCGTGCTGCGCGCGGGTTGGCGGCTGGCCGCCTGGGCCTTCAGGCCGCCGGTGGTGGAGTTTCGCGACACCATGACGCGCCTGCTGCAATGGGCCACCATTGCACGGCGGTCCGGATTTCTGGCCTTGGAGTCGACCATGAACACCCAGCGCGATCCATTCTTGCGCAAGGGTCTACTGTTGCTGATCGACGGCACCGAGCCTCAGCAGCTGCGCGATACGCTGGAGCTGGAGATAGAGATCTGGGAAGACTTTCACCGCCAGTGCGCCAAGGTCTGGGAGGCGGCTGGTGGCTACGCGCCGACAGTTGGTATTCTTGGCGCCGTGCTGGGACTGATTCAGGTCATGCAGAATTTGAGTGACCCGGCCAAGCTGGGCGCCGGAGTGGCGGTGGCTTTCGTAGCCACCATCTACGGTGTCGGTTCCGCCAACCTCATCTTCCTGCCCATCGCCAACAAGCTCAAGGCGCATATCTCGCGCATCGTGCGATTGCGCGAGATGGTGATCGACGGGCTCGAAGCCATCGCCAACGGCGAAAACCCCCGCAATTTGGCCGCGCGCTTGGAGGTCTACCTAGCCGATGATCCCAGCAAGCAGCGCGCCGCAGCGCGCTCGCCGGCCAAAGGCTGATGGCGCAGTTAGACGCGCCGGCGCAGCGCGATTCCGCCGGCCTGCCCATCAAGCCGGTCACCGCCACAGTGGTCGAGTTGCCGCCGGAGGATGAGGCGGATCTGCAAATCTATATCGGAGCGAATGCAACTCCTGCCCGGCGATCCCGCCGTCTGCGGCGCAAGGCCCGGCGCGAGAAGCTTCTGGTGGAAGTTGACAGCCAGGATCGCTGGCTCATCTCGTACTCCGACTTCATCACCTTGCTATTTGCGTTTTTCGTGGTGATGTACGCCATCTCCCAGATCAACGAGAGCAAGTACCGCGTCCTGTCCGAATCGCTGGTGCAAGCCTTCAAACCACTTGGCCATCTTGAAGCTAAGAGTGTGGTTGAGAACAAGGTTGGTCAGCCCTCGACGACCCCGATCCCCGCCGGGGTGATTCCACAGGCGATGCCTAACCCGGACATTCCCAAGGAGCCGGCGACGCCGAAGCTGCGGGAAGTCGAATTGGAGATCAAGAAGGCGCTCGATCCGCTGATCCAGACGGGCGACGTCCGCGTGCTCGCCGGCACCCAGGGCCTCAGCATCGAGATGGCAAGCAAGGTGACTTTCAAGGCGGGGGAAGCGGAACCCACATTCGAGTCCTTCCTGCCGTTGAAAACGATCGCGCGCACGCTGGCCAACAGCGCCTATCCCATCAGAGTGGAGGGTCATGCGGAAAACGAAGCCATCGTCGATCCGGCCCGCCATCCGACACTTTGGGAACTGTCAGCGGCCCGCGCCGCCCGGGTGGTTCGTATCATGGCCGACAACGGCGTCGATCCGCAGCGGCTGGCCGCCACCGGTTACGGCGACACGCGCAGCACGCAGCGTTCGGGCAGCAACAGCCCGCGCGTGACACTGCTGGTTCAACCGGTTGGAGGCGAGGTGACCGCTACGCCACCGAAAGTGGAAAACTAGAAGGCGCCGAAGTGGCGGTGGGTGACGCCCACCGTGGTGTGGCCGTCGCGGCCATACACGCCGACAGAGCGTGTCAGACCCGACAGCGCGGTAAGCGCTTCACGATTGTGGCTCAGGCGGCTGCTGATGATTCTGCCATTGGTGCGGTTCAGGCGCTTGGCCTCATCCGCGCCAACGGACAAGTGCTCCCACAGATCGCGCAGTTCCTTGGCCGGTCCGCCAGCCTGCGATTGAATCCACTGTTCCATCCCCGATGGGGTGGCCTGCAGCGAATGGGCTTCGAGAAAGGCGCGGCGCAGGCGCGCCAACGCGTGCAATTCCTCGACCTTGTCTTCCTTCTTGCGAGCGAGCCCGGCGATGGGTTCGATCTCGGCCTGCGTCAGATGCTGCTGCTCCTCGCGCAACAGCGCCACGAACTCGGCATAGGCCGCCACCTCGCGCCGCAGGGCGGCGATGAAGGTGGCGTGATCCGGTGCCCGCGACATGGCTGCACTAGCGCTTGGGCGCGAAGATATGTTCTTTAACGCTGGCCAGCAGCTTGTCGGCGACCACTTCGGAATTCACCTTGAACTGGCCACTGCTGATGGCTTGTTTGATGGCATCCACCCGGGCGCTGTCGACGATGCTGACGTCGTTCAGAACGCGCTCGAGCTGGTGCAATTGGGAGGCAACGGAATTGATGTCGACCTTGTCACGGGCCGCCGGGGCCGTAGTACTGTCCCGCGTTGTGGGCGCGCGACTACCGACGTCCTGAAGGCCGTTGGGCGCGATGGGTTTGATGGGGCCAGAATTGATTTTCACAGTAGTTCCTCACGAAACGGCGTTGGATGACCAGGGCCCTCGCTGCCATGTTGCACAGACAATTGCCCGGGGCAGACCTCGCCCTCAGCCGGTTTATCGACCGAGGCTCAACGAACTTTAGCAAGCCTCTGAAAACTCTTCCGAAGTGACACAGGGCGTGAACACAACATCGCGCCTATGTTAACAGCCCCCTCTACGTGTCGCCGCCCTACTTTTGCCTAACGGCAAGTGCGTAAATGGATTAAGCAGGGCCCCCTTGCCCATGCATCTATCGAACCAGGACGGTCCCTTTGGAAACCACCGTTGCACGCAGCACCCTGCCGGAAGGCGCCTTGACACTGACAAACTCGCCCATTGCACCACCGGTCAGGGCGCGACCGTCCGTGCTGATCTCGAATCCGTCCCCGACATAGGCCAGGCGTACCGCTTCGCCTTGCGAAACCAGCGGCGGACCTCGCAGCATGTTCGCGCTCAGGACCGTGCCGCCAGCAATGGGGCCCTTGGCGACCAGACCGATGACCGCTTCAGGCAGGACCGCAGTGCCACGGGGAATCTGTGTCAAATCGACGCGCTGGACCTGAACATCGGCTGCAGCAAAGATGTCGCCCTTGGACAGCGAACGGGCAGCGACGGCGGCGTCGCCCAGAACTTGTACCTGGACCTGCAAGTACAAGGTCCAGGCATTCGGCGATTCGCACCGTACCCCGACCGACGCCGGCCCCCAATAGCGCACGCCCGCGGGCGCGAACGCATTGAGTCTCGGGCAGGCAGGTAGTGCGAGTTGCGCGTCCGGTGCATTCACGTGAATGCGTACCTCACCGGGGGTTTGCCGCATGCGGTCCTGTACGAACGACAGAGCGACCGCGCGCACCGTTGCGAGATCCTGAGGCGCTCCGTTGGCGGGTGGGCAGCACAGCAGCCACGCGGCACACGCCATCATCGCGCCGAAGCGCATCCGCTCTGTAATATAGCCACCGAGGCCAAAAAGCATCTATCAAGTGTCCCGTGCGCGTCGTCGATAAGGCAGAGATTCAAGCCTTCCTTCCTCCTCCCATAATGCATTTGGCATGCCTGCGCTGACCAATCCCACCGACATTGCCCGCGAGACTCTGCGCCTTCTGGCCACCCGGCGTATCGCACCCACCCCGGAAAACTACCAGCGGATTTACGGCGAGTTGTCGGGGGTGCAGTCCGATACCCGCAAGGACTGGCAGGCGGTGCTGCGTGAACTGTCACGACATCTGAGCGCGCTCGAAGGTGACAAGCGCAAAGCCGACGCCATCGAGAAGGGCTTTGCCGCTGGTGAGACTGAGGCCCAGACTGCGGAGCGACTTCTGGCTTTGGTTCGCGCCTGGCCAGAGCCCAAATCTCGCATTCCCACAATGACCGATGTGCGTGGCGTCGCGGCAGCGGAGCAGGATGCCAGTTCACCCATCCGCGAGTTGCTGTTTCAAACCCTTGAGATCGGCGTCGCGCCGCGTCTCGAACGTCACTCCGACCTGGCGGATGAGGCGCACGAATTGGCCAGCCAGGTTCGCTCCGCCGCCAGTGCAACGATGTGGGCACAGTTGGGGGCGCAGCTCCGGCAGTTCTGGTTAAAGGTCGAGTTGCGCACCGATTCCGATGCGGAGCTGCTCGAAGGCCTGATGAAGGTTCTCGGCCTGCTCATCAACAACATTGGCGAGTTGGTGGACGAAGACAAATGGATCAACGGCCAGCTCGATAATCTGCGCGAACTGGTGAATCAGCCGCTGAGCGTAGACAGCATCGTGCGCATCGAGCGAGGCTTCAAGGATGTAGTCTACAAGCAGGGCGTGATCAAGCACAGCCTGCGCGAAGCCAAGACCCAGCTCAAGGATCTCCTGGGCACCTTTGTGGAACGTCTGGGCGCCATGACTGACTCGACCTCGGGTTTCCATCGCAAGATAGAGAACTATTCTGGACGCCTGCAATCTCTCGATGACATCGTCGGGCTGCGGTCGCTTCTCGATGAACTGCTGGCCGACACGCGCGCCATGCAGATGGATGTCATGCGCCGTCAGGAAGAGTTCGTCGTGGCACGCCGGCAGGCCGAGGCCGCTGAGCGCCGGGTGCGAGAACTCGAGGCGGAACTGACGCAAGTCAGTGAGCAGGTGCGGGAGGATCAACTAACCGGCGCGCTCAACCGGCGCGGTCTGGAAGCTGCGCTGGAGCGGGAGTTTGCACGTGTCCGGCGCAGCGGCAGCCCGCTGTGTGTCGCCGTGCTCGATCTGGACAACTTCAAGCGCCTCAACGACAGCTACGGGCATCAGGCGGGTGACGCCGCGCTCGTGCACCTGACCAAGATTGTGCGTCGCACGGTGCGCCCCACCGACGTGGTGGCGCGATACGGCGGCGAGGAGTTCGTCATCGTGCTGGGTGACGCCAACCCGGAGCAGGCGCTGCTTGCGATGCAGCGAGTGCAGCGCGAGCTCACCAAACGCTTCTTCCTGCACAACAACGAACGCCTGCTCATCACCTTCAGCGCCGGCATCGCAATGTTGGAAGCGGAAGAGTCCGCCGACACCCTGATCGCCCGGGCGGACAAGGCCATGTACCAGGCCAAGATTCAGGGCAAGAATCGTGTCGTGGTGGCGGAAGTGGTACAGCTCCAGCCGCAGGTTTGAGAGGGCGGCAAGCGCTTGCCGCACCCGGCAAGCGTTTCCACACCGGCACCGCCGGTCCGCCTCGCAAAACTCGCCACGCGCCTCAACGATACGAAAAAATGCATTTGCCATAGTGAGTTAGGAGAGCGGCGCGCGACACGGCCGTGGTGGCACATGGTCTGCTGAATGAGAGGCATCGCCAAACTCGCGATGCCTTCAGGAGCACACCGCATGATCGATCGTCTCGACGCCCATTTCGCCGCGCCCCTGCGTGCCCTCAGTGCGCGCACGGCCCGCAGCGAGGTCCTGGCAGCCAATATCGCCAACGCCGACACGCCACACTACAAGGCCCGTGACCTGAATTTCTCCGAGGCTTTGAAAGCCGCCAGCCGCCAGGGTTTCGGTATGCGTCAGACGGACGAACGCCATTTGGCCGGCCGATCCACTGCGCCCTTGATGGCGGCCTTGCAGTACCGCGTTCCCGTACAGCCCAGCATCGATGGCAATACCGTCGAGGTCGACAACGAACTCGCCCAGTACTCCAACAATGCCATCTATATGCAGGCCGATTTGAACTTCATGAACAGCAAGATCCGCGGCATGATGACCGCGCTGCAGACTCAGTAAGGCGCGCCATGTCATTGCTCAACGTGTTCAACATCACCAGCACGGCGTTGTCGGCGCAGTCCCAACGCCTCAATGTGGTCGCCAGCAACCTTGCCAATGCTGACAGTGCGGTGAGTTCCAACGGTCAGCCGTACAAAGCCCGGCAAGTGGTGTTCGAAGCACTGCCGATGAATCCCATTGCCGGCGGCATGGGCGTGAAAGTGCGCGAAATCATCGAAGACCCGTCGGCGCCACGCATGGTATTCAACCCCAATCACCCGCTGGCAGATGCGAAGGGCTACGTCACCATGCCCAACGTCAACGCAGTGGAGGAAATGACCAACATGATTTCGGCATCACGCACATACCAGATCAACGTTGATGTCATGAATACCGCCAAGACCATGCTCCTCAAGACCCTGGCGCTCGGCCAGTAAAAACGGAAGGAATCCTCAAATGGCTGTCACCGCAACGGAACTCGAACGCATCGGCCGCCCGGACCTGGTCAAGGAAACCACGCAGAAGAAGGACGCGGCACAGGGAATCGAGGATCGATTCCTCAAATTGCTGATCACCCAGATGCGCAACCAAGACCCACTCAATCCTCTGGACAACGCCCAGGTCACCTCGCAGATGGCGCAGATCAGTACCGTGACCGGTGTGGAAAAGCTCAACACCTCCATGGCGGCCTTGAGCGAAGTCATAACAAGCGCGCAGACCACCCAGGCCACCAGTCTGGTCGGACACTCCGTCCTGGCGCCTGGTGGCCGGCTTGAGCGCGGGACCTTCGGTGCCGGTGGTGCCACCGGAGGCTATGACCTCGAAAAGGCCGCCTTGCTGGTGCAGATCGATATCCTCGACAAGGACGGCAAGTCCGTACGGGCATTGCAGTACCAAGACCAACCAGCAGGGATCTCTACCTTCAATTGGGACGGCATGGACAGCGCCGAACTCAAGGCCGCAGACAACAGGGGGCCGTATACCTTCAGGGTTTCCGCCATCAACAATGGCGAGGCAGTAGTGGCGAAACGTCTGGCCCAGACTCTGGTGCAGAGCGTGACGCTGGGTGGCAGCGAACTTGTCCTCAACACCAAGTCGCTTGGCACGCTGACCACTTCCGATATCAAGCAAGTTTTCTAGGCATCCATTTTCCCAACGGGAGTAACCCATGAGTTTTCAACAAGCACTGAGCGGACTTAACACCGCGGCAAGACATCTGGAAGTCATCGGCAACAACGTCGCCAATGCAAGCGTGGTGGGCTACAAGATCCAGGAGGCGCACTTTTCCGATGTGTTCGCCACCTCTCTCGCCGGCGTTGGCTCGGGGCAATTTGGCGTCGGTGTAAAGGTCGGTGCGGTGGCCCAGAGTTTCAATCAGGGTTCCATCTCCGTCACGGACAACCCGCTGGATATCGCGGTCAACGGCAAGGGCTTCTTCCGCATGGATGAGAACGGGGCCGTCACCTACACACGTAATGGCCAGTTTCGCTTTGACAAGGATGGCTACATCGTCAACGACCAGAAGCTGAAACTCACCGGATTCGGCGTGGATGCGTCCGGCAATGTGGTGCCCTCTGCGCCGATTCCCATCCAGATCAGCGCCGCCGATCTGCCGCCGGTCATCTCCTCGAGTTTTCAGTTGGGAGTCAATCTCGACTCTCGGCAATCGGCTCCAACCATTGCCACCTTCGATTCGACCGACGCGCGTTCCTTTACCCACACGACCTCGGCCAGTGTATACGACTCGCTGGGTAACTCACACATTATGTCCATGTTCTTCGTCAAAGGTGCCGTGGCTAATACCTGGAACATGTATGCCACCGTCAACTCCGGTTCCCACACCGCGGTCAACCTTGGCCTCGGTGCTGGCGTGCCCCAGCCCTTTACGTTCAGTTCGACAGGAACACTGACGGCGCCGGCAGCGCCGTTCACGGTCTCGTTGCCTGTGACCACAGGCGCCACAACACCACTCTCCTTCACCTTCGATCCGACTGGCTCCACACAGTATGGATCGACATTCAGTGTCAATACGCTGGTTCAGGATGGCAACAGCTCCGGACGATTGGCTGGCCTCAATATCAGCGAGGAAGGCGTCATCATGGGTCGCTACACCAACGGCCGCACTCGAAACCTCGCCCAATTGGTCCTGGCCGACTTCCGCAATCCGCAAGGGCTCAAGCCAGCCGGTAACAATCAGTGGGAGGAGACCAATGAATCTGGATTGCCACTGGTCGGTACACCCACCTCGGGGCCGCTTGGTGTGGTGCATTCGGGCTCGGTAGAGGACTCCACCGTTGACTTGACCGCCGAGCTGGTTGACATGATTACAGCCCAGCGCATATACCAGGCCAATGCGCAGACTATCAAGACGCAAGATCAAGTGCTTCAGACCCTGGTGAACCTGCGCTAAGCCACTGGATCGTTGCCATGGATCGCGTCATCTACATCGCCATGAACGGCGCCAAGCACACCATGGAGCGCCAGGCCATGGTATCGCACAACCTCTCCAACGCTTCCACTACTGGATTCAAGTCGCAACTGGATGCCTTTCGCGCGCTGCCCGTATATGGGCCCGGTGCCGCTACGCGTGCATTCGTGATCGATACGGAGATTGGTACCGACTTTGGCTACGGCTCGATCCAAAGCACCGGTAGGCCCTTGGATGTGGCGGTACAAGGAAAGGGCTGGATCGCAGTGCAGGCCGCCGATGGCAGCGAGGGCTACACCCGCGACGGTCATCTGCAGATCACGGCCAATGGCGTGCTTCAGACCCGCGCGGGACGAAACGTGGTGGGCGAGAGCGGCCCACTCACCATTCCTCCCAACAGTCAGGTGGCCATTGCTCCTGATGGCACCGTATCAGTGGTGCCGCAGGATGGCACGCCCAACGCCGTCAACATCATCGGCCGCATCAAGGTGGTAAATCCCCCCGAGAAGGACCTCGTGCGGGGCGGCGACGGGCTGTTTCGTCAGCGTTCTGGCCAGGCTGCGGCTGCTGACGAAAGCGTGCGGCTGGCCCCGGCCGCTTTGGAAAGCAGCAATGTCAGCGCGGTGGAATCACTGGTCAGCATGATCACGCACGCGCGTCATTTCGAAACACAGGTCAAGCTCATCCAGACGGCCGACAACATGTCGCGTCAGATGGGGCAGATCATCAATATGAACGGTTAACACGAACACCGTACAGACAATCCTCGGAGATCAGCCTTGATACGCTCGCTGTGGGTCGCCAAGACCGGACTGGAAACGCAACAGACCAACGTTGACGTCATATCCAACAACCTCGCCAACGTCTCCACCAACGCCTTCAAGCGACAGCGACCCGTATTCGAAGACTTGCTCTATCAGATCATCCGGCAACCCGGCGCGCAGTCCTCGCAGCAGACTCAAGTACCGACGGGCCTGCAGTTGGGCACGGGCGCGCACGCGGTGGCGACCACCCGCATACTGACCCAGGGCAATCTTCAGCAAACCGGCAATACTTTCGACCTCGCCGTCGAGGGCAACGGCTTCTTCCAGATCGCGATGCCCGATGGCACCCTGGCATATTCTCGCGACGGCGCTTTCCAACTGGACAGTCAGGGACAGGTGGTAACCCCGGGCGGCAATCTGCTGCAGCCAGCACTGACCATTCCGGCCAACGTGCTGGGCGTGACTATCGGCAAGGATGGCACGGTTACCGCGACGGTGGCGGGCACCACCACGCCGGTGGCGTTGGGCAATCTTCAGCTCGCCAACTTCGTCAATCCAGCGGGACTGCAAGCGCTGGGCGACAATCTGTACGTCGAGACCGCCTCGTCCGGCCCACCTGCGGTCGACAACCCCAACTCCAACGGTATGGGGCGCATCAACCAGGGCTATGTCGAAACTTCCAATGTCAACATCACCGAGGAACTGGTCAATCTGATCACCGCCCAGCGTGCATTCGAGATCAACTCTCGGGCCATTCAGACCTCCGATCAGATGCTGCAGCGTCTGACTCAGCTCTAACGGCCCGCCATGTCAAATGTTCTTTACACAGTGATGGCGGCACTGGTGATCGGCCTTCAAGGCTGCGCGCTCATGACCCCGAAGACCTCCGTTCACCAACCCATGTCGGCAAGGTCGATCAAGGCGCTCGCGGTGACCGACAACCACGGCGCCATCTACCAACCCGACTCGCATCGCCCGATGATGTTCGACGACTGGCGTGCGCGATTCGTGGGCGACACGCTCACGGTGATGATCGAGGAGAAGACGTCCGCCAGCAAGAACTCCAGTTCGAAGGCGGAGAAGGGAGGCAGCACCAAGTTTGGCGTCGATGCCGTGACAGGGTTGCCGCTCAGCAGTCTTCAAGGTGCGGGTATCGAGGCCAACAGCGAGCACAGCTTCGAGGGCAAGGGCGACGCCGCCAGCAACAACTTGTTCACCGGCAATCTGACTGTGACCGTGGTCGAGGTGTTGCACAACGGCTACTTGCTGGTGTCGGGCGAGAAACAGGTCACCATCAATCACGGCACCGAGTTCATCCGGTTCTCGGGCGTGGTCAATCCGCTGCACGTGAACGCCACCAACACGGTGAGTTCCACCAAGGTCGCCGATGCCCGCATCGAATACGTTGGCACGGGCTATGTCGACGAAGCCCAGAACATGGGCTGGCTGGCGCGCTTCTTCATGACGGTATGGCCCTTCTAGGAAATGCAATGAGCTCGCAATTCGATCGGATGAGCGCGGCCCTGCGGGTATTGTTCTGCTGCATGGGCTTTGCCGTTTGCGACGCGTCACTGGCGCAGCAGCGGGTCAAGGACCTGACCGGGGTCGCTGGCGTACGCGCCAACCAGCTGGTGGGTTACGGACTGGTGGTGGGGCTCGACGGCACGGGAGACCAAACCACGCAGACACCTTTCACCACCCAAGCCATGGCCAGCATGCTGGCTCAACTCGGCATACAGATGCCGCCGGGTCAAGCGTTGCAACTGAAGAACGTCGCCGCCATTGTGGCCACGGCCAATCTGCCGCCCTTTGCATCGCCCGGTCAGCAGATCGACGTCACGGTGTCGTCCATCGGCAATGCCAAGAGCTTGCGGGGTGGCACGCTGTTGATGACCCCCCTGAAAGGCGCTGACGGCCGGGTCTATGCCGTGGCACAAGGAAACATTCTGATCGCCGGCGCGGGTGCGGGCGCAGCCGGGACCAGTGTTCAGATCAACACGCTCAACGCCGGCCGCATTCCCAGTGGTGCCACGGTCGAGCGGTCGGTGCCGACCAGCGTGGGGCAGGGGGATTCGCTCATGCTGGAAGTCAACCATCCGGATTTCACCACTGCTAGCCGGGTCGCGCAGGTGATTAACAAGAACTTTGGCAACGGCGTCGCACAGCCGTTGAATGCGCGCCAGATCCGCGTGCGTGCGCCCATGGATGTGGCGCAGCGAGTCGAGTTTCTCGCCCGTATTGAGGGCTTGTCCGTAGTGGCCGCCGATGCCTCGCCCAAAGTCATCGTTAACGCCCGCACCGGATCCGTGGTCATGAATCAGTTGGTGTCGCTGTCCGCCTGTGCGGTGGCGCACGGCAACCTTACGGTGACGATCAGCGCGCAGAACGATGTCAGTCAACCCAATACGCTGGCAGATGGCACCACCACCCCCGTGCAGAATGCTGAAGTGCAGGTCAAATCCGACAAGGGCGGTCTGGTGGTGTTGCCCAATACGGTCAGTCTTAACGAAGTGGTGAAAGCCCTGAACGCCGTCGGCGCCACGCCGCAGGATCTGCTCGCGATCCTACAGGCGATGAAGGCTGCCGGCGCCCTGCGCGCCGAACTGGAGATCATCTGATGATCGCGCCAGTGGATACCGCCGCGGTCATGCAAGGCATGGCTGCCGATCCCAAAGCCAGCGCCCGTCTGATGGCACAAGCCAAGTCCGACCCCGAGGGCGCGCTGAGAGTGGCCGCGCAGCAGTTCGAGGCTTTGGTGTTCGACCTGGTACTGAAAGGCATGCGCAAGGCCCACTCATCCGAAGAGTCGTTGTTCGACAGCCAGGCCAGCAACATGTATCGCGACCTTCTCGATCACGAAATGTCGAAGAAACTCGCCAGCAGCGGTCAGCTGGGATTGGCGGATCTGATGGTGCAACAACTGTCCCAGATCAGAGGCGAGATCAAGACCGTGCAACAGGAACCGATAACCTCCGCAAGGTGATGGCGAATGACTGACAGCGTACTGGGCATAGGCATATCAGGCTTGAAGTCGGCACAGGCGGGCCTGTCCGTGGCCAGCCACAACATCGCCAACGCCACCACCCCGGGCTATCACCGCCAGCGCATGCTTACAGGCACCGGCATCTCGCAAGAGACCGGCGCGGGCTACTACGGCCGTGGCGTGGTGGTGGAAACCGTACTGCGCGCCTACAGCGAATTCCTCGACAAGGCCTTGATGTCGTCGCAGACTCAACAGAAGTACCTGGATTCCTACCTATCCCAGATCAAGCAGCTGGACAACATGCTGGCGGATCCCACTTCCGGTCTGTCGCCGGCTCTGCAAGGCTTTTTCTCCGGCGTGCAGGATGTGGCGACCAATCCCTCATCCACGCCTTCGCGCCAGCAATTGATCAGTCTGGGAGAGGTTCTGGTGGCGCGTTTCAACCAGTTTCATGAGCGCTTCGAAGACATCCGCAATGGTGTGAACGCGGAGATCGACACGGTGACGCGCGACATCAACAAGTACACGGCGGAACTGGCCAAGTTGAACGAGCAGATCGTCCGGCGAGAAGGGGATTCCACCCGGCCGCCCAATGATCTTTTGGATCAGCGCGACGACATGCTGTCCAAGATCAATGAACTGGTGAAAGTGTCGGTGGTCGTGGAGCGAGATGGTGGCATGAACGTGTTTTTCGGCACCGGCCAGCCGCTGGTGCTGGCGAATCGCCACTTTGATGTGTCTTCCCAGTACCCGACCGACGATCCCAGCAATCTGGGCATCTTCCTGACAACCGGCAGCGTGCAAGTACGAGTGCCTGAGTACGCACTCGCTGGTGGCAAGCTCAGCGGCCTCATCGACTTTCGCAATGATGGCCTGAACGCCGTGCAGAATCAGGTGGGGCGCGTGGCCATCGCGTTGGCCAGTGACTTCAACGCGCAGCATCGCTTGGGCCAAGATCTCTTCGGTACTCTGGGGGGCGATTTCTTCGAGCTACCCAGCGCCAGCATCGTGCCGAATACCACCAACACTGGGAATGCGGTGCTGGGCCTTGCGTTCAGCAACGTACAAGCGCTGACCACCAGTGACTATCACCTCAATTACGACGGCACCAACTACACCCTGACGCGCCTGTCGGACAACAACCAGACTGTGTTTACCACCATGCCGCGGACCGTTGATGGCTTCACGTTGTCGATCACCTCGGGCACCATGGCAGCAGGCGATGACTATATCGTGCAGCCCACTCGACTGGGTGCGCAAGACATCGACGTGGTGCTGTCCGACACCTCACGTATCGCCGCGGCGGCCCCCATCCGGGCTTCTGCTTCGCTGACGAATACGGGCACGGCCTCCATCACGCCTGGCGTCGCGGTGGATACCACCAATGCTGCCTTCGCCACGGCGGGCGCTCTGACGCCTCCCCTACTCATTCGATTCACCAGCGCGACCGCCTACTCGGTCTACAACAACACCAATCCCGCATCGCCGGTGTTGCTGGAGGCGGGAATCGCCTATAACCCCGCCAGCAACAATGCAGTGTTTCCCACGCCCGGAGCACTGGATCACGGCTATCGTGTGAGCTTGACGGGCATCGCTGCCGCGGGCGATACCTTCACCGTTGGCATCAACTCTGGGGGCGTGGCGGACAATCGCAATGCCCTGCTGTTGGGCGCGTTGCAAACCAGAAAGGCCCTATCGAACGGCACCTCCACCTATCAAAGCGCCTATAGCCAGATGGTCGCCGATGTCGGCAACCGTACGCGCGAGATCCAGGTCCAGAGCACAGCCCAGGATGCTTTCGTCAAGGAGAACACGGATGCCCAGCAGGAATTCTCAGGCGTCAATTTGGACGAAGAGGCGGCCGATCTGATCCGGTACCAGCAGGCCTATCAGGCCGCCAGCCGCGTCATACAGATGGCGAGCCGGTTGTTCGATGAAGTCCTGCAGGCCGTGAGATAGCGAGGAGTCGTTCCCATGAGAGTGAGCACCGTCAATCTGTTCAATCAAGGCGTGTTCAATATGCAGAATCGTCTGGCCAAGCTGGCAGAAACCCAGGACCGCATATCGAACGGCCGGCGCATCCTGACGCCCGCGGACGATCCCGTCAACTCCGCGCGCTCTTTGGAAGTGGAGCAGTCCCAAGCCCTCACCAAACAATACATCCGCAATGGCGACCGTGCCAACGATGGTTTGGGCCAGGTCGATACGGTACTGGGGGCGGCCACCAATCTGTTGCACAACGTGCGCACCCTGGCAGTGGCGGCTGGCAACGGCGCCTACAGCGAGAAAGAGCTCAAGAGCCTGGCGATCGATCTTCGCAATCAATACGAAGAACTGCTGGGCATCGCCAATGCCACCGATGCCGCCGGCGAGTACCTATTCTCGGGATTCCAGGGCGGTACCAAGCCCTTTTCCGAGACAGCGCCGGGTGTAGTCGCCTACTCGGGAGATCAGGGCCAGCGTGAGATTCAGATCGGACCCAATCGCCAGGTACCCATCAGCGAAGACGGCAGCGCGATCTTTCAAGAGATTAGGAGTGGCAACGGCACTTTCGTCGTCACCGCAGGCAGCGCCAACACCGGCTTTGGCGTGATGAGTCCGGGCAATGTGACCAGTGCGACCAACTGGGCGCAGGCCGCCAATTCTCAAAATTTTCGCATTGTGTTCGACGTGAACAGCACGGTGTCACCGCCCGTTACGACCTACGATGTCGTGGACACTGTCAACAACGTGTCCATGCTCACCGGTGCCGCGCCCGCGGCGGCGGGACCCTATCTGCGCACGTACACGGAGGGTTCGGCGATTCAGCTCCGCACCATTGCGCCGCCCGACACCAATCCTACCGCGTTCGACTTCGGCGCCGAACTCACCATTCGGGGGACTCCCGCGGACGGCGATACCTTCGTCATCGCACCGAGCACCAACGTTGACATCTTCACGACAATGCAAGCGTTGATCACCGACATGGAGCGAGCCAGCCGGACGCCGCTGGGGACCACTCAGCTGTCCAACAATCTTACCGAGGCGCTTTCCAACATCGACAACGCCATCGACCGCTTTCTCACTGTGCGGGCCTCGGTAGGAACACGCATGCGCGAGGTGGAAACCTCAAAGGGCGTCAACAGCGACGTGACACTGCAGTACGACCGTCAGTTGTCTGATCTTCGCGATCTGGACTACTCCAAGGCCATCAGCGATCTCGCCTTGCAACAGGTTACCCTGGAGGCGGCGCAGAAGTCGTTTATGCGGGTGCAGGGGTTGAGCTTGTTCGAGTACATCTGAGCGAGCTACTCACGCGCTGCCCTTGCCTTCGCGTGAGCCAGCAGTTGATACTTCGTCACCAGATCGCTCAAGACCGTGATGGGACGCTGCCCTGAATCGACCAGATGTAGAAAATCGTCCAGCACCTTGGCGAAGTGTTGTTCGTGGGTCGTCCGTATTTTTTCTGGGATCGTGATCTCAAAGCGCGTCGAATCGCGTCGGCAGACCAGCCCCGGAAACTGAGTGGCGAGCCGTGTCACCGCACGGGCCACGGCTTTCTCGATGGTGCTGTCATCCCTTCGCGGTTCCACGCTTACTTTGCTTTCAAACGCGGTGTCACGGTTGTGGCGTAGTGCCAACGTGGCGCGAGTCCCGTTCAGCTGGGTGCTGAACTCGTCACCGCCGCCCTCGGGTTCGGTCAATCCCCACAGGGCCTCCATATCAGCAATGACGCCACGCATCGAGAATCGAACCTGGGCATTGCAGAGGTAGCGCAACGTGTCCTCGCGCACCTGGGACGCAATCTCGGCCGCAAAGGCGTCGAGCCCCGTGACGAGCGAGTACACCTCGCGCGGCACCGCGGTGGGCCACTGCCTTGCCGACAGGATGCGCAGGTCGCGCACCGGATCGCAGGCTCGGCCCCGGTCCGTCATCCACAACGCCAGGTCGGCGAGATGGGTGGTGACGTCCATGATGCCTTCCCCTTGCACCTCAGTGTCGAAGTACCACGGCGGGCGCCGGAGTGGCGCGCCGTTCACCTTCTTGTAGAGGTGGTGAACGCTGGTCAGCTGGATGGCAGGGGTGTCACCCTCTCGCACGAAATCGCCGAATACGTCAGCATCGCACACCAGTGCCTGCAGTATTCGATGCCCATCGTCGTGACGTTCCGTCATCATGTCCATGGCCAGCGGTGAACGATTGGCGACCAGGTCAACGATGGGGAACTCGTGTTCGTCGATCAGCCAAGTCTTGTCTCCCAATACCGCGAGGCCGGCCGCCTGCAGGCGCGCGATGTCGTGAAGCTTGGTGTTGTTCTTTCCGGCCAGCAGCACGACATCGCCAGGCTTGTCGGCGATGAGGCGATCGAGGTAGTCGGAGCCTCGATAGGTGCACAGTCGCCAGCCGGTGGGCTGCTTGTCGCGCGAATTGAAAGTTGCCACCAGAGCGAGAAAACGTTGCAGATCCGGTCCGTCTTCGGTATAGACGAACACGTCTTCGCGCAATAGAGGGTGCGGCTGTCGCAACGCCAGCGCAGCGTGAAAATGGCCGGGATTGCAGACGATCAGGGTGTGCACTGGGACAGAGCGGGAGACTGCGTCAAGGCCGCGGCGGGTTCTCGCCCCAGGCCATGGGTGCCGTCGCCTTGCGCGCCTTGAGCAGGTCTTGCAGATACTGCGACGGTGCCATTTCCCATGCCGCATCATTCAGGCGCTTGCTCAATTCCTTGACCTTGTCCGGATTTCCCGCGGCCTGATCGTTTTCCTCAGATGGATCCCCGTGCA
>Ga0194132_10004512_pt1 | contig 23614 bp, 18 predicted proteins | sample TA2KigOf80mmetaG_FD_148612 | JGI IMG/M metagenome (GOLD analysis project Ga0194132, IMG submission 148612) | Freshwater microbial communities from Lake Tanganyika, Tanzania - TA2015054 Kigoma Offshore 80m | ecosystem: Environmental > Aquatic > Freshwater > Lake | place: Tanzania: Lake... | reverse complement strand
GATGATAGTGCCTAGCGCGAAAGTAGGTCAGTGCCGGGTCAATACTCAACGCGACCGTCGCCCATCAGGGTGACGGTCGCGTTCGTCTTTTCCAGCGCCGGCGCCGTGGCGACTCGTCGCGCCGGCTTGCTCGCGGGTTGGCGGTCGTAGCCGCCTCATCCCCGCTAGAGTCAGGATGCACATGAAGATCTCCCAACTGTTCGGCCGCGGTGGCCCGGTGGTCTCCTTCGAGTTCTTCCCGCCGAAGACCGCAGAGGGTGTTGAGCAGCTCTACAGGACCGTCGAGGAATTGCGCCCGTGCCGGCCATCGTTTGTTTCGGTCACCTACGGCGCGGGTGGCAGCACGCGCGACCGCACGCTCGAACTCGTGGGTCGGATCCAGCGCGAGCTCGGGATCACGACGATGGCGCACCTGACGTGCGTGGGCAGCACGCGCGCTGAGATCCGTGAGACGTTGCGACGGCTGCACGACACGGGCATCCGCAACATCCTGGCTCTGCGCGGCGATCCACCCAAGGGCGAAACCGAGTTCAAGCCGGTCGCTGACGGCTTCCGTTACGCCTCCGAGCTCGTGGCCTTCGTGCGCGAGCAGCCGTGGGACTTCTGCATCGGCGCCGCCTGCTATCCGGAAGGCCACATCGAGACGCGCGACCTCACGGCGGATCTCGCCAACCTGCAGAAGAAGGTCGCCTGTGGCGTCGACTTCCTCATTTCGCAGCTGTTTTTCGACAACGATGACTTCCGTGCCTTCGTCCGCCGCGCGCACGCGGCCGGCATCGGCGTGCCGATCGTTCCGGGCCTGATGCCGGTCACTAACGTCGGCCAGACCGAGCGCTTCACGCAGATGTGCGGCTCACGCATCCCACAGGAGCTCTATCGTCGGCTTCGCGTCGTCACCAACGACCCAGCTGCCGTCGTCGCCACGGGCGTGCAGTGGACAGTGGATCAGGGCCGCTCGCTGCTGCGCGACGGCGCCCCAGGCATCCACTTCTACACGCTCAACCGCAGCTCGGCGGCGCTCGCCGTGCATGCCGCGCTGGGACTCTGACGGGTTCCTGGTGCCGCCGCGCCGACCCCTCGCGTCATACGTCGAAGTCGCGGCGGGACCGGCCGCTGCTGGGCGTTCCCGGCCGGGGCGGCAGCGCCCGCTCTGGCCGCACGCCGTCCCCGCGCAGGAAATCGCGCAGCCGTTCGCACAGGCCCGAGTTGCGCCGGCCCTCGTCGACGTTCTTCACCGCCATCGCTAGCGCCTTGCGCGAGCCGACGACGACCACCAGCTTCTTGCCGCGCGTGATGCCGGTGTAGAGCAGGCTGCGCTTGAGCATCAAGAAGTGCTCGGTAGCGACTGGCAGCACCACCGCCGGATACTCGCTGCCCTGTGAGCGGTGCACCGAGATCGCGTACGCCGGCACGAGATCCGACAGCTCTTCGAAGCGGTACTCCTGCTCGCGCTCTGGGAAGCGCACGAATGCGCGCGCGGCGCCGGTGTCGAGGTGGGTGATGCGGCCGACGTCGCCGTTCCAGACCTCGCGGTCGTAGTCGTTGCGGATCTGCAGGACGCGATCGCCGGCGCGGTAGCGCTTGCCGTTGCGTTCGACTTCAACCTGCCCGGGATTGAGCAGATCCTGCAGATCGCGATTGAGTCGATCGGCGCCGACGTCGCCGCGGTACATCGGACACAGCACCTGCACGTCGTGGTGCGGATCGAGGCCGAAGCGTTTCGGGATGCGCTGCGCCACGACCTCGAGGATGACGCGGCGGCTGTGGTCGGCATCGCGCGCTTCAATGAAGAAGAAGTCGCCGCCTTCGCTGCCCGATTCGGGCGCCACGCCGTCGAGGATGCCGTGCGCGACGCGAACGATGTCCGATCCCGTCTGTTGACGGAAAATCTGCGTCAGCGCCGTCGTCGGCACGCGGCCCGAGGCGATCACCTCCGCGAGCACGTTGCCCGGGCCGACCGACGGTAGCTGGTTGCGATCGCCGACGAGCGCCAGCGCCATCGTAGGCGGCACGGCCCGCAGCAGCGCATGCGCGAGTTGCACATCGAGCATCGAGGTCTCGTCTACGACCAGCAACGCGCCCTCGAGCGGATTGTCTTCCTGGCGCGCGAAGCGCCCCGTGCCTGGCGTGTACTCGAGCAGTCGGTGCAGCGTGCTCGCCGCGTGTCCGGTCGACTCCTCCAGGCGCTTGGCGGCGCGCCCCGTGGGGGCGGCCAGCAACACCTTCTGCTGTTTCTGCGCCAGGATCGCGACCAGCGCGCGCACGATCGTCGTCTTGCCGACGCCGGGACCGCCGGTGATGACGGTGACGGGCGCGGTCAGCGCGCGCGCCACGGCGTCGTGCTGGGCTGCGTGCAGCGCCATCCCGCTCGTGCGCTCGAACCAGGCGATCGCCGCATCGGCGTCGCGCACCAGCGGCGGCCGTTCGCGGCGCAGCAGTTTGTCGAGGGCGTGCGCGGCGCCAGTCTCGGCTAGCGCCAGCGCCATCGGATAACACACCGGCTTGGGATCGTCGTGCAGCAGCAGGGGGCCGGGCGGCAACTGCCGCACGATGCGGTTGGCGCTCGCCAGTTCCAGCACGCGGGCGCGCAACGCCGGCTCGGGCGCGGCGAGCAGTTCGGACGTGCGCGCGACGAGTTCGTCCTCAGGCAGGTAGCAGTGGCCGTCCTTCGCCGCCTGGCCGAGCGTGAACTCGAGCGCCGCGTCGAGCCGCTCGGGCGCCTCCGGCGCGATGCCGATCTGGCCCGCGAGCCGATCTGCGGTGCGGAAGCCGATGCCGATGCCCTCGTCGGCGAGTCGATACGGATTGGCCTGCACCAGCGCCGAAGCGCTCGCGCCGAACCGTCGCACGATGCGCGCCGCCAGTCCGGCGCCGAGTCCGTGCGCGCGCAGGAAGACGAGCACGTTCTGCAGGTCCTTCTGCGCCTTCACCGCCTGCGACAGCTCCTCGACGCGCTTCTCGCCGAGGCCCTTCACGCGCCGGAGCCGCTCGGGCTCCTCTTCGATGATGCGCAGGGTGTCCGCGCCGAACATCCGCACGATCTTCTCGGCGGTCGCTGGGCCGATGCCGCGCACCAATCCCGACGCCAGGTAGGCGGCGATGCCCTCCTCGGTCGACGGCGCGACTGCCTCGAACGACTCAGCCTTGACCTGCAGCCCGAATTGCGGGTGGGCGACCTCCTTGCCGGAAATCCTAAGGATCTGCCCTTCCTTGAGTTGCGCCATCGATCCGACGACCGTTGCCAGTTCGTCTGCGTCCTCGACCCGTAGTTTCACGACCGCCCACCCGGAGTCGGGGTTGCGGAACGTGAAGCGCTCGATCGTGCCGGTCAGGGTCACGTCGCGTTCCGGGCCGTCTTTCGTCATCGTGAGGTCGCAGGAGGCATTGCCCTGCGGGCGCGATCCGCTACCCTGTCGCGCCCTTTAGCCCGTCCAGGGCACCGGCGTCACGGTACGCGACGTCGTTGCCAGGCGCCATCCGGCGCCCGGACGGGCTTGTCGTCTGCCGCGATCCTCCCTTTCGCATGATCCGAGTCCAGGTCCGTCCGAACGAGCCGTTGGAAGCAGCCCTGCGTCGCTTCAAGCGCCAGTGCAACTACGCCGGCATCTTCCGTCTCGCCAAGAAGCACGCCTACCACGAGAAGGCCAGCGATCGCCGGCGCCGCGAAGGGCGCGAGCGTCTGCGCAACATCGTGATGGCCGAGCGCAAGCGTTCGGGCGCGCCGATGGGCCGCGGCAACAAGAAGCGCGGCGCCAAGCGCGGCAAGCCGACTGACCGCCGTGGCTCGGACCAGCCAGACTTCGACCCGCTGACCGCCGACACGACGATCCAGAAGACGGATTCATAGTCCGTCGCCCGGGGCGGCCGTTCGTCCTCCGCCAATGCTGCCACGGTTCCCCGGGGACTCGCCGCGCGACCTGAGCAGACCGCTCGAATCGATCAAGATTCTCGTCGATGCGCGCCTCGCCGGCCAGCGCCTCGATGTCGCGCTGGCGACGGTGCTGACGTGGCGCTCCCGCTCCAGCATCCACCGACTGCTCGACGCCGGCCTCGTGCGGCTCGAAGGCCGTGCCGCCCCCGCGTCGCGGCGCGTGCGCCTCGGCGACACCATCGTCGTTGAGTTGCCGCCGACGCCAGTCGCGACGCCGCGCGACGACGCGTCGCTCGAACTGCCGATCGTCTACGAAGACCAGTGGATGATCGCGGTCAGCAAGCCGCCGGGCATGGCCGTGCACCCGTCCGGTCGCCACCTCAGCGGCACGCTGCTGCACGAGCTTCACCGCCGCTATCGCCGTCCCGACGAGCCCGAGCGGGACGTCGTCCCGCGCCTGCTGCACCGCATCGATCGCGAGACCTCCGGCCTCGTCGCCGTCGGTCTCGACGAGCAATTCCACGCCCAGGTGCGCGCGCAGTTCGAGGACCGTGCCGTCGCGAAGAGCTACCTGGCGGTCGTGTGCGGTCGCCCGGCGCGTGCCGAGGGCACGATCGACGCTCCGATCGTGCCCGACAAGGCCAGCGCCGTGCGGCTCAAGCTGACCACCGGCAAGCCCGGCGAGGGCTTGTCGGCGATCACGCACTACCGCGCCCTGCGCAGCAATGCCGAGCACACGTTGCTCGAGGTCCGCCCCGAGACCGGTCGCACGCACCAGATTCGCGTGCACATGGCGTCGATCGGCTGCCCGCTGGTCGGCGACAAGCTCTACGGCGGCGACGAGCAGATGTTCTTGCGCGAACTGGAGGGCGAACTCGACGACGACGCGCGCGCGGACCTCGGCCTCGACCGTCACGCGCTGCACTCGCACACGTTGCGCTTCCATCACCCGCACCTGGGCCGCGAGATCGAGTTGGAGGCGCCGTTGCCCGCCGACATGCAGGCGCTGCTCGACGGCGCGGTCTGATCGTCCTGGTCGCAGCGGCGGCGCCGGTGCGCGCTACGGCGCGAACAGCGCGCCGATCGCCAGCGGCAGCAGGCTCGTCAGCGCGTACAGCACGCCGATCGCACGCAGTTCCCGACGCAGGCTCGGCGCCGCCGCGTCGGCGGTCGGCGCGCTCGTCGGAGTCGCCGTCGTCGGCGCGTCAGCGTCAGCGACGTCGATCGTGTCGCCGCGCGCGCGCGGTCGCCGCAGCGCCGCCACGGCCAGCGCCAACGCCGCGCCGGCCACCAGCCATTGCAGCGCTGGCGGCAGCCATGCCGCGAAGGCGAAGCCGGCGACTCCGAGCGCCATGCTGCTGACCATCAGCGCGCCGAGGTCCGGGCCGGTCTCGCCTTCGGCGGCGACGGTGAACGGCGGCGCCGGCAGCGCCGCGACCGCGGCGCGCGCGGCGAGCACGGCGAGAGCGCTGGCGAACAGCGATGCCGCGACCCCACAGCCGCCGGCGCCCGGCGCGAGCCAGGCGACGGCAAGGGCCAGCGCGACGCCGACCGGAGCGACGACGTGGCTGACCAGCGCGCGCCAGGCCGCATCGCGCACGGTTCCCGCGTCGAGTCCCGGCGCGTGTGCGAACAGCCATGAAGCGCCCGGCTGGTCAGCGCGCGGCAAGAAGGCGGCGAGGAACGGCAGGTACATCGCTGGTGTCTGCAGTAGCACGGCGACGAGGCGCGGATCGGCGACGCCGCTGCCGCTGCCGACGACGAGGAAGACCAGCGCTGCCGGAATGCCGAGCAGCGGCAGCACGCGGACGCGGTATCCCGGGCTGCGCCAGATGCCGATGGCGGTGAACTCGGCGACGCCGCGGCTCGGCCCCGCCGGCGTGATGCGCCGCAGCAGCGCCAGCAGCGGCCCGGCGCTGCGCTTCGCGGCGGCGGACCCGTCGCCGCCGTCGCGCACCAGCGCCGCAGCGAGCCAGAGTCCGGCGCCGGCGCCGAGCAGCGCCAGCGGCCGCCACGCCTCGGCGATCGGCGCCGCCAGCCACTTCGCGGCGTGGTAGGGCGGCAAGAACGCGAGCGTCGCTCGGCCGATTGGCAGCGCCTCGGCATCGGCGTCCAGCGCGGGCAGGGAGCGCGCGAACAGCACGAGACCGCCGCCATAGAGCGCGGCCTTCAGCGTGCCCATCGCCAGCGCCGTGCGATCGGGGCCGGCCCAGGCGTCGAGCGCGCGGGCGCACAGGCCAAGCGCGCCGGCGGCGAGGCCGCTGCACAGGCAGGCGCAGGCCACGTACAGCGGGATTTGCAGCGGATCGCCGACGAGGAACGCCAGCAGGATCGCCGGTGGCAGCGCCATGCCGGCGGTCACCAGCAGTAGCGCGAATGCAGCGTGCAGCGCGCGCGCGGTCGCCACCGCCAGTGGCGTCAGTGGGGCGGTGCGCAGCAGCACGGCGTCGGCGGCCCGCCGCTCTGGCCGGCCTTCGGCGCCGAGCGTGCCGATGGCGAGGAGCAGCGTCGACAGCGACAGGTTCGCGGCCGCGAATGGCACGCGCGGCGTCTCCGGGTACAGCAGCGCGGCGAACGCCAGCGCCAGGAACGACTGCGCGAAGATCGTCGTCGTCAGCGTGCTGGCGTGGCCTTTGCCGTCGCGGCGCGCGTCACCGAAGAAGTCGAGCGCCAGCCACGCGTGAACCAGCGCCAGCGGCTTGTTCATCGTGACCCCGTGGTGCGCAGCACCGCGAACGCCGCCGTGAGCGCCTGCAGTTCGGTCCGTCCCGCCAGGGGGCCGATCTCGGCGTTGCAGCCGAAGCCAGCGAGCGGCACGCCGCCGGACGCCGCGCTGAACGCGACGCAGTCGTCGCTCTCGCGCCCCAGGCACTGAAACAACAGCGCAGCCGCCGCTCCCGCCGGCTTGGCCTGCAGCAAGCGACCGTGCGCGTCATCGGCGCCCGCCGTCGTGTCGCGCACGAGCAGACGAATCCGTCGACCGACCTGCGGGTGCTCGCCGAGCACGATGTGACCACGGCCGTCGACCGCCATCACAGTGCGAACGAGCCAGTCAGGCTCGTCATTGGACGTGGCGAACGGATCGGCGTCGACGCCGATCAACAGCGGGCTGGTCGCGACGACGGCGCGCTCGTCCTCGCTGAGGCCCTGGATCTGGTCCCGGACGAAGTCGGTCGCCAGCGTGGCATCGACGCGGATGAGCCGATTGCCCTCGGACTGGGTGATTCGGCCAGCGCGGCCGAATGCGCGGCAGCCGGTCGCGACGACGGGCTCGATGGCGAGGCCGTCGCCAACGGCGAGCACGACGGCGCCGCTGCGGTGCGCGCGCCGGCCGCAGAACAACGCGTGGCCGTGCGGGCGCCGGCTGCCGCTGGCGATGCCGCCGACCTTCGGCACGCTGGGGAAGGCGAAATCGAGCCCCGCGATCAGTCGGCGAGGGTCGGCGTGGTTGGGCTCGCCGAGCACGAGCATGCCAGCGCACCCGCTGTCGCGCGCTGGCAGCAGGGCTCGCCACGCCGACGGCGGCGCATCCGGGTCGGGCAGTTCGTCCGGCGCGATCGCCACAGCGTCGAGCCGCGCCCCCGGCGCGCGCCCGGCCAGCACGACGAGGCCCGGTGCGTCGATCGCGCCGACGGCGCCGTCCAGCAATCGCGCGCCGGTGCAGCCGACGAGCGTGCACGGGCCAAGCGCCTCGTGCAGCCGTTCAGGCAGGTCGTCGAGGGTTTCGCCGTGCTGCGCCGACGCAAAGGCCACGACGAGGTCGAGCGGTCCCTTGCCGAGGCGCTTGTGCAACTGCGTGGCGACCAAGCGCACGGCGGCGTCGAGGTCGCCGCCGATGGCGTGGGCCTGGGCGAAGGTCATGGGGGGTTAGCGTAGGACGCCTATCCCGCATCGGGCAACGCGCCGCGCACGAAGTCCCCGTGCCGCCGCGGTTCATCGGCCCGGCGCGCAGTCCTCCGACATGATCCTCGCCGCCCTGTTGGCTCGCATCGCCGTCTGCCACCGGGCTGATCCGTCGGCGTTCGAGCCATGGTTCGTCGATGGGATCGCCGTCGGTCGCATCCATCGCGAGCGCGTGCCGCTGGTCGAACGTGCGCCGACGCCTTTCCGTCGCGACGGCGACCGTCTCGTCGTGTCCGGCGCCGACTACCGAGCGCGCACGGATGCATTCGAGGCGTTGGCGCAGCGACTTGCCGTCGCGGGGGAGTTGGCGAGCTTGCTCGGTGAACGCTATGGCGTCGCCGGCGCCTGTCGCACGCCGCTGCTCGAGATCGATCGCGCTGCGGTCGCCTGGTTCGGCGTCAGCGCGCGCGGCGTGCACCTCAACGGCTTCGTGCATGCCGCCGATGGGCTGAGGCTGTGGGTCGCGCGGCGCGCCCGCGGCAAGCGCACGTTCCCCGGGCGCCTCGACAACCTCGTCGCCGGCGGCTCGTCGGTCGGCTTCGCCGACGCTGCGACGCTGCGCAAGGAGTGCCACGAGGAGGCCGGGGTGCCCGTGGCGCTCGCTGAGCGCGCCGTGCCGGTGGGCGAGCTGCGCTACGACCAGCAGGACGGCAAGTCGTGGAAGGCCGACACGCTGGCCTGCTTCGACCTCGAGCTGCCGGCCGACTTCATGCCGCGCCCGGTCGACGGCGAGGTCGAGTCGTTCGCGTTGTGGCCCGTCGCCAAGGTCGTGAGTTCGCTCGCCGGCGACGACCTGTGGAAGCCCAACAGCGCGCTGGTCGCCACGCACTTCCTGCTGCGCCATGGCGCGCTCGATGCCGCGATCGACGACGCAGGTCGGTCCTTGCTGTGGCGCGCGTTCGGTGGCGCGTCCGGCTGAACGCGTTGCAGGAAAGGTGCATGCTTGCGCGCGTGCGATCAGACCATGACGCCGGGCGATCGTTGCCGCCGATGCGACGATTGCGGCGCGGGGCAACCTTGCCCTACCCACGGTTTCGCCGGGCAAGTTAACCTACCGATCCGTTCGACCATGCGTCGCCTCGCCATCGTCCTGCTGATCGCAACCGCCGCCACGGCGCAGGGTCTGCCGCGTCCGACGCCGCCGCCCGGCGGCCACCCGACGGCGATCGATCTCGTTGTGCCGGTGACGTACAGCGACGGCTACCAGACCTTTGGTTCGCTCCTGCGTCCCGATGGCGTGCCGCCTGCGTGCGGTTGGCCGCTTGTCGTGCACGTGCATCCGCTGGGTCAGTCGCGCGGCTTCCAGTTGGAGTTCCAGCTGATGCTCGCCGGACAGGGGTACGCCGTCTGGAGCTACGATGTGCGCGGCCAAGGCGCGGCCTTCGCCGCGAATCCGCTGCATCCCAACCGTGGCACCACGCTGTGGGGCCCGGTCGAACGATGTGACCTCGTCGAGCAGATTCGTTTCGTCGCCGCCAATCCTGCGTGGGTCGGCATCGTCGACGCGACGCGCGTCGCCGTCGTCGGCGTCAGCCAGGGCGGCGCGCACGCTTGGAGCGCAGCGGCGTGGTCGGAGCAGACGTTCACGGTCCCGGGGCGTCCCCCCGCGACGATGCCGACGATCGCCTGTGTCGCACCGAGCGATTTCGTCGCCGACACGTGCGACGACTGGATCCGTCACGGGATGCTGTTCAGCACTTGGTGGGTCGAGGCGATCGACAGCAATGTGCCCGGCCTCGCGTTGGACGCCGTGTGGCTACAACAATGCAGAGACGCCTTCTTGGCGCAGAATCCCGGCAGCCTGCTGGCGACGTTCACGGCTGAGGGGCGGCCGCTAGGGGCGCGCCTGCAGCAGTCGAGCGTGCCGATCTTCTACGCACATGCGTACCACGACCTCGTCGACCACCCGCTCACGGCGGTGCGTCAGATCGAGGCGATGAACGTGCCGCGCCGCGCGCTGCTCGGCACGATCGGGCATGACGTTCCCAACAACGCCGAGGAGCGCGAGTTCCGGCGCGCCCTGACGCTGCGTTGGCTGCACCGCTGGCTCTGGCAGGAGCTCAACGAGGTCGAGGCCGAGCCGCGCTTCACGCTCGCCGAGTTGCCGCTCGACGGCGTCGTCCGCGACGACCCGACCTCGCTGTGGAACCGCGTCGGGCTCGAGACCGTCACCACGCCGGCGGCAGCGACGCGCTACTGGCTGCACGACGACGGCGGACTCCGGCTCGCGGCGCCGGTCGCACCGCAGGTCGACGCGACGGTGCAGCAGACGATCGACCCGCAGGCAACGCACTTCACGGCGGCTCAGTACCTTGCACAGCCAGCCGTCCGCGCGCTGCCCGCCGTGCTCGCCGCCTGCCCGCTGCGCGAGCGCGTCTACTCGTTCGTCGCGCCGGCCGAGAGCGAACTCGCCGCGAGCGCGACCTTGCACGCCCGGCTCGTGCCGCAGAGCGCGCGCTGGCTGCTGGCGGCGGCGATGACCGTGCAGCCGCCGCAGCAGGGCGCCGCCGAGGTGTTGCTCGCGGCCGATGCGCTGGTCTCCGACCAGAGCGTGCCCGGCGTCGCCGAGACGCGGGTGCTGCGGCTGCCGCCGGTCGCCGCGCGCATCCCCGCCGGCGCGACCATCCGCCTGCGGCTGCGCAACCTGTGGCTGCGGGAGCACCCGATGCAGCCTCGCCTCGAGGTCGCGCCGCTGTTCCACGACTTCCGCGTCGACGTCGTGCACGGCGACCCGGTCGGCAGTTGGCTCGAGCTGCCGCTGCAGCCGGTCGCGCCAAAGCTGGTCGTCGGTCGCCAATGGCTCGAGGTCGCCGCGCCGACGCCGATCGTCGCGCGGCTGCGCGGCGGCGCCGTCCGCGCCGGCCTGCCGTACTTCGTCGCCGTCGGCATGAGCGGCCAGACACCCGGCGCCGTCTACCTCAACGCGACGATCCCGATCGACGTCGACTGGCTCGCCATCGAGTCCGTCGCGTCGACATCGGCGCCGTTCGCCGGGTTCCTCGGCTTCCTCGACGCCGCCGGCGACGCGGCGTGCGGCCTCGACTTGGCCGGCATCCCGCTGCCGCAGGGCCTCAACGGCTATCGCCTCAACTTTGCGGCATTCGTCTGGGACGGGCCGTGGGCGCCGACGGGCGCGCCGAGCAACGCCGCCGAAGTGCAGTTGCGCTGAGGCTCGGCGCCGCCGAGCCCCCGCCCTCAGGCGTCGCCGGCGGCCTGCATGCGCCGCTGCCGGCGCTCGTCGGCGGTCATCTCGCTGTCCAGGCGGCCGAGGAACGCGCCGCCTTCCTTGGCGCGGATGTACTGCGCGAACAGCGGCGACACCTCGCGGACCTTCGCCAGCATGTCGAGCGCGACCTGCCGGTACGAGAAGTGGCCCTCGGGGCCGCTGCGCAGCTCGATGAAGTAGTCGGTCTGGCGCGGGTCGAAGGTGATGCGCACGCGCTGCAGGAAGCCGAACGGCGCGACGTAGCCGGCGGCGTGCGGGAAGCGCTTGGCGACCAGTTGCTGGCGCTCGGCCGTGCGCTCCATTGTCGCCGCGTATTGGGCGCCGAGGCCGGCCTCCTGCACTAGCGGCGGCACCGCGAAGCCGTGCGTCGTGGTCAGCAGTTGCTGCTGCTGGAAGCCCTTGCGGTGGCGGCCGATGTCGCGGTACGCGCCGAAGTCGACCAGCGTCTCGAACTCGAACGGCGCCGCGCCTTCGAAGCCGAGCGGCCACGCGTCGTGCGCGCCGCGGCCGGCCATCGCCTTCTGCAGCAGCTCGGCGCGCTGGCCGGCGGTCAGCGCCTTGGCCTTGGCCAGCAGCGCCGCGAACGGTTGCTGGCTGTGCTCGTAGAGCAGCGACGCGAGCAGGCGGTCGTCGAGGTCGCGGTCCCACGCCAGCAGCGTCGTGTGGCCGCTCGCCGCGCCCTTGTGCGCGTGCGCGTTGGCGACGCCGAGCTCCTGCGCCATCGCCGTCAGCGTCTGCTGCAGCGCCTGCGCGTAGGCGTTGGGCCGCGCGTGCTTGAGCAGCGTCGGCAGGACCTTCTCGCCTTCGCGCTGCATGCGCTCGCCGACGAGGCGGAACTCGGCCAGCGGATGGCTGCGCAGCTCGGTGACGACGTCGCTGAGCGTGCGCGCGTCGACGACCATGCCCCACTTGGTGAAGATCGCCGGCGTCAGCAGGTAGCGCGCCGCGTCGAAGGCCTCGGCCTTGAGCGTGCGCAGCCACGGCGCTTCCTTCTCGCCCGGCTGCAGCGGCCGCAGCGTCTGCAGGTGCGCCAGCAGCTTCTCGGTCGACGCCGTGTACAGCGCGAACGTGTCCTGCAGCACGCCTTCGTAGGCGGCGGCGATCTCGCCGCCGGCGGCCAGCACGTCCGGGTCGCGCCAGTGCGTCTCGGCGGTGAACGGGATGTAGCGCGTCGACGACTCCTCGAAGCTGCAGCGGCGCTCGCGCTGGATGAAGCGCGTGACCAGCTGCGAGACGCGCTCGATCGCGAGGTGCACGACCGAGCCCTCGCGCAGCGAGTTGTGGCCGTGGTCGATGGCGTAGGTCTTGAGAAACTGGCCCGACTTGTCGGCCATCACCGCCGACAGCGCGTCGACCGGCGCGTCCGGCAGCGGCAGCGACTCCAGCGCCTTGCCCTGCGACTCCAACCCGGCGCGCAGGCGCTCCAGGAATTGGTCGCGCATCGACTTGCTCGACCGCGAGTAGACGCCGTTGAGCGTCGCGGCGACTTCCTGCGGCAGGTTGCGCACGAGGTAGACGTCGCCGTGCTCGGGGCCGTCGACGACCGAGAAGTAGGTCGCCAGCAGCCGGCGCTCGAAGTCGCTGTAGCCCATGTCGCTTCAGGCCGTCGCCGGCTCAGTCGCGGGCCGCGGCGCGGCGCGACAGCAGGTACCACGTGGCGAGGGCGCCGGTCGCGATGCCGGCCGCGAACGCCAGCCAGACGATGGGGGCTTCGAGGGGGGTGATGTGGGCGATCATGCACCGCATGGGAGCGGGCTGCGGCGGCCGCATCAAGGGCGAACCGCCGTCGCCGCCGCGCCCGGGCGCTGCCGGGCCGCGTCGCTCACCAGACCAGCATTCCCGACAGGTTGCGGAAGTCGAAGCCGACGCCGTTGAAGGTCACGCCTTGGGCGAAGAACTCGAACCCGACGAGCGCCGGGTTGCCCGGGATCACGATCGGCAGGCTGCCGTTGCCCAGGCCGGCCGCCGACAGCACCTGCTGGGCCGGGTCGATCCGCAGCGTGCCGCCGAAGCCGGGCACCGGCGTCGGGGGCACGAGGCCGAGCGAGAACGCCACGACCCAGAGCTGCGTCGACGGCGCGGTGATCGCGAACGTCGGCGTCGCGCCGTTTTGCGTCGAGCCGAACGACTCCACCGCGAAGCCGCCGTTGCTGTCCGGGTCGGTCGGCGACGTGCCGTTGGTGACTTCGGTGAAGTTCGCTTCGCCGTCGCCGTCGAGGTCACCGATCGGATTGACGACGAGGCAGTACTGCCATTGCGTGCTCAGCGGCGCTTGCGTGCCGGTGGCGCTGAACGCGCCGAATTGCAGCTTCGTCGGGATCTCGACCGCGCCGGTCGTCGGATCGAGCCGCCGGACTTCACAGGGTGGGCCGACCCCGGAGAACGTGATGCGCGACGTCGCCCGGATGCGTCCGAAGTTGTCGGTCGTGATCTGCGTGTTGCTCGGCGGCAGCGTGATCGCCGTCAGCACCGCGCCGCTCGTCTGGTCGATCTGCGCGATGTTGGCGTTGCCGAAGCTGCTCACCCAGATGCGGCCGTTGCGGTCGAAGGTCGGCGGGTACGACACGCTGGCGAACGGGACCGTGTAGAGGTTCACCGTCGCGCCGGTCGCGCCGTCGATCTCTGCGAGTTGCGACGCGCTGTCGCCGGTGACCCAGATGCGGCTCGGTTGGGCGATGCCGCGGTAGTCGGCGACGATGCCGATCGGCAGCAGCGTGGTCGCGCCGGCGATCGGGAAGTTGGTGGCGACGCCGCTCGGGTCGACGCGCGAAACCGAGGCCGGAGCGATCCGGTGCGCGATCCACTTGTTGCCGGTGCCGTCGATCGTGATGCCTTGGGCGGAGGTCACCGACAGCCCGATCGTCTGCACCACCGCGCCGTTGGCGTCGAAGTTGGTGACGGAGTTGAGGTTGGCGGTGACCCAAGCCGTGCCGGCCGCGTCGAAGGCGATGCTGAGCGCGGTGCCGCCCGCCAGCACGGCGGTACTGAAGGTCGCCGTCGCCGGGTCGTAGATGTCGATGGTCGCGGAGCCGAACCGCACGACCCAGACCTTGCCGTCCGGCGCGCGCACGCAGGTGCGCAGCGTCGTCGGCGTCGGCACGCGTTGCAGCACGGAGCCCCACTCGGAGACGCGCATCAGGTCGAGCGAGCCGCGGTTGGCGATCCAGTACGAGCTCTGCGCGAGGGCGGGGATGGCGAACAGGGCCGCGGCGGCGGCGAGGCGCATCAGTTGCATGGTTGCTCCAGGTTGGTTGGCGGACGCGACGAACGAGCGAACGCTACGACGATCGCCGCCATCGTGCCCGCTGCCGCCGTGGGCGCCAGTCGGGGCGGCGGCGGGTTCCTGCATCGTTCTCGTCCCGCTTGCCATCGCGGTCGTACGCCGCCAATGCGTCGCACCGAAGATGCGCGGCCATGGAACTTCTGCTCGTGGCGTCGCTGTTGGTTCCCCAGGAACGCCCCGCTGCGCCGCCGTCGCCCATCGCAGTCCGCTTGGCGCCGCAGGCGCCCGATGCCGAGCACAAGCTCGGCTGGAGCCCCAAGGCCGCGACCGTGCCGCTGCGCGCGCCAGTGCGAGACGCTCGTCGGCGCCTTCCACCTCGGGCCCGAGGGCGCGCCGCCGGCGCTGCGCTGGACGCGTCGCGGTTGGCGCGAAGACGCGGTCGAGCTCCGGTGACCGGCCGATGAGGCCGGCGGTTCCGGCGGGCGGATCGCCTGCCATGCCGAGACTGGCGGCGGCGCGCTTCGTGTCGGGCCGCAGGGGCGAGGCCATCCGCGGACTTGGCCGGTTGGCTTGCGCGCGCGCCCGCCGATAATGCGCCTATGCCCGCCGCCCGTCGCTTCGCCGTGTCGCTCGCGTCTGCACTGACCGTCGTCCTCGCCGGGTGCGGCCGCGGCTCGTCGGGCGACCGCACCCCGCCGCCCGAACAGCAGCGGCTGATGGTCACCGCCGGCACGACCGTGCTGGAGCCGACCATCGCGTCGCCTGCGGTCGTCGACGTGCAAGCGCTCCATGGCGCGCGCATCGACGCCTACTACCGACTGTCGACGCCCGCCGACGAGCCGTTCCAGTTCGAACTCGTCACGTGGGGCTCGCCGATCGGTTTCGACTTCGTCACCGTGCGGCACCTGCGCGACGGCGGCGCGGCGACGGCGACCGACGGCTTCTCGCTGGCGCGTGCGGGCGTGCAGCCGTCGGGCCAAGGCCTCGCCGGCAGCGGCGACACGATCTTCTCCACCGGCGAAGGTTTCTGCCGCCTGACGCTGCAAGGTCGCATCGCCGAAGAACAGTCGTTCGCGGTCTGGACCGACGGCGGCGGCGTCACCGTGGTCGAGGTCGAGATCGGCTTCGCGAGCGAGATCAATCGCGTGCCGGCCGTCGAGCCCGAGCCGCCGTCCGTGCTGTCGCGCGAGACGATCCACTCGAGCGCGTCGTGGCAGTTCGGCTTGCCGACCGTCGCGCGTTCCGGCGACCGCACGAGCATCGTCTGCTACGAAGGCGATCGCCAGCAGCCCAACACGCTCGCGCGCTACGAGCAGCGCCTGCAGCACGACGCGCAGACCGGCGCGGTCACCGGCGGCGCCGAGGCCCTGCAGACCGCCGACTCGGGCTTCTGGCGCGACCACGAGGTCGCCGCGCTCTTCAACGTGCTCGCCGTGGCGCGCAGCGAGGCCGAGGGCGTGCGCCTGCGGCTCAGCTTCGACCGCGGCGCGACGTTCGCGCAGGACGTCCCGCTGCTGCCGGGCTTCGCGCCGGCGCGACTGGTGCAGACGGCGATGGCCGCCGACTACACGATCGCCGTCGCCGCGTGGCGCCAACGCGCCAGCGCCGACGGCCAGGAGTTCGTCGTCGTCGAGGGCGTGCCGATGGCCTACGACGGCAACGGCTCGCCGACGTGGTACGTGTTCACGCCGGCCGAGGTCCTCTACACGACGCCACTCGACGTCACGCCGCTCACGACCGGCATCGCGTGGTCGGATGGCGGCGACCTCGTCGTCGGCTACGCCGCCAACTGGTTCGAAGCCGTGCCCGGTGGCGCGTGGCGCAGCACGACGCAGTTCCGCTGCGCGACCCGCTTGTGGGGCGAGTCGTGGCAGCACGCCGAGGTCGACCGCGAGGAGATGTTCGGCATGGACCCGACGGTCGCCGTTCGCGGCCAGGGCGAGACGCTGCAGATCTTCTACGCCTACGAAGTGCGCGACGGCCTGCGCCTCGCCACCAGCGACGACGGCGGCTTCGCGTGGACCGTCGCCGCCGCGTTTGGTCAGCCCGGCGACCACCTGCCGACGGTGTTCGTTCGCGACGGCGCCGCGCCCGGCGCGGCCAAGGTCGACGTGCTCTACCTCGCGACGCGCGCGGCCGGCACGGAGCTGCATCGCGCCTCGTGGGCCGAGTGGGGCGTCAGTGAGCGCGTCGACGAGGCGCTGACGCGCGCGTCGTTCGTCGCCAGCGCGTTCGTGCCGCAAACCGGCATGCCGCCGGGCCTGTCGCTGCCGTTCGTGCTGGCGACGACGCAGGTCGGCTGGCTCGGCTACGACGCCGTGCAGGTCGGCGACGAACTCGTCATCGCCTACGACGAGGTGGCGATGGACAGCGTGATGTTCGGCATGGGCCTGGGTCAGTCGTTCCCCAACGCGAGCACGACCGCCGGCGGGCCGGCCTACGGCCCGATCTTCAACCCGGCGGTGCCGCCGCCGCTCGCGCCCGGCCTCACCGAGCCGATGCCGGCGCCGGACCCCGCGCACATGCACCAGTTGAAGCTGCTGCGCGTGCAGTGAAGGCGCGATGACGCATCGACGGCTCGCCGCGCTCGCTGCCTGCGCCGCGCTCGATGCGCACGAACGCGCGGCCGGGCGCGTGCCGGCGGGCTACCAGTACCGGCTGCCGACCGAGGCCGAGTGGGAGCACTGCTGTGGCGCGGGCACGGCGAGCGAGTGGAACGTCGGCGCCGCGTTGACGTGCGCCGACGCCAACCATCTCGCGGCGACGTACTGCGCGCCGTCGGCGATCACGCAGGGCCAGGCGACGGTCGTCGGTTCGCATCCGCCCAACGGCTTCGGCCTGCGCGACCTGCACGGCAACGCGTGGGAGTGGTGCCTCGACGCATGGGACGGCAGCGCCAACTACCCCGCCGGCGCGGAGGTCGATCCGCTCGGCCAGTCCGGCGTCCATCGCGTGTTGCGCGGCGGCGCCTACAACAGCACCGCGGCGCTGTGCCGCTCCGCCGCGCGCGCGCACGTGCTGCCGACGTACGGCTTCATGGGCAGCGGCCTGCGCGTCGTGCTCGGGCCCGTGCTGCCGTAGCGCCCGCCGCGCGCGCTTTGCTCAGCCGTGCTGGCCCTCGAGCCAGCGCTCGACCTCGATCGCCGCCATGCAGCCGGTGCCGGCCGCGGTGATCGCCTGGCGGTAGTAGCTGTCCTGGCAGTCGCCGGCGGCGAACACGCCGTCGACGTTGGTCGCCGCCTTGCCGGGCACGGTCTTGATGTAGCCCTTGTCGTCCATCGTCAACACGCCCTGGAACAGCTCGGTGTTGGGCTTGTGGCCGATGGCGAGGAACAGGCCGTCCGCCGGCACGATCTTCTTCTCGCCGGTCTTGGTGTGCGTCAGCTCGAGGCTGGTGACCTTGCCCTTGCTGACGTCCAGCACGTCGGTGACGTTCTGGTTCCACAGCACCTCGATCTTCGGGTTCCTCAGCGCGCGGTCCTGCATGATCTTCGACGCGCGCAGCGCCTCGCGGCGCACGACCAGGAACACCTTGCTGGCGTACTTGGTGAGGAAGTTGGCCTCCTCGCACGCCGAGTCGCCGCCGCCGACGACGTAGACGACCTTGTTCTTGAAGAAGAAGCCATCGCACGTCGCGCACGCCGACACGCCGCGGCCCTGCAGCGCCTTCTCGTTGGGCAGGCCGAGGTACAGCGCGCTGGCGCCGGTCGAGATGATCAGCGTTTCGGTGCGGAAGGTCGTGCCGGTCTCGCTGGTGACGGTGAACGGCCGCTTGCTCAGGTCGACGCTGACGCCGATGTCGTCGTGGACGACGGTGCCAAAGCGCGTCGCCTGCTCGCGGAACTTGTCCATCATCTCCGGGCCCATGATTCCGTGCGGGAAGCCGGGGTAGTTCTCGACCTCGCTGGTGATCGTCAGCTGCCCGCCCGGCTGGCGACCGGCGAGCAGCACGGGCGCGAGGTTGGCGCGCGCGGCGTAGATGGCAGCGGTGTAGCCGGCGGGGCCGGAGCCCAGGATCAGCGTCTTGAGGGTCTCGCTCATGGGGGACTCAGCGCGGCGGAGGATGCTACGCCGCGCCCTGGCCGCCGCCAGCACAAGTGCCCGCTCCATCGCCGCCGGCATGAAGGTCGCTCGCCAGCGCGCCGCACAGGGCGTTGCAAGTCCGCGACGGCCCGGCGAGCACGCCGCTGCGCGACGTGGCGACTACTTCGGCGGCGTGGCCAGCTCGTGCAGCCGGATGCGGTCGAGCTCCGCCGGCGTCAGCGGCCACGGCTCGAGCACGTCGGCGCTGTCCGGGTTCTCGCGCACCTCGGCGGTCAGCGCTGCGGTCGCGATCAGGTCAACGACCATGCGGCCGTACTCGCGCACGATCACGTACTCGCCGGCGGCGCCGCCGGCATTGGGGTCGCGTACGTCGACGCGGAACTCGCCGCCGACGCGGCGCGCGCCGATTACGGCAAGCGGCTGCTTCGCGCGGACTGCGGCCCACGGGATCTCGGCGAGCGCGACCGCCGAGTCGCGCGTCAGCAACGCGCGACAGGCATTCTCGTCACCGGCGCGCAGGGCCTGCTCGAACGCGACGAACGCCGCGCGCGCAGGCGCGAGGTCGCGGTCCTCGCCGCACGCGGCGGCGAGCAGCGGCAGCAGCAGGGCGGCGACGACGCCGCGGCGCGGAAGGACCAGTCGCATGGGCAGGTCATCGGCCGGTTCGCCGTCCAACTGGAGGCCTCGGCGCGCTGTGGCTGGCATCGTCCGATGCGGCCGGAGCGAGCGTCGCGCCGCCGCCGTCGCCCTGCTGCGCTTCGCCGTGCGCGATCCTGTTCGTCGGTCGCGTGCTCGCGCCCAACCGGTAGCGCGGTCGACGGCGCGCGGCATACTGACCCCATGCCGCGCCCATCGGCTGCATGCATCGCCGTGCTCGCGCTGGCTGTCGCCGCACTGGCGCAGGGCAGCGGCGCGATCGCCGTCGAACGGCGCGCGACGTTCGTGCGCGTCGAGATCGCTGACGGCGCGCCGTTGGCCGGCGCGACGGTGACGTTCGCCGGGCACATGCCGCACCTCGTCGGCGCCAGCGGCCCGACCGATGTCGTGCACGTGCAGGCCGATGAGCGCGGCCGCGCGCAGGCCAAGCTGCTGCCCGGCCTGTGCTACGTCGCCTGGGCGGTCGGCGCGCCGGATGGCGAAGGCTCGGCGCCGTACAGCCAGCCGACCTCGTGGCTCGCCGCCGGCGGCGTCGCGACGCTGCGCACGCTGCAGCGCAGCACGGCGGGCAGCGTGCGCGTCGCCGGAACCGCGGCGTGGGCGCATCGCGGGCCGCTGCGCTACGTGCACGTCGCGTCGTTGCCGGGGCCGGAGGATGAACTCACGCCCGCGGCCGACGGCGCGCTGACGATCCCGGCCGGGCCGACGGGTTGGCTCGAGATCCGCACCGCCGACGGCGCGCCGCTGTGGTGGGGCTTCCCGGGGCGCTCCGGCGAACTGACGCTGCCGCCGCCGCGCGCCTTGCGCGTGCTCGCCAAGGACGAGAAGGGCGCGCCGATCGCCGGCGCGACCGTCCGGCAGCGCATCGCTCGCCGCGGCGCCTGGAACATCGACGGCCTTGGCGCGGTGGCGGAGGATCGCTGGCGCGTGCTCGGCACGACCGGCGACGACGGCAGCCTCGCGATCGAGGCACCGTACGCGGCCGATCCGCTGCGCGACCAGAAGCATGGCGACCTGCTGCTGTTCGTCGGCGCGCCGGGCCGACCGGCGGTGGCCGGCGGCGTGTCGACGGGCGACTTCTTCGTCGATGACCGCAAGGCGACGCCGCCGACGGGCGACGCGCTGGTGTTCACGCTGCGTCCGGCGCCGCCGCTCGCCGGCGCGCTCGGCAAGGTCGCGCCGGGCACCGAGGTGCACCTCGCGGCGGTGTGCAAGCTGTACCTCGATCGCGGCAGCTACCGGCACGACGCGCGCGGCTACCGCGCCGTCGTCGCGGTCGACGGCACGTTCGTGTTCGACGACGTGCCGGCCGAGGTCCACGCGCTGCGGCTCAGCGTCGTGCCGCCGGCCGGCCAGGGGCCGGCGCCGATGTTCCCGATGCGCAGCGCGCGCGAACTTCCGCCCGAGGTCGCGCCGGACGCCGTCGCGCCGACCAAGGAGCCGGGCTACGCCGACGTGACGCTGCGGCTCGCCGACGCGCGCGGCGGCCCGGCCCGCGGCCTCGTCGGCTACCTGATCCCGGCGAGCCAGCAAGGCGTGTTCGTGCGCGACAGCTCGGTGCGCGTGCCGCTCGACAGCAGGGGCGAAGCGCAGCTGCGCCTCGCGCCCGGCGAGTGGGTCGTCGTCGCGTGGTCGGCGGACGGCTACTGCGCCGAGGTGTTCGAGTGGGCCGCAGGTCGCATCGAGGCGCCGCTCGCCATGCGCCACCAGCCGCGCATGCGCCTGCAGCTGAAGGGCGCCGATGGCGCGCCGATCGCCGGCGCGTGGGTGGCGACCCGCGGCACGTCGACGCGCGGCACCAACGACCCGCTGCAGTCGGCGCTGCAGCAGCTGCGTCATGCGAGCCACTGGCAGTGGAGCGAACTGCGCACCGACGCCGAGGGCCGGGTCGAGCTGCCGTTCGTGCCGGTCGAGGGCATGTCGGTGAAGCTCGGCCTGACCTGGGACGGCGGCGCATCGGAGGACCTCGTGCTCGAGGCGACCGACGACTGGGTCGTGGTGCAGCCGAAGTAGGTGTTCGGGTCTGCGCGCATCGGCCTATTGCCGTCGCGCCGCGCGCGCCGATATAGGCGCGGTCATGGGCGTGCCGGACAAGGCGTCGCCGGCCTCGGTCGCCGGCGTGTGTGAGGTCGAGATCGTGCGTGGCGCGACCGCGGCGCCGGACGCCATGCCCGACGTGCTGCTGGAGTGCGCCCACGGGGCGACGCGCGCCGCGCACTTCGACGGCCTGCGCGCCGAGCTGCGCGGCAGCTACGGCGACGGCCTGCGCGACTTCTTCTTCGTCAACACCGACGTCGGCTCGCCGGAGCTCGCGCTGGCGGTCGCGCGCCGCGTGACCGAGCGCCAGCCCAGCCGCGTCGCCTGCATCGTGCGCTGCCTGCTGCCGCGCACGTTCGTCGACTGCAACCGCAAGCTCGAACGCGACGCGCTGCCGACGGCGAGCCGGCCTGGCGAGATGACGCCCGGCCTGCCCGCGTGGGTGCAGGACCCGCGCGATCGCGACCTGCTGCTCGACCGCTACTTCGCCTACCGCGCCGTCGTCGAGCGCGCGTTCGCGGCGACGGCCGCGACGGGCGGCGTCGCGCTCTTCGTGCACACGTACGCGCCGCGCAGCATCGACGTCGCCGTCGACGAGCGCATCGGCGAGCGGCTGCGCGCGGCGTACGCCGCCGACCGCATCGGCAGCTGGCCGCTGCGGCCGGGCGTCGACCTGATCACCCGCGACCCGGACGGCGTCGAGCTGGCGAGCCGGCCGATGGTCGACCGCGCGCGCGGCGAGTTCCAGCTGGCCGGCTTCGACGTGCAGGAGAACGCCAGCTACCCGCTGCACCCGGCGACGCTGGCGCACCACTTTGCCGTGCAACGACCGGAGGCGACGCTCTGCCTGGAGGTGCGGCGCGACCTGCTGGTGCCGGAGTTCACGCCGTTCGTCGAACTGCAGCCCGACGCCGGCAAGATCGCGCGCGCGGCTGCGCCGCTGGCGGCCGCGGCCCTCGCCGGCTTCGCGAACTGACGGGCGCGCCGCGCCGGCGCGCGGCACAATGCGCGGCGTGAGCGAACCGACGCCGCCCTCGTCGCCCGTCCCGCCGACGCCGCCTGCCGACGGCGGTCGCCGCGCGCGTCGCCGGCGTCATCGCGCGACAAAGGTCGGCGCCTCGCCCGGCACGATCGCGCCGCCGCCGGACGCCCTGCCGCTGCAGGTCGCGGCGATCGGCTACAACTGCGGCGCCGTGGTCGAGAAGCGCGGCGCGACGATCGCTGAGATCCAGGCGTTGCGTCGCCAGGGCGGCGTCGTCTGGGTCGATGTCGTCGGCCTCGGTGACGTAGCCATGCTGCGCGCGCTCGGCGAGGAGTTCGGGCTGCATCGGCTGGCCGTCGAGGACGTCGCCAACGTCGGCCAGCGGGCCAAGGTCGAGGACTACGACGATCACACGTTCATCGTGCTGCGCATGATCGACGCGCAGCACCCCGCCGAGACCGAGCAGCTGGCCATGTTCGTCGGCGCCGACTACGTGCTGATCTTCCAGGAACGGCCGGGCGACTGCTTTGAGTTGGTCCGCCAGCGCCTGCGCGACCCCAGGGGTCAGCTGCAGAAGCGCGGCGCCGATTACCTCGGTTACGCGCTGCTCGACGCCGTGGTCGACGACTACTTCCCAACGCTGGAACGGCTCGACGACCGCCTCGAGCAGATCGAGCAGCAGATCCTCGCCGACAAGGCGTCGAAGGAAGCCGTCGCTGAGCTGCACGCGGTGCGACGTGCGCTGCTGGAGCTGCGCCGTGCCGTCTGGCCGCTGCGCGAGGCGACCAGCGTGCTGATGCGAGACGAAGGCAGCAACTTCTCCGCTGACGTGCGACCGTACCTGCGCGACGTGCACGATCACGTCGTGCAGCTGATCGACCTGATCGAGAGCCAGCGCGAACTGACGTCGAGCCTGCTCGACCTGCACCTCAGCCACGTCAACCATCGCCTCAACGAGGTTATGAAGCTGCTGACCATCATCTCGACGATCTTCATCCCGCTGACGTTCCTGGTCGGCGTGTACGGGATGAACTTCGACTGGATGCCGGAGCTGCGCGTGTGGTGGGGTTATCCGGCGTGCCTCGCGGCGATGCTCGGCATGGCGCTGCTGATGCTGCGCTGGCTCAGGAACCGCGGCTGGCTGTAGCCGGCCGCACGGCGAAGAGGCGCTGCCGCACGCATGACGGCGGCTCGCCTTCCTCGCCGTGCGCGTAGGCGATGACGGTGAAGCCGGCGGCCGTGGCGACGTCGCGTAGTTCGCCCTCGCGCAGCAGGAAGTCCGGATTGCGCGGGCGGCCGAAGCGCTCGTTGCCGACGGCGAACGTCTCGTAGAGCAGCGCGCCGCCGGGCTCGACCGCGGCCAGCAGGTCAGGCCACAACGGCCGCCACAGGTAGTTGGCGACGACGACCGCGGCGAACGCGCGGTCCGGCAGCGGCCACGGCGCGTTCTCGAGGTCGGCGGCGACGATCTCGACTCCGGGCTCGGCGAGCGCAGCCAGCGCCGAGACGTCGCGGTCGACGGCGACTACCGGATGACCGCGGCGTGCGAACAGCGCGGCGTGGCGGCCGCCGCCGGCGGCGACGTCGAGCACCGGTCCGCCGGCGCGCACGCGCGCGGCCCAGTCGACGATCGCGGACGACGGCGGCAGCGTCACGGCGTCACTTGCCGCG
>Ga0194132_10004510_pt1 | contig 23619 bp, 24 predicted proteins | sample TA2KigOf80mmetaG_FD_148612 | JGI IMG/M metagenome (GOLD analysis project Ga0194132, IMG submission 148612) | Freshwater microbial communities from Lake Tanganyika, Tanzania - TA2015054 Kigoma Offshore 80m | ecosystem: Environmental > Aquatic > Freshwater > Lake | place: Tanzania: Lake... | reverse complement strand
CCTCCGCCGGCGACCGGCTCCGCGCGCGCCGCATCGCGCTCGGCCTGTCGCAGGCGATGCTCGCGCGACGCGCCGGCGTCTCGGTCGCGACCGTCTCGCGCGTCGAGACCGGCGCCACCGCGACCGCGGGCGACCGGATCGTTCGCATCGAGGACGCACTCGACCGCGAGTGCTGACCGCGGCCGGGCACGGCACGCTCGCCGCGCTCGTCGGCCGCCCGATCAGTGCTTCTCGAGATAATGCGGCGCGACGCGGAACGGGATCACCTCGAACTCCTGCCAGAACCCCGCCTTCGTGTAGGGGTCGTTCGCGAGCCAGGCGTCGAGCTCGGCGCGGCTCGGGAAGTCGGCGATCACCGCCGAGCCGGCCGGATTGTCCGCCTCGTCGAAGATCGCGCCGCCGAGGAGAAGCCGTCCCGCCTCGTTGAGCCGGGCGGCGCCCTCGAGATGCGCGGGCCGCACCGCGTTGCGCCGTCGCTGCGTGTCCGGGTCCTTCGGGTTGCGCGTGCGCATGATGACGACGAACTGCATGGCTCTGTCTCCCTCGTTGGTGCGCCGCGACCGGCGCAGACCCCGCGCGCCGCGATCGGCGCAATCCCCGCATGCGACGCTTGGCCGGCCGGGTGCGTGCCGGCGAGCACAAACGTGTATTGACTCTTTATGCAGGGTGTCCCTACAACCGAGCAATAATGAATGGGAGGCTCAAACCTACGCAGGATCTCGTCGCTGGCCTGTTTTTCCTGTTGCTCGGGATCGGCGCGCTGATCATCGCGTACAACTACGCGCCGGGGACGGCGTCGCGGTTCGGGCCTGGCATGGCGCCGCGCGTCTTCTCCTGGTGCCTGATCGTCGGCGGCGCCCTCATCGTCGGCCGGGCGATACTGGGCCGTAGCGACGCGATCGAACGGTTGAGCTTTCGGCCCATCTTCTGGGTCACGCTCGCGATCGTCGTCTTCGGGCTCGTCCTTCCCCCCTTCGGTCTCGTGATCACCACGCTCATCTGTGCCGTGATCGCCCGCATGGCCGAGCCGGGTCTGGTCCAGAAATGGACGGAGACCGCGATCGTCGCGGTGGTTCTGGCGCTCCTCGGCATCTTCGCCTTCGTCCGGGCGCTCGAGCTGCCCATTCCGTTGTGGCCGGACCTGAGCTGATGGAACTCTTCGACAACCTGGCGCTCGGCTTCTCGGTCGCGCTGACGTGGCAGAACCTGCTGTTCTGCATGATCGGTGTCCTGATCGGCACGCTGATCGGGGTGCTCCCCGGGATCGGGCCGGTCGCGACCATCGCGATGCTGCTGCCGATCACGTTCTACGCGCCGCCGATCGCCGCGATCATCATGCTGGCCGGGATCTATTACGGCGCGCAGTACGGCGGGTCGACGACATCGATCCTGGTCAACATGCCGGGCGAGGCATCGGCCGTGGTGACGTGTCTCGACGGCTATCCGATGGCTCGAATGGGGCGTGCCGGCGCGGCCCTCACGGTCGCCGCCGTCGGCTCGCTCTTCGCCGGCATCGTCGGTACGCTGGCGCTCGCGTTCTTCACGTCGCCGCTCTTGGCCGTCGCCAACTCGTTCGGCTCGCCCGAGTACTGCTCGCTGATGGCGCTCGGCCTCGCCGCGAGCGTGGTCTTGGCGCAGGGCTCGATCCTCAAGGCGACGATGATGATCTTCGTCGGCATGCTGCTCGGCCTGGTCGGCACCGACGTGCAGAGCGCGACGCTCCGCTACACGTTCGGGCTGCCGGAGCTCTCCGACGGCATCGGGTTCGTCTCCGTCGCCATGGGCCTGTTCGGGATGAGCGAGATCATCCTCAATCTGGAGCGGCGGCTCCGTCAGCAGGGCGTGATCGCCAAGATCGGCAGCCTGTTCCCGAGCCGCGAGGAGTGGCGACGGGCGATCCCGGCTTCCGCCCGGGGCACCGGTCTCGGCGCGCTTCTCGGCGTTCTTCCGGGCGGCGGCGCGGTGATGAGCTCGTTCGCGTCCTACGCGCTCGAGAAGCGCGTCTCGAAGACGCCGGAGCGCTTCGGCAACGGCGCGATCGAAGGGGTCGCTGGCCCGGAAGCGGCCAACAATGCCGGCGCGCAGACCTCGTTCATCCCGCTCCTGATCCTCGGCATCCCGTCGAATGCGGTCCTTGCGCTCCTCGCCGGAGCGATGATGATCCACGGCGTGGCGCCGGGTCCGCAGATCGCCTCGTCCAAGCCGGAGCTCTTCTGGGGCGTCATCGCCAGCATGTTCATGGGCAACGTCATGCTGGTGATCATCAACCTGCCGTTGATCGGGTTGTGGGTTCGCCTCCTCAAGATCCCGTACGGCATCCTGTTCCCGGCGATCCTCTTCTTCTGCTGCGTCGGGGTCTACACGCTGAACAACTCCTGGTTCGACGTGCTCGCGACCGCGTTCTTCGGCATCCTCGGCTACATGTTTCGGAAGCTCGGCTGCGAGATGGCGCCGCTTCTCATGGCCTATGTGCTTGCGCCGCTGTTCGAGGAGAACCTGCGCCGGTCGATGCTCCTGTCGCGCGGCGATGCGATGGTGTTCATCGATCGCCCGGTGAGCGCCGGCCTCATCGCTGCGACCATCATCCTGATCCTGATCGTTATCCTCCCCAACTTCCGGAAGACGCGCGAAGTCGCCTTCAAGGAGTAGCGCCCGAGACGCCACCGCCGCCCGCGCCCGTTGCGCATCACGGAGCCTCAGGGCATGATCGCGGCACGGTGTCATTTGGGGATTGGGGGGCAGCCATGAGGCGGACGAGTCTCGACTGCGTACGGGCGTTCGTGTTGGTTGTCGCGGCGACGCTCCTCGCCGGCACCGCCGTCGCGCAGGACAATTTCCCCAACCGGGCGCTCCGCATCGTGGTGCCGTTTCCGCCCGGCGGGCCGAACGATGTCCTCGCGCGTCTGGTTTCGGATCATCTGTCGAAGGTGTGGGGCCAGCCGGCGGTGGTCGAGAACCGGCCGGGCGGTGGCGGCAATCTCGCCGCCGATCTCGTCGTCAAGGCGCCCGCGGACGGCTACACGCTCCTCATCGGCGCGACCGGGATCATGGCGGTCAACCAGTTCGTCTACAAGAACCTGCCCTACAGCTCCTCACGCGACCTCGTCGCCGCGACGATGCTCGCGCATGCGCCCTTGATCCTCACCGTCGGGACCCATGTCACGGCAACGACGCTCGCCGATTACGTCGCGTTCGTGAAGGCCAATCCCGGCAAGCGCAACTGGGCGCATCCCGGCGTCGGTACGAGCCCGCAGCTCGCCGCCGCGACCTTCGTCGCCCGCGCCGGGCTCGATATGGCGTCGATCCCCTATCGCGGCACGACCGCCATCGTCGACGCCCAGCTCAAGGGCGAGATCGACTGGACCATGGACGTGATGCACTCGGCGATCCCGCTCCATCGCGGCGGCAAGGTGCGCGCACTCGCGGTGACGGCGAAGCAACGCTGGCCGCTCTTTCCCGAGATCCCGTCGATGGCGGAGGCGGGCTATCCCGATGTCGATGCCGCGGCGTGGTTCTGCATCGCGGTGCACGCCGGAACGCCGCGCCCCATCGTCGAGCGGCTCGGCGCCGAGATCGCGCGCGGCATGAAGTCGGAGGATTCCAAGCAGCGTCTCGCGAGCTTCGGCATGCTCGACATCTCGGGCACGCCCGACGAGGCGCGGCGCTACATCGACGCCCAGATCGCGTATTGGCGCCCGATCGTCGAAGGGCTCAAGATCACGGTCGAGTAGACACGGCGCCAAACGGGGCATCGTTCGCGCTTGACACGGAATTGTCGATCGGACGGCCCCGCGGCGATCCCTAAGGTGCCGATCGACCGTGCGTGCGCAAGGGCGGGGAGGGCCGCAAACCGTCAATTCGGTTGACAGGCTGTTGAAGATCCGACCATCCTTGCAACACGATAACAACAAGGGGGCGTGGACCCGTCAGAACGGGCCAGCCGATCGGGCGGACTTCCAACTCACGCACATCCGCACGCCAGCACAGCCGCCCTTCGGGGCGGTCCCCCAGCCGCTTCGCACGCGGTCGACGCGGCGCACGGGATGTCGAGCGTCCGCGCAATGAGGATCGCTACGGAGCCAGACCCATGTCGATGATCAACGAATTCAAGGACTTCATCAACCGCGGCAACGTCGTCGATCTCGCCGTCGGTATCATCATCGGTGCGGCGTTCACCAAGATCGTCGACTCGTTGGTCAACGACGTGATCATGCCGCTGATCGGACGCATCATCGGTGGCGTCGATTTCTCGAATCTCTACGTCAACTTATCGGGCGGCAAGTTCGAGTCCCTCGATGCGGCCAAGAAGGCCGGCGCCGCGACGCTCAACTACGGTGTCTTCTTCAGCACGATCTTCCAGTTCCTGATCGTCGCCTTCGCGGTCTTCCTCTTGGTCAAGGGGGTCAACAGCATGCGGAAGAAGCAGGAAGCCACCCCGCCGCCGCCGCCGAAGAGCGAGACGCTCCTCGCGGAGATCCGCGACCTCCTCAAGAAGTAGTCGTTCTAGCGACAATTCCCCGGCGGCCTTCGCGCCGTCGGGGATCGCCGGATGGATACGGTCTTTCTTCAGTACGATCAGGTCGGGCTCGACGCGCAATACGACCTCCGGGCCCGCGTGCCTGACACCGCCTACCATCTCCGCTTCCGCGAGACGGAGAGCGCCCGGGTGCGCGGCGCGCTCACCTGCCGCCTCGACCTCGCCTATGGCGCGCATGCCGGCGAGCGGCTCGACGTCTTCCCCGCCGACCGCCGCGGTGCGCCGGCGCTGGTCTTCATCCACGGCGGCTATTGGCGCGGCTCGGACAAGTCGGACGCTAGCTACATGGCGCCCGATTTCGTCGCCGCCGGCGTCACGGTCGTCACCGTCAACTACGCGCTCGCGCCCGTGGTCGCGATGGACGAGATCGTACGGCAGAACCGCGCCGCGCTGGCCTGGGTCTGGCGCAACGCCGCGACGCTCGGCATCGACCGCGACCGCATCCACGTCGCGGGTCACTCGGCGGGCGGCCACCTCACCGCGATGATGCTCGCGACCGATTGGGCGGCGTTCGACGCCGACCTGCCGCGCGATCTCGTCAAGGGCGCCTGCGCGCTGAGCGGCATCTATGATCTCGAGCCGATCAGGCTCTCCTTCCTCAACGCCGATGTCCGGCTCGACCGCGAGAGCGCGCGACGCAATAGTCCGATCCATCTCGCGCCACACTGCGCGGCGCCGCTCATCCTTTCGGTCGGCGCGCTCGAGACCGAGGAGTATCACCGCCAGGAGGCGCGCTTCGCCGCGGCGTGGCGGGCGCATCTGCCGGCGCTCGACATCGTCGCTGCGCCCGATTGCCACCACTACAACATCGTGCCGTGGTTCGGGCGGGCCGGCACCGCGCTGTTCGAGGCGATGCACCGGCTCATCGGTCCGGCAGGCTGACGCGGAAGACCGCGCCGCCGTCCGGACGGTCCCTTATCTCGACGTCGCCGCCATGGGCGCGGACGATGGTGCGGACGACGGCGAGACCGAGCCCGCTGCCGCCTGTCTCGCGGCTCCGCGACCCCTCGATGCGGAAGAGCGGTTCGAACACCTTCTCACGGAGCTCGGGCGCGATGCCCGGGCCCCGGTCGGCAATCTCGACGATCAGCCCCTCGCCGATGCGGCGGAGCGCGACCTCAGCCTCGCCGCCATAGCGGACGGCGTTGTCGAGGAGGTTGGCGAAGGTGCGCCGCAGCGCGACCGGGCGCCCGTCGGTCGGCAGGCGATCGGGACCCTCGTAGCGCACACGCGCGCCACCGTCGGCGAGATCGTCGCAGAGGCTCTGCAACAGGCTCGCGAGGTCGAGCCGCACACGCGGCTCGTCGCGCGCGTCCTCGCGGGCGAAGGCGAGCGTCGCATCGAGCATCGCCCGCACGTCGTCGATGTCGGCGAGCGTCTTGCGCTGCTGCTCGTCGTCGTCGATGTATTCCGCGCGGAGGCGAAGCCGGGTCAGGATCGTCCGGAGATCGTGCGACACGGCGGCGAGCATGAGCGTGCGATCGTCGAGCAGGCGGCGGATGCGCGCCTGCATCCGGTTGAAGGCCCGCGCCGCGCGGCGGATCTCGCGCGTGCCGCGCTCGGGCAGGGGCGGCGCATGGACGTCGAAGCCGAGCCGTTCGGCCTGCATCGCGAAACGGTCGATCGGCCGGGCGAGGCGATGCGCGGCGGCGATCGCGAGAAGGACGACCGCGATCACCGCGATCCAGGCGACCGTCCCGGGGAACCAGCGCGACCGGCCGCCGAGCTCGGCGAAGAAGATGTAATAGCCGCCGTCGGTCGCGATCGCGACACCGACGCGCGGGCGAAAGGGTGGTCGATCGGCCGGGGTGGCATCGTGCCGGCCAAGCGTTCGGATCGCGGCGAGACGGGGCGCGAGGCCCGCGAGACCCGCGAGCGCGGTGGAGAGGCGCGTTTCGATCTCCTCTCCGTGCCACCACGACGACCCGCTCCAGGCCGGCAGCGCGGGCACGACGGCGACGCGAAAGCCTGGCCCATCGAGCGCGGCGAGGGCGCGCGACCGTTCGGCCGCGGGCAGCGTGTCGAGGAGGCCGACCGCGGCGCCGATCCGCCCGCCAAGTGCGGCGATCGCCTCGCTCCTCTCCTCGCGCGCGAGCCCGTCTTCGCCCGGCAGCATCAGATCGAGGACCACGAGGTCGTAGCGGCCGGCGCCGATCATTCGGAACATGGCGCGGCCGTCCTCGGCGGTGTCGACCCTGAGCTCGTGCTTGCGGAGATAGCGCGCGACAAGGTCGCGGATCTCGCGGTCGTCGTCGTCGACGAGGATGTGCGGGACGGTCGCCATGGCGCGGATCATAGCGCGGCCATCGGCGATCGGCGGCAGCGCCGTGTAACGAAGTGTTTCGATCGGCCGGGCGGCAATCGATCCTTGCACGATAGGGCGGCGGCGGACATGCGCCGGCAATGGCGGGGCCTCATCTCTCGGATGCGGCGGGCTTCGCCGCGATCAAGGATGGAGGAGACCATGAACATGAAGAAGAGAGTGCTGATTGCCGGTGTGTCCGCGCTCGCTTTGATCGGCGCCTTCGCGCTGGTCGACCAGGGCAGCGGTGTCGCGACCCCGGTCGCAGCCGGTACGCTCGCCGCCGCCTCGGGCTTCGGCCTGATCCGGGCGGCGTCGGCCGCCGACGGCACCGGCGGCGCCATGCCCGCGATGTTCGGCCATCATCGCCGCGGCGGTCTCGCGCGGCTGTGCGGCCCGGAGCGTGCGGAACGGGTCGAGGATGCGATCGCCGTCGCCGAGCGCCGGCTCGCGATCACCGAGCCACAGCGGCCGGCATGGACCGCGCTCGCCGATGAGATCCGCCGCGGCTCGACGACGCTCGGTCGCGCCTGCGAGGCGTTCGTCGCGACGGACGCGGGCACCGATGCCCCGGCCCGCTTCGCCCGCGCCGAGACGGCGATGGCGACCGGGCTCGAGGTGGTCCGCGCGGTGCGGCCACGCTTCGACACCCTGCACGCGATGCTCGACGACGGCCAGAAGGCGACGCTCGACCGCCTGATGGCGCGCCGTCATCATCGCTAGGGACGGGGCGCGGCCATGGTTGCGCCGCTCTCACAGGCCGAGGGGGAGCCGCGCGTGATCGCGCGGCCGCCCATCCTCCACGCCGCGTTCCTGATCGCCGGGCTCGGCATCGGCGCGCTCGCACCGATGCCGCTCGGGCCCGCTGCCGCGCGCTGGCCGGTCGCGGCGGCGCTGGCAGCGTTCGCGATCGCCGTCATGCGCCTTGCGATGCGTCGCTTCGCCGCGTCGGGCGTCGCGGTCAAGTGTGACAGAGCGGTGCCCACGCTGGTCACCGACGGCATCTACCGGTGGAGCCGGAACCCGATGTACATCGCGCTCGCCGTGCTCTACGCCGCGGTCGCGATCGCGGCCGACAGCGGCGCGGCGCTCCTCCTCGGCGTTCCGCTCCTCGCGGTGATGGAATTCGGCGTCATCCGCCGCGAGGAGCGCTATCTCGAGGCGCGTTTCGGCGAACGCTATCGCGACTACCGGGCCAGCGGGATCCGTTCCGCGATCAGTTCCGCGATCCGATCACGATGTCGCGACGGCGCGCGCTCCGGTTGCAAGGGCATGACAGTTCGGCCAAGATGCGCCCAACCAAGACGGGGCGCCTCCGGTCGCCCCGCGACAGGCAGGAGATGACGATGGCGATGCGCATCCGGCGATCGGGCCGGGCCTGGCGCGACAGACCGGCATTGCCGGCGCCCACGCACGCGATACGCCCGCCGCGATGACCGTGGTCACGCCCCTCCCCTCGAGCACCGCCGGCGGGTCCGGCGTAACCGCGCCGGCGGCACCGCTTCTCGAGATCCGCGACCTCCGCACGTCCTTCTTCACGCTCGACGGCGAGGTTCGCGCGATCGACGGCGTGAGCTACGAGATCCATCCCGGCAAGACGATGGGCCTCGTCGGCGAGTCGGGATGCGGCAAGAGCGTGACCGCGCTCTCGACCATGCGCCTTCTCGCCAAGGGCTCCGGACGGGTCGTCGGGGGCGAGATCGTCTATCACGGGCGCAACCTCCTCGATCTCGACGAGGACGCGATGCGCGAGATCCGCGGCAACGAGATCTCGATGATCTTCCAGGAGCCGATGACCTCGCTCAATCCGGTCTTCACGGTGGGCGCGCAGATCGAGGAGGCCATTCTCCTGCACCAGAAGGTCGGGCGGAAGGAGGCGCGTGCACGCGCGATCGAGATGCTCGGCCTCGTCAAGATCGCCGAGCCGCAGCGACGGGTCACCGACTATCCGCACCAGCTCTCCGGCGGCATGCGCCAGCGCGTCATGATCGCGATGGCGCTCTCGTGCAATCCGAGCCTCCTCATCGCCGACGAGCCGACGACCGCGCTCGATGTCACAATCCAGGCGCAGATCCTCGACCTCATCGGCGAGTTGCAGGAACGGCTCGGGATGGCCGTCCTCCTCATCACCCACGATCTCGGTGTCGTCGCCGAGCAGGCCGACGATGTCGCGATCATGTATGCCGGCAAGATCGTCGAGCGCGCCGCGCCCGAGGTGATCTTCGGCCGACCGCTCCATCCCTATACGATCGGGCTCCTCGCCTCGATCCCGCGCGTCGGCGGCAGCCGCGGGCGGCTCCAGGCGATCCCGGGCGTCGTGCCGAGCCCGCTCAAGCTGCCCAAGGGGTGCCGCTTCTCGGACCGCTGCGACCGCGCCGAGGCGCGCTGCTCGGAGGCCGAGCCCGTTCTCCGCGAGGTCGAGCCCGGTCACTGGGTCGCCTGCATCCTGGCGTGAGACGACCGATCATGGCGCTCCTCGAGGTCCGCAATCTCTCCAAGTACTTCCCGGTCCGCGCTGGCCTATTCTCGCGCGTCTCCGGCATGCTGCGCGCGGTCGACGGCGTCGATCTCTCGCTCGCCGAGGGCAAGACGCTCGGGCTGGTCGGCGAGTCGGGCTGCGGCAAGTCGACGCTCGGCCGCTCGATCCTCCGCCTGATCGAGCCGACGGGCGGCTCGATCCGCTTCGAGGGCGAGGACATGATGGCGCTCGAGGGCGCCGCGCTTCGCGAGAAGCGCCGGCGCATGCAGATCATCTTCCAGGACCCCTATGCCTCGCTCAACCCGCGCATGCGGGTCGGCGACATCATCGGCGAGGGGCTCGAGATCCACGGGCTCGCGAGCGGAACGAAGAAGCGCGACGTCGTGATGGAGATGCTGCACAAGGTCGGGCTCCGCGACGAGCATTTCTACCGCTATCCGCACGAGTTCTCCGGCGGGCAGCGCCAGCGCATCGGCATCGCGCGCGCGCTCGTGTTCCGCCCGAGCCTGATCATCGCCGACGAGCCGGTCTCGGCGCTCGACGTGTCGATCCAGGCCCAGATCCTGAACCTCCTGTTCGACCTGCAGCGCGAGATGAACCTCGCCTTCGTCTTCATCTCGCACGACCTCCGCGTGGTCGAGCATGTCAGCCATCGCGTCGCGATCATGTATCTCGGCAAGATCGTCGAGATCGCGGATGCGGAGACGATCTACCGCGAGCCGCAGCATCCCTATACACGGGCGCTTCTGTCGGCGGTGCCGGTGGTCGATCCGAGCCGGAAGAAGACGCGCGTCGTCCTGCAGGGCGACGTGCCGAGCCCGCTCAACCCGCCGCCCGGCTGCAGCTTCCACCCGCGCTGTCCGGACGCGATCGCCGAATGCAGCCGCATCACGCCCGATCTCCTCGCGGGCGCGCGCGGCCATGCGGTCGCCTGCCACGTGCACGGGCCCGGCGCCGTGCAGATGGGCCACGCGCACTGAAACGAGGACCGGAAGGAGAGCGGCCATGCCGATGACCAACCCGAAATGGATCGACGTCGACGGCGTCAAGACACGCTATTTCGAGGCCGGATCGGGCGAGCCCCTCGTTCTCTTCTTCGGCGGCAATTTCGGCTCCGACGAGGCGTCGAACTCGGCGATCGTGTGGAACTGGAACTTCGACGGCCTCGCCCAGTGGTACCGCGTTTTCGCCGTCGACAAGCTCGGCCAGGGCTTCACCGACAACCCGAAGCGCGACGAGGACTACACCATGGCCGCCGTCGTCAACCACGCGCACGGCTTCCTCCGCGCGCTCGGGCTGCGACACGTGCACCTCGCCGGGCACTCGCGCGGCGGCTATCTCGTGTGCCGGCTGACGCTCGAGCATCCCGAGATCGTCAAGTCGTGCACCATCATCGATTCCGCGACGCTCGCGCCGGGTGTCGAGCGGAACGAGATCGTGTTCGCCGGCAACCCGCATCCGCTCCTGTCGCGCGAGGGGCAGCGCTGGGTCTATGAGCGCTACTCCTACAATCCGAAGATCGTCACCGAGGACTGGCTCGACGAATCGATGGCCGTCTGCGCGCTGCCGAAATACCGCGAGTCGGTGCGCAAGATGAAGGAGGAAGGGCTCAACGGACGGATGTTCCTGCCGCAACTCCAGCGGCAGAAGCGCGACACCCACGCGCGGATCAACGAGCTCGGCATGCGCCGGCCGACCCAGCTCGTCTGGGGATTCAACGATCCGACCGCGCCGATCTCGATGGGCTACGCGCTCTACCGGATGATCGCCGCGCACGAGCGCCAGGCCTATCTCCGGGTCCTCAACGAGGCGGGGCACTACTCGTTCCGCGAGCACCCCAAGGCGTTCAACGAGACCGTCCACGGCTTCATCCAGAGCCTCTGACGCGGCACGCGGGAAAGGGAGCGACGACCATGGCGATGCCTGCAGCGAGCGAGAAGTGGATCGATATCAACGGCGTCAAGACCCGCTATTTCGAGAAGGGGAGCGGGCCGACGGTGATGCTGGTGTTCGGCGGCAATTTCGGCGCCCCCGATGCCGCCTCGAGCGCGGCCGTGTGGGACACCAATTTCGAGTGGCTCGCATCGCGCTTCCACGTCATCGCGATCGACAAGCTGGGCCAGGGGCACACCGACAACCCGCTCCGTGACGAGGACTACCGCATCCATGCCGCGGTCGACCACGGCTACGCGTTCCTCGAGCGGCTCGGGCTCCGGAACGTCCATCTCGTCGGCCACTCGCGCGGCGGCTACTACGTGACGCGGCTCACCCTCGAGCATCCCGAGATCGTCGCGTCCTGCACCTGCATCGATTCGAACACCACCGCGCCCGGCCGCGGCCTCAACGAGATCGTGCTCGCCAATCCGCCGGGCGAGCCGTTGAGCCGCGAGTGCCAGAAATGGACCTACGAGAAATACGCCTACAGCTATCACCACATCACCGCGGATCTGCTCGATGCCAACATGAAGGTCGCGGCACTGCCCAAGACGCGCGCGGCGATTGAGAAGATGGAGAAGCAGAAGCTCAAGACCTCGCTGTTCCTTCCCGATCTGCAGAAGGGCCGCATGCAGGTCTTCGCCTGGCTCCGCGACAAGGGCATGCCGCGGCCGACCAACATCATCTGGGGCTATAACGATCCGACCGCGCCGTTCGAGCAGGGCGTCGCGCTCTACGAGCTCACCATGCAGCGGACGCCGGTCGCGCAGTTCCACGTCGTCAACGAGGCCGGCCATCACGTCTTCCGCGAGCAGCCCGCGATCTTCAACGAGATCCTGCGCGGCTGGATCGCGGGCCTCGCCTGAGGGCGGCCCGAAATGGACACCATCGGCACACGCGGGATCGGCACCTGGGAGCCGCCGGCGCGGATCGCCAAGGACCAGATCCTCGCCGTCTCCCAGTCCGTCCTGGCACTTCCCGACATCGCGATGCGGCGGACCGAGCACGTCTTCCGCATCGCCGTCGCGGAGATGGAATGGGACATCGGCGTGATGGTGACCGAGCCCGAGGACCCGGCGCGGATCCCGGTCGGGCCGGACGGTCGCCGATGCGGGTTCATCATGGTGCATGGCGGGGCGAGCGACTGGCGCTCGATCGAGCCGCACGCCCTCATGCTCACCCGCAAGAAGGGGTTCAAGGTCTGCAACATGACCTTCCCGGGCCGGCTGTGGCTCGACGATCCGAGCCGAGACTGGCCCGGCGACACGACGATGCCGGACGGCTCGCTCCGCACACCCGTCTGGCTCAAGGGCGAGCACATCAGCCGCGACCAGTACGAGGTCGTGACGGAGGCCTCGTTCCGCCACATCTACGGCACCCGCACCTTCGCCCGCGCCAGGCCCGGCACGCGCTATTGGGACCGGATGGCGGCCTGGCCGCTCGCCTTCGAGGCGGCGATGAAGGAGGTGTGCCGGCGCCACATGCCCGAGGACATGTTCTCGATCTTCTCGCACGGCCATTCGACCGGCGGGCCGTTCTCGCACATGATCCTGCAGCGCGTGCCCAACATCGTCGGGCTCACCGGGATCGAGAACTCGCCGTTCGCCTTCATCTTCCGCGAGATGACCGGCCACGACTGGCCGAACCCGTTCGCGGATCTGCTGGTCCGCAACTGGCGCGAGCTCGCACGCTATCGCGGCGCCGAGCTCCACATGATGGGCGATAACGATGCGCTGCTCCGGCTGCCGCTGGTGATGGAGGAATTATTCGAGCAGTGGGACCGCGCCAAGCGCTTCCCGCAGATTAAGGCGGAGTACGCGCTCCACATCCACTCGATCCCGGCATTGTCGGCAGCGGCCCGCGCCACGGCGGCGCGACTGCGGCTCACCGAACGTGACACCGAGGCGCTCGTTGCGCGCTATATCGGCTATGGCCGGCCACTCGAGGGGCCCGGCGTCAAGCCCATCCCGCCGCTCCTCTACTGCATCAACAAGTTCAGCCGCGACCACACTCCGGAGAAATACGCAATCATGGCCGCGCGCTACTGCGACATGCGCCCGACGCCGAAATTCCGCGTGATCGAGCTCGGTACCGGCGTTCATTCCTATTGGCGACCGGAGGAAGGGCTGCCGCACGGGCTCACCCCGGTCGTCGCCCAGCTTTGGTCGGAAGCGATCGACGCGGGCTACTATCACGGCCAACGGTAAGGAGAGGCCGCGATCGGCCGGTCGCGGCAGGGACACGAAACACCGCACGGCGATGGAGAGACGGCGATGACGATGATCCGACGGAATTTGGCTGCGGCGACGGTCGCGGGGCTTGCGCTCGCCGCGATCTCGGGCGAGGTGGCGGCGCAGACGAAATCGCGCGTCACGATCGGCGTCACCGAGAACATCAGCTACCACAATCCCTACGCCGACAGCGTGTCGCAGATGTATGCGATCTGGTGCTCGACCTATGGTTGTCTCGGCTATTTCGACTTCGCGAAGGGCGACTATGTCGGCCTCCTCGCCGACCGCTGGGAGGTGAAGGATCCGAACACCTGGATCTTCCATCTCCGCCGCGACGTGAAGCGCCATGACGGTGGCCCGTTCCGCGCCGAGGACGTCGTCCATTCGATCGATCGGGCGAACAACGACCCGCAGACGAGCCAGAAGCAGAACGTCGCCCCGATCACCAAGGCCGAGGTGATCGACGACCACACGGTGCGCATCACCACCAAGGAGCCGACGGCGCCCCTCCTCGAATACATCTTCGATCGCTTGATGATCACCTCGAAGGAGCTCTTCGACAAGCACGGCCAGCGCGAGGTCGACCGGCGCCATCCGCTCGGCTTCGGACCCTACAAGGTCCGCTCCATCCAGATCGGCGAGAGCATGGTGATCGAGAAGAACACCGCCTGGCCCGGGATCCTCAAGGAGAACCCGGACGAGGTGATCTTCCGCGTGCTGCGCGAGCCGGAGGCGCGGGTCACCGCGCTCCTCAACAACGAGATCCAGATCGCGCAATATATTCCACCGCACCTCGTGCAGCGCGTCGAGAACGCGCGCAACGTCCGCGCCGAGCCGACCAGCTCGGTCGAGATCATGTTCATCGCCATGAGCCCGAAGCACAAGCCGTGGGACAACATGAAGCTGCGCCAAGCGGTCGCCTATGCGATCGACCGCGAGACCATCATCAAGACGATCCTGCAGGGACGCGCCGAGGTCTTGCACGGCCCGATCGGGCCGGGACAGTACGGCTATGACCCCAATCTGCAGCCGCGCTATAGCTTCGATCCCGCGAAGGCCCGACGCCTCGTCGTCGAGGCCGGCTTCCCGAACGGTGTCGATGTCGAGTTCTTCACGCCGGTCGCCCGCTACATCAACGACAAGCAGATCTCGGAGGCCGTGGTCGCCATGCTCGGCCAGGTCGGGATCCGGGCGCGGTTGATGACGCCCGAGTGGGCGACGCTGTGGGCGGATGTCCGCAAGGGCAACACGCCGTTCTACTATCTCGGCCGCGGTTCGGTCGTCGATCCGACCGTCGCGATCGCGCAGTATTTCGAGACCGGCGGATCGCCCCGCATCGGATATTCGAACCCCAAGGTCGACGAGCTCCTGCGGAAGGAGCGCCAGACCTTCGACCCGGTTGAGCGCAAGAAGACGCTCAATCAGGTGTTCTCGATCATCACCGAGGAGGCGCCGGCGCATTTCATGTGGCGCCATCAGCAGGTCGACGGTGTCTCCAACACGATCGACTACCAGCCGACGCCCTCGGGGCGCATCCTGTCGACGACCATCCGCATGCGCAATCCGGGTTGATCTCGGTGCCGCGCAGCCTCCAAGCGATCGAGACCTACAGGAGACCGTCATGACCACGCGCACCGTCCGCAACCTCGCCGGCGCAGCGGCCGCCTCGCTCGCCATCCTCGGAATGGGCGCCGCCTCGAGCGAGGCGATCGCCCAGAAACGCTCGATCGTCGCCATCGGCATCACGTCGAACCTGACGACCTTCAACCCCTATGGCGACAGCGCGGCCCACACCTATTCGATCTGGTGCAAGGTCTATGGCTGCCTCGGGCTCTACAACTTCGAGAAGGCCGACTATGTCGGCATGATGGCGACGAAGTGGGAGACGCCCGACCCGACGACATGGATCTTCCATTTCCGCCGCGACGTGAAGCGCCACGACGGACGCGATTTCCACGCCGAGGACGTCGTCCATTCCTACAACCGCGTGCTCACCGATTCCGAGAGCGCGCAGAAGAGCAACATCACGCCGATCAAGACCATGGAGGTGGTCGACCAGTACACGGTCAAGATCACGACCAAGGAGCCGACGGCGCCGCTCCTCGAATATCTCTTCGATCGCCTCGCGATCACCTCGAAGGATCTCTTCGACAAGCACGGCGCCAAGGACGCCGACCGCCGCCATGCCCTCGGCTACGGCCCCTACAAGTTCAAGGAGATGAAGCTCGGCGAGAGCGTCGTCCTCGAGAAGAACGAGGCCTGGCCGGGGATCAAGAAGGAGAACCCCGACGTCTTCGTGATGCGCCGCATGCCGGAGCCGGAGCAGCGCGTGACCTCACTCCTCAACGGCGAGATCCAGATCGCGCGCTACATCCCGCCGCATCTCCTCCCCCGCGTCGCCGCCAACCGGAACGTCCGGGTCGAGAAGTCGAGCTCGGTCGAGATCATGTTCGTGGCGATGAACCCGAACTTCAAGCCGTGGGACAACGTCAAGCTGCGTCAGGCCGTGGCGCACGCGATCGATCGCGAGACGCTCGCCAAGACCGTCATGCAGGGCGAGGTCGAGGTCCTCTACGGTCCGCTCGGCCCGGGCCAATACAGCTATGATCCCGGTCTCGAGCCCAAGCTTCGGTTCGATCTCGAGAAGGCCAAGCGCCTCGTGGTCGAGGCGGGCTTCCCGAACGGGGTCGACGTCGAGATGTCGACACCGGTCGGCCGCTACGTCAACGACAAGCAGGCGATGGAGGCGGTCGTCCCGATGCTCGCCGCCGCCGGCATCCGGTTGAAGTTGCAGACGCCGGAATATTCGACGCACTGGACCAACGTGCAGCGGGGCCGCATCGGGTTCTACTACCAGGGCCGCGGCTCGGTCGTCGATCCGTCGCCGGCGATCGCGCAGTACTTCGAGACCGGCGTCACGCCCCGGATCGGGTGGTCGAACGCGAAGTTCGACGAGCTGATGCGGAAGGAGCGGCAGACCTTCGACCCGGCCGAGCGCAAGCGCACGCTGAACGCCGCGTTCTCGATCCTCCTCCAGGAGGTGCCGGCGCACTTCCTGTGGCGCCCGCTGGTCTCCGACGGCGTCTCCAACACGATCGTCTACAAGCCCGAGCCCAATGATCGGATCTGGGCGCTCGACATCGCCGTGAAGCAATGACGCGGCGCGATCGTCCCGGCGACGGCGTGCGGAAAGACTGACGATGCTCGGCTACACCGTTCGGCGCATACTCGGGACCATCCCGGTGATGGTCCTGATCTCGCTTCTCGTCTTCGTCCTCCTGCACTCGGCGCCGGGCGATCCGGCCGAGATGCTGCTGTCGGACGAGGCGACGCCGCAGGACATCGCCGAGGCGAAGGCGCGCTGGGGCCTCGACCAGCCGATCTATGTCCAGTACTGGCGCTTCCTGTCCTCGGCCATCCAGTTCGACTTCGGCGAATCCTTCCGCTACCGCGAGACGGTGGTCGATCTCCTGATCCAGCGCTTTCCGGCGACGATCGAGCTCGCGCTCGCCGCGATCCTGATCGCGGTCATCATCGGCGTGCCGCTCGGCGTCTGGTCGGGGGCGCGACCCAACACCTGGGTCGACAATGTGAGCTCGGTGGTCGGATTCTTCGGCATCTCGATGCCGAGCTTCTGGATGGGCATCATGCTCATCCTGATCATCGCCGGGTTCTTCAACTGGCTGCCGTCGGCCGGGCGCGAGACGTTCGGCGTTCCGGGCGAGCGGATCACCGGGCTCTACACGGTCGACAGCCTGATCCGCGGCGACATGCGGGCGTTCTGGGATGCGCTCTCCTACCTGATCATGCCGGCCGTCACGCTCGGCGTGAACATGCTCGGCATCCTGATGCGGGTGACGCGCTCGGCGGTGCTCGATGTCATGCACGAGGACTACGTGACGACCGCGCGCGCCAAGGGCCTCGCCGAGCGCGTGGTCCTCTGGCGCCACACGGTGCGCAACGCGCTCATCACGATCATCACCGTCGTCGGGCTCGAGCTCGGGACGCTGCTCTCGGGCTCGATCATCGTCGAGACGGTGTTCGCCTGGCCGGGCATCGGCAGTATGCTGATCGCCGGGCTCAACGTGCGCGACTATCCGCTGATCACCGGTCTCGTCCTCGCCTATACAGCGATCTTCGTCTTCGTGAACTTCGTCATCGACATCTGCTATGGCGCCATCGACCCCCGCATCCGCTTCGATCGCTGAGGGGCGTCCGCTCGCCGCCGCGCCAAGTGCGTGGCGCAAACGGTTCGGACGCTTCCTCAAGCTCAAGTTCCTGCTCGGCGCAGGCATCGTCGGGCTGCTCGTGATCGTCGGCATCGCGGCGCCGATCCTCGCGCCCTATGACCCGCAGGCGCAGACGCTCACCAACGCGCTCAAGGCGCCCGGTTTCTTCACCGGTCCCAATTTCTTCGGCACCGATCATCTCGGGCGCGACATCCTGAGCCGCATCATCTACGGCGCCCGCGTCTCGCTGATCATCGCCGTCACGGTGGTCATCATCTCGGGCGTCATCGGCGTCGGACTCGGCGCGGTCTCCGGATATTTCGGCGGGTCGACCGATTTCGGCATCCAGAAGCTCGTTGAGGTCGTGTGGGCGTTTCCGCCCCTCCTCCTCGCGATCGCGATCATCGCCTTTCTCGGCCAGGGCCTCGGCATCCTGATGATCGCGCTCGTGAGCCAGCGCTGGATCCCCTATTGCCGCGTCTCGCGCGGCCAGACGCTCTCGTTGCGCGAGCGCGACTTCGTGACGGCGGCGCGGGCGCTCGGTGCGCGCGACGGGCGGATCATCGTCCGCCATATCCTGCCCAACCTCCTCCAGGCCGCGATGGTGATCGGCACCTTCGCGATGGCGTCGGCCATCATCTCCGAGGCGAGCCTCTCCTTCCTCGGCCTCGGCGTCCCGCCCGAGATCCCGACCTGGGGCTCGATGCTCGCCGACGGCCGCACGCATATCTCGACCTCGTGGTGGCTCGCGCTGTTCCCGGGGCTCGCGATCTTCATCACGGTGCTCGGCATCAACCTTCTGGGCGATGCGCTCCGGGACATGCTGGATCCGCGCCTCAAGCGGACCGGAATGGGTGTCCGCTGAACGGCGGGACGAGAACGGAAAAGGGGAGACGGACCATGCCGATGACGAGCGAGAAATTCGTCGACGTAGGCGGGATCAGGACCCGCTATTTCGAGAAGGGGACGGGCGAGCCGGTGGTCCTGTTCCACGGCGGCAATTTCGGCTCCAACACCTCCGCCGACAGCGCCGACGATTGGGACTCGAATTTCGACGACCTCGCGCGCCGCTACCGCGTGTTCGCGATCGACAAGCTCGGCCAGGGCTACACCGACAACCCCAAGACCGACGACGACTACACCATGCACGCCGTCGTGCAGCACGCCTGGCAGACGCTCCGCGTGCTCGGGCTCGAGGCCGTGCATCTGGTCGGCCATTCGCGGGGCGGCTATCTCACCTGCAAGCTCACCGTCGAGCATCCCGAGCTCGTGAAGACCTGCACGATCGTCGATTCCAACACCTGCGCGCCCGGCACGGGGCGGAACGAGCTCGTCTTCCAGGGCATCCCCGAGCCGCGCCTCAGCCGCGAGAGCCAGCGCTGGGTGCTCGAGACCTACTCGTACAACAAGAAGGTGGTGACCGAATCCTGGCTCGACGCGCTGGTCAAGATCGCCAACCGGCCGGAATACAAGGCCGCGGTCGAGCGCATGATCGGCAAGGGCTACACCGTCACAAAATTCCTGCCGCGGCTTCTCGCCGACAAGGAGGAGATGTTCCGCCGCATCCAGGCCTTCGGCATCCAGCGTCCGACGCTCCTGATCTGGGGCTACAACGATCCGACCGCGACGCTCGAGCACTCGATGGGGCTCTACCGCATCATCGCCGAGAAGGAGCGCCGCACCCGGCTCCACTACTTCAACGAATGCGGCCATTTCAGCTTCCGCGAGCACCCCGAACGCTTCAACGAGGTGCTGCACAACTTCATCCAGAACCCGTGAGCCGGGGAGGATCGCCATGGATTTCAACGCCGGAAAGTTCATCGACGTCGACGGCATCCGCACCCGCTATTTCGAGAAGGGGACGGGAGAGCCGATGCTCCTGGTGCACGGCGGCAACATGGGCTCGCCCCACGCCGCGGACTGCGCCGCCGACTGGAACCTCAACTTCGACGGCCTCGCGAAGCACTTCAGGGTGATCGCGGTCGACAAGATCGGCCAGGGCCTTACGGACAATCCCAAGCGCGACGACGATTACACCATGCACGCCACCGTGCAGCACGTGTACGGCTTCATGAAGGCGTTGAAGCTCGACGGCGTCCATCTCGTCGGCCATTCGCGCGGCGGCTATCTCACCTGCCGGCTCACGCTCGAGCGGCCCGAGATCGTCAAGTCCTGCATTATCATCGATTCGAACACCGGCGCGCCCGGCCAGGGGCGGAACCACATCAGGTTCGCCGACTGGCCGAAGCCGATCCTGACGCGCGAGAGCCAGCGCTGGGTGCTGGAGAAATATTCCTACAACACGCTCTGCGTCACCGAGGACTGGCTCGACGAGCTGATGCGCGTCGCGGCGCGGCCGCAGTATCGCGAGGCGGTGGCGAGGATGGAGGAGGGCGGTCTCATCAACACCCGCTTCCAGCCCGGTCTCGCGCGCGACAAGGCGGAAATGTTCTCCTGGATCTGCAGCCGCGGCATGCCGTGCCCGACGCTGATGATCTGGGGGCTCAACGACCCGACCGCGACCATCAACCAGGGCTTCGCGCTCCTCGAGATGCTGATGCTGAAGCAGCGGCGGATGGAGTTCCAGATCTTCAACGAGTCCGGTCATTTCACCTATCGCGAGCACCCGGCCGCGTTCAATGCGCTGGTCACCGGCTTCTGCGCCCAGGTGTGAGGACCGTCGCGCCACGGCGATGAAGGACGGCCGCTACATCGACGCGAATGGCATCCGCACCCACTATTTCGAGGCCGGTGCGGGCGCCCCGATCGTCCTCTTCAACGGCGGCAATTTCGGTCACGGCCTCTGCGCCGACTGCGCCTATGACTGGGGCCCGGCGTTCGACGCCCTCGCGCGCCGGGCCCATGTCTATGCGATCGACAAGATCGGGCAGGGATACAGCGACAACCCGGAGACCGAGGCCAACTACACCATGGTGCGCGTCGTCCGCCACGCTTATGACGCGATCACTGCGCTCGGCCTCGCGGGCGTCCATCTCGTCGGCCATTCGCGCGGCGGCTATCTCGTCTGCCGGCTCGCGCTCGAGCATCCCGGGCTCGTGCGCTCGTGCACGATCATCGATTCCAACACGACGGCGCCGGGCGAAGGGCGGAACCATATCGTCTTCGCCGACGCGCCGCGGCCGCTTCTCACCGCGGCGAGCCAGCGCTGGATCCTCGAGCGTTATTCCTACAACCCGCTCCACGTCACCGACGACTGGGTGGACTATCTGACCGCCGTCGCGGGTCAGCCCAAGTACAAACGCGCGTGGGACTTCATGGTGGCGCGGAACGGGTTCAACACACAGTTTCTCCCCGAGCACAGCCGGCAGAAGGCGGAGACCCATCGCTGGCTCGCGCGCCGCGGCATGCCGTGCCCGACGCTCCTCGTGTGGGGGTTCAACGATCCGACCGCGACGATCGACCAGGGCCTCGCGCTCCTCGAGATCCTGAACCTGCGCCAGACGCGGACCGAGTTCGCGATCTTCAACGAGGCCGGCCACTTCGCCTTCCGCGAGCACCCCGAGGCCTTCGCAGCGCTCGTCGCCGGTTTCGCTGCGACCGCCTGAGGCTCAGTCGCGGTCCCAATCGGGCGCCCAGCCGGGATCGATCACCCGCCGGTTTCCAGGGAGCGCCGCGATCGCCCGGCGATCGTCGTCGTCGAGCGCGAAGTCGAAGATGTCGAGATTGGCGCGCGCATGCGCCTCCTTGGCCGCCTTGGGGATCGCGACGACGCCGTCCTGCTCGACCAGCCAGCGCAGTGCCACCTGCGAGGCCGACTTGCCGTAGCGCCCCCCGATCGCACCGAGCGTCCGTTCGCCGGTGAGCTGCCCGCGTCCGAGCGGGCTATAGGCGACGAGCGCGAGGCCGTGGCGGCGCATCGCGGCGCGGAGCTTCTCCTGGCGCATCAAGGCGTGGCACTCGACCTGGTTGCAGACGAGATCGGCGCCGTGGCCGTCGATCGCCACGGCGAGGTGGCGGATCGTGAAATTGCTGACGCCGATGTGGCGCGCCTTGCCCGACGCCCGCACCGCGGCGAGCGCGCGGAGCGTCTCGGCCAGCGGCACCGCGTCGTTCGGCCAGTGCAGGAGCAGCACGTCGATATACGCGGTGCGGAGCCGGGCGAGGCTTTCATCGACCGATCGCTGCAACGCGCCGTCGCGGAACGCGCTCGTCCATATCTTCGTCGTCACGAAGATGTCCGCGCGCGCGACAGCCGTCTCGGCGAGCGCGCGGCCGACCGCGTCCTCGTTGCCATAGGCCTGCGCGGTGTCGATATGGCGGTAGCCGATGTCGAGCGCGAAGCGGACGAGGCGCGTGCAGGCCGCGCCGGCGAGGCCGGACGTTCCGAACCCGATGCGCGGCAGTCGCGCGCCCTTGACCTCGACGAATGACAATTTGCCGGGCGTCCCCTAAACGGAAACGCGCGCCGGAGCCCGGCGCGCGCCTTCCGGGCCGCCCCTCGATTACAACGCCGCGAGGGGGCGGACCAGCGGAATTCCGGATCGGTCAGCGGCGCGTCTGGCCGTCGTGCTTCTGGCGGTAGATGCGCCGGCTCTCGACGTCCTGCGCGTGGTGGATTCGCGCCCGTTCCTTCCGGGTGACGCTGCCGTCGGCGAGCGCGCGGCCTTCGATCCGCTCGACGCGGTTCTGGCCGCGCTCGAGGCGGCGGGCTTCGGGCCGGGTGAGCGAACCCGACTGAATGCCCTGATCGATACGCTGTTCCTGGTTCGCCTGGCGACGATCGATGCCCGGGGTCGACGACTGCGCGAGGCTCTCGGCCGGCAGCGCAGCGAGCGTTGCGGCGAGGGCGGCGGCGGCAAGACGGGCGATCATGGTTTCACTCCTCTATCGACGGGACGACGGCTGGTCCCAGGAGTGACACGCATCAGGCCGATAAACCCTGCGCGACTTTCTGCCTGCCATGCGACGGCCGCATCCGCGCGCGACGGATGCGGCCGTGCTTAGGCTCGTATCGGGCCGGCCTAGCCGACTCTTTTTGTGTTGCCGGCCGAGCCGGCGGGGCCCGTCTGGGCGTCGTTCTTCTGGCGCTTGATCTTGCGGCTCTGCTTGTTCTGCGCCTTCTGGACCTTGGCGCGGTCTCGGCCGCTGCCGCCGGACGCATCGTCGCCGCGCTGCCCCATCCGATTGACCTTGTTCTGGCCGCGCTGGACCTTGCGCGCTTCCTTCTTGGTGAGCTTGCCGGACTGGACGCTCTCGTCGGTCTCTTGCGCCGGCCGCGCGCCGGGCGTCGAGGTCTGCGCGACGGAAAGCGTCGGGGCGAGCAGAAGGGCGCCGGCGAGGGCGACGGCGGTAAGCTTGAACGACGTCATGTGTTTTTCTCCGGGATTAGGGCGGCACTCCGGGAGCGAGTATAGAACGTCCCGGTTAGGAAATTCTCTGCGGCGGGGTCAGGCACGGACGAGGCCGCGGAGTGCCGGCGCATCGCCGCTGGCCGGGAACACGCGGTTGTCGAGATCGGCCGCGGCGAGGCCGAGGAGGGGGCCGAGCGTCCCCTTGAGGACGCTCCGGAGATCCGTAGTGGGGGCGAGATCGCGCCCCTCGTGGAGCCGGTCCTGCGCGAGGCCCGGAAAGCGGCTGAGGACTCACCCGCCCTCGATCATGCCGCCGGCGAGAAAGGCGACGCTCGCCGTCCCGTGGTCGGTGCCGCCGGTGCCGTTGGGCGCCGCGGTACGGCCGAACTCGGTCGCCATCACGACGGCCGTCTCGGCCCAGGCCGGCCCGAGCGCGACCTCGAGCGCGGCGATGCCGGCGCCAAGCGCCTCCAATCGGCCCGCCAGCCGGCCGGCGGTCGTGCCCTGTCCGGCGTGGGTGTCCCAGCCGCCGATCTCGAGCACCGCGATGCGCGGCCCGCGCGGGTCGGCGAGAAGCCGCCCGACCGCCGTCGC
>Ga0194132_10004505_pt1 | contig 23629 bp, 16 predicted proteins | sample TA2KigOf80mmetaG_FD_148612 | JGI IMG/M metagenome (GOLD analysis project Ga0194132, IMG submission 148612) | Freshwater microbial communities from Lake Tanganyika, Tanzania - TA2015054 Kigoma Offshore 80m | ecosystem: Environmental > Aquatic > Freshwater > Lake | place: Tanzania: Lake... | reverse complement strand
CTCGGCGGCAGGACGCCCGACGAGGTCTATGATATCGACATGGAGCCAGAAAAATTGGCGGCGTAATCAAACCCAGAATCCATCTTAGCCAAGCCGCCAAACTGTCCCGGAAACCGGGACCATCTCTCACCTTTAGGTAATCGCCAATCCGGAATGGCTTCGAGGCGGCGCACTCTTGTCGCACTTGGCTTGCTGCTGCTGGGATCGAATTGCGGGAACTCGCCTAACACTGTAATTGGCAAGTGGGTGTCTGAAAAGACTTCATTTGCGACTTTGGAGTTTTACCCAGATGGTACCGCAGCACTGTCAAGCACAGGCTTTTTCAACCTTCGATGGCAGCTCATAGATAGCAAGATCGTACGAATTGAGGCCCTAGAAAGGAAGCTTATATTTAATTTTAGAGTACAAGACGATTCGCGAGGTAAATTTGGCACACTTGAATTGGCTGGTTTTGATACATTGACTTTCAGGAAAATCTCGCGATAATTTTTGTTAGAATATATTATTTTGCTGAATCAATCAGCTGACCAATTATAAATTTGACTTGCATAGACAAGTCATTCAGCGATGCCTTTTTGCACTCAAACTCTCGAAATATCTCATCGATGTGCAAGTTGAATTCTTGTCTTACATCTACTGAGGCAGTGTTTGCTGTATACGGAGCAATCGCTGCTCCGCCGAGGCGCGTCTCGGGGAATGTTATTATTGTTGCCATGCTGCTGTCTCTTTTTCCAATCGCGAAACAAATCGAATCAGTGAAGCGCAACGCCACCATTTGAAGAATTCTCAATACAGAATCGTAAACAGTCGGTTAATGACCGGTCACTTTCTGTGAATTGTCGTTCCTCGCCCCCTGCCCGTCGTCCGGCCTGATCGTGCACGGCGACAAGGACGCGGTGGTGCCGCACAAGGATGTCACCGGCCTGGTCGACAAGCTCAAGACCCAGAAGGGCATCGTGATCGACCAGAAGGTGATCGTCGGCGCCAACCATTTCTTCGACAGCAAGATCGAGGATTTGATGGTGTCGGTGAACCAGTACCTCGACAAGCGGCTGAACGCGGAGCGCTGACAGGCGCAGGCAACTCGGCTTGTCGCTTGTAGCCCGGGTGAAGCGCAGCGAAACCCGGGACGCCCTCACCGCATGTAACGATCCCGGATTGAACGAAACGAAATCCTGGGACGCCATCCGGACTGCAATTCCGATCCCGCATTCCGCTTCGCTCCATGCGGGCTACGGGCTGCCGAGAATCTTCGCGGGCCGCTACGGCCTCGCCAGCACCCCGCCCGTCATCGCCCTCGGAGCGCCGCTCGTCGTCGGGAACGTGATCGGCAGGCCCCGCAGCGAGCGCACCGCGAGAAATGCAAACGCCTGCGCCTCCAGCGCGTCGGCCGAGAAGCCGGCCTGGTCGGCAGTCTCGACGCTCGCATTCGCAAGCCGCCGTCCCAGCATCCGCATCAGCGTGGCGTTGCGCGCGCCGCCGCCGGCGACGATCCAGGCGCGGGGCGGCTGCGGCAGGTGCGGCACGACGCGCGCCACCGCCTCGACCGTCAGCGCCGACAGCGTCGCCGCCCCGTCGGCGAGCTCAAGCTCCGGCAGGCCGATGTTGGCGAGCGCGAAGTCGTTGCGGTCGAGCGACTTCGGCGGCTTGAGATCGAAGAACGGATGCTCCAGCACGCGCGCGATGAACGCCGGATCGGGCTTGCCGGTCGCGGCGACGTCGCCGTTGTCGTCGTAGCGTGCGCCGGTGTGCAGACGCATAAAATCGTCGATCAGTGCGTTGCCGGGCCCGGTGTCGCAGGCGATCGGATCGGGGCCGCCGTCGCAGAACGTGACGTTCGCCACGCCGCCGATGTTGAGCACCGCGACCGGATGCGGCCGCGTCACGGTCGCGACGATGGCGCGGTGGAACACCGGCACCAGCGGCGCGCCCTGCCCGCCGGCCGCGATGTCGTTCTGGCGGAAGTCGTAAACGACGGGAATGCCGAGCCGCCTGGCGAGCCCCGGCCCGTCGCCGACCTGGACGGTGAGCCGCGCCTGCGGCTTGTGGATCACGGTCTGGCCGTGGAAGCCGACCACGGCGATGTCGTTTGCAGCGATCCGGTGGTCGGCGAGCAGCCTTTCGACGGTCTCGGCGTGGGTGCGCGTGGTCAGTTCCTCGGCCTCCCGCAACACGCCCGGCCGCGACACGCGGTCGGTGAGCGCAACTGCGTCGGCCAGCGCCTGGCGCAGCAGGTTGCGCTCCTCGTCGGTGTAGGGCCGGTAGGCGGTCGGGCCGAAGCCCGCGATCCGCTCGCCGTCGGTGTCGATCACCGCCGCGTCCACCCCGTCGAACGAGGTGCCGCTCATCAGCCCGATTGCACGTACCACCGCCACCCTGAATGCGCCCCAATCGTCCCAACAGTCCCGGCGTTGAATCCCCTGCCGGACCTGTTACACCACCGGCGCGAGAGACACGAGAGCGGTGAGCCGGGACCGGCCGATGAGCGCTTATAAGTCCGATTTTCTTAACGTTCTGGCGAGCCGGGGCTTCATCCACCAGGTTTCGGAGCCGGACGCGCTCGACCAATTGGCGAAGTCGCAGACGATCACCGCCTATATCGGCTTCGACTGCACCGCGCCCTCGCTGCACGTCGGCTCGCTGTTGCCGATCATGATGCTGCACTGGATGCAGCAGACCGGTCATCGGCCGATCGCGCTGATGGGCGGCGGCACGACTCGCGTCGGCGATCCCTCCGGCAAGGACGAAAGCCGCAGAATCCTGACCGACGCCGACATCGAGCAGAACCTCAAGGGCATCCGCGCGGTGTTCTCGAAGTTCCTGAAATTCGAGGGTGCCGGCGGCGACGCCATCATGGCGAACAACGCCGACTGGCTGAACACGCTGAACTACATCGACTTCCTGCGCGACGTCGGCCGGCACTTCTCGGTCAACCGGATGCTGAGCTTCGACTCGGTGAAGCTGCGCCTCGAACGCCAGCAGGAGCTATCGTTCCTGGAATTCAACTACATGATCCTGCAGGCCTACGATTTCGTGGAGCTCTACAAGCGCACCGGCTGCGTCCTGCAGATGGGCGGCTCCGACCAGTGGGGCAACATCGTCAACGGCATCGATCTCGGCCGGCGGATGCTGAACGCGCAACTGTTCGCGCTGACCTCGCCGCTGATCACGACGTCCTCGGGCACCAAGATGGGCAAGACCGCGGCGGGCGCGGTGTGGCTCAACGCCGACCTGATGAGTCCCTACGACTACTGGCAGTACTGGCGCAACACCGAGGACGGCGACGTGGCGCGCTTCCTCAAGCTGTTCACCGTGCTGCCGCTCGACGAAATCGGCCGGCTCGCGGCGCTGAAGGGCGCTGAGGTCAACGAGGCGAAGAAGGTGCTGGCGACCGAAGCGACGGCGCTCATCCACGGACGCGCGGCGGCGGACGAGGCCGCGGAGACCGCGCGCCGCACATTCGAGGAAGGCGCGCTGGCGGAAAGCCTGCCGACCGCACGCGTGCCGCGTCAGCGGATCGCTGAAGGCATTTCCATTGCCGATGCGTCAATTCTCGCCGGATTCTGCAATTCCAAGAGCGAGGTTCGGCGAGCCATTGCCAACAACGCCATACAGGTCAACGACGCGCGCGTCACCGACGACAAATACATGATCGGTAATAAGGACTTGACCGCCGATGATGTTATCAAGTTATCGTTCGGCAAGAAGAAACACGTACTAATTCGGCCCGTTTAGCCAGAACCGTAGATAAGACGCAGCAGCAAATGGCCCCAGAATGCACAAATGGCTGGTGGCACAAACAGCACCGAGCAGAAGCCAGCTAATAGCCAACGCCGCGGCGAGTCTTGCGGATCTTTTAACAAGCTTCGCAGTTCTCGAAACTTACAGATGCCTCCGATGAACGATATATAGACCGTTACGGTGACAACCAATCCAAGCGTGGGAATTGCGATTGCGTAATCGCTGATCATTGCACTGCGACCAGCCGCGTACGCCACAAGAAATGTAGATTGGGACAATACAAACCAGTTGAACCGGCTATGGATGAGCGTGTCCAAATGATGCCGCTGCGTCCAACGAATTGTTTTCTCTGCCTCGCTCATTGACTTATCCCCATCTGAGAAACAATAAACCACACTTTACGCTACACCTTTTAGCCACCCGTTGCAGGCTGCAATTTGGCCGAGCCATGGAGCTTTGGCGGGTGGGGATACGCCAAGGGCACGTGCGAGTGATAGCCTCCCTCCAGGGGAACGACCCATGTGGGAAATACTTATCGCTGCTTACAATTCAATTTCGTGGAACGCCACTGCGGGCATTGTTTTCGGCGCCTCTATCAGTGCCTTGGTCTCGTATCTGCTTCAGCGAAATCAATTTCGGGAGGTTCGAAGGCAAAGGGACGCGGATAGGATTGAGGAGCGCAAGGCCGTAGCGCTGAACGTGCTGACCAAAATGATGCGTATTGCGTCAACGCTTGAAATTCTCCAACTCTCAATAGAGGGCGCATTCAGGCGCGCAGAGAGGGACGGCCTCAAAGGTCCACCTTGGACATTCGTGATACCAATAGCCAACCTTCCCGGAAAAGTTCACTTCGAGCCCAATGAGCTAACCGAAGTGATGAGGTTAGACTTCCAACTCTTTAATGACCTTGGGCCATTCGATGATGTGCACAATGTTTTGCTTGATACATTCGCCATGTATCGCACAGACCGCAATGCGCTTACAGAAAACATGTCGGCCGAGATGAAAGGAAATCTTGGGACGACAAGCTTTACCGCAGAAGAAATGAAACGTCTCGCGCCAAAAATGGCAGCACTGGACACGCTGGTTGTTGGGATGATTGAACGAACGACCAAGGACAGCGCTGAAGCGTGGCAGATATTGACGAGATTGCAGGTTGCTCTCAACAAGCAGTTCAATTTGAAACTCCAACTTGAACGCAAGGAGCCTGTACATCAGACGTGATAAATAGGGTGGCGTCTACCTCGTCGTCGGCTCCGACGCGAACGCCCGGTCCGTCTGCTGCGTGTCCCGGAACTCGAAAAACTTCCGAAGCATGCCCGGCGCGATCGCCGAGATCGGGTTCACGATCGGGCGCGGGTTGGCAGTCGGGCCGGTCACCTCGTAGGTGATGCCGAAGATGCCCTCGTTCGAGCCGCCGCCGAGGAACAGGCCGACGATCGGTATCTGCCCGAACATGTTGTTGAGGCCGTAGAGCGGCACCAGCGTGCCGCGCACGTTCACCGCGTCGCGCACGTAGTCGATGTTGCCCTCGATGGTCGCGCCGATGGTCGGCCCCTTCACCACGCCGTCGCGGATCGCCATCCGGCCGGGCGTGCGCACGAAGTCGGCGCGCGCCTGGGTGAAGTCGATGGAGCTGGTCGAGGCGCGCTGGTTGCCCTGCCCGGTCACGACGCGGTCGAGCGCGCCTTCGCCGCGGATCGAGAAGTTGCGGACGTTGATCAGCCCTTCCTGCGGGGCGGCATCCTGCGTCGGCGGGTCCATGCCGACCCACATCGCGCCGCCGTTCATGCGCGCATAGACGTCGGTGAAGCGGAACAGCGCGCCGGCGTCGTTGGTCTCGAAGTACAGCACCGGGCGGTTGTTGGCGACGCGGGTGCGCATCTCGCCGATCAGCGGCGTGTCGCGGCCGATCTTGGCGTTGAGCGTGAAGGTGCGCACGCGGCCCGCGCGGCGCGACATCCGCAGATCGAGCCCGCGCAGCGCCTCGCCGTGATGGCCCGCGACCACGCCGAGCTTGATGTCGATATCGAGGTCGGGATAGCGCGCCTTGGCCTGTTTCGGATCGGTCGGACCGGACATCGCGGTCTTCACGAAGTTGCGGCCGTCGTAGACGTCGCCGCGCATCACGACGCGCAGCGCGCCGTCGGCGCCGCGGTCGACCTTGATCGAGGTCTTGTCGCCGTCGGAGGTGGCGAACACCGGGAAGTTCGCCGATTCCACGTCGCCGCTGTCGCTGAACTCGACCGTGCCCTTGGCGAGCACACCCGGCCCGTCGATCAGCAGGTCGTCGAAGCGCAGGCCCGCCTTTTCCTTGACGACGTTGAAGGCGACCCGCGCCGGGCGGCCCGCGGGCTTCACCCAGCCGGGCAGCAGGTTGTTGATGCGGACGCCCGTGAGGTCGGCTTCGGCGGCGAAGCGGCTGTCGCGGCCCGGGCCGCCGACGCGGCCGCTGAGCCGCATCGGCAGGCTGCCGCCGATGGTATTGCCGACGTCGAGCCCGAGACGGACGCGCGCGGCGTCGTCGAGCGTGGCCTGCAGCCGGAATTCCGCGTCGGGCTCGGTGCTGAGCTTGCGGTATTCGATCTGCGCCGGCGCACCGCCGATCCGGATATCGCCCCTGATCTCGTATTGCCGGTTGGTGGCGATTGCGCGCAGCAATTGCCCTTCGACGCGGTGGCCGAACAGCATCTTCTCGACCGAGAAGTTCGCTAGCTCGACGCCGATGTTGTACTCGGTCGACCCCTTCGGCAGATCGGGCCGCAGCGGCATGGCGAGATTGACCTGCGCGCTCAGGCTGCCGCGCGTCGCCGCGGGATCGAACGGCGCGCCGGAGAATTCGCGCAGCCGCTCCAGCGCGAGCAGCTCGGCGGCCGCGGGCACCGGGCCTTCGACCCGGAACCGCACCCGCGCCGGCGGCGCGGTCGGGCGGGTGTCGGGCACTTCGAACAGTCCGTCGGAGATCGTCAGCCGGCGTCCCGGCGACACGTCGACGGTCCCCTTGCTCATCGCGACGGTCGCGGAGCGTCCGTTGGCGCGCACCCTCATGTCGGCGTCGCGGATCGGCGGCAACCCAGCGACCGGGTTCAACACCGCGTTCCTGCCCACGATCTCGATCGCAAGCCCTTCGTCGGAGATCGGCGGCCCGCCGGGCTGCAGCGACGCCAGCGATGTGTTGGTCGCGATGTCGATCCGTTCGACGGTGCCGGAAACGATGTGCTGCACCACCCAGTCGCGGACCTTGGGCGCGATGAACGTCGGCCACAGCCGCTGCAGCGCACCGGCCGACATCTGGTTGCCGGCAAGACCGACCGCGAGCCGCGGATCGTTGCCGTAGTTCATCTTGCCCGAAAGGGCGATGGTCACGTCCCGTTCGTCCTTGCTGCCGAGTTCCTTGGTGCCGAAGTCGCCGTGCTCGATCGTGACCTGCCGGTTGGCGGGGTCGATGTTGCCGCGAACCGCCACGCGCTTGAGCACGAGGCCTTCGTCGTTGGGCGTCGGCGGCTCGAGCACGATCCATCCGCCGCCGAGCGCGAAGATCCAATTGCCGCCCGGCTGCACCGGCGCCGCAAACTCCGAGCGCAGCGCATAGCGGGCGGACCCCGCCGCGACCTTGAACGGCACGCGCAGCGTCCTTCGCGCGATATCCCAGTCCAGCCCGAACTCCATGCTGCCGATCGGGATCCGGTGCACCGGGTCGGCGGGATCGCCGATCGACCCGCCTTGCGCAACGATGGTGCCGACCAGCGTCTGCGGCGTGCCGTCGACCGCGATTTCTGAATCGATGGAGGCCGACACCAACGTGTCGGAACGCAGCCGGAATTCCGACATGCGCAACGCCAGCAGGTCTTCGAGCACCACGCGGCGCGCCTCGAGCTGAAGCCTGCGATGGCCCTGACGGCCGGGAAGCAGCGCAGCGCTCGCGACCCACGGCCGTTCCGGATTGTCCGACAGGATTCCGAGGGCCGCGCCGCCCTCCGCGGGGCGGCTGAGGCGGAGACTGATCTGCTTCAACTGCCAGCGGTGGTCGCTGCGGCGGTCGTCGATGTCGAGACTGGCGTTGGTCACGCCGATTTCCGTCAAGGCGCGGCCGTCGAAGCCTCCGCTGCCCTCGCCGCTCAGGCTGCCGAGGCCGTCGATCCAGGCCATCAGCGCGGCGAGATTATCCACGAGACTGCGGTCGGCGAGGTTCTGGAGCGATAGCCCGCGCAACGGGTCCGGCGCCGACTGCAGGCGCGCACGGCCAGGCGTGGCGGCGCGCGGCACGGCCGCCGTCTGCAGCGGCGGCTGCGACTGCGGTGCGGATGCCGTTTGGGCCGGCGCATCCGGCGCGATCACGGCGATCGGCTTCTCGCCGCCGATCATGACGTTGACGCGGCCGTCGGCATCGATGCGAATGGACATCTGGGCATCGACCAGCCGGAAACTTTCGGCGCGCGGGCTCGCGATCAAAAGACTTGTGCCCGAAATTCCCACTTCCGCCTTGGGCGCGACCGCGACCGAGGCTCCGGTCGCGTCGCGCACGACGATGTCGCGCAGCCGCAGCGCCGTGCGACCCTGCGCGTCGCGTTCGAGCTGGGTGCCGCCGACCTGCACCCGATACTGGCTGCCGAAGTTCTGCTCGATGGCGGACGTGAGCCACGGCGTCGCGAGGTCCAGCATGATCGGCCCGCTCGACAGCCGCCACACCAGCGCGCCGCCCGCCAGCAAGACCGCGACCATGGCGGCGCCCGCGCCGATCAGGATGCGGCGGATCACCGGGTGGCCCCGGCCGATCAGGAGGCCCGGATCGAACGGCAGCCGCAGCGCAGGAAGCCGCCACGCCGGCACGCGCAGACGCCAGCGGCGGCGCGGCGCTTTGGGAGGCTCCATGGCGGGCGGCGGCGCCGCCTCCATTTGGGCGCGCCGGTGCTCGTCGAGGGCGGCTTGCAATTCCTCAAGCGCCGCAAGACGCGGACTGCTACCTTGGTCCGTCATGCCCGCTCGGCCGTCCCCTATTCCGCCGGTTCGGCGCCGGCTTGAGCCGGCATCCCGATTCGCTTGGCCGCACAGGGATTTCGCATGAAAACCCGATGGACCGCCACTGCCCCACCCGCCTGATATGATTTGAGCAGATTGACCCCGTGAAAGCGACGAAAGGAAGGCACATGGCCGCCGCCCTCAACGCCGGCGCGAAGGCCCCCGGCTTCTCGCTCCCGCGAGATGGTGGTGGGACCGTGACGCTGGACGACTTCCAAGGCCGGACGCTGGTTCTGTTTTTCTATCCCAAGGCCGATACAGCCGGATGCACCCGGGAGGCGCAAGACTTTACAAAGCTCTCCGCCGCGTTTTCCAAGGCCGGAGCCGCAATTCTCGGGGTTTCCGCCGATCCGGTGAAGAAGCTCGACCGGTTCAAGACCAAGCATGGCCTCAAGGTCACGCTTGCCTCCGACGAGACGCATGCGATGCTGAAGGCCTATGGAGTCTGGGCCAAGAAGTCGATGTACGGCCTGAGTTTCATGGGGACCGTCCGCACGACCGTCCTGATCGGCCCGGACGGGCGAATCGCCCGCGTCTGGGACAAGGTCAAGGTCGACGGCCACGCGGCCGAGGTGCTGGCCGCGGTCAAGGCGCTCTGACGCCGCGGAACGGCCGCCGCCGGCATGCACGATTGATTTACCGACCCGCAGCAATTGAACGATTCCATTCGGGAAATATTAACCATGCCCCTCTCAAATCGAGGCCCCTAAAGGCAGGTCCTGCGCGTGTTTGCCGCGCGCATTCGGACCGGCTGCGGAGCGTCGATGAGCCACCGGTCGAGAGGACACGACTATCGCGCCGATTCCGGTCGCGTCATGCGTGCGCATCCGGCGCCTCGCGCCCAGGCGCGCGGCGGCTTCACGCTCGGCCACGGCAGCCGTCAGGTCCGCGTCGGACCGGTGACGTTCTGGATCACGGTCGGAAGCCTCGTCGTGATGGCCGGCTGGTCGCTCGCCACCGGAACCTACTTCGCATTCAAGGACGACGTCCTCACCCGGCTTCTCGCCCGGCAGAAGGACCAGCAATACGCCTACGAAGATCGCATCGCCGAACTGCGCTCCCAGGTCGACCGCATCACCAGCCGCCAATTGCTCGACCAGGAACGCTTCGAACAAAAGCTCGAACAGATCACGCGGCGGCAGGCGGTGCTGGAATCGCGGGCGGCCACGCTCAACGGCGTGCCCGATCCGACGCCGACCGGCTCGATCAGAAGCCGCCCGGCGCCGCTATCCGACACGCAATCGGGCGCCCAGCCCAAGGCCTCGCCGATCAGCGACACGGTGATCTTCACCGCGCCGCCCGACCGCGAAGCGCGGCTGGAGTCTCGGCAGGCCCCGGCGTTCCGCCTCGCGGCCGTCGAATCGCCGGTCGAACGCGCCGCGGCCGCAGGACTCGAAGGCACGATCGCGCGCCTGCAGTCGTCGCTCGACCGCGTTGAGACGCGCCAGACCGCAACGCTGAACGCGCTCGAAGAAAGCTACGAGGTCCGGGCGCGGCGCATCCGCAGCGTGCTCGCCGACCTGGGGCTGGAAAACCGCAAGGGCATTGCAGCGCAGGCCGCGGTCGGCGGCCCGTTCGTGCCGCTGAAACTGCGCAACGACACGGGCTCGTTCGAACGGCATCTCTACCGCGTCAACACCGCACGCTCGAACTACGAGCGGCTGGCGCGAACCATCGGCGCGGTGCCGGTCCGCAAGCCGGTGGCGAGCGACGTCGAGCTTTCGTCCGGCTTCGGCGTGCGCACGGACCCGTTCCTGCGCACGCCCGCCATGCACACCGGACTCGACTTCCGCGGCAGCACCGGCGATCCGGTGCGCGCCACCGCAAACGGCCGGGTCGAAAGCGCGGGTGCCAACGGCGGCTACGGCAAGATGGTCGAACTCGACCACGGCAACGGCTTCACCACCCGCTACGCACATCTCTCCGAGATCGAGGTCAGAGTCGGCCAGACGGTGCGCATCGGCCAGATTGTCGGGCGCGTCGGATCGACCGGCCGCTCCACCGGGCCGCATCTGCACTATGAGACGCGCATCGACGGCGAGGCGATCGACCCGCAGAAGTTCCTTCGCGCGGGCCTGCGCCTCGGCAACGCCGTCAACGGCCTCTAAGCTTTAGAAGGCGCGCGTACGCGGCGCCTCATCCGAAATGCGTGGGCGTCGGACGCTCGAGGCCGAGCGCGTCGGCATGCGCGACATCCTGCCGGTCGGACTGAACCAGCACCGCCGCGACGCTGAGACAGATTGCGGCGGCAGCGACGATCGAGAACAGCGCGATCCACATGATGGACCTCCATCGCGAGTTCCGTCGGGTTCCACTTCGCTTCCCGAAGGTGCTGAACAACGCACGTTCGGGGGCGCGGTTCCCAGCCACAATTGGGGCATTTCCAGGCGGCGTCAGGATCGAATACGGCGTATGAACGGCGCGTATCCGCGCGCGGGCGCAACTGAATCAAATGCCATCCGGGAATGCGCGCGCGATTGAATCAAATTCGCCGCGATGCGCGTCAGTCGACGGCGGCGACCTCTTCGGGGCCGCCGCCGAAGGCCCGCTGCGCGAGCGCGGCGGCCATGAACTGATCGAGATCGCCGTCGAGCACGTCGGACGGCGTCGGCGAGGTCACGCCGGTGCGAAGGTCCTTGACCATCTGATAGGGCTGCAGGACGTAGGAGCGGATCTGGTGGCCCCAACCGATGTCGGTCTTGGCCGCGTTCTCGGCGGCCGCGGCCTCTTCGCGGCGCTTCAATTCGATGGCGTAGAGCTTGGCGCGCAGCATCTCCCAGGCCTGGGCTCGGTTCTTGTGCTGCGAGCGCTCCTGCTGGCAAACCACCGCGATCCCGGTCGGAATGTGCGTCAGGCGCACCGCGGATTCGGTCTTGTTGACGTGCTGGCCGCCCGCGCCGCCGGACCGCATCGTGTCGGTGCGAACGTCGCTCTCGTTGATGTCGATCTTGATGCGGTCATCCACCACCGGGTCGACGACGACGCTGGCAAACGACGTGTGCCGGCGGGCGTTGGAATCGAACGGCGAAATCCGCACCAGCCGGTGCACGCCGCTCTCGGTCTTGAGCCAGCCGTAGGCGTTGCGGCCCTTGATCGTAACCGTTGCGGACTTGATGCCGGCGCCCTCGCCCGGCGTCTCTTCGAGATACTCGACCTTGTAGCCGTGCTGCTCGGCCCAGCGCGTGTACATGCGCAGCAGCATGCCGGCCCAGTCCTGGCTCTCGGTACCGCCTGCGCCGGAATGCACTTCGAGATAGCAGTCGTTGCTGTCGGCCTCACCGGACAGCAGCGCCTCGAGCTCGCGGCGCGCAATCTCCGCCTTCAGGCGCTTGAGCGCCTCCTCGGCCTCGGCGACGACGGCGGCATCCTTCTCGGCCTCGCCGAGTTCGATCATGCCGGTCTGGTCTTCAAGCTCGCGCTCGATGCGAGCGATGGCGCCGAGCTGCTCGTCGAGCGCGTTGCGCTCCTGCATCGCGCGCTGGGCGCGCGCACTATCGTTCCAGAAGGCCGGGTCCTCGGCCTGCCGGTTCAGCTCGGCCAGCCTGAGCGTTGCCCGGTCGACGTCAAAGATGCCTCCTCAGCAGTCCGAGCGACCGCTTGATGTCTTCGACGACGTTTTCCGTTTCCGCGCGCATGAATCGTTCCCGTGGGCGGCGAACCGCGATTGCGGTTGCGATCTAACCGTTCCTGGCGTCCGGCGCAATGGCGGCGCGCGCGGCGTTGACCGTTCCCGGCCCGCGCTCGACAATGCCGCGCTCACGAACAGGAACGGCCATGAAAGACAAGCTGATCGGAACCTGGCGACTGATCGACGTCGTCACCGAAGACGCCGCGACCGGCGAGAAGACCTCGGCCTGGGGCCCGGACCCCGAAGGCTTCATCAACTACGCACCCGACGGCCGGATGATGGTGATCAACATCCGCAGCGACCGCGCCAAGCCCGCAGGCGCTGTGCCGACCCCGCAGGAGGCCGCCGACCTGTTCAAGAGCATGCTGGCCTATGCCGGCACCTACACCGTCGAGGGCAACGTCATCACCCACCGCATCGAGATTTCATGGAACGAGGCCTGGACCGGCACACATCAGGAGCGCATCGCAACGCTCGACGGCAACCGCGTGCATCTGTCGACGCGGCCGACGCCCGACCTCGCAAGTGGCCGGATGAGCGTGCGCACGATGACTTGGGAGAAGTTGACCCGGGAAAAGCTCGGCTGAGCCGCCGCGTTCGGTCGATCAGTAGAGGCCCGTGCCGCGGCGCACGGCGCGGTCGGCGTCGGGCGACGCACCGAACAACCCGCCCGGTCCCTGCTGCTGGTCGCCGAATCCGACCACCGAATAGCTGTCGGGCGGCGCAGTGCCCGGCTTGAACGCTTCGAGGATCACGCGGCCCTCGCCGGGGCCGGCGCGCATGCCGCTGCGGGCGTCGACGCGAATGAGCTTGATGCCGGCCGGGACGCGGAACGGCACCGCCGGCTTTTCGGCGAGCGCGACCTTCAGGAATTCGGCGACGATCGGGGCCGCGAGCTGGCCGCCCGACGCGCCGCGCCCGATGTGCCGCGGCTTGTCGTAGCCGAGGTAAACGCCGACGGCGAGCTCCGGCGAGAAGCCGATGAACCAGACGTCCTTTTCGTCGTTGGTGGTTCCGGTCTTGCCGGCGATCGGCTTGCCGACGTTGCGGACCACCGTGCCGGTGCCGCGCTGGACCACGCCTTCCATCATCGAGGTGATCTGGTAGGCGGTCATCGGATCGATCACCTGCTCACGGCGGTCGATCAGGCTCGGTTCGGACTGGTTGCCCCACTTGTCGGCGGCGCAGCCGCGGCACTCGCGCTGATCGTGCCTGTAGACGGTGCGCCCATAACGGTCCTGGATGCGGTCGATGAAGGTCGGGATGATCCGCTTGCCGCCGTTGTCGAACATCGAATAGGCGGTGACCATGCGCAGCACGGTGGTTTCGCCGGCGCCAAGCGAGAATGACAGATAGGACGGCAGGTTGTCGTAGACGCCGAAGCGCCGCGCGTATTCGGCGATCATCGGCATGCCGACGTCCTGCGCGAGCCGCACCGTCATGGTGTTGCGCGACAGCTCGATGCCGGTGCGCAGCGTCGACGGACCGTAATACTTGCCGGCCGCGTAATTCTCGGGCCGCCACGGCGGCAGGCCCGGCCCCTGGTCGATCTCCACCGGGCCGTCGATCACCACGGTCGAGGGCGTGTAGCCGTTGTCCAGCGCCGCGGCATAGACCAGCGGCTTGAACGAGGAGCCGGGCTGGCGCATCGCCTGCGTCGCGCGGTTGAACTGGCTCTGGTCGTAGGAGAAGCCGCCGACCATCGCCAGCACGCGGCCGGTGTTCGGGTCCATGGCGACGATGGCGCCGGAGATTTCCGGCACCTGCCGCAACCGCCAGGTGTTGGTCTCGCGGTTGAGCGGCTCGACATAGATCACGTCGCCCGCCTCGATCACCTGGCCGACGCGCGTCGGCACGCGGCCGCGGGTCGGTCCTTCGGCGGCCTTCGCCCAGCGCAATCCTTCGAGCGCGACGATCCCGACCTGCCGTTCCTTGGTCAGCGCGCCGCCGGGCTCGCGCGACGGATAGAGACCGATGCGCGCGGACTGGTCGCTGGTCTCCAGCACCACGGCGAGCCGCCACGGCGCGATGTCGGACAATTGCTTGATTTCGGCGAGCTTGGGACCCCAGTCGCCGGATATGTCGATCTTGGCGACCGGTCCGCGCCAGCCTTGCGTCTCGTCGAACTTCACGAAGCCGTCGACCAGCGCCTTGCGCGCCGCCACCTGAAGCTTCGGATCGAGCGTGGTGCGGACCGACAGCCCGCCCTCGTAGAGGGTCTTTTCGCCGTACTTCTCATGCACCCAGCGGCGCACCTCTTCGGCGAAATATTCGGCCGCGAACATATGCGCGGTGGTCGGGCGGCTGACGACGGCAAGCGCCTGCTTCTTGGCGGCCTCGCCGTCGGCGTTCTTGATCGCGCCGATCTGGACCATCTGATCGATGACGTAGTTGCGGCGCTCGACGGCGCGGTCGCGCTGGCGGAACGGATGGTAGTTGTTGGGGGCCTTCGGCAGCGCGGCGAGATAGGCGGCCTCGGCGACGGTCAGTTCGTGAACCGACTTGTCGAAATAGAGCAGCGACGCCGCAGCCACGCCGTAGGCGCCGAGCCCGAGATAGATTTCGTTGAGATAGAGTTCGAGGATCTTCTCCTTCGAATAGGTGCGCTCCATCTTCAGCGCGAGCAGCGCCTCCTTGATCTTGCGCTGGAGCGAGACCTCGTTGGTCAGCAGGAAGTTCTTGGCCACCTGCTGCGTGATGGTCGAGGCGCCCTGCGGCCGGCGTCCGGACCCGTAGCTCTGCGCGTACAGGATCGCGGCGCGCAGGATGCCAGCGAAGTCGAGGCCGTTGTGCTCGTAGAAGTTCTTGTCTTCGGCGGCGAGGAAGGCGTTCTTCACCATCCTCGGCACGGCCTGGATCGGCAGATAGAGCCGGCGCTGGGTGGCGTATTCGGCGACCAGCGAGCCGTCGGTGGCGTGCACCCGGGTCATCACCGGAGGCTCGTAATTCTGAAGCTGCGAATAGTCCGGCAGGTCCTTGGAGAAATGCCAAAGCAGGCCGGCTGCGGCGCCGACGCCCACCAGGAACACGATCGTGCCCGCCGCAAAGACAAAGCCGCAGAAGCGCAGCAGAAGTCTCATTGCCCAAATCTCACTGCCGAAGTCCCATCCGTCCCGCGCCGCCGGACGCTGCAACGCCGCCGTCCGGCCGCGCGATCATTGCAAAGTTGAACACGACGCAGACCCGTCCGCCACAGCTATGAACGACGCGCTCCGGTGTCCACAGTTTCCGGCGCCGGAGCGAAAAGCCGCACGCCGATAAGCCGTTCGCCCGGCCCTATCGCGAAGGAATCGCTGCATTTTATGGTCAAACTGAGGCTCGCGCATCAGGGCGGTCACCGCCGCGCTCCCGGGGCGCCCGCCACGCGGGTGCTGAAGAAGGCGTCAATCGCCTGCGCCATCGATCCGGCGGTCTTGGCCCGCCAGGCGTCCGACGTCAGCAGCTTCAGGTCGTCCTTGCTGGACACATAGCCGAGTTCGATCAGCACCGAGGGCACATCGGGCGCCTTCAACACCTTGAACCCGGCGGACTTCAACGGTTGCTTGTGCAGCCGCGCCACCTTCCGCAATTCTCCGACCAGAAACTTGGCAAAGTGGATCGAGAATCCCTTGGTTTCGCGCTGCGCAAGGTCGATCAGGATGTCGGCGACGTCGTCGGGCTCGCGCGACAGGTCGATGCCTGCGATCACGTCGGCGCGGTTCTCGTTTTCGGCAAGCCGCGCCGCTTCCGCGTCCGACGCGGTTTCCGACAGCGTATAGACGGTCGCGCCCTGTGCGGCCCCCTCGCCGCGGCGCAATGCGTCGGCGTGGATGGAAATGAACAGCGCCGCCTGCCGGATACGGGCCATCCTGATCCGGTCGGACAGCGGCACGAACGAATCGTCGGTTCGCGTCATGGCGACGCGAAACTTGCCTGTGCCCTCGATCCTGTCGCGCAGCACGTTCGCGAACTCGAGCACGATCGTCTTCTCGGTCACGCCGGAGGATGCGACCGCGCCGAAATCGACGCCGCCGTGTCCCGGATCGATCACGATCAGCGGCCTCTGGTCGCCGGCCTTGGGCGGGTCGCGGTCCAGCGCGCCCGTGCTGGTGGTGCGGATCGGCCGGTTTTCCTGGGCAATGGCCCGCAGGAAGCTTTCGCGGTCGGTCGCCGCGAGGTCGAGTACGAGCCGCGCGGGCTGGCCGTTGACCGGGTCGAGCACAAAGGCCTTCTCGATCCGCACCGGCTTTGCGAGATCGAACACGATCCGCGAACCGCCCTGCATCACGAGACCGTAGCGGAACGCCTTGATCAGCCCGCGGCCCGCTTCGCCGGTGCGCGGCGCCAGATTGAACGTCACCTGCGGCAGATCGATCACCACCCGATAGGGATCGGCCAGCGTGAAAGCCCGCAGTTCGATCTTTTGCGTCAGGTCCAGAACGAAGCGGGTGTGGCGGTCGTCGCCGCCGACGCGCGCCTCGCTGGCAACCGGATGCTGGATCGTGGGCGTGCGCGCGGCCGCCCGCTCGGCCGGGATCGCCAGTCCCGCCCCGGCCAGCAGCACAGACAGCGTCAGTCCAACGAGGTCCGTCGCCCGATTTGCCACGAATCCTGAGCCTCCGAGCCTCTCATTACTCCATAAGAACCGCCTGGTTAATCGGAACTTAACGCCCGCGCCGCACCGGCGCGAAAACGGCGCCTGAACGGGGCGTTTGCGCGCCGGTGCAAACGCCTGCAGGATAGCGCAGCCAATCCCTCCCAGCGCCGCCCCATCGGCGCTGTCCTTTATTGCGGACGCGGACTGCAGCCCGCCGAACGACGATGTCGAATATCCCGGTCGCGGTCATCGCCTGGTGGGATGCCATCACCACGCGCCGCCACGCGGCCATCCTGCTGACCGCGTACTTTGCGGTCGCCGTCGTCCCGCTGATCTTTTTTCGCGGCTACCACTCCGACGAAGGGCTGGCGATTTCGATTGCGCGCAGCGCGGTCGAGAACGGCCAATGGCTGGCACCGCATATGTTCGGCGTCCGGCTGATCGAGCGCCCGACGATGCTGTCGTGGATCGTCGGCGCGTTGAGCCTGCCGTTCGGCGAGGTCGGACAGGCCGGCGCGCGGCTGACCGTCGCGCTGTTCCTGCTGGCCGGGTGCGTTCTGATCTATTCGCTGCTGCGCTCGGTCGCGGCCAGCATCCCGGCCGCCGTCTTCGGCGTGGCGCTGTTTCTGGCGTGCCCGATGGTGTTGCGCGCCTATGTCTTGATTACCGCTGATCTTCCGCTGTCGGTCCTGCAGTTGCTGGCGTTCTGGCTGTGGTGGCGCGGCCACCAAGGCGGATCGGTCGGTTTCGGCCGCTGGATCGCCATCGGAGCCGCTTTGGCCGTGGCGGCTCTGATGAAAGGCCCGCAACCGATCGCATTCTTTGCGCTCGGCATCGGCCTTTATCTGGTGGGTTCGCGCTCCTGGCGGCAAATCCCGGGCCTCATCCTCGCCGGCGCCGTTTGTGTTGCGCCGATCGCGGCCTGGTACTGGGCGAACTATCGGCCCGGCGACGAAACGATCTGGGCCACGTTCATGCGGATAAGCCCCGAGCAGGCGCTGGCGGCCCCGCTGCGGGCCGCGGCCGAGCAATTTTTCGAAATGCTGCCGGCGGCGCTGGCGGCAGGCGCGTTCCTGGTCGGCGGTGGCCTCCGTGGGCGCGCGGGACCGGACCTGCGGTTCGTGCGCGCGACCGTCTGCTTTGCATTCACGGCGGCGATCGTGGTCCTGTTCTGGCCCGGCGGCTCGACCGCGCGCTACTATTTCCCGATGGTCGCGCCGCTTTGCATTCTGGGCGGCCTCGCATACGACCGGCTGAAGGCGAACCGGCCGCAGGCGGTCGCGCCGGTCCTGACCGTCGTGCTGGCGCTGCTCACTTACGCCGCAGGCTATTCCGCCGCCTCGCCGTTCATGCCGCGACAGTTCCGCGGAGCCAAGTTGGACGCCGATCGGATCGCAGCGCTGGTGCGCACGGAGCCCGCGCCGATCCATTTTGTCGGCGCCGTCGGGATCAACGTTCTTGCATACCTGCCTGGACCGATATCGGCCGTCCGTTCCGCCGCGCTGGACAATCTCGCCGGTGCGGCCTGGCTCGCGGTCCCCGCGGACGTGGCCGACGCGCTGATCGGCCGGCGCGGGGACGCCGTCGAAGCGAAGCTCGCCTTCGGCCAGAACGGCGAGTGGCGTCTGCTTTACGTCAAGCCCGGCCGCTGATTGCGGCACCACCCGCTTCAGCCGAACCCGCGCAACCGCCATCGAACGAGGCGCGACAACAGCCGCGCAATGTTGCTGCCGACTCCCATCTTGCTGGCCGTCGGCTTCAGGTCGTAGCGAAGCCGCAGCGGGATTTCCGCAAAGCGGCATCCGAGCGAATGCAGCTTCAGCAGCAGTTCCACCGTGCAGGCGAAACCGCGCTCCGCGACCAGTTGCGCTCCGAACCGCGCTTCGGCCCGCTTGAGGGCCGCGACGCGATACGCGCGATAGCCGCAGGTGTAGTCCCGGACGCCGCGCACCGGATGCACGGCCTTGAACAGCACCAGGGCGCCGAGCGCCGTCAGGCGCCGGAACGCCGGCACGCCGGACGACGTTGCGCCGGCGCGGTAGCGCGACGCGATGACGATATCCGCGCCGGCGTCGAGGCGCGCGAGCATGTCCGCGATCTGCGCCGGGTCATGCGTGTCGTCGCAGTCCATCACCACCAGCACGTCGTGCCCGGCGGCCCTGGCGGCCGCATGCGCAGCGAGCGCACCGAGACCGGCGCCGAGACCCTTGTTTTGCGGACAATCGAGCAATTCGAGCGGCAGCCGCCCTTGCCACTGCCGGGCAACGGATGCCGTCGAGTCGGTGCTGCCGTCGTTGTAGACGACGACCGACAGGGACGGCAGCGACGCTCGCAGCTTTTCGACGCGCGCGAGCAGCCGCGGCAAAGCGATCTCTTCGTTGTAGGCGGGAAGTCCGACGAGGATTTGCCGTGACGGCATCGCAGTGTCCACCGAGGCCGGCCCACGGCTCATGACGATCCGCCGCGACCCAGGCCGAACGCAGCCGCGATGCGCTGCGCCGCATAGCCGTCGCCATAGGGCGAGCCGCCGGTCGCCATCCTGGCATAGACCGCCGGATCGTCGAGCAGTTCGCCGACCGCACCGACCAGCTTGTCCGCATCGGTGCCGACGAGTTTCGCCACGCCCAATTCCACCACTTCGGGGCGCTCCGTCACGTCGCGCATGACGAGCACGGGCTTCTTCAGGAACGGCGCCTCCTCCTGGATGCCGCCCGAGTCGGTGACGATGAGCGCCGCCCGCGCCATTTCCGATACCAGCCGGCTGTATCCCAGCGGCGGCAGAAGCACGATCCGGTCGCGCCCGCCGAGCAGCCGTTCGACGGTCTCGCGAACCGCCGGGCTCGGGTGCACTGGAATCCGGAACTCGATGTCGCCGTACGCGTCGATCAAACGCAGCACCGCCTCGCAGATCGACACGAGCGGCGGGCCCTGATTTTCCCGCCGGTGGGCGGTCAAAAGGATTTGGCGCAAACCCCCGCCGCGCGCCGGCTCCGGTGGCCTGCCCTCCAGGATTCTGCGCTCCAAAATCAGGCGCAGCGCGTCGATCCCGGTGTTTCCGGTCAGCACCATATGCGCGGGATCGACCCCCTCCGCGCGCAGATTGGCCATCGCACGTTCGGTCGGGCAGAAGTGCCAGTCCGCGATGCGTCCGGCCGCAATCCGGTTGAACTCCTCCGGAAACGGCGCCCGCAGATTGCCGGTGCGAAGCCCGGCCTCCACATGCGCGAACGGTTTGTGAAGATAGAAGGCGGCCAGCGCGGTCACCAGCACGGTGGTGGTGTCGCCCTGTGCGATCGCCACGTCCGGATTGTGCCGCTCGATCGCGCACTCCAGCGGAGCCAGCATCGCGCCGGTCAGCGCGGCAAGCGTCCGGCACTCATTCGGAATGACGATCTCGTCGTCGGGCTCGATTCCGAATTCCGTCAGCGGTTCGCGCGCCAGATCGGTGTGCTGCCCGGAACAGAGCGTCACCACCTGCGCATGGCGCGAGAGTTCGAGAATGACGGGCGCGAGCTTGATCGCTTCCGGCCTGGTCCCGACGACGCAGAGAAATCGCATGCCCCACCAGAACCCGGGAATTCGCCGCCCGCAGGCGGACCGGCGCCTTCGGGCGCGGCGACCTGCTGCCGCCGGAGCCGAAGCGACTTATTCCGATAGCCCGGCAGGGATTGCAACGCCAACGGCTTCGGCCTCGCCGATTCGGCCGCGAACGCTCCGGAACTTCGCGTTTACCATTCCGCGCCGCCCGCCCGTCCGCGGCAGCCGCGCCTTAAGATCGAACTTTCCGTGCTGAATAGCCCCGATCGCAGCCAATTTGATTGGCTTTTCAGCGACCGGCTTGCCAACCCCCTCGTCCAGCCGTAAGTAAGTGACGCTCACGGTTTGAGCATCCGGTTGTGCCGCGTTCGGGCCTCCGGCACGTTTTCCGAAGCTCCGCCTCACGGGGCCTTGCTCGGGGAACGCCCAGCGACCGCCATTTGCCCCGCGCTTCGGCGCTGTTGACGGCGGCCGGTCGGAGCCGATGCCCTTGTTCAGGACGTCCGGATGAAGCGGCGCGCGCCCGTGGCGCAATTCGCCGCTAACTGCGAGCGCATTCGACCGGCGGTGCCAAACGCCGCCGGGCCCACACGGGTCGAGGTCATGCCCGAATCGATTGTCCAGGTCCGGCCGGAGCGCAGCCCTGAGGATGGCGTGCGCGAAACGCTGCCGGCCCACCCCGAATCCTGGCGTGGCACCACGACCCGCTTCTCCCACCATCATTTGAGCGCGCACCTGCCTGCGCCGCCCTGCGCGGGCGGCAGCCGCACGTCGCGCCGTAAAGAGACAGTTCAATGCCAAACAAGATGCTTATCGATGCGACGCACCCGGAGGAGACCCGGGTGGTTGTGCTGCGCGGAAATCGGGTTGAGGAATTCGATTTCGAGACGGCGCAGCGCAAACAGCTCCGCGGCAATATCTATCTAGCGAAAGTCACGCGCGTCGAGCCGTCGCTGCAGGCGGCGTTCGTCGATTATGGCGGCAACCGCCACGGCTTCCTGGCGTTCAGCGAAATCCACCCGGACTACTACCAGATTCCGGTCGCCGACCGGCAGGCGCTGATCGACGCCGATGCGCGCGCAGCGCGCGACGAGGACGACGAGGCCGAAGCACGGGGCCGCCGCGGGTCCGGCCGCGACCGCCGGCCCCGCCCGATGCGGGCGCGGAACCGCGGCGAGTCGGTACAGGGCGACGCGCCCGCGCACGACGAAGCCGCTGCGGAAAACGCGCAAGAGAATGCACAAGACGCCGCAGGCGATGCGCCGTTCGAGGCCGCGCCGGAGTCCGCCGCACCGGGCGGCGACGCTCCGACTGCCGACGTCCCCTTCGAGGCGGCCCCCGCCCCGATCGGCGAATCCGCGAACCCGCCCGTCGCGGGCGAAGTGGCGTCGACCTACGAACCGGCCCAACCGACGTACGAACAGGCCTACGCGCCGCCGTATGCGGAAACGAACGGCACCGCCGGCGCATCCCAGGAGGCCGCCGCTTCCGAGCCGCAAGACGCATCCGCGGTTTCCGAGCCGGGTGCGCCGGCCGAGGACGGCCAGCCGGTCGCCGCCGCCGAGCCGGACGGCAACGGCCACGGCGACGAGGAAGAAGAAATCGTCGACACGGTCGGGGGCGCCGACGCCATGGAAGAGGTGATGGAGCGCGCGCCGCGCTACCGCCGCCAGTACAAGATTCAAGAGGTCATCAAGCGCCGGCAGGTCATGCTGGTGCAGGTGGTCAAGGAGGAGCGCGGCACCAAGGGCGCGGCGCTGACGACTTATCTCTCGCTCGCCGGACGCTATTGCGTGCTGATGCCCAACACCGCCCGCGGCGGCGGCATCAGCCGCAAGATCACCAGCTCCGAGGACCGCAAGAAGCTGCGCGAAATCGCCGAGGAGCTCGAGGTTCCCGAGGGAATGGGCGTGATCCTGCGCACCGCAGGCGCGGCCCGCACCAAGGCCGAGGTCAAGCGCGACTTCGAATACCTGCTGCGGCTGTGGGAACAGGTGCGCGACCTGACGCTGAAGTCCACCGCGCCCACGCTGGTCTACGAGGAAGGCTCGCTCGCCAAGCGCTCGATCCGCGACCTCTACGCCAAGGACATCGACGAGATCGTCGTCGCCGGCGAGCAGGGCTACAAGGACGCCAAGGAATTCATGCGCATGCTCATGCCGAGCCATGCGAAGAACGTGAAGCAATACCGCGACGCGCAGCCGATCTTCACGCGCTACGGCATCGAGAGCCAGCTCGACGCCATGTTCTCGCCGACGGTGCAGCTCAAGTCCGGCGGATACATCGTTCTCAACCAGACCGAGGCGCTGGTTTCCATCGACGTCAACTCCGGCCGCTCCACGCGCGAGCACCACATCGAGGACACCGCGCTCAAGACCAACTGCGAGGCGGCCGAAGAGGTCGCGCGCCAGCTTCGCCTGCGCGACCTTGCGGGCCTGATCGTCATCGACTTCATCGACATGGACGAGAAGCGCAACAACCGCACGGTCGAGCGCCGGCTGAAGGACGCGTTGCGCAACGACCGCGCGCGCATCCAGGTCGGCCGCATCTCGCACTTCGGCCTGCTGGAAATGTCGCGCCAGCGCATCCGCACTTCCGTGCTGGAAAGCTCGACCGAGAAGTGCCCGCACTGCGGCGGCTCGGGCCACATGCGCTCGGTGTCGTCGGTGGCGCTGCAATTGCTGCGCTCGATCGAAGAGACGCTGCTCAAGGGAGCGACCCACAATCTCGTCGTCCGCACCCGGCCCGAGATCGCGCTCTACGCGCTCAATCACAAGCGCGCGCATCTGCGCGCCCTGGAAGATCGCTTCAAGATCGCCATCACGATCGATGCCGACGCCGAGGTCGGCGGCCAGACCGGCTTCGCCATCGAACGCGGCGAACAGGTCCACACCCCTGAGCAGGCGCGCGCGCTGCTGGCGCAGTCCGAGACCGCGCCGGCGATCGTCGAGGAAGAAGAGCCCGAGGTCGCCGAGGAAATCGGTGAGGAGACCGAAGCGGACGGTTCCGAAGGCGCGGAAGCGCCGGAGACGGAAAGCGCCGAGGCCGACGCGGTCCAAGCCGAGGGCGAGACCGGTCGCGAGGCCGGACGCAGGCGGCGGCGGCGGCGGCGGCGCGGACGCGGACGC
>Ga0194132_10004504_pt1 | contig 23632 bp, 22 predicted proteins | sample TA2KigOf80mmetaG_FD_148612 | JGI IMG/M metagenome (GOLD analysis project Ga0194132, IMG submission 148612) | Freshwater microbial communities from Lake Tanganyika, Tanzania - TA2015054 Kigoma Offshore 80m | ecosystem: Environmental > Aquatic > Freshwater > Lake | place: Tanzania: Lake... | reverse complement strand
TGAAGACCATGCCCGGCTCGATGACGCGATCGTCGCCGTGGTCGAGAAACGGCGCTTCATGGTAGTCCATGCCGATCGCGTGTCCGGTGTGGTGGCGCCAGTACTCCCAGAGGTCGTGACGATCGAAGAACGCCCTCGTCACGAGGTCAACCTCCCGACAGGGCAGACCGGGCCGAATCGCGTCGATCGCCAGTTGCTGCAGCTCTTCCACTGAGGTGAAGTAGTGGCGTGCTCGATCCGAGACCCGATCGATGATCATCGTCCGCTCGAGCTCGGAGAGATAGCCTCCGACGTTCGAGGCGACGCCGGTCACGAGGACGTCGCCGCGCGAGAATCGCGCGTTCGTCGTCATTGCGTGCGGCACCGCCGAGTAGGGTCCGATCTGGCCGCGGTAGCCCGCGTAGGCATCGTCACGTCCGTACCCGAGGGCGCGATAGCCAGGTCCGAGCGTGCGCACCATCGCCATCGTGGCCTCGTACGACGCGCGGCTCTCGACCTCCGTCTCGGTCAATCCCGGGCGCGTCATCTCCTGAAGGAGCACGTGCGCAAGGTGTCCCCAGCGGCAGCTCTCTCGAATCAGGGCGATCTCCTCGTCGGATTTCACGAACTGCAGTCGCTCGATCTCCTCGTGCACGAAGACGACGCGAGCAGCGGTCAGCAGGTCCGATAAGCTGGGTCCGCGGCATCCCCATCGCCCCCCCATACCCGTCCGCGTCGACGGCAAGCGTGGCACGCTCCAAGGACAGCTCGCGCAGCAAGTCCACTAGTCGTTCCATGGGATGGCGGGTGTCGGGATACTCCGGGTAGCTTTCGACGCGATCGATGTCGGCATGCCATTGCGTGTGTTCGACCTCTAACCGGGGAACGAAGAGAACGCAGGAACCTGGCGTGAGCACCACGGCCATCGGGCGCTCCGTCGGGATGAATCCGAAACCGGTGAAATACAGTACGCTCAGACCTCCGAACAAAACGACGCCCTTTGCGTCATGCCGCGACAGCGCACGCCAGAGCGCCTCCCGGCGACGGCCTCGCTCAGCCGGCGAGTTTTCGAGTCTCATCGCGCCTCCTCGATCCTCGTTCCGCGTTCCCAGGTCTGCGGGCCTGCATTCATCGATGGGTCATCCCGGCCGGCCCGAGCCACTGTTCGACAGATTTCCCCGGACAGCAGGAACCAGCTATTGCGGGGAGAAATCGGGTTTTCATGGCCAGCACCGTCGAGGAAGAAGCACGTTACAGCTTCCAGAAGTTCGCAAGCCACGACTTCATGAGCGAAGTCAATCGGTGGCTGGTCGAACACGTCCGTCTGCGCAGGGACGCGATCGTCGTCGACCTCGGTTGTGGGCCCGGCGCGGTGACCGAGATCATTCTCGAGCACGTCGACGCCAGCGCCGGCGCGCAAGTGTACGGCATCGATCCGTCCCCGTCTGCGCTCGACATCGCGCGAGCCCGTATTCGCTCCACCGTCGCGCGCTTCCTCGAAGGAACGGGAGAGCGTTTCAGCCACCTCGTGCCGCCGTCGGACGCCATCATCTTCTGCAATGCGATCCACTTGGTGAAGGACAAGGCAGCCGTGGCGGCGGAGGCATTGAAAGCACTCAGACCCGGCGGTATCTTCGCCTTCAACTCCACGTTCTTCGACGGGGCCTATCCCGGCGAGACGCTCAAGTTCTACAAACGGTGGATGCTGCGCGCAGTTCGTCACCTCAAGGATGCCGGCGTCGAAGTCACCAAGGGCGTCAAGGCGACCGCGATGCAATGGCTGACGCCCGAACAATACGAGGAAATCTTGAAGGGCGTCGGATTTCGTATCATCGAAACGAGCCTGCAGACGAAGCCGATGTCCTGCAAGAGCTTCGAGGACATCAGCGAGTTCTCGCTGTTCATCGAAGGCGCCGTTCCCGGTGCTCCGCTCGAGGCCGGCGCAAAGGCCCTGAAGCACGGGGTGAAGGCCGCTTTCGAAGAGCTTCAGCTGCAGGACGTACCGCGTAACTGGTTGAGCGTCACCGCCCACCGCGGATAGTCGAAAACCACAACGTGACGAGAGCCGCAGGTGCGACCTGAGGCGTCACCGTCTGATGCTTTCGCGATGCCATCGGGTGACCGTGTATGCGACCGTCTGCGCGTGAGGTGCAGCACAAGCGTCGCGCGGTATTGACCGTGCTGCGAGGATCGGGGCGAGAGGGGAGCGACCTTGCCGACGGCGCAAATCGCCCTCGACGCGGGAGCAACCCCAACGCCATGGATGCCTTTCGAAGTGGCTTGCGGTGAAGTTAGCTTAGAGGCCGGACGTTCGCGGCCTGCGGGCCCTTCTGGCCCTGCGTAACTTCGTACTCGACTTTCTGTCCTTCTTGAAGGTTACGGTACCCTTCCCCAAGGATCGCGCTGAAGTGGCAGAAGACATCCTTGCCACCATCGTCGGGCGTGACAAAACCATAGCCCTTTTCCGGGCTGAACCACTTGACCGTACCTGTTGCCATTTCCCCAAACCCCCACTTGCGAATGTCCCGCATCTTTGAAAGTACCCCTGGATCATTGATCGAACTTCTCAATTTGTCAATCGGTATTACAGTCAGGGACTGGGTTTCAGCCGCCGGCGAGATCCCTTCGACGCCGTTCGTCCGGTTGCCCAACAATCGGAGCTTCAACTTTCGATCCTGAACGCGACATAATCAACGCGACGTCCCGCACGATGCGCGGGAGCGAGGACCTCGTGAGCGATCGAAATCCGCCGGCCGTTGCGGTCGATGATGGGACAATCGGTTGTACGCCCCTGAGCTTCAGCGAGCACTGCATGCGCTACGACTTCGGCAGGGATCATCCGCTCAATAGCGTACGCCTCTCGCTCACCGTGGATCTCGTCGGCGCCCTCGGGCTGGACAGCCCGCTGCACGGCTGCGTCGCGACGAGCGCGCCCGCGACGGAGGAAGATCTCGCGCTCGTGCACGATCCGGGATACGTCGCCGCCGTTCGGGCGCTGAGCGTCGATCCCGCGCACCCGATCTTGTCGACGCGATTCGGTTTCGGCCTCGGCGACAACGCCCCATTTCGGGGCATGCACGAAGCGGCGGCGTGGATCGCCGGCGGCGCGTCCGGTGCCGCCCGCGCGATCGCCGACGGCCGGATGATCCACGCGTTCCACGTCAGCGGTGGCCTTCACCACGCGGCGCGCGGTCGCGCGTCGGGATTCTGCGTGTACAACGACTTCGCGCTCGCCTGCGCGCTCTTCCGCCAACGCGGCATGCGCATGTTGTACGTGGACGCCGACGCCCATCACGGAGACGGTACGGAACCCCTGTTCGCCGGCTTGCGGGACGTTCTTACGATCTCGCTCCACGAGAGCGGCTTGCATCTGTTTCCCGGCAGGGGTTTCGTCGAGGACATCGGCTACGGCGAAGGCGTCGGGTATGCCGTCAATGTGCCGCTGGAGCCCGATACCGACGACGACTCGTGGCGGGAGTGCTTTTCCATCGCCGTCCCGTCGATCGCGCGCGCGTATCGCCCCGACGTCATCGTCACGCAGCACGGATGTGACACCCACGCCCGCGACCCGCTCTCTCACTTGGCGTGCACGGCGCGGACGGCGGAGGTATTCGCGCGCGAGATGCACGCGCTCGCGCACGCGCACGCATCCGGGCGGTGGCTGGCGGCGGGCGGGGGCGGCTACGATGCCTGGACCGTGGTACCGCGGCCTGGACGCTCGTCTACGGCGACGTGTCACATCAAGCGGCCCTGAGGAGATCCAGCCACGTGGCGAGGCCGCTGGGCGCGCGAGGCGCCGGGACCGTTGCCCGCCCGGATGCGCGACGAGCCCGCGCGCTTGTCGACGGAGGCCACGCGCGCGGCCAACCGGGCGGTCGCGATTCAGGCTCGCGACCAATGCCTCGCCCACATCAACGGGTGATCAGGCCGGGGCATCGTTGATCCAGCCGACATCAGGGTCGCTGCGCGGCGTGGACTAGAGGAGCGGCGGGCGCATGATCCGAGTTCGGGCCGCGCTCGCGGCGGCCCGAACCGCGTCCTGCGGGAGAGCTTCCAATTGGTGCAGCAGCTCCGCGGTTTGCAGCAGGATGCGTTGCATGTCGCCCTCCGCGACATCGACCTCCGTCGTCAGGCGCCCGAACTCCCAGCCGCGCATCCACAGCTCCGTGGCATGAGCCCGGCGGTCCGCCGGAGAGGGAACGCGGCGACGCATCACGCGGTCCCAGTCGGGCGCGAATTCCGCCGCCGTCGCGTCCGAGTCGATGCCTTCGCGCCCCTCATGCGCTTGGATATCGCGCACGACCTCGGCGACCGCCGTCAGCCCGACCTCGGCGCCGACGCGCGGCGCCCGTTCCGTCGACAGAGACGCCGCGAATCGAGCGATCGCGTTCGGATCGATCGGCATCAGCGCGCGCCGGATCAGCTCGCTGAGGATAAGGCTCTTCGCGTTGCGGAGGGATGCGGCCCATCGCCCGTCGGGCGTCACCGCGAAGTCTCGATCGAGGTAGCCGAACGTCCGCAGAATGCCAGCGTGGGCCATGAATGCCTCCTGTAGCCCTTGTTGCACGCCGCGTAGCGCGCGCCGCAGCTCCGACCGGCGCAGCTCCCGCCGCCTCAAATCGTCGATCGTGGCGACGCATCGCGTCGCCACGGGGCACGTCGTGCAGGGCCAGTCGCCGACGGGCTGATCCGTCTCGACGAGGCGTTCATAACGCGCGCGCGTGAACACGCGCGCGCCGCAAGGACGATCGGCCAGCGGATCCGGAGCAATCTCGCCGATCTCGGACTCGAGGAGGGCCACTTCCTTCCGCCGCTGAAACGCGGCCAGCGACCGCCGCAACTCGTCGAGCGCGACCGCCAGCGGCCGCGTACGCAGCAGATTCAGCACCTGCGCATAGGACGGCGCGAACGCCGAGCGCACAGGATCTGGCTCCGAGCCGGCGAGCGCTTCGCCTTGCGCCGCCTCGTCGTCGTCGGTCGCGGGCAAGATCACGAAGCCCGCCGTGTCCTTGCCGCGGCGCCCGGCGCGCCCTGCCATCTGGTGAAACTCCGTGGCCGACAGCCACACTGGGCCGTTCGGGCTGTTGCGAACGAGCGTCGTCAGCGCGACGGTCCGTGCCGGAACGTCCAAACCGGCTGCCAAGGTCGTCGTCGCGCAAACGGCGCGGAGCAAACCGCGCTCGAGAAAGCTCTCGACGGCCATGCGCCAGGAAGTCAAGTGCCCGGCGTGATGGGGCGCGATCCCGGCGCGCAGAAAGTTCTGTCGGTGCCCGTGCTCGCGCAGGTGGGGGAACTCCGACTCCCAAGTCCGCCACGCTACACGACGGGCATCGGCGTCGTCCGCCGCGTCGCGCGCGAGCGCGTTCGCGGCGTCGTCGCAGAGGCGCCTGGCGGGAAAGAAGAAGATGGCGGGCAGCAAACCGGCGCCCTCGAGATGGTGCAGCAGCGACGGCAGCCAATCAGGGCGTCGTCCGCCGGCCTCCACGGCGATCTCGGCCGGAAACGGCCGCAACCGTCCCCAGCGGTCCGCGACGACGTAGTGGAGCGGTACGGGGCGAACGGTCTCGACGACGACCGCCGGGCGCGCGCCGCGTACCTCGGCAAGCCAAGCGGCCAGCTCCTCGCAGTTGGGAAGCGTCGCGGACAGCAACAGCATGCGCGCGTGGGCAGGCGCGTACATGAGGACTTCTTCCCAAGCGGTCCCGCGTTCCGGATCGCTCAGGTAGTGCGCTTCGTCGAGGATGGCGAGGTGCGGCGCCCGGTCACCCTCGTACAGCGAATTGCGGAGGATCTCCGTCGTGGCGACGATCACCGGAGCGCCGCCGTTGATCCGGCGCTCGCCCGTCAGCAGCCCGACCCGTTCCTCGCCGTAAAGTTTCTGGAAGCGCCGGAATTTCTGATTCGACAACGCCTTGAGCGGTGTCGTATACCAAGCGGTGAGCCCTACGGCGAGTCCTTCTCGAATGGCCTCCTCGGCGATCCAGGTCTTGCCGCTGCCCGTCGGCGCTTCCACGAGCACGTCCTGGCGGCGCACGAGATCCAAGGCTTCACGCTGAAACGGAGAGGGTTCGAACGCGGACGGCTCGGGCGGCGTCCCGATCGTACGAATCAGCGCCGCCAACTGGGGATGGAGCTCCTTAGCGGTCCCCCGCCGGGAACGGTTCCGCGTAGTCACAGTCCTCCAATTCTGACACACGTCGAGGGTCGACCAAGAATCACCGTGTGCCATCGATGAGACAATAAACGCAGCGGTCATGTAACGCGCCAAGAGGTTCCGATTGCCGACGAACGTAGGCCCCGAATACAAATCCGCCGAGCAACGCTACCGCGACGCGACTTCCCCGCAGGAACGGTTGGAAGCGCTCGAGGAGATGCTGCGCACCGTCCCCAAGCACAAGGGGACGGACAAGCTGCAGGCGGACATCAAGCGCCGGATGTCGCAGCTGCGGCGCGAAAGCCAGTCGCGCAAGGCCGGATCGCGCGCGCAGCCTTACTACCACGTGGAGCCGGAAGGCGCCGCGCAAGCCGTGCTGATCGCCCCCCCCAACAGCGGGAAATCGTCGCTCGTCGCAGCGCTGACGAAAGCGTCTCCGGAGGTTGCGGCCTATCCGCTCACCACGCGTGCGCCGCTGCCCGGCATGATGCCGTTCGAGAACGTGCAGATACAGCTGGTCGACACGCCGCCCATCTGCCCCGAGTTCGACGAAGGATGGCTCTATGGCGCCATTCGGTCCGCAGACGGTGCCATCTTCGTCCTGGATTGCAGCGACGACGGGCTGCAATATCTGGAGGCCGCGATCGAGCTGCTGCCGCGCAATCGCGTCTTCCTGCTGCCCGATGGGGCCGAGATCGAAGACGATATTCGCCTGCCCCGCGGCGCGAAGAAGCGGTGCCTCGTCGTGGCCAACAAGTACGACCTGCCCGGCGCGGAAGCGAATCTCGCGGTACTCCGTGACCTCATCGGCAGCCGGCTTCCGGGCGACATCTTGCCGGTCTCGGCGGTCACGGGCATCGGACTGGAGTCCATGAAGCGCCGCATCTACGACATGCTCGGGATCATTCGCGTGTACAGCAAGCCGCCGGGGCGAAAACCCGACCTTTCGGCGCCCTTCGTCCTCACGCGCGGCGCGACGGTTCTCGACGCCGCCGAGGTCATCCACAAGGACTTCGCCACGAACTTGAAATTCGCGCGAAAATGGGGACACGGCCTGCACGGCCAGATGGTCAGGCGGGATCACCAGCTCTCGGACGGAGACATCATCGAGTTTCGCGTCTAAACAACGGCGCTGCGGATGTCGTGAACGGGCAGTACGGCAGCGAGCGGCACGGCGGACGGGTACGATGCGAATGACGAGCACCGGAATTGCTTCGCGACAGCAGCCAAATCATGATCCGATTCCCGCGCGGGGCCTACCCGAAACGGTCCAGGGAGTCGGAGGGCGCGTTATCCCGACGTCCGGTACGACCCTCAGTTGACCGACGCGGTGTACGCGCTTCTGCTGCGCGCGAACGACGAGCCGTTGGTGATTCCGGCCCTGAACCGCGACGGCGACACGTTATCGGACATGGTGCTACAGATGTTTGGCAGCAGCGCCGGCGCCGAATCACGCGTTCTTGCGCTCGACGAGGAGTTTCGCGTGCGCGCGGTGATGGCAGAAGCGCCGCACGGCACGGCGCCCGGCTTGTACGGCAAGAACGTGGCGAACCCCGTGGCGATGATCCTGGCGGCGGCCGCGGTGCTGTCCTATGCCGAAGATCCCAGAGCCGTCCACCTCAGCGAGGTGATCAGCCACAAAGTCGTCGACGCCGTACGGGACGGCGCCCGCACCGCCGACCTCGGCGGCCACGCGTCGACGTCCGCGTTCACCGACGAGATCATCCGCCGCGTCCGCGTTCAGCTCGAAGACGAATCGAACGGCTGACGGGCCGGCGTCCGACCACTCCGGCGGCCAGACCGCCTAGGGATCGTGGGGCAGGTTCTTGTCGTGGCTGGCATGCGGAAGGAGGGCGTGTACGACCTCGCTGGCAACGACCTGCAGCCCCGCCGCGACCGGAATCGCCAGCAAAACCCCCATGATGCCGAGCAGGCCGCCGCCGATGAGCACCGAGACGATCGCCACCAGGGGCGACAGCCCGACGGCGCGCCCCATCACGCGCGGCACTATGAAGTTCAGCTCGAACTGCATGATGATGGTGAATAACACGACGACGCCGATGATCCGCCACGTCGGCTGGAACAAGGACACGATGAACGCGGGCGCCGCGCCGATGAACGGACCAATGCTCGGGACCATCTCCATGAGGCCGGCAAAGGTGCCAAGAAGGAACGGATACGGCATGCCCAGCGCGAGCAAGCTGGTGCTGCTCATCAAGAAGACACCGAACGCGAGGATCAGGGTGCCGCGCAGCCAGCCGGTGAACTTCCGGCCGACGCGCTCGAGGACGCTCGCGACGATCGGGCGGCGGTCGACCGGCCATAGCCGCAAGAAAGACTTCTTGATCGCCGCCCCCTCGATCAGCATGTACACGACGATGACGATCAACATGATGGTCGTCGCGACGCCGGTGGCCAGCTGTGTGAAGACGTGGGCTGCGGTGCCGACCTGCCAGGATAGGTTTTGCAGCTCCTCAGGCAGGCGCGCGAACCACTTGCTCACGTCGGGCAGGAACCGAAATCGCTCCCGCAGCTGGCGGAACCAGGCTTCCGACTCGCTGACGTAGCGGGGGAAGTTCTCGGCGAGCGTCGTCGCCTGCTGGACGAGGGGGGTAACCAGCAACGTCCCGACCAGCAGGCAGACCAGGCCGATTCCGAGCACGACGAGCAGGATCGCACCACCCTTTCCGAGCCGCCGGCGGCGCGTGATCGGCGTGTTGGACAGCCGCGCGACGATCGGTCCGAGGCCGGTGGCGAGGACGGCGGAGATAAAGATGACGACCAGGATGCTCTGGAGCCGGAGAAGCAAAATCAGCAACCCATATGTCGTGGCTACGACAAGCGTCACGACGAATGCTTGGATGGCGAGGTCCGATCGCGGATTCAGCGGGGTCCTCCTTCGCGCGAAACGTTGCGGTTCGTCGGATCGATTCGCCGGGCCGGCGTGCGAACTCCTTGCCGGGCGATTTGACACCGGCTTTGCGGCGCTCCTAGTATGAATTTTGCTATGCTCGACGCCGGGCATGCCGTTCCGCGGTAGCTCAATGGTAGAGCACCTGGCTGTTAACCAGGGGGTTGTAGGTTCGAGCCCTACCCGCGGAGCCATTCATGCGGGGTCGCGGAAACGCGACCCCGCACTTTTTAACAGCGGCCTCGGAGAGCGATCTCCGGGGCCGTTGCGTTTCTCCCCCACGTTTCCGCGACCTTCGACGCTCCGCGAGGACGACGCGCGCGTGGACAAGGCTGCTGCGGCGACCGCGATTGCGGCCACGAACGGGGACGGGAGTCACGCGTTGAGCGGATCGCTCAACGGCTGGGGATCGTGACGCTTCACACCACGGAGAGTAGTCCATGAACATGATCGAGCTGCTCAGCGATATGGTCGGGCGCGACGCCAGCGACCTGTACGTGAAGGTCGGAACGCCCCCGATTTATCGCGTCTACGGCGGACTGGCGCCGAGCGCCGAGGAGCGCGTCACGATGAATGAAGCCGTAGCGCTCGCCAACCAGATCCTCAACGAGGAGCAGCGGACAAAGCTGCGCACGGAGCAGATCGTCGACCTGGCTTACAGCATTCCCGGCATCGGACGGTTCCGCGTGAACGTGTGCGTGCAGCCCGGCTCGGTCGCCATCGTCGCACGGCGTGTCAAGAAGGAGATCCCGACATTCGAAGAGCTCGGTCTGCCGGACATTCTCAAGGACTTGATCATGCGCAAGCGCGGTCTCGTGCTCGTCACGGGCCCAACCGGATCGGGCAAGTCGACGACTTTGGCGACGATGACCGACCACCGCAACACGAATCAGGATGGGCACATCGTCACGATCGAAGACCCGATCGAGTTCTTCCATCCCGATAAACAGAGCATCGTCAGTCAGCGCGAGGTCCTAACCGATACGCCTTCGTTACACGACGCCCTGCGCGGCGCCTTGCGGAAAACGTCCGACGTACTGCTCATCGGCGAGATGCGCGACCGCGAGTCGGCGGAAGCCGCCTTGTACTTTGCCGAGACCGGTCACCTGGTGCTCAGCACACTGCACTCTAACAACCCGTCGCAAACCCTGGAGCGAAGTTTCGCGTTCTTCTCTCGCGACCACGCGCCGGAGGTGCTGAATCGGCTCTCGTTGACCCTCGAGGGCATCGTCTCGCCGCGGCTCATTTCGCGCACCGACCAGCCGGGTCGCGTTGCCGCGCTCGAGGTGATGGTCTCGACGCCGCGCATTCGCGAGATGATCAAGAAGGACGACATCACGGGAATCAAGCATACGATGTCGGCCGCCACGCAAGAGGGCATGAAGACCATCGACCAATCCCTGTACGTTCTGCACCAGCGCGGTCAAGTCGGACTGGAGGACGCCCTCCGGATGGCCGACTCGCCGAACGACCTAAGGCTGAAGGTCAAGGGTCTGGCCTGGCCGCGCCGCGCGTCGCACGTTTTCGGTAGCGACTTTCGGCCAACACGCACGTGGATGCGCCATGGACGCGTCGCGTTTTCTTGCGTCCGCGATTTCTCGGTGGCTACAATCGAAAACAGCAACCTCACCAAGTGTCCATGGAGGGGCATTGATGGAGCGGCGGTACTCCGACGGATTTCAAGACGACTCCGACGACGAACAAGACGGCCCTCACTACTTAGAACCCGATGACGAAGAGGATGAACAGGACAATGAGGACATGTTCCTGACCACCGAAGAGGAGGACAAAGAGATGCTTTTCGGAGACATGGAGACACCGGGAATGCCCGCTGCTGCTGAAAGGATGGAGCCGGCGCCGCTCGTGCCCGTTCTGCCTGTCGCCGAGCCCGTCAACGATCCGGCCCGCAAGCCGGCCGCGAAGAAGGCCAAGAAGACCGGACCCAAGCGTGCGACCAAGAAAGCGGCCCCAAAGAACGCGGCCAAGAAGACCGCGCCGAAGCGCGCGACCCGGAAGGCGGTCCCCAAGCGCGCGGCTAAGAAGACCGCGCCGAAGCGGGCCGCCAAAAAGGCTGCGCCCAAGCGTGCGGCGCGGCCGTCAACGAAGAAGACCGCCAAACGGAGCAGCAAGAAACGGTAAACGAACCCGCCGGCCCTTGCCAACAAGGCCGTCGAAAGGATGCCACTCGCGGCAGATTTTCGACGTTTTGCACGAACCGTCGGACTGGAGAACCTCGTGTCCAGCTTCTTCGATTGTCTGGGTTTCTCGATACGAAAGGCCGCCGAGGTCCGAGCGCTCGCGAACCGCGCGGCGCGTGAGGGCTATGCCATGCCATCGGATCTCGGAATGGGCCTTCGCTGCTGGCGCCTCGGGGGCGGCGTTGAGCTCTGGACGGAGATCGCGCCGTCTGGAGAGGTGCTCGGCGTGCTGCCGTTTTTCGACGCCGGCAGTCCTCACGTCACTGCCGTTACGGCGTGTGAGCCTGATCCGGACAATCCCGAGGAAGGGTGGATCGAGGGCTGGCTGCACCCGACGGAAGTGGACGAGCCGTACTCCGGCGTGTTTCCCGTGATCGCCGATCTCGTGGATTTCCTGAGTGCGTCACCGCGTCTGACGAATTTGCCCCTGACTGTCTCGCTGCGGCTCGTCGGCCTCACTTTCGACGCGGAGACTCACGAAGACGCGCTCTCTTTGGCCGAGGTGGCACGGGGAACCGGATTTCGCCTGCCGCCGCAGTCGTTCGCCAGCTCGCAGCACGTCGCGCTCGATGGCGGTCTCAGCCTCGAACGACCCGACGCCATGGCCGTGTTCAGCGGCACAATCACGGCTGCCAGCCGCGTTATCAACCCCCTTACCGGGCTCGCGTTCTGGCACCTGAAAGTGACCGTCGGAAAGGCCGTCCTCGACTTCTGCGCACCCGCCGAGGCGGTTGGGGAGGCGCTTCCCGGAATGGTGCTCCAGAGCAGCGCTTGGATGCTCGGCAGCGTTCCCGCCTTCGAATGACGGGACGTCGATCGCCACGTCATCCTCAGAGTCGCTCGGGATAGGCTCCGAACATCGCGCGCTCGTCTGGTCGTTCGTACGGATGCAGAGCGTCCGCCTGGAACCAAAGCGCGACCTCGAAAGCCGCCTCCTCCAACGTGCCGGACGCGTGTATGAGGTTGCGCACGGGTCGATACTCGAGATTCGCGAGCGTCGGCGAATCGATCGCGTAGTCGCCGCGGATCGTTCCCGGGTCCGCGAACACGGGCAGCGTTTTCCCCACGAGCTTACGAACCACGCTCACGGCGTGGACGCCTTCGAGAACCATCGCGACGACCGGCGCCGACGCCATGAAATCGATGAGCCAGCCGCGCACGAGCGTGCCGACGGCTCGCGGGTCGTCCGTGCCCATCCGCGCCTTGAGGTCAAGGCCGTAGGCATCGAATGCTTCCTTGGTCTTCCCTCCGATCGTCGTCAGAAACGAGTCGTCGTTCGGGTAGTGGCGTTCGAGCAATTCCCGCGGCGCGCGGCGCATTTCCAAAGAGACGATCTTGAGTCCGGCGCGCTCGAAGCGTTGCAGGATTTCTCCGACCAGAGCTCTCTGCACGCCGTCGGGCTTTACGAGCACCAGCGTCCGTTCGGCACGCGGGTTGGATCCGTTCGTCACTTTGCACCTCCAGCGCCCCGCGCCGGTAAGGCGCGACGCGGCCGCATCCAAGGCGGCGATCCCATGGTTTCAGCGGACGGGCAGAACGGCCGCAATGGACACGTCGGACACGCGGGGCGCGCGGCCGTGCATGTCTGGCGGCCATGGAAGATGAGCCTTAGTGGGAACGTGCTCCAGTGGCTGCGCAGCAACAGCCGCGCCAGGTCCCGTTCGATCTTGACGGCGTCGTTCTCGCGGCTGAGATCGAGCCGCTGTGAGAGCCGGATCACATGGGTATCCACGACCGGTCCGGAGTCGTCCGGGCCGAGTGCATCTGGCTTCTCACCCGCGCGCGCCGACCGACCCCGCGCCTTTCTCCGCGCGAGGTCTTCCCATCCCGGCCACGATTCGATCTCCGCCGCCGCGATCAGCACGTTCGCAGTTTTCCGACCGACGCCGTGAAGGCTGGTGAGAGCCGCCATGGAAGCGGGCACAGCGCCGCCGTAGGACTCGACGAGGTGCCGACTCGCCGCCTGGATGGCCCTCGTTTTCTGCTGATAGAACCCCGTCGGCCGAATGTACCGGGCAACCTCGTCCGAGTCGGCTGCCGCCAGCGCTTGCGGGTCCGGGAAGCGCTCGAACAGCGCCGGCGTGACCCGGTTGACCATCTCGTCCGTGCATTGCGCCGAGAGGATCGTGGCCACCAGCAACTCGAAGGAGGATCGATGCGACAACGGTAGGCGAACGACTGGATAGCGCCGCTGGAGCGCCGCCACGATCTTACGGACCCGCTCGGCGCGGCCGGCAACCGCTTCCGACGGCGGAACGGGCTCCCGTCGCCGGATTCGTCCTGGATTTGGCTTCACGGCGCCCCCAACTCTAGCATCGGCGAAAAAAGGGTGTCAAACGGCCGATTATGGCCCGCCTTGGTGCGTGCGGGGCGCATCCAGCAGGAAGCGCACCCTCGTTCGCGTATTTTTCATGGCAAACACACGACGTCCCTCCAAAACGTGTACCGCAAATATGTTCGTATTTCCGCCGGGAGGTCTAGATGCGCTTCGGTCTGGCTCAAATGAGGTACCGGTGGGGCGAAAACCGTTCCTGGGAGCAAGGTGCCACCGACAACCTCGAAAAAGCGGTCGAGTTCATTCGCCGCGGCGGGCGGGAAGGCGCCAACGTCGTCGCTTTCTCCGAATACTTCCTCGGTAATGTGAAGCCGATGCCAATACCTTGCGGCATTACAGACCGGTTGTGCGCGGCCGCGCGGGACGCGAACCTGTACGTCATCGCCGGCGCCACACGGGTAGCCATGCCGAAGGCCAAGGGGAGCCGACGAGCCCCCAAGCCACGAATCTGCTCGTTCGTGATCGCACCAAGCGGGAAGATGCTCAGCAAGCACTATAAGCAGGTCTTCTACCCCACCGAACGAGGGCAATTCGATCCCGGTCCGAACCGTCCGGCGGTCATCGAGGGCTGCAAAATCGGGATCGTCGCGGGCTATGAGTTGCTGGTCCCCGAGGTCAGCCGCAAGCTCGTTGCCGCCGGCGCCGAGATCCTCGTCGTGCAGATGGTCGCGACGTCCGAGATGCCCTATATGCTCGAGACCATGCAGTCGGCGATTCGCGCGCGGACCATGGAGTTGCTCGTTCCCGTGCTGGCCGTCGGTCAATATGGGGAGTTCTATGGCGGCGCGATGTACCAAGGCGGGAGCAGCGCGTACGTGCCGGAGCTCGGGAAGTTCCAAGGAAAATGGGCGCCCAACGGCGCGCGCTTGGTCACCCGGATGGCCGATTACGAGAACCTACTGTCCGTCGAGATTGATCTGGAGATCACGAAGGACATTCAAAAGAAGTTCACCTGGCAATAGCCCGCGAGACTCCCCCTGCCTCCGCTAACCGAGGAGGATCGCCGCCGATCCCGCAGCGCATACGACGCTTCCCGCGACCAGGCGCCACGTCGTTCGTTCGTCACCGCGGAGCATCCATCGGCCGATGAGGATCACGAGCAAGACCTGCGAGTTGTAGAGGGCCGAGGCGTTTCCAACCGCCGTGCGCTGGAGCGCGAGAAACAAGAGCAGGATCGCGGTCGTGTTGAAGAAAGCGCTCGCGAGCACGTCGCCGCGGATGGCCTTTCTCAGATCCTGCCGCAGCGCCCCGCGCGCGGCGAGCCACATCGTCTGGATCAGCAATCCGGTCATCGCCCCCAAGGCGGCGCCGGCGAGCGGCCGGCCGGACTGTTCGATGCCGAGGCGGCGCAAGGTGTCCCCCGTCGCGAATCCGAGCGCGGCCAGCACGGCGATCGCGACGCCACCCCAATCCAGTGGTCGGCGTTGGTTCGGCGTGTCTTGGTCGACAACCAGCCATAGCCCCAGCGTCAGGACGGCCGCGCCCGCCATCTGCTGCGGGCGCGGCAATTCGTCGAGCAAGACGAATCCGAGCGCTACCGCGAAGACCGTGTTCATCAGTCGCACGGCGGTCGACCGCGCGGCGCCGATCCGCAGGACGCTCAGGTATCCGAGATTGCGACCCCAAAACGATCCGGCCGCGCCGCCGGCGATGAACAGCGCGATCGACTGCGGTGCGAGCAACGCCCCGCCCGCCCGCCACATCTCGATCGCCGCCAGTATCAGATAGACGATCAAATTGAAGATCTGGCTGACGAGCACGCCGGCCGCCGGCGCCACGGGCTCCACGCTGCGGCCGCTCGCGGCCGGCGCCATGAAGCGCCGAGAGAAGATCGTAGCGAGGGAGAACGCGAGCGCCGCAGCGAGGGCGTAGGCTTCACCGGTCACGGGCGCACCGTCGCTCGCTTCAAGATGCCGCACACGGTTTCGTGTAGGATCCCGTTCGAAGCGACCAAGTCTTCGCCAAGCCGAAATCGCGCGCCCGCCAGATCGGTCACGCGACCACCGGCTTCGAGCACCAACGAAACGCCGGCCGCGACGTCCCATTCGCGAAGCCCCGGTTCCCAGAACGCTTCAAGTCGTCCAGACGCGACATACGCCAAGTTGAGCGCGGCCGACCCATGAATGCGGAGGTCGCGCGTGGCGCGCAGCATACCGATGATCTCGGGCGCATTGCGTCCGGTCGTGCCGATGTCGACCGGCGTGCCCGTGGCGACGAGCGCATGGCCGATCTTCGCGACGCGGGATACCGACAAGCGTCTCCACCCGGCGACGCCGGACGAGACCCATGCGTCCCGGTCGCGCTCGGCGACGTAGAGCGCGTCGTCGTCCCGCGCATAGCCCAACGACACCGCGAACATCGGATCGCGATGCACAAAGTTCGTCGTCCCATCCAACGGAGCGACGTACCAGCAGGGGGCCCCCGCGGCAGGTCGCCCGCCGCTCTCCTCCGCGAAGACGGCGTCGTCGGGGAACGCCTCCGCGAGCGCGCGCAAGATCAGTACCTCGCTCTCGCGGTCGGCGGCGGTTTGCAAATCCGTGGGACCCTTGAAGTGAACTTCGTCGGCGGCGGAATCCTGTTCGTACCAGCGACGCAGCACGACGCCCGCCGCTCGGGCGATCTCGATCGCGGTCACAACGCGCGTGCTGAAGCCGGGGTCCATCATGGCGATCTCACCTCTCGACGCGGCTGCTCACCCGAGGAGCACACCGGCGGATCCGACGGCGCACACGAAGCCGCCGAGGACGACCCGCGCCGTCATTTGCTCATCGCCGCGCAGCGCCCAGCGGCTGAGCAGGACCACGAACAGCGCTTGCAGATTGTACAGCGCGGCGATGTTCGCGACGGGGCTGTGGCGGAGCGCGATGAAGACGGCGAGGATGCCGAGCGCGTTGAGCACCGCGCTGGCCCAGACATCGACCCGGCGCGCGGCCCGACGCGTCGCCGCCCCGAACTTGCCGTCCCGCATGATGAACGCTTGGGGAACGAGAGCGGTCAGCGTTCCCACCGTCGCGCCGAGGAGCGGATATGGGGCGTCGGCCAGCGCGATGCGGCGGAACGTGTCCGCGACGGCGAACGCCAGCGCCGACACGATGACGACGAGCGCTCCGCTGCTCGTCAACCGCCGCCGCCCAGCTGGCGCTTCCCGCGACCCCCGCCCGCGCGCTGGGAGGACCGCCCACAATCCCGCCGTCAGCACGGCGGCGCCGGCCAGCTGCCACGGTCGCGGCAGCTCGCGCAACCACAAAAACCCCAGCGCCGCCGCGAACACGGTATTCGTCAGCAGCAGCGACGCCGCGCCCGAGGCGCCCACCCGCTGCACGCCGACATAGATCAAGTTGAGGCCGATGAACGTACCGACGATGCCGCCGACGACGAACAGCAGAATCGCGCGCGTCGTCAGAAACCCACCCTGCGTGCCCCCGAAGTCGGCCGCGATCAACGTCGCGTAGACAATCAAGCTCGCCACCTGGCTGAGCAGCGCCGCCGACTCCGGAGGCACGCGGTGAGCGTCGGACGCCTCGCCGTGCGCGATCAGGTAACGGCGCGCGAGCACGGTGCTGCCGGCGTACGCGACGGCGGCAAAGACCGCCAGGGCTTCGCCCGTCACCGTAACGGTTCTCGTTGGAGTGATCGGGAACGAGCCGAACGAAGGCTTGGCATCAGGGGGCGGACAGCTGGCATACCTTGTTCATTGTAGGACGGTTGATGCACACGCGGGCGAAACGAAGGCGGCGGGCCGTTTCGGCCCGCCGCCCAGGTCTTCCGAAGTTCAAAGTCTACGCGAGGAACGGCAGGGGATCGAACCGCGCGCCCAGCACCTTCTTGGAGTCGGCGCGCATCCAGAGGTCGATGATCGTCGCGTACACGGCACGGAAGTCGACATTGTACTTCAGGTCGCCCTGATCAAGATCGGTGAGGTTCGGCTGCCGCCCGTAGATGCCCGGCTTGACGCCACCGCCGAACAGGAACATCGGCGCGGCGGTACCGTGGTCGGTGCCATCGGACGCGTTTTCGGAAACGCGCCGGCCGAACTCGGAGAACGCGACGGTCAAGACGCGATCGGCGTTCCCCTGCTGATCGAGATCCTGGTAGAACGCGGCGATGCCGGTGGACAGCTCCCCGAGCAAGCGGTCGTGCACGCCCTTTTGGCCGCCGTGCGTGTCGAAGCCGCCGATGTGCGCGTAGTAGACCCGCGTCGGCATCTGCCCGGCGATGAGCTGCGCGATGAGCTTGAGGCTGTTGCCGAACCGGCTGTTCTGCGGGTACGCCACGCTCGAGCGATACTTGGCCGACGCGTCGCGGATCTGGTCGCTGGAGAGCTGGGCGTTCATCGCGGTGTGCCGCAGGAAGTCGACCGTCTCCTCATTGTTCGCGGACGCCGGCGTGTTGAGGATCTTGTACAGCTCCAATTGCTCCTTCGTGCCGAGCCACTGGAACTGATCCGGCGACGCGAACACGAGCCCGACGCCGCGCTCGTTTTGCAGCGCCAGCGGCATGTTGTCGCCGAGGTTGAGACCAACCGCCGTTGCGCAATCCGGGCACTGGCTGTCGAAGATCTTGCCGATCCACCCCGTTGGCTGCGAGCGTCCCGTGGGATCTCCGGTGTTCCAGATCTCCATGGCCCGGAAGTGCGACCGGTCCGGATTCGGGTAGCCGACGCCCAGCGTAAGCGCCATGCGGCCGCGGTCGTACAGCTCCTTGAACCCCTTGAGGTTCGCGTGGAAGCCCAGCTCGTCGTTGAGCCGCAGCACTTGATTGCGCGGGATCGCGAGGTTCGGCCGCTTTCGGTAGTACTGATCGTCGGCATAGGGGACGACCGAGTTCAGGCCGTCGTTGCCGCCACCCATTTGGACGACGACGAGGACACGATCGTCCTTGCCGTTGCTCTGCGCCGTGCGCTTCTGATCCCACGGGTTGGACATTGCCAGCGCGGTCTTCGTGAGGAAGGAAGGGGCGGTACCGGACACCGCAACGAGCGTCAAGCCCTTCTTGATGAACTCGCGGCGGGTCATTGCCGAGTTTTTAGCCATCGGCGGTCCTCCGTTTCTGCCGGTCCGAACATGGAGGAGACGGATTCGCTCCTTCATCGAGTCATCGGCCGAACGGCCGGAGCCTGAACGACTCCGGCGCTTTACTTTAGTTCATTTGATAGTCGCCCGTACTCATCACGAGCGCGATCGCGCTCCGTAATTCCGCCTGAGCACGAGACGGATCGAGTACCGCACGTTCGTTCCCTCCTAGAGCGCGGACTACGGCCTGCCGGTGTGCGACGCTCATCTTGCGCTGCAAGAGGAGATCGCTCAAGTTGTCGACGATCTCCCCGCAGGTCCGTCCGGCGGAGACCAGACGGTCGACGCGGGGTGACTGGACGGCCGTTTGGAAGCTTCTCGGCAATCCCGGCATCTTCGATTCCATGAGCAGCAACGCGAAGTTGTGCCGCGCGAGCAACGTCGCCGTGTTGATCCAGCCTCGACCGCTCGGCCAACCGCCGACGTTGGGCGGATAGAACAGCGATTGCCCCATCAGCCCCATGGCGATGTAGAGGACCTCGTCCGGCACGTCCTTGAAGCCTAGCGTCCGAATCGTGCCAATGACGAGCTCCACAGGATTCTTGACCTGCTGCCGTACCGCTTGCGGCGCATAGAACGCCTCGGAGAGGAAGAGCGTTCGCAGCAGCGGCTTGACCTCGTAGCGATTGGCCCGAAATACGTCGGCAAGCCTCGCGACGAGAGGCTCCGGCGCTTTTTGCATCAGGAACGTGCGCGTGAATTTGTTGACGATGAATCGAGACGCCGCCGGCTGCTGCAAGATGATGTCGATGACGTCTTCACCCGTGAGCCGGCCGCCGCGGCCGAGGAAGGTCTTCTCGCCGTTGTCGTGCCAGGCGCGATTGAAGAAGAAATCGTCGCCGCGGAACGTCCAGCCGGTGAAAGCGCGCGCCGCTGCCTTGACGTCGTCTTCGGTGTAGTTGCCGATCCCCAAGGAGAACAGCTCCAGCAGCTCGCGCGCGTAATTCTCGTTCGGATACTCTTTGCGGCTGCGGAAGTTGTCGAGGTAGCGCAGCATCGCCGGGTCGCGCGAGATCTCCAAGAGGAGCGTCCGAAACGCGCCGCTGGCATTGCGCCGCAGCATTTCCAGTTGGTTCTCCATGCGCACGGCCGCCGCGACGACGCCGAACGACGTCGCGAAGTGACCGTGCCAGAACAACGTCATCTTTTCCTGCAGCGGCCGCTTCGTTTCGATCATCGTCCGGATCCACCGAGCGGCGATGGCGAGCATGTATTCCCGGTTCGCGCGCGAGACCTGCGATCGGATCTCGGCGGGAATCATCTCGAATTGAGTGCCGGTGCGCTGGATCGCCGCGACGTGTTCGCTCCACCGCATAAGGTCGGATCGGTCGGCTGGCGGCTGCGGTTCCTCAGCGACACGTTCGTAGTCCACCAGGGAGTCGACGGCGGCCTCCGGGCCGAGGTCGGCGAACCGCACGACCTCGTCGGGATGGGCGCCGAAACCGGCGCGGCGCAACAGGTGCGCCGCGGCGTCGCGGTTCCAGACGCGCCGTGAAATGGGTTGGATCGAAGCGAGATCTGCCAAGGCTTCACCGATCCAGGGCCTATTTGGCTATTTGACGGGGGCCGCCGAGGACGCGTTTACCGCCGCCAGGCGTTCGGGAAAAACAAAGCTCTCGGTTCCGCGCCGTCCGGCATCGTGGCCGTTGCCCGCGACACCGGGCGGGAAGCTGGATGAAAGCGTAGCAAGAAGGATCCCACCAGGGCAATGCGTATTCGCGAGTTATGCCGGTTCGCTCGAAGGTACAAGTGCGGGAAGCGCAGCCCCGGGACCTACCGAACCTCGTCGACCTTTGGGGCGAGCTTGCCCGGATGCATGAGGACATGAACGGCGGTTTCGCGCTGGCGCACGATTGGGGGCGCGCCTACGAGGACTACATCGGTCAAATCCACGGGCGGGGCGATGCCATGATCTGCGTTGCCGGCGAGGCTGACCGCCTCGTCGGCATGGCGGTCGGCCGCTTGATCTCGCTTCCCGCGTTCTTCCGCGACCGCCACCGCGGCTACATCCAGGATGTGTACGTCCGGGAGGCCTATCGGGGCCGGGGACTTGCGAGCCAGATGATCACGCGCATCGAGGCATGGCTCGGCGAGCATGGTATGACCCGCATCGACCTCACGGTCGCGGCCGAAAACGGCGCCGCGGAGACGTTTTGGGAGAATCTCGGGTACGTTCCTTATCTCATGTATCTAGGCAAGGAACTGTAGAACGGGTCGTGTCGCGACGCGACCCGTTCGTCAGCGCTCGGCGAGCGGAACGTACGGCAGATCGATCGGCCCAGTGTACTCCGACTGTGGACGCACGAGCCGGTTGTCGGAAAGCTGCTCGATGACGTGCGCCGTCCATCCCGCCATTCGGCTCACCGCGAACAACGACGTCATCATGTCCGACGGAATCCCGATGTTGTACAGGAGCGACGCGGAGTAGAAGTCGACGTTCGGGTAGATCTCTTTATCGCCGCGAAGCTCGGCCACCAACTTGTCGATTCGCTCCGACATCTCGAACCAGACCAGCCCGCGCATTTTCTCCGCGACCTGCTTCGACAACCCGCGCAGGACTCGGGCGCGCGGATCCTCGACCTTGTAGATGCGGTGCCCGAAGCCTGGAATCTTCGCTTTCTTCGCGAACAGTCCGCGGATGAACACGTCGATGTTGTCGAGCGATCCGATGGTACGGAGCATCTCCATCGTCCACTGCGCCGCGCCGCCGTGCAGCGGGCCCTTCAGCGCGCCGATCGCGCCGCAGATGCCGGAGGTCATGTCCGACAGGGTGCTGGTGACGACACGAGCCGTGAACGTCGAAGCGTTGTAGCCGTGATCCGCGAGCAATACGAGGTAAGTGTCAAGCGCACGTGCGTGCAGCGGATCGGGCACCGCCCCGGTCAACATGTACAGAAGGTTGGCGGCGTGCCCGAGATCGCGACGCGGCGCGATCGGCTCGCGACCGTCCCGCATGCGTGCGAACGCGGCGACGACGGTTGCCGTCAATGACACCAAGTGCTTGGCCAGCTTCTGGTTGGATGTCTCGGAGTTCTCGTGATAAGTCGGATCCAAGCCGTTGAGGGGAGAGAGGATCGTTCGTAGCGCTTCGAGCGAGTGCGTGTCGTGGGGAATGTCAGACGCGATGCGGGCGATCGGCTCGGGCAGCGGCCGAAGCGCGGTCAACTCCTCCTTGAGCTGTGCGAGCTCGTTCTTGTTCGGCAAGCGACCTTTCCACAGCAGGAAGCAGACCTCTTCGAACGACGACTTCTGCGCCAGCTCCTGAATCGTGTATCCCGCGTAGATCAAACGACCGCCACGCCCATCGACGAGGCTCAACGCGGTCGTGCCGGCGACGATCCCTTCCAACCCCTTGGCGATCTCTGGCATCCCATCCACCTATCCGCGGTTCTTACCCTGCTCGGAAAGACGCGAAACTGCTGCAGTCGCGATCGATTTCCACGATACGCACCAAAACTCCGAAGTGCAACGATCCTGCCACGGACGGGTTGCGCCCGCGCGAGCGGCGCGCGCGCGGGCGCAACCCGTCGACCGAGTCAGAAGCGCTGCGTCGGCGTCTCCGGCGACAATTTCGGCGGGACCGCCGGGAGAGTGCCGAGGCCTGGTCCGGGGGTGCCGGGACCCGGGTTGATGCCCTGTCCAGGTTGAAGCGGGATCAATTCCTGAAGTGCGCCTGGGCGGCCAGGACCTGGCCGCATGCCCTGCCCTGGGCCCGGCCGCATTTCATAGAAGCGGCCGTTGTGGAAGAGGACGAAACGCGGCTGGCATTGATCCCCGGCGACCGGGGGGACGGGCAATTGCCCGGGCGTGCGATCGCCACCCGTCGGCGGACGCAGCGGGATGACCTCTTGCAGCGGTGCTTGCACGGGCGACAACGTCGCTTCCGCGCCTCGCGAAGGAACGTCGGGGATCGCGGACGCACGGCCGGCGACGAAAGAGATTCCGGCCACGACGAAGAATGCAGCGGCGGTTGCCGCGGTGGCGAGCCATCGGTTCCAACGACCCATCACGTCACCTCGAGGACTCCGCGGAGCCCATGTGTTCTATCAGTCTACTCCCTTACGTCCGCCGACGATGGGAGATCGTTCGTTCGTTCGTCCTATCGGAGGTACGTATGAACGGTGCGAAGCGGTTCGTGACGCTGGACGAGCTCCCGAGTCTCGAATTCGTCCCCGGCGCTCGCTTGACGGTCTTCGCCGGGAACCGGCTGCTGTTCGCCCGTTGGCGCCTGGCGCCCAACGCCGATTTCCCCGATCATGAGCACCCCCATGAACAAATGGGCTACATCCTCGCCGGCGAGATGGAGCTGTGGACCGCCGATGAGCGGCGGACGTTGCGCCCCGGCGACGCCTATCACATCCCCGGCGGCGTACGCCATGGAGCGCGCGCCGGCGCCGCCGGCGCCGTCATCCTAGACGCGTTCCATCCGATTCGCGAGGATTACGTTCGCTTCTTTGAAGGCTGATCGCGCGGCCCGCGTTAGACCGCGCGGCACGGGGCGACTTCATCGCGTTTCGTTACTTCGGGGTGATTCACCAGCCGGAGGCGGAAAGCGGCAACGACCGAATCCCATGGCCGGTGAGCGCGAACAGCGCATTGCCAAAAGCTGGCGCCAAACCGACGGTTCCCAATTCACCGATGCCCGTCGGTTCATCGTCGATTCCCATGAAGGCGCCGTCGAGCGGCGGCACCTCGGTCGCGCGCAGGATCGGATAGTCATGCAGGTTCGACTGCTCCACGCGACCGTCTCGTAAGGTAATGGCCTCGCGCAACGCGCCGGACAACCCGTAGAGGATCGCTCCCTCGACCTGTGCGCGGGCGACGTCGGGGTGCACGACGAAACCGCAATCGACGACGGCGGTGATCCGGTCGATAGCGAACGATTGGCCTGCCCCCCTAGAAGTAGTCCGCCGGTGATGTAGTCGGGCGGCAACGAATGGGGGATGGGGCGGAAGAAGGCGCACACGCCTGAGGAAATTGTCG
>Ga0194132_10004502_pt1 | contig 23639 bp, 17 predicted proteins | sample TA2KigOf80mmetaG_FD_148612 | JGI IMG/M metagenome (GOLD analysis project Ga0194132, IMG submission 148612) | Freshwater microbial communities from Lake Tanganyika, Tanzania - TA2015054 Kigoma Offshore 80m | ecosystem: Environmental > Aquatic > Freshwater > Lake | place: Tanzania: Lake... | reverse complement strand
GCGCGACGCGGCGGTGATCGATACCCTCGATGGCTACAACGAACAGTTCAACGAGGGCATGTTCGACTCCTACGCGGGCTATCGACGCACCATCCGCGAGGAAATGGAAAAAGAAGACAAGGCGCGCGCACAGGCGACGACGCGTACCGTGCTCGGCGCTGCTGCGGTGTTGGCTAGCATTCTGGTGTCGAGTCAGTGCGGGTCCACTGACTATAATTGTCAGCGTATCGAAGACGCCGTACGTTACGGCGGCGGGGCCGGTGGTGTAGCGGCCGTGATGTCGGGTATAAAAAAATTCGCCGATGCGAAAACAGCGGCACAATCCGTCAGAGAACTTGCGCGCAGCTTCGAAAGCGAGGCCGGCACGCAGGTGGTCGAAGTGGAGGGTCGGACACTTAAACTCACGGGTACGGCCGAGGAACAGTATCGCGAATGGCGGCGTTTGCTCGCCAAAATCTATGCCGAAGAAACCGGTGGCGTAACGCCTGCAGTGGCGCCGCCGGCAGCAATACCGCCTGCTACTACTCCGAAAGCGCCACGCAGCTGAGATTCCGTGGCGGCATTCGCTAAAGGACAAAAGTTGCTTGATCGCTTCGTTCTGCTTGAGCCCCTAGGGCAAGGCGGACACGGCGAGGTGTGGCGTGCGCTCGACGAGCAGCGTTCTGCGCAGATCGCTGTCAAGATCTTGCCTGCTACCGAGATCGAAACCTTGCGTGCCCAGTATCTGCTTGCCCAGGCCGCGAAGGGTCGTGGCATACTCGAATACTTTGAACCGATTGTTGATGATGCGTTTGCGGTGCTGCCCATGGAGTTGGCCGCCGCGGACGCTCGCTCGCTTCGGGCGCGCTCCTGGACGCAGTCGCTGGGGTTGCTGCGCGAAGTAACCGACGCGCTCGCCGAGCTGCACGCGCGTGGTATCGTGCATCGTGATCTCAAGCCCTCGAACGTGCTCATCGGCTTCGATGGCTGTGCACGTTTGGCCGATTTCGGCAGTGCGGCTCGGGTCGGTGAGTATGCGAGCAATCGCGTGCTGTCGCCCTTCAGCGCGAGCCCCCAACAGCATGGCGGTGCCGCGGCCAGCGTAGCCGACGACTCGTTCGGGCTTGGCGCTCTTGCCTATGAACTGCTCGGTGGTTACCCACCCAATTTCCCAGATACCGCCCGGGCGCTCTCGGGCTTAGCGCCGCCACGGCTTGTCACCGCCGTGGCAACTCCCGCGCCCCTGATCGACCTCGTAATGTCTTTACTGGCCGGCAACCCGCAAGCTCGCCCGCATAACCAACGCGAAATCGCCAGCATGCTGCAGTCGCTGGAGTCACAGCGCCTCGCACCAGTGATCGCCGCCGCGGTCGTGCCCCTCGAGGTGGCCGCCGTGAGCAACAAGAGCGGGTCGACGGTACGCCCCACGATAGCCGCGTGGAGCGGACTTTCGGCGTTGATGGTGATTTTGGTTGCGGTATTTGTGCTACTACCGCGCTATGTGACGTCACCTGTCGTAGCGCCTGCAGCCAGCAGCGCGGCTGCGGGTACGAAGCCCGCTGCGACCTCTGCCGCAGCGACGGCGGCGAGCAAAGTCGAAGCCGATCGTGAACTGCAAGATCGCTTTGCTGAAGCCAGCGGTCGCTATCGCAGCTTGCTCGATGATCTCGAAACCCAGGGTGCAGGGGTTTGGGGTGGGGCGACCTTTGCTGCGGCGAAATCTTTGGGGGTACTCGCCGTCGAAGCCGAAGCTAGTCGCGATTATGCGCTCGCCCTCGATCGCATCGGCGTTGCTAATCAGCGTCTGACCCGCATCGTGGAGGAGCGTCCGCAGACCTTAGCCAAAAAATTACGTGACGGCGAGGCTGCGCTGGATGGCGGTCGTCTCGAACTCGCGCGTCAGGCTTTCGAACTTGCGCAACTGATCGAGCCGACCAATGCCGATGCGGGCCGCGGCATCGCCAGAGTCACGGCGCTCGGGCCCGCGTTACCCGCACTGGTCGCCGCAGAGACGGCCTCTTTGACCCTCGATCACCTGGTGGCGCTCACTCGTTATGAAGAAGTGCTACGCGCCGATCCGCTCAATAGGGTGGCTCGTGAAGGCGCTGCGCGTGCGCGGTCGCAGCTGGGATCCAATCGCTATGCGCGCGAAATTGGCGCAGCGCTGGTCGCTTTGCGCGCGGGGCGTACGGCGGACGCGCGGGCGGCAATATCGAGAGCGCGAACGCTGCGTCCGACAGGTACAGAGCTCGCACCATTGCTGGCACAAGTCGAGGCTGCTGGCGAAAAGCGTGACTTCGAGGAAATACAGGCCGAGATTCTACTGCTCGAAGCGGCAGAAAAATGGGGCGATGCTTTGCTGCGCTATGATGCGCAGCTGGCGCGTGATCCGAGTCTCGGCTTTGCTCGTAATGGTCGAATGCGTGTCGCGCCACGCGCCGATCTCGCGCGACGTCTGGATGTCCTGCTCGCTAACCCGGTGCGGTTGACCGCACCCGAGGTGAGGCGCGAGGCCGATCGGCTGTTGACCGACGCCGGCAAAGTGAGGGGTGCTGCACCCGCGCTGCTTAACCAGTCCGAACAATTACGGGCGGCGATCCGGCTGTACGATCAGCCGGTGCTTGCGGTGATCGAGTCTGATGGTGTGACCGTCGTCAGCGTGCAACGCGTCGGCAGTTTCGGTTCATTCACACGCCGCGAGCTGCAACTCAAGCCCGGGCGCTATGTAGCCGTCGGTAGTCGTGCGGGTTTTCGCGATGTACGTCGTGAGTTCATGGTCGCGCCGGGAACGAGTGCTGTAGTCGTACAGGTTCGGTGCATAGAGGTGATCTCGTGATGTCTGCCACAATATGGCGGCTGACCCTGCGCGAGCCGGCGGGCTCTCGCGAGTTGAGTCTGCCCTGTCGAATTGGCGGCGTAGCGGGCGATGAAATCATTGTCCCGGGTACGACGGGTAGCGAATCTTTGCTACTGCATGTGCTCGATAGCGAACTTGGAGTCACGGCAGCGCCTGACACTACGGTATTGCTGAACGGCGTGCCGCTGGTAAGCAGCGTATTTGCACCACTGCAAAATGGCGACATTGTCGCTTTAGGTAGCGCGCGTTTGCTGTTGCAGGACCAGGCCGTACTTGAGGTCCGTCATCTGGTCGGTAACGACACCCTCGCGCCGATCACCGTCGACACTGCGCGCGAGTTCGCCGAGTCGGTGGGCGACGAGCGGATTTTCTTTGCTGACCTCGCCGCTGATACGACTACAGGAACTACGCAAGATCCACGCCATTTTTTGGTGTCCTTCGTGGCCAATCGTCGGCTTTTGGCAATCGCCGTCGCGCTGCTCGTGGTGTTCGGAATCTTTGCCCTATCGCTGTCGCGTCTTGAAACCGTCCGAGTTACCGTACTGCCCGCAAGTGCCGAGGTAACGGGTTCGGGTTTCGGTTGGCGTTCGGCCGATACGTTGCTGCTGTTGCCAGGCGAGCGACGGATTCGTGCCGAGGCCGACGGTTATCTGCCGATTGAGCGTGTAGTAGAGGTAAAAGCGGATGCACCTCTGTCGCTGCAGCTACAGCTCAAAGAAAAACCGGGTGTACTCGAGATCGACACCGGCGGCATCACAGCTCGCGTCTTTATCGACGGCGCAGAACTTGGTACCGTACCCGGCGACATTCCGATCCCCGGTGGCGAGCGTACGCTTACTCTGCGCGCTGAGCGTCATCTCGACCTCGTTCGAAAAATAAACATCGCGGGCCGCGGCACGCGTCAGCCCTTAAGCCTGCGCTTGCAGCCCTCGTGGGGCGCGCTAGAAGTCAACGCCAGCACGGCAGGGGCGAGTGTTTCGGTTAACGATGCAGCACCAGTCGCGTTACCGATGCGGGTCGATCTGCCCGCAGGTCTGCATAGACTCAAGATTTCGGCGCGCGGCGCACGCGATTGGCAGAGTGCCATATTTCTTAAAGCAGGCGAAACACAGCGGATTGGTCCCGTCGAGCTCGGCGCTCCTGACGCTCGTTTGCGAGTCACTTCGCGACCCGCCGGCGCCGATGTCACGGTAGGCGGGGTATTTAGTGGTCGTACGCCGGTCACTGTCGGACTGCCTGCGGGGTCCGAACATGACATCAGTGTGTCGTTACAGGGTTATCGATCAGTCGAGCGTCGGGTATATGCCGCAGCAGACAAAGATATCGCGCTGCCACTCGTGCTGCAGTCGGTACCGGTGCGCTTAACGGTACAAGGTGATCCGCTCGATGCCGAAGTGGTGATCGAGGGTGAGGTACGTGGCAAGACGCCACTGACATTCGAACTGTCTGCTCGTCGGCACATATTCGAGATACGCAAAGCAGGCATGCAGGCCGAGCGTATCGACGTTGATCTCTCGGCAGCGGTAGATCGTATGGTTGACTATAAGCTGGTACCGGTCGGTCGCGCCCGTGACTGGAGCCCACCGCCGCCTGCGCTACGTTCGCAAACTACCGGCACTTTGCTGCGGCTGATTGCCGGCGGCTCGTTCACGATGGGTAGCGAGCGTCGCGAACAGGGTCGTCGCGCCAACGAATTTCCGCGCAAGGTCGCCTTGGCTCGTCCCTATTATCTCGGCACGCGTGAAGTGACCAATGGCGAGTTTCGTCGCTACAAGGCGGATCACAATTCCGGCTTTGTCGGCAAGCGCACACTCGATCTGGATGGCCAACCGGTCAGTAACGTGACTTGGAGCGATGCGGTGCAGTACTGTAACTGGCTATCGACCCAAGAAGGACTGCCAGTCGCGTACGAACAAAAAGGTGGACGCTGGGTACTGATCGAACCGGTAAACACCGGCTATCGTTTGCCCACCGAGACCGAGTGGGAATATGCCGCGCGGCATGCAGGCTCGGGCGCGCGCACCCAGCGCTACGAGTGGGGCGATGCCTTGCCGCCGCCCGCCGGCATCGGCAATCTCGCCGGCAGCGAAGCCATCGATGAAATGACTCGTGTGCTCGACGGCTGGCAGGACGATTACCCGGCTATTGCCCCCCCCGGAAAATTCCGTGCGAATGGCTTCGGTATTTTTGATATGACTGGCAACCTTTCCGAGTGGACACACGATGCCTACGTGTCTTTTGATGCCAATGTAGGCGGCACTGACCCGCTAGGGCCTGCGACCGCCGCAAACATGCGGCGCGTGACTAAAGGCAGCCACTGGCGCACCACAACCTTCGCCGATCTGCGCGCAGCCTGGCGAGAAGGCTTTGATGGTGCCTCACAAGAGATCGGCTTTCGGGTTGCGCGTTATGCGGAGTAAATCCATGCAGAGCAAGTCCATAGAAAGAAATCGCATGACTTGGCGGATGATCATCTTCACGGTAATGGGTGCTCTCGTCTGTTGGGGTGCTTCGCTGGCGATGCTGCGGGCATTCGCACAAGACGCCACGCCCCCGGCAGCCGTGACCAACGAGGCCGAAGAAATCCAGCGCCGTAAGGCGCCCTTTAAGAATTCCGACGAGGAATCACCGGAATACCGTGATTCTGCCGATAACAACATCAGCCTACCCATCGACATTTGAATATGAAAAAAACCGCTCCTAACGAATTTATTTTCACCATCGTCGCGCTATTGCTATCGATCGTGATCGTTCACACGATTTACTCACTACACGTACGTCCAGTTGCCGCAGGTACACTGCAGGCAGATCGCGAGCGCATGCTGGTCGATCCCAACTATGTCGCCCAGCGTTCACTGGAGGTGGTACTCAAAGATTACGAGCAAGAGGCCGAGATCATCCTCATGCTGTGGGCACTTGCCATCATGGGCTACAAGGCGCAGGCACAGCGGCGCGAGCAGCAAGCGCTCGATGCCGATCTGCTACGTCTGCCGGACGGCATGAAGATCTTACCTGAAGACACTCGCGAGTATGCGAGACAGATCGAGAATTTACTGCCCGAGAGTCGCGAGCTGCTCGTGCCCCGTGCTTTGCTCGGCGCGCTGGTGCGCTTCGGCGCCACGCGCAGCGTGCAAGACGCCTCGACGGTGGCACACGGTTTATGTCAGTCTGAGGCAGACCGACTCGATTCCGATCTCGCGCTGCTGCGCTATATCGCCTGGGCCATTCCCGCGATCGGCTTCATTGGTACAGTGCGCGGCATCGGTGATGCCTTGTCACAAGCGCATAAGGCGGTCACCGGTGATATCTCGGGTGTGACCGAGGGGCTGGGTGTGGCCTTCAACTCGACGCTAATCGCCTTGCTGCTCTCGATTTTGCTGATGTTCCTCATGCAGCAGTTGCAGCGCGTGCAGGAGCGTCGTGTTCTCGATACTGAAACCTGGCTCGATCGAACAGTCATTCGTAATTTGCAGGCGCGTTAATGGGTGTGACCGGCCTGCACCTGCTTGACGCAGCGCTCGCCGTGGCGAGCGATGGCAGGCTTTTGACGTCGTCGCCTTCTATTGTCCACGCGGATCCTACGCGTATCGCCGTGATGGGTCGGTCGGCAAGCGATATCGCTCGTCTTACCCCGCGTCAGGTGAGCGGCGACCACTGGGCGATAATCGCGCGCGAGGGCGGGCGGGCGTCGGTAGCTGCCATTGCCGTAGCTCGAGCTGAATTACGCGCGCGTATTGATGACACGCAGTACGAGTCGTCTTTGCAGTGCGCTGTATCCGCCGCATTCTCTACAGAATCTTTGGGCGTTATTCTCGCCCTCGCGAGGCGCGAGGGTATCCGTATCGGCAATTTTCATGATGCGGCGGCGCTGGCGGCGGCGAGCGTCGGCTTGACTGGTACTACGCTGGTGCTCGAATTCGGCCTAGCGCACGTGGTGGTAACGCGAGTTGAGCACGTCGATGACCAACTGCGCAGCCGCGCGGCGGTGGTACGCCGCAGCGCCGGCTTACTCGCGCTGCGGCAGGCCTGGCTGCGGATGGTGAGCGAGGCGATGGTGCTGCGCACGCGCTTCGACCCTTTACACGAAGCTGCGAGCGAGCAACGTCTCTATGACTTGATCGATGACGCCGCCGCGCGTGCGGCAACCGCAGGATCGACTGATATCGAGCTGCCCACAGGTCGTGATCCAGTACGCGTGAGTATTAGTCGCGATCAGTTCACGGAAGCCGCCGATGATATTTATCGCGAGGTTCCCGCCGCACTGCACGAACTGCGTCCCGCAGGGTCTCGCGTCAATGTTTTGCTTGACGATACGGCGGCACGTTTGCCGGGACTTCTGCATCGACTTGCTGAGATGCGTGGTTGCCGATTTTATTCCTGTAGCTCGAGCTTGGTCGCGCGCGCCGCGTCGCTTGTCAGTGCGCAAGTCACGGACGACGGTTGTGTCACGCTGCAGCGCGGCTACCCTGCCGGCGCACCACTCGAGGTAGCGCTCGAACTCGATTTGTCGACGCTGGCAAATTTCGTCGATACCGCACCCACGCATGCGTTGTGGGAAGGTCGGGCCTTTGCGTTGCCGCAGAGCGGCGCCTTGGAGATCGGCCGCGACCCTGCGTTGAGCGGCATCCGCTTGGGTGAGGGCTATGCGGGTGTGTCGCGCCTGCATTGCGCGCTGCGTGCGGAGGGTGGCACGGTCACGCTGATCCCGCACAGTGCGCAAGTCACTTGGCTCAACGACGAACGCGTACGTGGCCGAGTCCGCGTGCAGTCCGGGGACCGACTGCGCCTCGGTACACCCGGTGTCTCGATCGAACTCATTGCGGTCGGCGGATCAGTCCATGGCACGACGTAACGTTGAGGTTTTCAGCCTTTCTTTTCTTGATGTGATCTGCTGCGGCTTCGGCGCCGTCATTCTTTTTTACACCATCATCAGCGCACAGAGCGGCATCGAGCGTGCTCGCAAGGCCGAAGATCTGAGTGCGCAAGTGTCCAAGCTCGAAGAACAAGTCATTACCGGTGCTAAAAATCTGGTGATCTTACGCAACACACTAAAAAAGAGTGAGAGCGAGACGGCCTTCGCTTCGTCGCGGGCCACTCAACTCATCGAAGAACTACAGCGTAAGCGCGAAGAAAGTTTCATCTATGACGCCGAAACGCTCGCCAAGCGCGAGCGGATCGAAAAGCTCAAGGCGGACGTCAAGGCGCTCGAGGAAAGCAGCCGCCGACTCGAGGCGAGCGCTAAGGTCGCGACACCGCGTAGCGAGCTGATCGGTACAGGCAAATCGCGTGCGAGCCGTCGCTATATCACGGGTCTCACACTGAAGGGTCGACGTATTCTCGTTCTGTTTGATCGCTCGGCCAGCATGCTCGATGAAGATCTAGTCAATATTATCCGCTTACGGAATTCGCTGCCGGCGGTGCAGCAGGGCGCCGAGAAGTGGCGACGTGCGACCGATATCGCCAGTTGGATTGTCAATGAAATCTCGGACGATGCGCAGTTTCAAGTCTATGCGTTCAACACGTCGGCCGCTGCCTTGCTCGAGGGCTCGGCGGGCGAGTGGATTCGCGGCGACGATCAAGTGCGACGTGCAAAACTTCTGGACGCGATAGCGCAGCTTGCGCCGGCGGGTGGCACCAGTCTCCTCAACGCGTTCGTTGCCATCCGCGACATGAAGGTCCCTCCCGACCAGGTGATCCTGATTACTGACGGATTGCCGACGCAGGGCGCGACGGCGCCAGCGCTGCGTCGCTTCGTTGATGCGGCCGATCGCGCTAAACTTTTTGATGAGGCCATTCGTGGTCTTAATAAAAACGTTCCAGTCGACGTCGTTTTGCTACCCATGAAAGGTGACGTGCCTGCGCCACACCGATTCTGGGGTCTCGCGCGACTCACCAAGGGTGCGTTCGTCATGCCGTCACCGGACTGGCCATGAAGCTGAAGCGACGCGACACCGAAATGTTCAGCCTGTCGTTTCTCGACATCATTTGCTGTGGTTTCGGAGCGATCATTCTGCTGCTCGTGTTATCCGAATTCGGTCAACCGATCGTGATCGAACGCTCTCGACAAGATCTCGAATCGCAGATCAAGAAGCTGCAGGAGGAGCTGTTCGTCATCCGCGGCGACGGTGAACGTATCGAGCGCGAGCTCAAGGGACGCCTCGATGTATTGGTTCGCGAGCGGCGCAATCTTGCCAAAGTCGCCGGAGATTTTTCTAGCATCCGCGGTCAGTTCGATGCCTCACGACAGGATGCAGCCGTCAGCAATATTCTCGAAAACGAATTACTCTCGGCCTATCAGGAACTCGAGGCGGAGAACAAGAAGTTGATACTCGTCTCGCGAACCCGCAAACGCATCACCACCCAGGCGGTCGGTGGTATTCCGGTCGATAGCGACTACGTGATCTTCCTCATCGATACCTCAGGTAGCATGCAAGGTGCCCACTGGGAAACCGCCATCGAAGTGATGCGCGAAACCCTTGATATCTACCCGCGTCTCAAGGGGGTACAGATCGTCGATGACAACGGCCGCGAGCTGTTCGGAGGCACACGGGGCCGGTGGCTGACCGATTCGCCGGGTCTGCGTACCGATATCGTACAGCGCATGCGCAATTGGCGATCGTTCAGCGATTCAAGCCCGGCTGACGGGATCGAGCTCGCGATCAAGAACTATTGGTCGAACGACAAAAGAATCAGTGTCTACGTGCTCGGTGACGAGTTTACTGGCGAGTCGATTCAAGAGGCGCTCGATGCTGTCGATCGTATCAATCGACCCGACGCGAGCGGGCGCCGGCGGGTCCGTATCCACGCCGTCGGCTTCCCAGAGGCGCCCGGCATGACACCGTTTACAAATATCCGTTTCTCGGCCTTAATGAGGGCGATTTGTGAGCGCAACGATGGGACATTCGTCGGCCTGACGAATACCAGGAGCTGCGCCTTCAGCATGAACGTCGGAGGCATCACGACATGCGTCGGTGGAAATTAGTCAGCTTCGTGCTCGGATTGGCGTCCCTCGCCGGTTGCGGCGGCGTACAGATTGCGCCAGACCCTGATCTACCCAAGGCTCTCGTCGAGTCGGTACCGGCAAAGATTGGCTTGGTACTGACCGCCGAGCAGCGTAACTACACCCATTCCGAAACCCGCAGTGGGGTATCGTGGATCGTCGAACTCGGCGCTGCGCAGCAGGAGCTTGCACGTACCGTGCTCGGCGCCACATTTCGCGAAGTTAACGAATTTACGGATCTCGATGCGGCGCGTGTTACATCGGGCCTGCAGGCCGTGTTCGAACCCAAGATTGAGCAGTATTCGTTCGCGACCGCCCAAGAAACAGGCGGCGCCTATGTCGCGGTCACGATTCGCTACCGTATCAATGTGTTTTCGCCCAATGGCGAGCGGTACGATTCTTTGACGCTGACGGGCTATGGTACCGCGCTTGCTGATGGTCTTAGCACCAGCGCACCGATGGACGAAGCTACCAAGGCTGCCATGCGCGATGCGGCATCGCGTTTTCTGGTGCAGTTTCCTGCTACCGAAACCGCCAAGGTGTTGGCCAGTGGCCAGCGACTCGAGGTCAGTACCGCAGACGCCATGCGGGCACTCGCGGCGAGCGGGCTGCGCATTGAGGCGCTGCCGATCAGGGTTTCGCGACGGGTGGATCCGAACTGGAAGCCTGGGGCGAGCGCTGGATTCTGATCATCAGTTGCTCGCGTAGCACCACGCCTTCGGTCTCGACGGGTTCCCCCTCGACGATGCGCGGCGCGAAGCGGGTCTTGCGTGCGGCAAGCACGGCCGCCTTGGTGCTGTTCTCCGGCGCCGCCGTGTTGGCGACGACCACATCCTGCACTTTGCCGTCCTTGCCGACCTTCAGTCGCATCTCGATATCTTTAATCGCATAATCGTCAGAATTCTGCACCTTCATGCGTGACACCGAGCTTGAAGGCGCGCGGTAGACGAGCACACGGGGCGATTCCAGCAAGGCGCGCAGTTGCGGCGTACCGCTCGCCGTGGCTGCGTTTGATAGCGCTTTCCAACTATCGGTATAGGAGGCGTAGGCCCGTCCGAGATTGCCGCTGACCAAGTACCAATCACCGATCTGTGCATGCAGTTCGCCGAGCTGACGTTGATCGACCGGCTTGCTGCGATTGACTATGTCGACCGCAAAGGTGAGAACACGCAAGCCCTCCGAGTTAAGCCGTGTCTGATTGGCATTATTGAGGGAGGGATCACCGCCATCATTGAGTTCGAAGGCGGGTTGGGCTTCGACTTCAGGACCGTAGATGGCCTCGAGCAGCCAAGTTCGCGCGAGACCGCGCAGCGCTGGTACGCCAACCATAGGTTTTTCTGCTGATAGCTCCTCGACGAGCTGCAGCGCCCGCGCATGCAGACCACGCGCCGTGGCATAGCGACCTACCGATTCAAAGAAATGCGCGTAACGATCGAGGGGCTCGACTAGCCGCAGGTCGCGTTTACCATAGCTCGTTTCGGCGATCCGGAATGCGTACTGGTGTTCGCGCTCGGCCTCGGCCTTAGCGCCGATATTTTCGTAGGCTTCGATCAGCGCATCAACGGCATCGAGTTGCTCGGCGTTGTAGAGCCCATCGAGGTTGCGCGACAGATCGACCGCGCGCTTCAGCGCCGTAGCTGCATCAGCCGGGCGATTGGTGACAAGCCAGGTCTCGCCGAGACCTTGCAGCGGGCGGATCAACAGTCGATCGGCCCCCGAGACTTGGCCTTCGATGAGCGCGATCGCTTTTTGGTAGTACGCTTCGGCGGCGGCGAAATTACCGCGGCGGAACTGTAGGGTGCCAAGATTGGTGAGGGGGTTAACGAGCTCGCGTGAATCTTTGCCATGTTGCGCCTCGGTGAGCGTGATAAGTTGCTCGGCGTACTGGCCGGCCGTCGACAGATCGTTGGCCTCTAGCGCCGATTTGAATCTAGCAAAGATTTGCAGCGGCTCGCTGGGCGCAGTATCGGCAGCCGGCACAGCGCTCGGGCAACTGCCGAGAGCGATGAGGGTCAGCGCCGCTCGAAGAGGTAGTGAGATACTAGCCATTCGCGTCCGCCTCGATAACCAAAGAGTTCCGAGCACGACATGAAGAAAATTCGCCAGTAAACCCGCCATTTGAGCGCTTGATCGTCGCCGTAGGCTTGACCCAGCACGGGCGTGAGTTCTTCGCGGCGCGCGTCCATATTTTGTAACCAAGCCTCGGAGGTGAGTTGGTAATGCCGACCGTCGACCTGCCAGTGATCTGCCAGACGCAAATGACGCTGGAAGTAATGCAGCAAATCGTCGCTCGGCATGATGCCGCCAGTGAAAAAGTATTTGGCCATCCAGTCGGTATCGTCGCGCACTTCGAAGGTATAAGCGAACCGATGATGGGTGAAAATATGTACGAACAGCGTGGCTTCCGGCGTCATCCAACCGGCGATTCGCGCCAGCAGCGACTCGTAGTTGCGCATGTGCTCGAACATTTCGACCGATACGACCCGGTCAAAACGGATCTCGGGATCAAACTGCAGCTGATTGACATCGCAGGTGATGATCTCGAGATTTTTGAGACCATGCTCTTTGGCGCGAGCATCGATGAAGAGCTTCTGCGTACGCGAGTTAGAGATCGCGGTGACGCGCGATTCGGGATAGTGCTCGGCCATCCACAATGACAGCGAACCCCAGCCGCAGCCGAGCTCGAGGATGTGCTCGCCGTTGCGCAGCCGAGCGCGCTCGCAAGTGAGCCCGAGCATGCGGGCCTCGGCCGCATCGAGATTGGCGGCGGCCTGTTCAATGTTGAAGTCGTCGTAGTAGCAGCTGCTGTATTTCAGATGCTTGCCAAGCGTCTGCAAATAAAACGCGGCGGGCACTTCGTAGTGCTGTTGATTGGCTTCAGCGGTGTGAATGGCGATGGGGCTTTCGCGCAAGTGCCGCACCACATCCATGAGATGTGCCTGCTGCGTTTCCGGATCGCCTTTGTCCTCTTCGCGCAGACGCTGCGCGAGCAGCGCCCGTATGCGTCGGCGGATCAGCCAGTCCGGAATGCGATCTTCTTCGAGCAGACGCATTTCGAGAGGTAACGGAACGATATCGGTCATGGTGGCAGCTTTAAGTTGGTCGCACAGTTTTGAGGCGCTGCAGTGCGCGCTCGAGGACGGGAATCAGCAGCCGATAGAGTACATAAATTGCAGCCGGGCCGATAAGCATCCAGCCGATCGACGCGTGGATGATCGCGCCCCACAGCGTGACGATGGCTTGGAGCACTCCTTGAGCAATGATTTGCATGCCGGCTTCGAGTGTCAGGGGCTGTGCGTCTGCGCCGACCAGCCACTCGCCGAGCCGCATGAAGGGGATGATCATGGCCAGTTGCAGCGGGCCGATCAGCCAGCTGACGAGCTGAATGGCCGCCAAATTCAGCCGCAACCACAGCGCGAGCAGCGTCAGCACCGGCGTCGACACCCCGAGTACCGGGAACATGCCGATCCCTGCTCCCAGCGCAAGACACAGGGCAAGTTGGCGCGGCGCGAGCCCCTGCTGCAATAGCGCGAGTATCGGATCGACGATATGGCGTCGGACGAGTGCCAGCACGGCGAGGGCGGATCAGGCGGGGCGGCGCAGCAGGATCGACGCAACAGGTTGGTCACGATTCAAGCGCGACAACTGGATCAATACATAGGCCGCCATCGCCATATTGCCAAGCAGCATGATCGCGACGAACCAGACTACCCGCGACAACAAACGAGGCTCTTTGTAGAACACCCAGACGTAAAACGTCAGGAAACCGTAATAGGCATCGATCAGGGTGGCGATGGTCCACCAGTTATCGGGTTGACGGACCAGACCCTGCCAATCGAGCACCGACTGCTGCAAGCTGGCAAAGGTGGTGTAGCAAAACAGCGAAACCAAAATGAAACCGAACAGGATCTGTAGAACGGTCTTGTTCATAGAACTCTCCGACGGTTCAGGTGCGCAGGTCGATGCGCGCCGTGCCTTGGGCTAGCGAAGCGCCGATCAGCAAGGCCGCGATGTCCGTGGTGTCGGGCTGACGTCCCGGGACCCATTGTTGCAGGAACTCGGCGACGATGGCGACCAGCAATGCGAGGGGCAGGGGCAGGGGCGGGATGTGGCGGGTGCCCTAATGCAAAGCGAGCCATGCGAGCCCAATACCGAGGAACAGCCGTTCGAGCAGGGGTAGCGTATCCGGATCGACGGTACCGCCCGCTAGCTCGGCAAAGGGCAGCCAAACAAAGCGTGCTGCAGTAGCGGATTCAGTCGCTTCCGGCGACGGCCACATGCTGCTCATCAGCAAGGCGAGGCAGGCCAGCAGGAATATCGTCGACTCCCCCAGCGCCGCGGGCCAGGGCGGCGAAGTGCTGCGATTATGGTCAGCGCAAGCAAGGCCCAATGCGTCGGCGGGGGTCAGGTGTTGGCCGACGAATAGCACTCGCGCTACGACCGAGACGGCGAACAGCAATAGCAGAGCTGACCAAAAATAAGGTCTGCGCAGCAGCGCGTCGAGCAGCGCACCCAGCAAGTAATAACATCCAGATTAGGTGATCAGTAGGCCGGGTGACAGCCCCATCGCTAGGCTTTCCTGAAAGGCCGCTTCGATACGACCTGGGCGCAGCCGGGACACAAAGGGCGCGAGGTACGCGATCAACCACCGCGCGATGAGTAACGCAGGCGCAGGGTCGATGGCGAGACGCTGTAATTGACGAGAGAATGAGCGTACGGGCAGAGCTGAATAAATCGCAGCGATCAAGGTACTGACTGCAGTACTGAAGATATTGAGCACCCAATTGGCAAGGCTCGGTTCGCGGCCCGGCACTGATCACTAGCCAAAGAACACGCCCAAAAAAATCCGGTGGCTTTTTCGAGCGCTTTGGATCCCAGCAGGCCAAACGGCATGTAAAGCAGTAGATTCACCATGGCATCGCGTTGCGACGGATCGCGCTACTCGCGCAGCTTCGACAAACCGGCGATGACAGCGTCTAATAAACAAAGCAGATCCCCTTCGAAGGGATAGGGCGATGAGCTCACGATCAAGGCCGCCCAAGCGCCGAGCAACTACAGCGACACTCGGCGTACCGCAAGATTCTGTGGTCCGAGACGCAAGGAAGTATGGCCTGACGGCGTCACCTCCCGCCGAACAGACGTTCGAGTTCCGCGCGCGCGGTATCAATGGCTGCGCGATCGGCGGGCTTCCAGGCACCGGCCCGTGGCTTGAAATGGTCACAGAAGTTAGCGTGCTCTTTATCGCGTACCTCTTCGGCCGTCGGCTCGCGACAATGCTTGGCGAGCTTCGGTTCGTAGTCGACGCAAAGTTTGCAGGCATGCAGCTCGGCGCGGCACTGCGGACACTCATCAAGACGCCGCAGCGGCAACGACAGAGCTGCGAGCGAGGCGCCGCACTTCCAGCAACTGAGATCGTTGGCCATGAGTAAGAGGCTAACGGGTCGCAGGTCGATCCGCCAGAAACTCACGCAGTGCTTTACCCGTATGCGAGCGCCCGGGGCGCCGCGCGAGCGTCTGCGGTGGCCCCGCAGCCACCAACTTACCGCCGCCTGCCCCGGCCTCCGGTCCGAGATCGAGTACCCAGTCGGCCTGAGCAATCACATCCAGATTATGCTCGACGAGCACGACCGTGTTTCCGGCATCCACCAGCCGATGCAATACGTGAATGAGTTTTTCGACATCCGCCATGTGCAGCCCTACCGTGGGTTCGTCGAGCACGTACAAAGTGTGTTTGGCGCGATTGCGCAGCGGTGCACGCAGATCGACTCGGACCTTGGCGAGTTCGGTGACGAGTTTGATTCGCTGGGCTTCGCCACCCGAGAGCGTGGGGCTCGGCTGCCCTAGCGTCAGATAGCCGAGGCCCACATCGCAGAGAAGTGTCAACACATGGTGCAGCGTGGCATGCGGTTCAAAGAATTTTTTAGCGTCTTCGATATTCATGGTGAGTACGTCACCGACGCTGATATCACGCCAGGTCACCGCGAGCGTTTCGGTGTTGAAGCGGCTGCCGCGGCAAGCATCACAGGTTATTTTCACATCCGGTAAAAAACTCATCTCCACTGTCTGCACGCCTTGACCTTCGCAGGATTCACAGCGACCGCCCGAGGTGTTGAAGGAAAATCGGCCAGGTCCATAGCCGCGCAAACGCGACTCACTGGTACCGGCAAAGATTTTGCGAATCTCGTCCCAAATACCGATATAGGTCGCCGGGCATGAACGCGGCGTCTTACCGATCGGTGTCTGGTCGACTTCGAGTACGCGATCTACGGCCTCGATACCGCGAATGGCTCGGCAGCCAACCGCCGGACCCTGCTTACTCACGAGCGCATGGGCACTGGTGTGCAGCACATCACGTGCCAGGGTCGACTTTCCGGAGCCCGATACGCCGGTCACGACGACCAGTCGACCGAGCGGAATCCGCGCATCGATACCTGCGAGATTGTGCAAATTGGCCTGTTCGATGACGAGCGCAGCCGTTTTGGCATTAACAGAACGGCGCGGCTCGCGGGCGTGTTTCAGCGGCTCGCGTAAATAGCGACCGGTGATCGAGTCCGGGTTGGCGAGCAAATCGGCAACGCGACCACGGCCGACGACCTGCCCGCCGCGCACACCGGCACCCGGCCCGAGATCGATGATATGGTCGGCGCGGCGAATGGTGTCCTCGTCATGCTCGACGACGACCAGCGTATTGTGATTCGCCGCGAGATCACTCAATGCATCGAGCAAAATACGGTTGTCGCGTGGATGCAGGCCGATGGTGGGTTCGTCGAGTACATAACAGACGCCACGCAAGTTGGAGCCGAGCTGGGCTGCGAGCCGAATACGTTGCGCCTCACCGCCCGAGAGGGTCGGGGCCGCCCGATCGAGGCCGAGATAACCCAAGCCGACGCGCTCCAGAAAACTGAGTCGGGTACGGATTTCATTAATTAGATCGCGCGCAATCAAGCGTTCGCGCTTGTCGAGCTTCAGTCCCTCGAGCGCAGCCCGGGCCTCGGCAATCGGTGCACAGGTGAAGTCACCTATCGAGCGCCCCCTAAAGAGTACGTTACGCGCCACCGGATTAAGACGCTCCCCATCGCATTGACTGCAACGACCGGCCTCGCCGTCATGCCATTCGTTCCATGCAGCCTCTTCGCCGGTCTGCTCTTCATCAAAACCCGAGAGCTCAAGACCCGTACCATAGCAACCAGCACACCAACCCTGCTTGCTGTTGAACGAAAATAGTCGCGGGTCGAGTTCGGCAAAACTCGTCCCGCAGACTGGGCAGGCCCGCTTAATTGAGAACACTATCGATTTCTTTGTGCCGACCGGTAGCACTTGAACGAGACCCTTGCCGTACTGCAAGGCTTCAGCCAGTTTTATGCGCAGGTCTGCTTCGCCGCGCGCCGAAATTCCGAGGCGGGCGACCGGCAGCTCGATATCGTGTTCCTTGAAGCGATCGAGCCGTGGCCAGGGTTTTACCGGTAAGCGCTCGCCATCGACGCGCAATTCGCGATAGCCCTTGGCCGCCGCCCATTTGGCGAGATCGGTATAAAGCCCCTTACGCGCAACCACGAGCGGTGCCAACAGATCGATCGTCTTGCCTCTGAAGTCGCGAATGATGCGCGCGGCGATGGCGTCTGCCGATTGCGGTTCGATCGCAACTGCACACTGCGGGCAGTGCTGCGTACCGAGCTTCACGTACAGCAGCCGCAAAAAGTGGTAGATCTCGGTCAGCGTGGCGACCGTACTTTTGCGACCACCCCGACTCGTACGCTGCTCGATGGCCACAGTCGGCGGAATACCCCGTATCGAGTCGACCTCCGGACGCGCCGCCGGTTGCACGAATTGCCGCGCATAGGCGTTCAGCGACTCGAGATAACGCCGCTGACCCTCATTGAAAATAATGTCGAAGGCAAGCGTCGACTTGCCTGAACCCGAAACTCCGGTCAAGACCGTAAAGGCATTACGCGGAATATCGACGTCGATATTGCGCAGATTGTGCTCGCGGGCGTTGCGAACTACGATGTCATGACTGGCGCGGACGGCGGGCTCGCGAACGCGAACTGCCGCTGTAGCGCTGCTTTTGGCCATCAGTGTTGCTGCTTCGCGTATCGCTGCACCCGTATGCGAGCGCGGCTCACGAGCAATATCCGTCGGCGTGCCGCAAGCAATGATCGAGCCGCCGCGATCGCCGCCCTCTGGCCCGAGATCGATAATCCATTCCGCGGAGCGGATCACATCGAGGTTATGCTCAATGACGATCAACGAATGACCTGCATCGAGCAGCTTGCGAAACGCTGTCAGCAGCTTCGCGATATCTTCGAAGTGTAGGCCGGTGGTGGGTTCATCGAATAAAAACAGCTTGCTGTTACTTCCTGATTTGGCCGACTCTGCGAGGTGTCCGGCGAGTTTGAGGCGCTGTGCCTCGCCGCCGGAGAGCGTGGGTACCGGCTGGCCGAGCCGGAGATAATCGAGCCCCACATCTGCAAGGGGCGCGAGGCGGGCCGCGAGTTCGGGTATCTCTGCAAAAAAAATAAGCGCCTCCGTGACCGTCATCTCGAGCACATCGGCAATACTCGCCGTCCGACCAGCAGGGCCCGGGTGCCTCACCTCCAGGGTTTCGCTGCGATAGCGCGAACCGTTACAGTCGCCGCAGCGCAGATAAACGTCAGAAAGAAACTGCATCTCGACGTGTTCGAAGCCACTGCCCGTGCAGGACGGACAACGTCCAGTGCCCGAGTTGAAGCTGAAAGTTCCTGCGGTATATCCGCGCTCGCGCGATTCGGCGAGCTTTGCGAAGCGCTCGCGAACGACATCGAAGGCACCGACATAGCTCGCGGGATTCGAGCGTGCCGAGCGACCGATCGGTGTCTGGTCGACGAACATGACCTCGCTGATGCGCTCTGCGCCGCGCATTCCGGCATGTGCGCCGGCGGCTTCGGTTGGCCGACCGAGACGTTTAAGCAGCGCCGGGTGCAGCACATCTTGTATTAGTGTCGACTTACCAGAGCCTGACACGCCCGTCACGCATACCAGTCGTTGCAGAGGAAAGCGGACATCGATGTTTTTGAGGTTGTGCTGCGTGGCGCCCAGCAACTCCAGAAAATTGTCAGCCGCTTTGCTGTCCGTAGTTTTCACAGTTTCGGCGGGCCTTGGCGGGGATAATGCGACGCGCCGCCGACCACTGAGATAAGTACCCGTCAAAGATTCTGTAGTCGCACATACGGCGCTAGGCGTACCCCAGGCGACAATATTTCCACCGTGCTCGCCGGCGCCCGGACCCATATCGAGCAGTCGATCGGCCTGCAGCATGATCTGCGGATCATGTTCGACCACGAGCAGCGAGTTGCCGGCATCGCGCAGACGATGCATTACGCTGATCACCCGCTGCATGTCGCGCGGATGCAGCCCGATAGACGGCTCATCGAGCACGAATAAGGTATTCACCAAGGAAGTGCCGAGCGCCGTCGTGAGGTTGATGCGCTGTACCTCGCCACCAGAGAGAGTGCGTGACTGTCTGTCGAGCGTGAGATAGCCGAGTCCGACTTCACAAAGATAGCGATAACGCCCGCGAATCTCCGCAAGCAACAGCTCCGTGGCCTCGTCCAGCGTACCTGGTAACCGCAGCGCATCAAAGAATTTCCGACCATGCTCGATTGGTAGCAGCATCAGATCGTGTATACACAGCCCGGGGAGATCGTTGAGCGTCGGTCGAGTCCACTCGGTTCCGCAGGGTAAAAATCGCTCGCGATTGCCGAGTGCCGAGCAGGCGAGCTCGTAATTACCTAGCCGCCACAACAACGATTCGGGCGCGAGTCTCGCGCCGTCGCAGGTGGTGCAGGGCGTATAAGCGCGATATTTCGAGAGCAGCACGCGGATGTGCATTTTGTAGGCTTTGGTCTCAAGCCAGGTAAAGAATCGCTTGACGCCATACCAGACATTTTTTGCCCACTTGCCTTCGCCTTCGATCACCCACTCGCGCTGTGTCTCGGTTAGTGCGCGCCAAGGTACATTCAGCGGAATACCGCGCTTGCGCGCCATGCGCTCGAGATCGTCCTGACACTCGCTGTAGGCCTCGGTTTGCCACGGACGGATTGCCCCATCCTCTAAAGTTTTGGAGTGATCGGGAATGACGAGCCCATAATCGACACCAATGATGCGACCAAAGCCGCGACAAGCCTCGCAGGCGCCCACCGGAGAATTGAACGAGAAGCTGCTAGGCGTGGCTTCGCGATAGCCGATATCGCATCGCGCACAGTGCAGTTCGCTGGAATAGCGCCAGGTGTCTACGGGCTCATCTTCGGTCGCACTACCGAGGGCGTGGACATGCAAATGACCGCGACCGACGCGCAGCGCTGCTTCCAGCGACTCGGCGATGCGCGCCGGATCGGCAGTGCCGAGGCGCAGACGATCTTGCACGACTTCGATCGACTGCTTGCTGCGCGCACGAAAGCGCGTATAGCCCTGCTTCTCGAGCAGGTCTAAAACTTCGGTATCCTCGAAACTCTTCGGGATCTTGACTTCGAAGCAAATCAGCACGCGCGGGTCAGCTGCGGCAGCAGCGCGGCGCAGCAGGTCGCTGCGAATGCTCTCGGATGAGTCCCGGCGTACCAAATCTCCGCAGCGTTGACAATGCAGATGCGCACCACGCGCAAACAGCAGCTTCAGATGATCGTTGAGCTCGGTCATCGTACCCACAGTCGAACGCGAGGTCCGTACCGGATTCGTCTGATCGATGGCGATGGCTGGCGGAATACCCTCGATACGATCGACCGCAGGTTTATCCATTCGATCGAGGAACTGACGTGCGTAGGGCGAGAAGGTCTCGACGTAACGCCGCTGACCCTCGGCGTAAAGCGTGTCGAACACCAGCGAAGATTTCCCCGACCCCGAGACGCCAGTGACCACCACGAGCTCGCCGGTCGGAATCTCGAGATCGAGATTTTTCAGATTGTTTTGGCGAGCGCCGCGAACGACGATCGCCTCATGGCCGGAATCGCGCATGAGTGAAGTGGGAGAGGCTGCCGGGGGAGGCTCCATCGTAGCTTTTTGTTAGGCTCGCGGGAACAGCCTTGCAACCGGGGGAGACACCATGAGCCAACCTGTCGATCATCACAACGACTCGAACGGATTGACTCGCCGCGATCTGTTGGGCGGCGCCGTCGGGCTTTCCGGGGCTGCCGGGCTCGCCTCTGTGGCCTGTGCTACACCTGCTGCGACCTCGCCTGGTGTTGCTGCGGCGGTCATCGGCGCTGACGGCCGCTACCCGACGGTCCCGCTCGCTCAGCCGATCGTGCGGCTCGGCTTGGTGCAAACCCGCATCCGCATGCTCGAAGCCGATGCCATCGAACGCATCCGGAAGGAAAACCTCAACTACATGCTCGAGTGGATCGACCGTGCGCAGTCCGAGCGTCGACACGACGCACTCTTGTTCCATGAATTACCCTTGACCGGCCTGTCGTTCTCCTGGTCGCGACCTATGGTGCTCAAGGGCTGTATCGAGATCCCGGGCCCTGAGACTGAGGCCATTGCCGGCAAGGCCAAGCAGTACGACTGCTACATAATCTTTGGTGCCTATATCGTCGACAAAGATTGGCCCAATCACTTTATGTCAGCGACCACGATTATTGGCCCCGATGGCAACATCGTCGACAGTCAATGGAAAGCGCGCAATATTATGGGCGCCTTCGGCAACAACGAGCTCATGACCACTACCATCTTCAACGTACTCGATCGCTATGTCGAAATGTATGGTTGGGATCGAGTGATTCCGGTGGCGCGCACGCCGCTCGGCAATATTGCGACCTCAACCGTGCAACTCGAGCCTGAGCTCTATCGCGCTTTCGGCATGAAGGGTGCCGAGATCGTACTGCGCACAGCCACGGGACGTTACCGACTCGCTGATGTTCAGGGCGCCTCGCTGCACAACGGTTATTGGTCGGCAATGGTCAACAACGCGTATCTGCCCGACGATCCGCAAGGCCTACGACGCTACTGGAGAGACGGCGATTGGACGAAACCGATCGCCGATACCACTACCGTGCTCTCCACGGTGATCGATCCGCAGGGCAATCTGGTCGCGCAGACCAAAGATCCGACCGAGCAAGTGCTCAGCATCGAAATTCCGATCGCTGCGCACCGCGAAAAAATACGTCAACCTGTCATGCATAAAGAACTTTACGATCGCGTATGGCAGGCCTATCAAGGCAAATACCCGCCGAATGCCTTCCTGCAGCAGCAGCCGAATTCCCTGACGGAGTCGGCTATGCAGATAAATGCCAAAACGCGCTGGAAGCCCTGATTTCATTGTCCGTCTCCACTCTGTAGTCACGCTTAGGCAAATGACCAACCAGCGGAACTAGTTACGGCCACGACGCGGATTGCCCGACCTCTATTCCGTGCCCTCGGCCGTGAAGCCATGCAACGTCGCAGTTATGAGAGAGCTGCATATCGCAATCGTCGGTGCGGGTATCGCCGGACTCGTTGCCGCGCGTGCACTGCAGCAATTCGGATTTCGCCCTGCGGTCTACGAGCAGGCTCCCTTACTCGGCGATGTGGGTGCCGGGCTTACGGTGAGCCCCAACGCCACGCATGTACTCAATGCCATCGGTCTGGAAGATGTGCTGTTACGCATCGGCATGCGACCCGATCGCGGTGGCGTCAAACATTGGCAAACCGGCGAGCTCGTGGTCAATATCTCGCGCGGTAGCGAGATGCTCGAAAAATACGGGGCTGCCTACTACCAGGTGCATCGCGCTGATCTGCATCGCGGGCTTGCCGATCTTGTGGTCAGCCATGATTCGACCGCCATCCGTACCGGGCATGCATTCGTTAGTCTGCAGCAGAACGCGGGCGGGGTGAGCCTCAAATTCGGCAACGGTGTCGAAGTGCAGGCGGATGCCGTGCTCGGTGCCGATGGCGTACGTTCGGTTGTTCGCACCGAGCTCTTCGGGGCGGATCGACCGCACTTCACGGGCTATATGGCCTATCGCGGCTTGGTGCCATACGCGGCTTTGCCGGCCGGTGTGGTCGAACCTACATCCTGCCTGTCAACTGGGCCTGGTCGGAGTTTTACTCGCTATCTGGTACGCAATGGCAGCCTCGTCAATTTTGTGGGTCTGACCGAGCGGGATGACTGGCGTGAAGAAGGCTGGTCAATTCGCGCCACTGTCAAAGAAATGCTCGATGAGTACGGCGACTGGTACGAGGGTGTGCGCACGATCATCGCGGCGACACCTGCCGACGGACTCTTCAGGTGGGCGCTCTTCGATCGTGAACCGCTCGCCGAGTGGACGCGTGGCCGTGTTACATTGATTGGTGATGCGGCACATCCTATGCTGCCCTTCCTTGGACAGGGTGCCGCGATGGGCATCGAGGACGGCATGCTGATCGCCCGGGCCTTTGCTGCCGCCGACACCATCGACGAGGCATTGCGTCGGTATGTCGAGGCCCGATTGCCGCGCGCCAACTGGGTGATGACGGAGTCCCGCAAAACTGCGCTCAACTATCACTCTGGGTGTTACGAGACCTTCCGCTTTGGCAAGCACATCAGCGCGGAATCGTTAGGTCTCATGGCCTACAACCCGGCGGCGGTTCCCGTTTAGTCGGCGCGCCCGGCGCCCGCCCGAGCGCTTACTCCCACGCTCAAACCGTGTAGGTCGGGGTGCCGGTGTCGTGAATCGGTATAGCGCCTTGCCGGGTGACGAGCACGAGATCTTCGAGATGCGCCGTTCCGCCTGCACCGGTTTCAAATAGCGGACAGTCGATCGAGAGAATCATATTTTCTTCGATAATGACGTCTGAGCGCGAACCGTCTGTATT
>Ga0194132_10004499_pt1 | contig 23657 bp, 18 predicted proteins | sample TA2KigOf80mmetaG_FD_148612 | JGI IMG/M metagenome (GOLD analysis project Ga0194132, IMG submission 148612) | Freshwater microbial communities from Lake Tanganyika, Tanzania - TA2015054 Kigoma Offshore 80m | ecosystem: Environmental > Aquatic > Freshwater > Lake | place: Tanzania: Lake... | reverse complement strand
CCGATCCTTCAGGATCACTACCGCCTTCGAGCGGTCAAACATTGAGGCTGCGCAAGCAGACCTTGCCGATCGACCGGAGCCTTTTGTATTGACCATGCCTCGTCGGTCTGAGGCGTAGCCTCGTTAGTGCTCTGTCCAACCTTAATTTACGGGTTAGTCTTTTTGGGGTGCCATGCTCACCGCTTTGGGTGCCATGGCCACGCAAGGCCGTGGCCATGGCACCCAACCCGAGATTTTAGCTTTGACGAGGCACTAGTTTCCTGCTGGGTCAGGCGCTTCAGGCGACACGCTGGCAGCGTGTCGCCACGGAACGAACGGACTGTCAAAGCTGGCGAAGGGAGAAAACTTGCCTTGACAGGGCAAGCTGGCAAGTTATCCTAAGAGACCAAGGAATACAGAAATAGGGTACGTTAGCCAATCCCATGACGGGAGTCGCAGCGCAGGATGCACCGGGCCGCGGGTGAAGAGCCTCGTCGGTTCCGGCTGTGGGGTGCCACTTTCAAGCACGAGCCGCGGCACGATCCTGGCCTCCGCGATCCACCCGGATTTGGCGGAGGCTTTCGCGTTTCCAGACATGGTGTCGTGGCCGCAACGAACACGAAAAGGGAGGTTCGACCATGGATCGCAGGCAATTGGTGGTGGATCGCACGCGGGAAATCTTCGCGGATCGCCTCGAGGACGTGCTGGACATGGTGCGTCAGGATCGGCAAGAGTTGCGCGGCTGGGAAGAGCCGGCTCACGTGCGCGCCGTCCTGCGCCGCCGGCTGCACGAAGGGGGCAACGAATCGGAAAGTTCCAGCGTTGCCGTCCACGAGAACGAACTGGCCCGCCGCGCGGGCGAGCCGGATCGCGGCACGCAGCGCGAGGGCATTGGCCAGCTTCTCGAAGCCGGCGCCCGCGGCCTGGAACGGCTCATCCGTCGCGAAACCTCTCTGGCTGTCGAGGAACGTCTGGGGCTCGAATGCGTTCTGCTCCTGTATGGCCGGCCGGCCATCCTGCTCAGCCAGGGCCGGCTCGATAGCGTGCCCTCGTTCTGGAACATCCTGGAAGACCAGCGCGAAGAAGTCGAGATGGTGCAGCGCGGCGTCGGCCGCATCGAGTTGCTCGGCCATCCCGATTTCGACTGGGCCGGGACGGCCATGCTCGTCAACGAGAACGTGTTGCTTACCACGCGCCGCACCGCCGAGAGCTTCGTCGAGAACCGCGAGGGCAACTGGCAATTCCGCCCCGGCATCACCACGTGGATGAATTACCGGGCGGAGCACCAGGAGATGGCCAGCGCCGGCTACCGCATTCGCCGGGTTGTCGGCGTGCACGACAGCTACGACCTGGCCGTGCTGGAGGTCGAGCCGCCGCAGGCAAACCAGGACGGCGCGCCGACACCACTGGTGCTGGCCGCCCAGCCGCCGGCCAGCCTGGAGAATCGGCCGGTGTACATGGTCGGCTATCCGGTGCGCGATGCACGCCGCAACGAGCCGGAAGTCATCAGCCGCGTGTGCCGCGACGTCTACAACGTCAAGCGCGTGCAGCCGGGGCTGTTGCGCAATGGCTTCGACTTCCGCGAAGTGCAGCTCGTGCGGCACGACTGCGGCATGCTCGGCCAGAACTCGGGCTCCCCCATCTTCGACCTCGAGACGCACCAGGTCCTGGCCATGCATCTGTCCGGCCGATACCTGGAGTCCAGCACCGCCATCCCGCTCTACGCACTGCGCGACGATCCGCTCCTGCAACGGGCCGGCGTGACCTTCAGTACCATCTCGCGGCAGGACCTGGACAATACCACTTCCCAGCTGGAACGCCTCGCCCGCAGCCGTTACTGGAACGAGGTCCGCGATACCGTTGCCAACCTGTATCGTCGCGCTTTCGGCAACGTTGCCACCGGTCCGGGCAACGGGCAACTCTAGCAGAATCTGGTACCCGGGCTCCGCCTGGATACGCGCTGCCTTTGTCCCGGCTGTGCACTGCCCGCGCGGCAGAACCACGCGGGTAGTGCCATTCCAGGCGGAGGCTGGGAACGAAGGGGCTTTCTCGCTACATTGTTCGCATGAACACGCGAGCGGCGGCCATCGGCGTTCTCGTGAACGTCTTGCTGGTCGGCGCCTGCCACGGACAGGCGGCAGCCGAACTGGACAAGCTGCTCGATCAGTCGTTGCGGCTCGAGGCCAAGAGAGCGCGACTGATCTTGCAGCGTGCGTTCAGCTTGATCGAAGAAGAAGTCATTAACCTGAATGTCGCCGAGCGGGACAAGTTGACGGCAAAGCTGGCTCAGGCGGTGAAGCGCTTGACGGTGACGCCTGCCGACTTGCGGACGCTCCTTGGCGACAAGGCCGCGTGGACCGTTGCCCGCCAGGCTTCCTATCGCCGCTACCGCGAGCAATGGTTGCTCGAGTCGCCGGTGCGATTGCTTGCGGCCTTCAACTGTCCTGAGGGGCAAGAATCCAGGCTCGAGTCGGTCCGACCCTTGCCGTCGCCCTGATCGACCGAAGGGACCGACGAAGAGTACGATCATGACGGTTGTGACGCGAGTATTCGGCGCGAGCATCCCGAACCGCCGAGAAAAAACTAAAGTTTGCCCCGGCACGCCGGCTCGATTCAAAATCGTCAGGTATACTTTGGAGCGCTCGGGGGCAAGAAATTGGTCAATATTGCGTCGGACTGCTCGCAAACGCGCCGCGTTCCCTTCGGCTTGCCCAACTGGGACAGTCGGAAGGCTGATTCGTAACTTGTTTAATCGAATCGATTTGCGGAAATAATCGAAAGAAAGAATTGATTTTTGAGTCTTGGGTATAGAATTCGCGTGGAAGTCGCCCGCTTCATCGGTGTCGTAACGAGTGACAACTTGGAGAAAAGGTGGTGAGCCATGGCAAGACGAGACGCCTTGCTCCGCCTGCACAAGAGCCTTGTGGCCCGCCGCGATGAACTGCGGAGGCGTCTGGGCGGAGAACTGAAAGACCTGCGCAGCTCGAAGACCTCAGACACCGGCGACGCCGCCGATCAGGCCTTCGACTCCGGAAGCGAGGCCGTTTCCTCGCAGCTGGCCGAACTCGAATCGCGCGAGCTTCGGCAAATCGAGCGTGCCCTGGCACGCTTGAAGCAAGGCAACTACGGCCTTTGCGAGAGTTGCCAGAAGAAGATTCCTGTGGCACGCTTGAACGCCTTGCCGTTCAGCACGACTTGCGTCGAGTGCCAGCGCGAAATGGAGTTGCACGGCACCTTCGGTGACCGTGACATCTCCGGCAACTGGGATAAGGTCTCCGAAGGAGGCTTCGAGGACCAGCGCGAGGTGGACCTGTCCGACATTGAGCTGGATGTGTCCGGTCATCGCTAGACATGCTGCCTGCCCACAACTCAAGGCCCGTGGTCGTTGACCGCGGGCCTTGTTCTTTCATGACGCGTTCGCCCGGGCGCCGCTTTCCCGCAGGGCCGCGCTGGCCTCAATCTTTTCCGCCAGGATCGTTGCCTGTTCCGTGCAATCATTCAGCGCGACGCCGTGGAAGGCGTTGCCGGCCATGAGCAAGCCCGGATGTCGGCCCGCTCGCTCCTGGATCCAGGCCACCTTGGCCGCATGGCCCAGGTGGTACTGCGGAATGGCGCGGCTCCAGCGGATGACATGCTGAAAGATCGGCGCCGCCGTGATCCCCATGGCCAGGCGAAGTTCAGCACCAACCGCGGCGAGCAAGCGGTCGTCGTCCCAGCCGGCGACTTCGGGTCGCTGCCAGCCGCCGGCCATGATGCGCAACAGCACCGCGCCTTCCGGCGCGCGGCCGGGATAGATCGACGAGCACCACAGCACGCCGAGAATATCGCGACGCAGACGTTGCGGTGCGATGTAGCCGAAGCCGGCCGCATCCATCGGCACATCTGCTCGGCGATAGCCGAGACCGACGACGGCGATACGGTTGTAAGCAATGCTGCGTAGTCGCTCCGCCAGCGCCACATCCAGCTCGGCGACGATGGCCGCCTGCTCGTGAGCGGGACAGGCCAGCACCACGACATCAGCGGGCAGGCGACCCTGATCCTCACCATGCACTGTCCAGCCGTCGCGGTCGCGCGTCAAGCCGGCAACACCGACGCCGACGACCGGCCGGCTGCGAAGTCGCGAAGCAAGCGCCTCGATGAGCGTCCCCAGCCCGTTGCGGAGCGACCACAGGCCGGTGCGCTTCGGCGTCGCGCCCGCCATCTTCGGCTTGCCGGCGAGCAGCCCGCGCAGCACGCTGCCGTGCACGCGTTCCATGTCGACGAAGCGCGGAAAGCAAGATGCCGCGCTGAGCAGTTCCGGATCGCCGGCGTGGATGCCGGTGACGATGGCATCGACCAGAACTCGGGTCGCCTCGGGACCGATGCGTCGGCGGGCGAAGTCGGCAATCGACTCGTCGCCATGGCCGCGCTTCGCGCCGCGGAGCCATGCTCTGGCGATGTCCAGCTTGCCGCGCCAGCTCAGCAGGTCGCTCCGCAAGAAATCGAGCGGCCCCGCCGGCAGGCGACGCAGTCCATGTTCGTCGAAGAGATAGCGGTTCTTGCTCGCTTCGGCATCCGCGCGAACCAGCTGGTCCGCCAATCCGAGGTCGGCACAAAGATCGAGAGTGGAAGTCTTGCTGGCCAGGAAGCCGTTGGGCCCGGTCTCGACGTGGAAGCCGCCGCTTGCGATCGTGCCGACCTTGCCGCCCAGCCGTGGTGCTTTCTCGAGGACCTGGACCTCGAAGCGCGGCGAACGCTGCTCCAGGCGATAAGCCAGCGACAGGCCGGAGATGCCGCCACCGACAATCACCACGCGCGTCATCGTGCTAGAATATCACGATGACGCACCCCCAGCAACCGACGCCTCCGCGCGGGCGCGGCTCGCACATCAACCCGCCCAATCGCTTCACGCGCCTCGAGATGGTCGATGACCTCGAATATCTCGAATATCTCGAGCACGACCCGGAAGCCCGCGCCGACCAGGACGCCGTCCGCACCGAGTACTTTGCCGACAATGCCAGGAACGTCGTCAGCGAGAACGACAGTCCGGACATTCCTTTCCGCTACAGCCTGAATGTGTATCGCGGCTGCGCGCATGGGTGCAGCTACTGCTTCGCCCGGCCGACGCACGAGTACTTCGAACTGAGCGCCGGCCTGGACTTCGAGACCAGGATCTTCGTCAAGGAACGGGCGCCGGAGCTGTTCCGGGACTGGCTGGCTCGCGATGGCTACCGGCCGGAAGCCATCACCGTTTCCGGTGTCACCGATTGCTATCAGCCGATCGAGCGGCAACTTGGGCTCACGCGCCGCTGCCTGGAAGTCGCCCTGGAAGCGCGGCAGCCCATCGCCATGGTGACCAAGAACGCCCTCGTGACTCGCGACATCGACATCCTCAAGCAGATGGCGGCGCTGCGTGTGGTCAGTGTCGCGCTCAGCGTGACCACGCTCGATCAATCGCTGTCGCGCGTGATGGAGCCGCGCACCAGCAGCCCGGATGCGAAGCTGCGCGCCCTCGAGGAACTCGCCAAGGCAGGCGTGCGCACGCATGCCCTGATCGCTCCGGTGATCCCGGGGCTCACTGACCACGAGATCCCGGCGATTCTCCAGGCAGCGAAGGACGCCGGCGCGACGTCGGCCAGCTACATCCTGCTGCGGTTGCCGCTGACGGTGGAGCCGGTCTTTCTCGAATGGCTGGAGCGCACGCAGCCGGGGAAGAAGGCCAAGGTGGAGTCACGTATCCGCGCAACGCGCGGCGGCAAGCTGTATGAGAGCACGTTCGGCGTCCGCATGAAGGGCCGTGGCGAGATCGCCGAGCAGATCGGCAAAACGTTCAAGCTCTTTGCCCATCGCCACGGTCTCGACAGGAAGCACGCCGGCCTGGACGCGACGCAGTTTCGCCGACCCGTCCCGACATCCGGACAGGGATGGTTGTTTGACTGAATGTCGTTGCTATGGCTGCCGTGGCGGGCGCGAGATCAAGTTGATGAGGGCCATGAAAATGGCGGCCCCGATGATCGACCAGACGATGGGGAAATCGTGTCCTTCGCCGAGCGAGACGGTCCAGAGTTTGGGCAGGTTCATGAGCCGGGCCAGCCATAGCCCGACGATGGCCCCGATGAAGCCGACGGCGATGGCGACGAGGCAACCGCCGCGGCTGGCGCCGGCGATGGCTTGTCCAATGGCGCCGCAGATGCCGGCGATCACCAGCAACACGATGAAGTCGAGCAGGCTCATGGTCTCTCCAGGTGTCACTTCGAGATGAGGCTTTCGGCTACATTATACCAGGATCGCCGCAACCGAAGACAGGGGACGCCATGAGCCGATTTGTCGCTGCTCTGGTCATGCTAGGCGCGCCGCTGGCGCTCATCGCCGCGCGCCTGGACGACGGCGCCCGGCCGCGAACGGCCTGGCCGGCGCGCTTGCCGGTCTACGACCACGTCGTCATCGTCGTCGAGGAAAACAAGGATTACGAGGAGATCATCGGCAATCCGAAGGCGCCGTTCATCAACAAGCTGCGCCGCGAGGGGGCCAACTTCACGCGCATGTTCGCCGAGGAACATTTCAGCCAGGGCAACTACTTCTGGCTGTTCTCCGGCGGTAACCAGAACGTCGGCTTCGTGGACGAGGTGCCGAGCAAAGCAAACCATCCGAACTATCCGTTTCAATCGAAAAACCTGGCCGAGCAACTCATCAAGAAGGGCCTGTCCTTCAAGGGCTACGCGGAAGACCTGCCGGCCATCGGCTCGACCGTGGAACTGACCAGGAACAAGGACGGCGTCGAGATCTACGCCCGCAAGCACGTTCCGTGGATCAGCTTCGCCAACGTGCCCAACGGCACGACGGCGGCCACGTCGTGCAATCTGCGCTTCGCCGATTTTCCCAGGGACGCCGCCGGCTTTCGCACGCTGCCCACGGTTGCCTTCGTCATTCCCAACCTCGAGAACGACATGCACAACGGGGAGCCCAGGGACAGCATCCCGCGCGGCGACCGCTGGCTCCGCGACAACCTCGACGCCTACTACCAGTGGGCCAAGAAGAACAACAGCCTGCTGATCGTCACGTTCGACGAGAACAACGACAAGCGCAATTATCGGGGGCTGACCAATCCGTTCGTCGAACCGAAGAACGAGTTCCTGCGCGATCTGCAGAACCGCATCGCCACCATCTTGGCCGGGGCGCATATCAAGGCCGGCGACTTCGCCGAGGGCAAGGGCGTAACGCACGTCAACATCCTGCGCACGCTGGAGGCCATGTACGGCCTGAAAAGATGCGGCGCTCAGCAGCCCAACGCCGCCGGCGGCGGCATCCGCGACGACTACCTCATCACCGATGTCTTTGCTGAAAGAAGATGAAATGCGGTGAATGTGCTTGCCTTTCCCGTCACGGATGCTCACAATGGAGAGCACACGTCCCGTCAGAGAAGTTGGGGATCGCTCAGGTAGATTCGGGCGAACACTTCGTTGCCCCCAGGAAGGAAGCGTGCGATGACAAGCTGTGCTTGCCGGATCGCGATCTTGGCCTTGGTCGGCTTCTGGTATTGCCCTGCCAGGATCTGGTCGCAACCGTTGCTTTTACCGGATGACTTGCAGATCCGGGTCAACCAGGCCATCGACGCCGGCGCCAGTTTCCTGAAGGCCACGCAGCTACCCACCGGGTCGTGGACCAGCAAGGGGCACGAGGTCGGCTACGCCGCCTTGCCGGGCTTGACGCTGCTGGAGTGCGGCGTGTCGCCCGTCGATTCGCAGGTGCAGCAAGCCGCCCAGTTCATTCGCTGGAAGGCGGCCAAGCTCGACGGCACTTACGAACTGGCGCTGTCGATCCTGTTTCTCGACCGGCTTGGCGACCCACAGGACCGCTTCCTCATCCAGGTGCTGGCCATGCGGTTGGTGGCGGGTCAGACGGCCACGGGCGGCTGGGGTTACCGGTGCCCGATTCTCACGGTGCCGATTCACAAGGAACTGCTGACGCTACTGAAGAAACTCGGTCCGCCGCCGTTGTTCGATCCGCTGGGGCGTGATGCACCGCTCATGGCGCGGCTGCCGTTACAGCCGGCGCTGAAGAAACTGCAGCTGCAGGTTGCCATCGCCAAACCGGGTGACAGGCCAGGCGAGTTCCGTAATCCACTGGCCGGCGCCGGCGGCCGGACGACCGGCAGTGCGACATCAGCCGATAAGACGCCGCCATCGACGGGGAGTCCGCCATCGACCGGATCGCCAGGAGCGTCGCAGCCCTTGCTGGCCGGTCCCGGCCTGGACCTGCCGCAAGCAAGGAACGACAACGCCGCGGCCCAGCGAAGCCCGCCGAGTCGCAAGGGATGGTGCATCAAGATGCTGGATGGTCCGTCGCGGTCGGCGGAGCCCGAGTCGCCGGTCACCAGGAAAAAGCCCATCAAGATCCCCGCGCATCTCAGCGGCGTCGCCGTCCTGTACGATCCCGCCATCCTGCCGGTGGTCGATCCCGACAAGAAGGACTCCGTCTGGGGCAAGACGGACAATTCAAACTCTCAGTTTGCCATGCTGGCGTTGTGGGCCGCGCGCCGCCACGGCATCCCGATGACACGAACCTTGAATCTCATCTCCCGGCGCTTCCAGACAAGCCAGAACGAAGGCGGCGGCTGGGGCTATCACTACCATTTCGGCGGCGGACCGGGCGGTTCAGCGGCCATGAACTCGGTCGGCCTGCTCGGTCTGGCGATCTCGCACGGCCTGGCCGTCGAACACGGCGCCAGGAATGGCCGTCTCGACAAGGCCGTCATCGATCCGCGCATCGTCCTCGGCTTCATCGCGCTCGACGCGAACGTCGGCCATCCCACCGGCAAGGATCGCAACCTGCCGATGGGCAATCTGTATTTCCTGTGGTCAGTGGAGCGGCTCGCGGTCCTCTTCGACTTGCCCACCATCGGCAAGAAAGACTGGTATCGCTGGGGCGCCGAGATGCTCGTCGCCAACCAGAGAACCGAAGGCCACTGGTCCCACAAGGACGGCTATCCTGGCGCCCATCCGACCGTGGACACGTGCCTGGCGTTGCTGTTTCTCAAGCGTGCCAATCTGGCCCGCGATCTGGCGGCCCGGCTGCCGTTCAATCCGCGCGATCTGTCCAAGGCCATCATCGCCAACCTGCCGGCGCCACTCGCGGCCCCGGCCGAGGAACCCAGGTCGTCGGCAAGGCAGCAGCCGTTGCCGGCCAGCGTCAAGGCGGCATTTCCGCTGTTTGCCCGCGGTCTGGCCAAGGACAACAACTTGCTACCGTCCACCCCCTCGCCGGCGGCGGTTCCGAGCGCCGCGCCGCCGCCCCCCGAGCGGCGGGAAGCAGGGGCCAGCTACCTCTGGGCCTGGATCATCGGCATTCTCGGCTTCTTGCTGCTGGCGGCCGGCGCTCTCTTCATGCTCCTCGGCGGGAACAGGGCACGACACGAGGACGACGATGCACCGACCCGGCAGCGTCAGAGAGTGAAGGAAAGCAGTCCATGAAACGTCTGGCGCGCGGCGGTAAACTCACGTGGCATCGGCCCTGCGACCGCGGCATTTTTTCTTGAAATCGCTTGACATCGCTCGTTTTCCGTCTAACATCAAGAACGGATTGCAACTCCCGATATGATCTCTTGGGATGGCTACGCGGGAGTTTGAAGAATAGAGGAGAGGGATATGTCTGCGCAGCCCCGTCGCCGCCGCCTTGAGGTTGAAGATATCGGCGACGTCACCGTCGTTAATTTCACCGATAAGAAGATTCTCGACGAGCAGAACATTCAAGTCATCGGCGAGCAGCTTTTCAGCCTAGTGGACGATCTTGGCCGCCGCAAGATCTTACTCAATTTCAGCAACGTCGAATACCTATCCAGCGCCGCCCTCGGCAAGTTCATCACTCTCAACAAGAAGGTCAATGCCTCGGGCGGTCGGCTGATTCTGTGCAATATCGACCCGCAAATCTATGAAGTCTTTGAGATCACCAAGCTGAACAAACTCTTCAATATCCAAAAAGAAGAGCAAGCGGCCTTGCAGGCGTTCTAGTCAGTGGATATTCTGGGCATAAGAGCCATTCGGCTTGGTAGTTGCCCGATACCAGTCTGTGTTGCCCAAGGGATTGGGGTCATGGGTGGAAGAGTTGCGGTGAAATTCTCTTCCAGGCTCCCATGCATCTTGAGCCAGGAGACGATTCGTGCCTGATCTACTTGTCGGGTCGGATAGGCCGCCGAAAACTCAAAGCCCCACCGATGGGGCCCAGCAGCTAGTGATCCCCAGCGATCCCGCTGAGGCCGGGCGCGTTCAGGACCACATCGAACGCCTCCTCGTTTCGCATCGCTATGAAGAGCGCGAGAGATTCTCCATCAAGCTGGCCATGGAAGAAGCGCTTGTCAACGCCATCAAGCATGGCAACCAGCTGGACCGCAAGAAGAAAGTCATCGTCCAGTATCGTATCAGCCACGAACGATTTGACGTGCAGATCATCGATGAAGGCAAGGGCTTCAACCCGGACGACCTCCCCGACCCGATGGCCCCGGAGAACCTCGAACGTGCCTGTGGCCGTGGCTTGCTTCTCATCCGCCACTACATGTCCGAGGTCAACTACCTGCCGCCCGGCAATCGCCTGTCCATGAGCCTCATTCGCGGCTACAAGACCCGCAACGGCAACCACTAGTTTGCGCTGCCACAGGCCTGGAGGGCCGGCAGCGAAACGACACGCGCGCACCCGCATGTTCCGCTTTCGCAAGAGCGATCACCTGCTGCGGCCGGCGGATTTTCGGCGTGTCTTTGGCCGGCGCCGCTCCGTCCGCGACGACTGGCTGGTTGTTCACGGCTGCGAGAACGATCTCGACAGACTGCGGCTGGGCCTGTCGGTGTCGCGAAAGGCGGGTAACGCCGTCGCGCGCAATCGCTTGCGACGCCTCTACCGTGAAGCCTTCCGCCTCGGCCGCGGCGACATGCCCACTGGACTGGACATCGTGCTCATCCCACGCACGTCGCAGCAGCCGACGCTGCAACAGTTGCAGGAATCACTGCCGCGACTGGTGCGGGCCCTGGCCGGCAAGCTCGGCCGCGACAAGAAACCGAGATGATCCGCTCCTTGTTCACCTTCGTGCAGCGGCTGGCGGCGTTCACGCTGATCTTTCCGGTGCGCTTCTATCAGATCGTCATCGGCCCGCTGTTGCCGAAGATGTGCCGGTTCCATCCGAGTTGCAGCGAGTACTGCATCGAGGCGGTCCACAAACACGGACCGGTGCGCGGCGCCTGCAAAGGTGTGTGGCGCATCTGCCGTTGCAATCCGTGGAACCGCGGCGGCTACGACCCGCCCTGAGCCAAATGCCGTAATGCTCCGGCGTTTTCATTTGTGGGCGCGCTGCCCGCGGCGATAGAATCAGACAAGCGAGCCGCCTGTCCTACGAGGGATGATCATGCAGCGCCTTTTGATAGCGTCGTTGATTCTTGGCGTGGGTGTGGGCCGCGCCGGCGCCGATACGCCTGCCCAGCGCGGGCTCGCTTTCATTGACAAGGACGCGGCCAAGTGGCGGCAAGAGAAGAAATGCGCAACCTGTCATCACGGCACCATGACCGTCTGGACACTGAGTGAAGCCAGGTCGCTGGGCTATCCGATCCCGCCGGATCGGCTTGCCGAGACCGCGACGTGGACCAGCGAGCGCCTCAAGGACATCGACAAGCCACGCGATACGCGGCCGGGCTGGAAGATGGTCAATACCCCCGCCCTTTACCTTTCATTGATGGCGCTCGCCGATCCCGGGCAAACGGTTATCTCACAGTTTGATCTCAAGAGAATCGCCGGACATCTGCTGCGTCACCAGGAAGCGGACGGCTCCTGGGCCTGGTCGTCGGCGCCGCCGAAGAACCGGCCGCCACCCGTCTTCGAGTCCGATGAGATCGCGACGCTACTCGGCTGCCTGGCGGTTGGCCCCTTCGTGGGCCCGGCGAAGGAGCAAGCTCCCTATCAGGACAGCCTTGACAAGGCCCGCGAATGGCTGGCGAAGACCAGGCCTGCCGACAGCACGCAGGCGCTCGCCCTTCGGCTGCTGCGCGATGTCAAGACCGGAGCGACGGCGAAGCAGATCGAGGCCGGCATCGCGCAGCTCGTCCAGCGGCAACACAAGGACGGCGGATGGGCCCCGGAAGAGAAACTTCCCAGCGACGCCTATGCCACCGGACAGGCCCTCTACTTCCTCCGTCTCGCCGGCCTCAAAAAGGACCACGAGGCGATCCGGCGCGGCGTTGCGTTCCTGGCCACGACGCAGCGCGCGGACGGCTCCTGGCCGATGAAGTCGCGCGCCCACCCCGGCGCGACGCCGATGACCAATCCCGTTCCCATCACGTACTTCGGCAGCGCCTGGGCCACCCTCGGTCTGCTGCGCTCGGTCGATCCGCCCCCATTCGATCTATTTGCCCGCGACAACCTGGCAGCCTGGTGCATCGTCCCCTTCGATGCCAAGAAACGCGGGCCGGAGGAACGCGTCGCCATGCTCAAGAAGCTCGGCTTCAAGCACTATGCCTACGACTGGCGGGCCGAGCATCTGCCGACCTTTGACAAGGAGCTGTCGCTCCTGAAGAAGGAAGGCATCACGCTCGATGCCGTCTGGTTTCCGGCCGGGCTCAACCAGGACGCGCGAACCATTCTCAATTTGCTGGACAAGCACAAGATCCGCACGCAGCTGTGGATCACGATGGGCGATCCCGCTCCGAACGCCCGCGAGCCGAAGGCCAAGGTGGCGGCGGCCGCCGATCAGCTTCGGCCCATCGCAGAGGAAGCCGTCCGGCTCGGCTGCACGGTCGCGCTTTACAACCATGGCAGCTGGTTCGGCGAGCCGGAGAACCAGCTCGCCATCATCGACCACCTCAATCTCGCGAACGTCGGCATCGTCTACAACCTGCACCACGGCCACGACCATCTCGACCGCTTCCCCGCCATGCTCAAGCGCATGTTGCCTCATCTCTATGCGTTCAACGTCAACGGCATGGTGGAGAAGGGCGACCGCATCGGCAAGAAGATCTTGCCGCTCGGCGTGAATCCGGCGCTGGACCTGAAGCTGCTGCGCGCGCTGCGCGACAGCGGCTACCGCGGCCCGGTCGGCATCCTCGGCCATACCGGCGACGACGTCGAGCTACGCCTGCTCGACAACCTCGACGGCCTGGAATGGCTAAGGCCGCAACTCGCCGGCAAGGCGGCGTCGCCGCCGCCGAAGCTGCGGACGTATTCCGTGAAGTGAGCGACGAGGTTCCCGTCTGGGCTATGAGGAGTGGTTGCCGCGCGGGGTGCGGTTTGAGGCGGATCGGAAGGTATGATAATCCCGGCTAGGTTAGCGTCGTGGCCCCCTTTGCGGAGGCGCGCGTGTCCGATAAACTGCGCGAGCTACTGCCACCACCGGAGCAACCGTTCTTTGCAGCTGGCGATTGGAATGCCGTCGAGGCAGCGATTGGAACTCGGCTCCCGGCGGACTACAAGTCTTTCATCGGCCTGTACGGCGCTGGATGTATCAGTCGGTTCTTGATAATCCAAAGCCCGTTCATTTGGGTTGCCCACGGCCGCAATGTCGGGCAAGAGTGGGCAAACTGGGCGTCGATGTATCACGACTTCGCGAAGTACGGCGGGCAGGAAATACCCTATGCCATCTTTCCGCAGCCGGGCGGATTGCTGCCGTTCGGATCGGTTGCTGATTCTCATTTCTTGAACTGGCGTATGGTCGGTGATCCGGAACGATGGCCCTTCGTGTATTACCATCGAGACAAAGGTTTTTTCGAGATCAACGGATTGTCGGCGATGGACTTTGTATTGGAGGCCGTGACGGGCTGCCCACCGCTTCTGGTTCTCACAGGCTCTGAATCACTGTTTGAATTGCCGCTTCGTTTCGCGCCGTATACCGGTGAAGCCGGCTGAATCGCGGGCGATATGGGCTGAGAGTTTCTTGTTCTCGCCAACCCAATGCTGTATAGTGCGAATCAGGTACTCATCCGGCAATTCGAGCATGACGAGGTGTCTTGTGAGCTTGCCATTGGCTGATGCCCTGCGGCTTGTCGATCTGGAGCCCGGGCACATTTACCGTGAGCGCGTGAATGGCTTCACGGTTGAAGTTCGCGTGTTGGCCGATTCTCCGGCGACAGAGCTGTCCGAACACATCATGTTGCAACCGTGGGTGGACCTGCCCTTCGATGTGCTGCGAACGCTCCCTGCCCATCGTGGACCGGCTCAGCTATCCAAGCCGATGGTCCTCGCCGAATCTGACCTGGCTCCGGAATGATCTACTCAACGCCAAGCCCGAGTGATGCAATCGATCAAGGCGACCTGATTGACGGTTGCTGACACAGGCCGGCAAGCGACGGGCACGCTTGCAAGTGCCGTATCGTGAGCATCTCGCGAAGCACTTCGCCGACACCTATAGCCGCATCGGTTTGCCGGCTCCATATGCGACGATTTGAGTCCACCAAGGGCCTGTGTGGCGCGGCGCGGTGGGGGCGCTGAGTTTTCGCGCGCGATGCTGGGCGCGAAACCGCCGAGCGAGGTTCGTTCACGCTTGTCTGGGTCGCATTTTACGCACCCCGGCAACGAATCTGGCTGGTCACGGTTTTTTGGCATCGGACGTAACATTACTGAAATAGGACGGTTACAGCGATGGTCGCCCAATCGCATTGTCGGGCAATTCGTTGCCGGGGTGCTCAGAGGGGGGTGGCAACGCAACGAATAATCTACTGTCAGCGGGTCACGATCTTGGCCATCTTGACGACTTCGAGATCGCGGCCGCGGACCTTCTTGATGGCGCGCAGGTTGTCGTCGTTCCAGCGCTGGTCGGGGGCGCCGCTGATGAACCAGTTGCCGCCGTTGTCGGCCAGGAACATGCCGTACTTTTGCAGGCAGCGCAGGATCACCTGGACCTCGGCCGGGTAGCCCGACATGTCGAAATCCTTCTTGAGGCGGACGCGCATGCCCATGGGCGGCAAGTCGACGTCCGTGTGTCGGCTGGCGAAATGGGTGGCCGGCGCGACGTAGCCGCGCCGCGTCTTGACGGCCGTGAAACGCAGCGCGTGCTTGATCTCCTTCTGCTCGACGACCTCGTCGTAGCGGACCAGGCCCGGCAGGATCGGCAGCCCGGCGGCGTCGGCGGAGGTCCAGCCGGCCGGACGCTGCTTGTTCGACTTCAGGTCGAAGACCGCGCCGGAGCCGGCCTTCCAGCCCTTGCCGGCCGGAAACGCGCTGAACACCTCGTAAAGCTTGAAATGGTCCCGGTCGAGCACGAGGATGTGACGGTCGCCATCCGACTTGGGCCCGCCCTCGATGGGCGCGTCCGGCGGAATGGGATAGGGCCCCGGATCGCTTTCATCGTTGTAACGAAACGCGACGTCCACTCTGGGCTGCTTGCCGGAGACGACGACATACGGAATGCCGTTGGGGGCTCCCTGGTAGACGGTGCCGAAGTCGGGATGCAATGGCTTGCCCGCGCCGATGCTGGCGATGATGCGCTCCGAGTTCGGGTCCACGGGTTTTGCAGAGATGTCCTGGTTCCAGGGGTTGTCCTCCGGAAACAGCCGCAAGCCATGCAGGCTGACGTTCGGGCCATACTTCCTGGCGGGATCGACCTTCTGGGCGATGGAGGCGTCGCGCACCAGCAGGAACGCGGTCACGGCGGCAATCGCCACCAGGACAATTCCGACGCACAGTCTCGGTGATTGCATGAAGCTATTGTAGCATTTCAGCGCGTCCGCGCTGCGGCGAGGGTATCGCCGAGACGCGTGCCTTCCCCGGCCCGGTGCTGGACCCAGTCGGGCGACCAGATGCGATATAGTCGCCAGCCGAGCGCCTGCAGCATCTCGGGGTGCAAGCGATCCCGCTCCGAGGCGGTCGCCAGCGCATGCTGCTCGGGACCGTCCAGGATGATGCCGAGCAAGTACCGGCCCGGATTGTCAGGGTCGATGACCGCCAGGTCGATATGGCACAGGCCATGGCCGACGCCGGCGACAGCCATGTAGCCGCGTGCGTTCAGGTCGCGCAGGATGTCGCCCACGATGGGGCCGGCAACGTCGGCCTTGTCCGTCGGCACCGGCTGGCTGAGGCTTTTCCAGCTGCCGGCGCTCGCCAAGAACCGCGCCAGCAAGGCCACGCCGGGAGCGAGTTTCTTGCTGACGACAATATCCTTGCCCACGAGGGCGCTGACGACGAGCATCCTGTCGCGTGCCAGTGTAACGGCTGCCTTGAGATAGTCCGGTCCGTCCTCGCGTTCGAGCGGGTCCCAGGCGGTCGGCAACCGGCCGTGCTCGTCCCGGGCAAAGCCGACGCTCAACACGATGGTGTCGCGCGGCTCGTCACGGATCGTTTCCGCATCCTTGATGAAGAAAGGCTCCGGCGAACGGGCGAGCCGTTCGGTCAGCTCCGGTTGCTCCAGCAGACGACGATCGAATTCTTCCTCGATTGCCGAGCGTTGCTCGGCAGCGAGTGCGACGACGCCGACGCTGCGGTCCGGCCGCGTCCGCAGTTCCGCCAGGGCGAGTTCGACGACCTGCCGTGCCTCCGGCTCGTTGCGTCCGTCCACGAGGATGCCGCTGGCCAGCGCGTGAAACTGGATGCCCAGGTCGGGATGATCCGGTCGCGGCGACGGAAACACAGTCAGGCGCTCGGCGAACAGCTCTTGCCGGGAGAATGCCGCCAGCGAGTCATGTCGGCTGCGATAGTGGCGGTCCAGGTGCAGGACCGGCCACGATGCTGCCAGGCACGTTTCGAGGACGGTCCTCGGCTCGCGGCCGCTCTTGTTGCGGCGGTTCACGGCAGCGGGTTCGTCGCCGATCACGACCAGCTGCCGGCCGCGACAGATCGCCGACAGTGCTTCCTCCATCGGCAGCCACTGGCCGCCATCGATGATCGTCAGGTCGAAGGCAAGCCGCTCCGACATCGGCAGCTGGCCGGCCTGCGCGGGCGTGGCCAGCAGGCAGCGCGGCGCGACCTTGTCATGCAGTACGCGGATGCGCCGGCCATTGCCGGCAATCCAGTCACGGTCACGCTCCTGAAAATCGTGCAAGACTCGCTCGTGGTCTTGACGGCGGAACTTGCTGAGCACGGGATCCTTCTGGAAGATGCCGGCAAGCCAGCTTTCAAGAAAGCTCCTCAGGAACACGTCCGGCAAGGACGCGACCGGCGGTGGTTGCCGATTCAGTCCTTCCCAGAAGGCGCTCAATCCCAGGTGCTCGAAGCGCGTCGGCAGCGCGTGCCATTCGATCCAGATCGCCAGGTCGTCGAGGCGCTGCTGCATCTCCTTGAGTCGCTGCTGCACGGCTTCCGGCGGATGCTCGGCCAGGCGCTTGCCGTGGTACGTCGGCCCCGGCGCCTCGAAGCGGATTTCCAGACCGTGCAGCGCTTGCTCGTACTGTTCCTGGGCGGCGCGGAGTTCGCGGACCGAAGGCAGCGGCCCAGCCTCGCCTGCCGCGAGCCGGGTGAACAGCTCGGGAGGCCTGGCCTCGAAAAAGTCACGGACGCGCTGGGCCCATGCCAGCCCCTTGCGCAGCGCGTTCCAGTCCGTGTTCATGCCCTGGAAGCTGGAACCGAGCTTGCCCTGCCAGCGGCTCTTCTCGGTCTCGTGCGCCTGTTCGAGCTGGCGAATCTCATCCGCCTGCCGCAGATCGGCGACCAGCGTGGCGGCGTCCGGCGGCGGCCTGGTCGCGCGCGTCAGCACGGCGTCCGTCAGGCTGCCGAAGCGATTCAGGCTCGCCTGCAGATCGCGAGCGAATTGACGCAGGACCGTCAACCCGCAGGCATCGAGCGGTTCGCCGACGCCGGGCAGAGACTCCGTGGGCAAGCCGCTTTCCAGCTCCTTGGTGCTGTGCTGCCAGGCGCCGAGGGAATCATGCAGCCTCTTGGCCGCAGCCTGGATTTCTTCCGGGACGGGGCTGGATGAGCACAGCACATCCACGAATCGCGGCGGCAGTTTTCTGCAGCCGAGCTTGTGGGCCAGTTCAATCGCCTCGACCGCAATACGCTGCGCTCGATCCGCTGACTCGAAGTCCGATTGCAAGCCTTTCTCATACCTACCGAGCAACTCCTTGAACTTCTGCTGCTGGGCTTCGAGCTGCTTTTGCTCGTTAGCCAGATCGCGGGCGCTGACCAGATCGTCGGCCAGGGTTTCGGGCAGCATGACGGCGTGCGTCCGCCGCCGCAGCGTGCGGCGATCGCTGCGATAGGTGCCGTTGAAAATGCGTAGCCAGCTCCGGTACGGGCCCGCGAAGGCTGCTGCCAGGCGCTCCAGTTCGAGATCGAACAGTGACTCCGTGTAGACATCGAGCAGCTTCTTGCGGCGCGAACGATACTCGGCAAAGCGCGGCTTGTAGACGTTGATGAGGTCGCGGACTTCCGCAAGCACCTCGGCATCATGCACCCAGGTCCGTTCCGGGGCGTGCTCGCTCATGCACAGGTTGGCAAGCCGTTGTAGCTGCCGGAGGATCGCCGGCGACGGATCGGTCTTGCCTGGGCCGGCCTCGCCGCCGCAGCCCGCTGGCAAGGGAATGCCAAGCCATTTCTCCAGGGTATGCGCCTCGGCGATCCAGCCGGGGATGCGCTTTTGCGTTTCGGCGGCCCAGCCGCGCAGGGCCTGCTGGCGGGTCAACAGACTGACGCCGCGCTCGTCGCCAGCGGGCAGAAGCGGCGCCGCGACCCGCCAGGCGTCCGCTGCCTGTGCCGCTGTACCCTCAGGCACCTGCCAGATGGCCGGACCGTAGCGCTCGCTCAGCGGTCCGCGCGCTTGCCCCAGCCGCTGATATTCCTCGGCGCAACTCTCGACGTCTTGCTGGAGCGCTTTCAGATCATCGGTCGCCAGCCACGGCTGCGCGATCTTGCCCGGGCTTGATGCGAGAAGCTCACCGGCCTTGAACAGGCAGGCGACCGGCCCCTTGTAGCCGATGCGGTCGCCGTACTGCGCGGCCACCGCCAGGAAATGATCGACTCGCGCTTTGACGCGCTCGACAAGAGCGGCCGCCGTCTCGCGCAGTTGCTTGTTGTAGCGCTCGGCCTTGAAGCCCCACCAGCATGGATCTTTCTTGTCACGAATGCTCCAGGCTTGCTGGAGGCGCAACATGGTCTGGCGCGCTTCCTCCAGCCAGCCAGGCGAGACCTCGGTGACGACGGCCATGCTCTCCGCCGGGCCAAGATCGGAGCGATGCAGCGCCAGCCCCAGCGGCAGGGCCGGAACCTCGCGCAGCCGCACCATCTCATTCAGTGCCCACCAGGCGCTGCGCTTCAGCGGGTCTTGATCGACATGCAGGGCACGCAGGTAGGCGGTCAACTGATCCCGACATTGCGCCAGCGCCTCCGGTCCGCCGGACGATTGCGGCAAGGTCGCTGGCGTGACCGCGGCGGTTGCTTCAGCTTGCCCGTTCTTGGAGAGTCCGTATTCCGGGAAACCGTGAAGCAACGACTGACAGAGGTCGCCGAGTCCTGCCCGCTCCAGGCGGCGCAGCACGTCTCTGAGCACCGAGGGCCGGTCGGCGCTCAGCAGCACGCGTTTGCCGTGTGCCAGGGCATCGGCTACAAGATTGACGATGGTCTGGCGCTTGCCGGCGCCGGGCGCGGCAGCAATGACAAAGCTGTTGCCCCGCGCCGCCATCTCCAGGCACACTCGTTGCCCGCCGTCCGCGTCCAGCACTGCGAAGTAATTGTCCGGAGCTTGCAGGCTTTCCAGATCGACTTCTTTCGGTGCGGGCTGGCCGGCCAGGCTGGAGACCGCGGCTTCTCCTGTCAGCACGCGCACCAGCGGATGTGCCGATATCGCGTCCGCGTTTTCCTCCAGATCCCTGACGGCCGCTCCCTTGTATCCAGGCAGAGCGACCAGATGGACCGCTGTCTCAAGTCTCGATCCGCTCAGGTCAGCGAGGCGCTCGCCCACATCATGCAGATAGCCGCTGAGCGACTGATTGTCCCAGTTCGCCGGTGCCTCCGGCACTTCCAGTTGAAATTCACGCCGCAAGCGCGCGCGCAGGGCCGGATTGAGCACGGGAAGGTCGTCGCCGCTGCCCAGCTCGAAGACGCCGGAATCGACCTGCCGGGCCAGCGTGACCGGCAGCAACAACAGCGGCGAGCGAAACGGCTCATCATCCGGATCGCGCCAGCTCAGCAAGCCGAAGGCAAGGTAGAGCGGGTTGCGGCCGTGCTCGTGGCGTTCGGCATCTTGCCAGCGCGTCAGGTGCAGCAAGCAGCGCAGCAAGCGTTCTTGATCTGGCTCATCGGCTGCGATGCTCAGGAACGCCGCCGCCGGCCCCTTCTCCCTGCCCGGCGACGAGAAGAGGAAGCGCTCCCGGCGGCGAATCAGTCCCTCAAAGAGGTCGGCCGGCTCCGGTTGCACGATCGCCGGCGCCGCAGCTCGGTCGGCAAGATTCAGGTACAGGTCATTGCCGCTCCAGTCAGCAAGGTTGTCCTGCCAGCGGCGCAGAAGGTCGGCCACCGTGGAGTGACTCATGGCCATGGTGCGTTCCTTGTTCCTGTTCCGACGTTCCCACAGAGCAAGATAACAAGGCGCGCGCGCCGCTTCAAGCACCGCGCCGACGGAGGATCTGGATCAGGATGGCCGTGCGTGAAGATGGAACGGCTGCATCGGTCGCACCGAGGCGGACATTGCCCTAACGCGCTCGTGCACGCTTGGCTGCGAGGCCCAAACGCCCGAGTCCACCTTGCAATCACGTGAGGTCATGAAATAATAGGCTGGGTCCACGTTCACGCATAACGAATCAGTCAACGCGGCGCGTCAGAACACGTGCGGGCGATTCTTGAGGCACTCTCGTGTGTGGCCGTTTCACCATCACCGCCAGCGCCGTCGCCTTGAAGGAGACGTTCCCGCTGTTCGACCTGCCGGACCATGTGCCGCGCTACAATATGGCGCCGACGCAGATGATCCCGGCCATCGTGCAGCGCGGCGACGGGCCGAAGAGCGCCTTCCTGCGCTGGGGCCTGGTGCCGCACTGGGCCGACGATGCCAAGATTGGCTATCGCATGATCAACGCCCGCGCCGAGACCGTGGCCAGCAAGCCCGCCTTTCGCTCGCCCTTCCGCAAGCGCCGCTGCCTGGTGCTGGCCGACGGCTACTACGAATGGCAGAAGCGCGAGGAAGGCAAGCAGCCATACTGGATATGCCGCTGCGACCGCCGTCCCTTCGCCTTTGCCGGTTTATGGGACCACTGGGAGAAGGGCGACAAGCCCATCGATTCCTGCACACTCATTACCACCAGCGCCAACGACTTCACCGCCGCCATCCACGACCGCATGCCGGTCATCCTCGACTCCGAGGATCACGATCTCTGGCTGGACACCGAAGCGCAAGAGCCCGAGCGCTTGCAACGATTGCTCGTGCCATGCGCCATCGACTTGCTGACAGCGTTTCCCGTCAGCACGCTCGTGAACAATCCACGCGTTGACAAGCCGGACTGTGTGCGCCCGCTGGAGAGTCCCGGCACGTTGGGAAACGGCTGAAGCGCTGTCTGTTGCCGGCCACATGCGGACAGGTCCTTGGCCGACAATTCTTGCCAATTCCGAACTCATGCCTTGTTTCGTGAGTCATCGCTGCGGGAACATGTCCTTCAGGTTGATCTTGAAGGCTTTTCCCGGCCGCGATGCTTGGCCCGCCGGGGTCTTCGCGACGACGAACAGGTAGAGATCGACGTTCGGGCTCAGTCCTGTCAGGAGCTGACCCGGAGCGGTCCAGTCCTTGCCCAGGAGGATGGCGCCACGGCCGTCGGCATAGGTCGAGACCCAGACGTCGTAGGTCTTCGCTCCGGCTGCCGGCGCGAAGTGAACGTGACAGCGGCGGCCGTCGTATTCGCGCTCCGGCGGATTGATCTTCGTCACTTCTGGGCCGGCGGTCTTGCTCGCCTCGGCCAGCTTGCGGATCGGGTTCGCGAGGTCCGGCGCGGTCGCCGGCAACGGCATGCGCAGCCGCGACAGACGCACGGCCTCATCAGCCTTGTCGGCCGGCGCCTCGTACTCGGCCAGCAACGCTCCCAGCAGCACGTCGTCCGAAGAGGCAGGCATTAGGTCCGTGGCGTGAATCACGTGCGTCCGCCGTTCCACGATGATCTTTTCCAGCGTCAACGGCAGGTCCACGACCATGTCGCTGTCCCCCTCCAAACGCTTTACCTTTGCGTCCTTCACGGCAAGAGGCGGATAGTTGCCCCAGAACGACGTGCCGGCCTCGCGGTAGAGATCATACGGCGCGTTGGCCGGCAGCTCGAAGGTCAGGTAGCGCCAGCCGTCGTAGTTGAAGGCGCTCCAGTTGTGAGTGTCATCGACGTTCCACTCGTCCTTCTTGCCCACCGACAGCCAGCGCTCGCCCTTGGCGTCCTTCAAGCAATAGACGACGCGGCCCCAATCGCTGGCCGCCTTCACCCAGAGGCCGAGGTGGCTCGCCTTGCCGCCAATGACGATCGGCTTGGTCGGAACCAGCGTGCTGTAGAACGGCATCGTCCGCCGTTCCTTCGGCTGCTTCTCCAGCCGGACGGCCAGCGCCTTGCCCTTGCCTTCCGGCCCGGCGGCTGCGTGCAGCGAGAACTGGCCGGGAAACCGCCTGATGAACTCGCGGTGATTGTCCTCGTAATCCTTGTCGCGCTCGGCCGACAACTTCCACGTGCCATCTCCGAGATTGGCGAGCGTGACGGCATGCGGGCCCGGCTTGGCGTCCGAATGATCGGGCGCTCCGAGAGTGATCTTCGGATCGCCGGTCAGGCCGCGGACGTACACCGGCGCCGTGCCGATGGTGAACGTAACCTTCCCTCTCCCCGCGGGAGAGGGTGGGGTGAGGGGAACGCTATTGTCCATGCTGTCAAACACGGCAAGCTTGGTTCCCTTGGGGACGTCCAGCGAAACCGGCCTGGTGCCGCGCAGCGTCCACAGGACATGCAAGACGTCGCCGGTCTTGTAATGCTTGAACTGCATGCAGAAGACGGTGTGGCTCGGCGTCGGCACGACCTTGACAAAGTTCATGCGGTTGAGCTGCCGGGTCATGGTGGCGTAGGACGAGTACACAGGGCGAGGATTCAAGAGTGGAATCGGCTCGCACAGACCGCTGCCGTAATGCTGCTCGCCCCAGTAGCCGGCGCAATGCGAGGCGCCCGGCCAGCCGAGGAAACGCGTCGTGTTGTAAGCAGCCAGGATGAGCACGGCGCGGACCGTATGGTCGGCCTCCTGCTGGGCCGTGACGGCGCCCGGCCTGGCCGGCGACGTGCCCGGGCCTTCGATCGTGATGAGCTTCGGCCACGGCTTGCCGGTCTTGTGCCACTCCTGCTTGAGCTGCCACATGGCCGACGAGAAGGTCACCTGGTGGAGTTGCATCTCCGGCATGCGCTCGAACCGGACCTGATCGATGGCCGGTCCGTCCATGAGCGCCAGGGCCTCCTTGCTTTCACGCATGAATGGAATCGGAAACGTCGGGATGCCCCACGGCATGAGGCATTTCGCGTGCGGCCACTCCTTCTTGATGGCCGTCGCCGCGATCACGAACTGGTCGAGGTATCTCTTGTAATTCGCCTTTTCGTCGGCGGTCATCTGGTACGGTGGATCGCCGTAGTATTCCGGCAAGCTCATGTATGGCCCGTCGCAATAAATCTGCAACATATTAACACTTGAAGAAATCAGCAACGCAGCAGCGAAAAAAGATTCCTCTCAACAAACTCGGTCTATTAGACATGTTTGCCAATTTATGTTCAGTTAGAGTCTTTAGCTCCGATTTTGTTTTCGCTTGGTGC
>Ga0194132_10004495_pt1 | contig 23672 bp, 25 predicted proteins | sample TA2KigOf80mmetaG_FD_148612 | JGI IMG/M metagenome (GOLD analysis project Ga0194132, IMG submission 148612) | Freshwater microbial communities from Lake Tanganyika, Tanzania - TA2015054 Kigoma Offshore 80m | ecosystem: Environmental > Aquatic > Freshwater > Lake | place: Tanzania: Lake... | reverse complement strand
CTGTATTTAGAACATTTCTATAAACAACATCATTTGTTAGATCGTTCACTTTATGATAAACATTTCCAAAACTATCCGTAACGGTCATAATTTCAGACACGTTTGGATTTGATAATAAAATTCTTCTAAATGGAACAAAAGACCCAATAGAAAAAGTTTCAGATGTTTCTGATCCAGAGATGCACATACCCGACAAAGACAAAACTTTGGTTATGATTGTCCCATCTGATCTTCTAAGTCCATCTGCTTGTTCGGCAACAAGTTTTCCATTTTTCTTTTTTGAAAAATCAATATCTTCTAACAAGATAAACCTGACGCCATTTGATGAAGTAAATACAGTTCCTGCCTGAATAACAGGAAGTGACGAAGGATCTGGGATAAAAACAGTGCTCCCCCCTGATGTCTCTCTTGCTGGGACTTGAATAAATATCTTTATTTCTACGCTTGCAGGTGATGTTCCGGTAATAGGAACTCCTGCATTTTTTAGATGGGTTTGAATGTTGACAAGTTCAACTGCAGTATCTGGGTTTAATTCAGAAAATTGGTGATCTAAATAGAATGACATATTATCACCCACATAAGACGCCATATCAAGAAATAATCCGCCCAATGATGACTCAGAAAAGTCTTGAATCCTGTCAGGATAATAGAGGCGGGCATATTCTAGTATCTGGGCTCTAAGACCATCAAAGTCTTTTGCAAGGTATTTTCTTTGTCTTACTGGTTTTAGGTCCATTTTATATCCTTAAATTGCTCTTAAAATTACTTCAAGACCTTTTGTCCCGATTCCTAGATTTGGAACAGAATATGTAATTCTTACAATAATTTTTGCCAAACTATTGCTTGTAAATGCAGTATCAACATTTGATGTAAACGAATCGAGGTTTACAAAAGGCATCCACTTAAAAACTGCATTTCTAATTCTTTCAATTGCTTCATTGTCAAAATCTTCAGGAGAGTTCAGTTCAGTCATTAGAGGCTTAAGGTTTGCACCAAAATTATAGAGACCTAACCTTTCACCCCAGTTTGTCAAGATTAAATTTCTTAAATTATCCTGAATAACATTTGAAATATTGTCGTATGTTACAAGTATCTCTGATGTCTCACCGTTTCCTAACTCAAGAGGCGTTTTAATTCCAATAGGAGTCCGAGTAATTGAAACGGATTCTTGAGACTTTTGGACAGGTGTCTTTCCCGAACTCTTAAAACTGAATTCTTTTCTTTTTGTTTCCATACGACTTTAATTAATCATTAACCAAAAATAGAGGAAACTAATTGTGGTACTGATGCACAAAGAGCACCCGCTCCTAATATTGATCCTACAAGGACTGCTCCTATTGCACTTGCAAGAAACTTAATGACTGATAAAAATGAAGAGATAAAGAATTTCGGCTTTATTGGGTTGTTTAAGATATCTTTGACGTTTGGTAGTTTTTCAAACTGCTTAATTATTTCTTCAATAATTAGCTCAGGAATTTTCTTTATGTCACTTAAGGCTGATAAAGCAAGATTAGTTATCTTCTCTATGTCGGTCAATAATGATTTTAAAATACCTAAAGGCATCTCAATAAAACCCAATGCAATTGCAGGCAAAACAAAACCTGGGATTGGAGGAATGCCTGGGATCTGCGGAGGAGGAGGAATTGGAGGAGTACCTGGAATAGGAGGGATACTAGGAACTGGAGGTATTCCTGTTTGAGATATTTTACCTGCATATTCTTTTAAGGGTTCATACCCAGGAAGATCTAAAAGAGAAACAGAAGGAATCTGAGGAAGTTTTGGGATTTCAGGAAGATTTCCAATAGGAACTCCAATTTTTAAAGCAATCCACGCTTTTGCAGATGCAATCTTCAACCCCGATATTTCATCAAGTTCTTTTTGTGAGGGTATTTTTGGAGAAGTTTCATCTGGTTTTAAGTGATCTAAATTTGAAAGAGCTTCAGACAACAACCATCTTGTTGCCTCTTCTTTCGAAGTGGGAAAAGGAAACTTTGGTTCAGGCAATACAGATGTTATATCAATAATTCCTATGCCTGCAAGAGGTGTTTGACCAGCAACATTAAGTGATGATCCAATTGTATTCCCAAAAGTGTCTACAAAAACCGAATGCCATGCATTGTTAGGATTGTTTTCCATGACTTGTCTCATAGTTGAAACAGTTGATGAATTCTCAGGAGAGAACTGAAAAGACGAAGGACCAAAACTATTTCCTTTTTCAAGTGTTGAAAAAGTTGAGTCAATAAAAAACTTTCGAAGACTCTCTCTTGAAGAGAGTAAGTTTGCCTTTGACAAGATTAAATCTGTTGGAGGCATTTATATCACCCTAACTTTGCTTGAAAACACACCAAAAGTTCCGCCTCCTCCAAATGCAGTACCCATTGATCCAATAATTGGTTTTCCTGCCGTTTGACAAAGTACAGCATTGTTTGCTCCTTCTCCGCCTAGTTTTATTAATCCTGGACCTGGATTAATAACAACATCTCCATTTGCATCAAGATTTACTTTTCCGTCCTTGTCTATCTTAAGGGTGAAATTATTTTTTGATTTTACTGTAATAGACCCATCACTTTTTGCAGAGACTGAAGTTGTATCTTCTCCATTGTCATCCTTGACAATGATCTGAACGTCTTTTCTTCCTACAACTCTAATTTTGTCTGACTTTAATAGAATGGACGGATCACCACTTGTTGAGTCCTGTATTCCAATATCAGAGTTTGACTTATTATAAGCTTCTATATTTATCTTCTTGTCTATTTTTGTTCTTTGTTCAGGTGTTTTTCCAACGCTTTTAAAACTATATGATCCCATGTCGCATAAATATAAACACGTAAAAATTAATCAGAAACCAAAACCTTGGAACTTCCTTCATTTATAATTCCAAGTTTTCCAGAAAATGGTTTTGCAGGTGTTCCGCCTGCGGGCAATGGCATTCTTGACATAATAGCTGCAGCTATTTCTGTGGTCCAAGCAATAAACTCTAAGTGCGAAATAACAGAATCATCTTTTCTTGCGCATAATTTACTGGCCGAATCTGTTCCTAATTTCACATCGCCATCAGCATTTAAAACAATGTTGCCTTTGGCATCTAATTTGATGTTGCCTTCTTTGTCAATGGTTAATGAGGTATTTTTTACCTTTATGTTAATTTCACCGGTTGATTTTGCAACAATGGTACTTAAATCTTTAGATGCATCGTCTTTTATTAAAATCTGTACGTCTTTTCTTCCGATTATTCTTATTTTATCTGATTTTGCCAATATGGCTCCATCGCCTTGGGCAGTGTCATTAATGCCCAAGTCTTTATTGATTTGGTCTATTCCCGAGTTTTTATCTATTAAAGTCCTTTGTGATAACAAAATTCTACTTTTGTCATTGATTAAATCAGGATCGCCCTCGGAGGGAAGATATTTTTCAATTTCTTTGGAAGTCTCTTGGGATATTTCCCCAGTAGACTTTTGAGAAGAAATAAATGGGCTTGTGGAAACAACTTGATTTATTTCTCCTGTTTTTCTTCCAACAACAAGATCTATCGAACCTGCATAGTTTTTAATATCTTCGTCAGGAGTTATTTTGTCTTCATAAAAAACTTTTGAAGCACTTTCAATATTTTTTTCAAAAACATTTTGACAAAGATTTAGGCTTAAATCTTCTAGTTTTTCTTGGTTAAAAGTAGATGATGATCTATCTGTTCCAAGAACAATTAAAGTATTGTTACTGCCTTCAAGGACGAGATCACCAGGTCTTTTTTTAAAACGCGGAACTGCCTCTTTGAAAGTTTGCTTACCTCCAGGAGTATTTAGTGCAATTTTTTCAATAAGCTGTGGATCATCAGTAACAAACTTCATTGATCTTGGTTCGGGAGATCCATCTTTTTTTGTTCTGCCGTTTCCATACATGTAAAAACCTTTATTAGGCTCTTTATTTCTCTCAGGTGGTAAAAAATTTACATCATCTGAATGACCAGGTTCAACAACTTTTGTTACCCACCATGCATATTTTTGATGTTCAGCCATATTCGACTGCTTAAAAACCCAAACGACTTCACCTGGTTTGCAAGGCAATGCGATGTGAGAAGAAAAAAACGGGAGAAGAAACTCAGCCCCTGAGGCGTTTTGTGGAGCTTCATTTGCCAAATTTAATCTTCTACCAATCAAAGTGTTTCTAGGGAGCTCTATTAAAATCTTTTGGTCTTTGTTTGAATTCTTAAACCATTTATTTGGAATCTCTAATCCGAATGATTCTTCCCAGAATCTTATAAGAGCCTGTGTTGGGTTAAGTTCTTCTTCTTTGTTTTTAATTTTTATTTTTCTTTTCTTTAGATTGTTTTGGCTGTAATAATCTTTAGATAAAAAAATTGGATCAACAATTGTATCCAAGATAAGGTATTTTGAGAGAACAGAGAAAAACCCTTGTGTGGGAGTGTAGTTTGAAATTGTAGTATGAAGTGACATAGTTAATTCTTTCCAATCTTGTTCCAGACTTCTTCTGGGTTTATTTCTTCAGACTCATCTTCGGCCTTTGCAATTAGCTCAGCAAGTCGTATAAGCTGATCATTTGACTTGCTCATTCTTTCAATATAGCCAGACATTGTTTTTCCATGAACTGCATGTTCTGAGCTTTTATCTTGAACAATTTTTGCCAATCTTAAGAACATTGCATATGAATTCTGTCGATCAGAAATGGCATTTTCATAAATTTCAGTCCAAAGCCTCTTCTTCTTGTCATTAAGAGATTCTATTTCGTTCAGAAGGTTGCTAAAGTCTCTAATTCTGTCTTCGACTGTTCTATCTGAGATTCCTACTGTGTCTTCCATAGACTACCTCCATCAATCATCATCTCTTTCATCAAGTCTTATTTTCTTGTAATGCTTCTTTATGACTTGCATTGTGGTTGTAAGCTGTTTAGGGTTTAATCCTGAAATCTCTCTCATGTATAAAAGAATAGCACTTTTATTTAAAAGGTCAATATTTTCAATATTCTCAAATATTGTTATGATAGAGTTAATACATGACAATTCATTCTCTGTCTTTGTTTTCCCTCGCACTTCATTTAGAATTTTAACAATGTCATCCTTTTGATCTCTGTTAAAAATATCAGACTCAAAGGATTCAACAATTTGTTGATCTTCTATAATTTTTAGTTCGTTTGACGTAAAAGAACTTTGATCGTCAAGGGATACAAGTTTCTTGATTTTTTGTGACTTTTGTTTCGTCTTTATGATTAACCAGTTCTTGGCAACAACATTAAAGTATGAGAAAGCATTTGTGCCTCTAGATCCATCAAATTTGTGTATAATCTCAAACAAAAAGTTTACACAATCCGATCTAAGATCTTCATAGGAATCGTGTAAACTTGTAAATTTATGAATATTAATAAGGTTTTCAGCAAGTTTTTCAAATGCTGGTTTGATATCCATCAAATAAATCTTATCTTTTAATTTCTTATCAGATGATTGTTGATAGGCAATAATTGCCTCTTGTGTCTTCTTACTAAAATATATTTTTGTTAATTTTGCTGCTTTCTTAGAATCAGCTTCAATGACCTTTAATTGATCTATTGTCTCGGGATCTAGTCTCTTCTTTGATTTTTTTTTTAAAGTCATTTATGAACCTTCGTCGTTTGTTTTTTGGTTTAAAGAATTCGTAACTAATATTGCAGCATGCAGAACTGAATCTCTTGAAATCTTTAAATCTTCGGCCAATTCTCTAACAACAGGTTCATCACTTAAAACTTCTAACTTAGTTTTCTCTACAATTCTTTGATAAACTTCATCAAGAACATCCAAAGATTCTTCTAATTTGTCGTTAATTTCTTCAATTCTATTTTGAAAATATAAATTTTTTTTGACACTTAAAATTAGAAGAATTAAAAATAAAAAACTTAAGAAAGAAAAGAAATAAATCATGTTAAATAACCTAATAGGATTTCATCATATTGTTTTTTAATTTGTTCAAAACTAAACTTATTTCTAATTTTTTCTCCTAAATCCTCAGCCCACTGCTTCGGAATTGATGAAGAATCCCTAAATTTAGTCAATTTTCTCTTAAAATCTTCTTCGGAGACATCAGCCCATTTCTGACCTTTTAGGAAAATTCTTCCGTCATGTTTTGTCTCATGAACCTCTTGAAGCTTATAGTCAAGCCCGATAAAACGACCTTTTTTTAAAAATTCAAGATGTCCCGACCAATTAGTTGCAATAACTGGCAGATTTTGGCTCGCTGCTTCAAGAATTGGAAGCCCAAATCCTTCTCCTCTTGTTGCCGAGACAAGTGCTTTAATCTTAGGATGCCTATAAAGAGAATAAATTTCCTCTTCTGATAGATCACCATGAAGAAGATGAACCTTAGGAAAGGATCCACTTCTTGTTTGTTTTACAAAGGTTTCAAAAATTGATTGGCAAAAATTTCTATCTTTCTTTGAATTTTTTCCTGTATTTGTCTTGACAACAACACCTACACTTGGATCATCTTTAAAAGCCTCAAGAAGCCATTTGACAGATGAGAAAGTATTCTTTCTATCTGTTAGAAAGCTTAACCCTGTAATTTGACCAAAAATAAGAAAATTAAAATCAGTTGAAAAGTCAACAAAACCTGTATTTATTTTTTCCTCGTCAAACTCTTGAAAAGACTCATGAACAACAACAACCTGAGTTGTAACATCACCTGTTCTAATAAAAGAATCTCTTACAAATGACGAAGGAACAATGACAAGATCCATCTGATTAATCTTCTCAATCCATTTTGGATTACATGTATCTGCCTCTACTCCGGCAGTCACACCAATGTTCACTTTACCAATTGTTGGATCCCACTCGTCAGGGAGCTGAACTTGAATTGAGACATCAACCCCTTTGTATTTTGAATCAACAGATCTTTGAAAAACATCATTGACAATTCCACCAAATTTATCTTGATTCAGGTTCCAAGCGCTCTCACCCCAATGAGTAATATTAAATTTTAAATCGATTTGATCACTTTTCGACAGAAGCCATTTTGCAATCTGACGACTGTGAACTCCATAACCGGTAAATGAAAGAACAGGACTTCTAAGAAGGACAGATTTTTTACTCATATTTCAATGTTCTCCCATTTTTTGTAATTTTGTCGCCAGTTTAGGATGCAATCCGATAGAGTTCTATCCCATTCAGAGATTATATTTGGTAGATCATAATTTCTATGTGCATGCTCCATTGATTTAATTCCAATTTTTTCTCTTTCTTCGGGAGTCATCTCATAAATTTTCATAATTGCGTTTGTAAAAGATCTGTTAGAAACAAAGTCCTCATAGATGTAGGGAATTGATTGCGTGCCAACAAGTGGGCTAACTTCAGGGTCTAATGCAACTCCAAACTGCTCTCCTGATTCATGATCTTGAATTTGACGAGTCAAACCTCCTGTCTTAATGGAGATCACAGGTTTTGCACACATTTTTGCCTCAAGTATGCCAAGCCCAAACCCTTCATTGCAAGATCTGTTCATTACAACATCTGAAATGTTATAAAGTTTTGACATATCCTTAAACTCAAGCCTATCTTTTGAGAAAATGACATTGTCATTAATTCCAAGCATATCTTTGACTTCCAAAAGATTTGGACCTTCAGTATCCTTTGGGTCTGTGTGCATTACAAGTGTTGCCTTTCTATGTCCATGTTTTGCTTCAAGGTCGTCGAGAAACATTTTCCAGGAGACAAGAACATCACTTGGCATTTTTCTTCTAGCATTTCGACTTACAAAAAGACCTACGAAATGATCCACGTTAGGTCCTAGAATTTTAGCCCTAAATTCCCCTAATTCTTCTTTCGGGATTGGTCTGAATAAATCTCTAGGAACAGCGTGAGGAATATAGTTCACCTTACCTGGGAATTTGTCCTTCAGCATCTCATAGATTGGCCAATTGATGCAATTAATAAGATCAGTGCTTTGATAAATATGACGATTAAAATCAGGCCATGGCGGGTTATCCCAAAGATGATTGTAGACAATAGGGCAAACCTGATGAATCTCATCTTCCATGTCCCAAATCCACATAAAGAATCTAGGATCAGTAAAGAGAAAAATTGCATCAGGTTTAATCTGTGATATTGCAATTCGAATTAGATTTTTATCTCCAAAACCATTTGTGGGTTTAATAATAAAATCTTGATTTATTGTTACCTGTTCGTAATTATCGTGTTTTATAGCCCCGCCAAAGACCCTAAAGGAGTATTTTCCTGTCTTAACAAGACCGTTAATAAGCCAGCGAGCTTGTGTCCCAACACCTGAAACAGATAATGGATGGTCACAAAGCATTAAGATTGTTTTCTTTTCGGACATGTTTAATACCTTTGATTTTAGTGTTTATACACAGTGTTCAGTTCCTTTATAGGGGCAAAAAGTACATGAGTCTTTGTTTTTAAGAGAAATTCCTCTCTTTATTGAAGAGACCATGTTTGAAAGATTCTTAATGCTTCTTTCTGATGTAACTGGACCGACCGAAATCTTTATAAGCTCACATCTTTGACCGTCTTTTGCAGTTCTTTTAAGAACTATAAACCCACATTTAATCTGTTTCAGAGGGATGCCTGTTTTCTGGGACCAAAAATTCTTATAGAGAATTAATTGCTGGTGTAGACCAAAATCAGACCTCTTTTCGGCATTCCAACCCCAAGCAGAAGTTTTCCAGTCAATAATCCAGAAAATATCTTCTTCCTTTTTTCCTTTAGTTTTAATAATTCCGTCAATAAACCCTTTAAAAGCATGAGGGTGTTTCTGACTGAAAGGTTCATAGAGTTGATGTTCTGCATCAACAAACTCCCAACCCGGAAATGTCTCTTCCATGAATCCTGGAATCTCTTGAAGAATTTTATTCGCCTCTTTTAAGAAAGATTCAAGGTTCTTTTGGGTGTAATCCTTCTTCTCTTTGTTCTTTTCAAAGGCAGAAATTAAAGTTTCTTCATAAAGTGCATGAGACAACGCTCTTGTTCTTAGAAAATTTTCACAAGAAGCGTGAACAGCTGTTCCAAAGTCAAGAATAGGAGAGGACTCAAAAAGATCAATTTTTTCAATTTGATGAAGCTTATGTCTCCAGGAACACTCTTGCCACTCTTTCAGTTCGGAAAAAGAGATATGAGGTTTTCCAGTCGGAAGATTCTCTAAAATTAAATTATTATTCATTCTTATGTTCTTCTCTTCAGATGAAGAAGAAATAGAGCACCAATGTCAGACCCAGAAAACAATGAAGAAATTAAAGATAATTCTTTAGAAGTTATTTCATCAAATGAAGCTTTCTTCGAGAAGATATTTGGATCAAGCTCTTCTGTGTTGTTTATTTTAATCATATCATAATAGATTTGTGATAACAAATTTATGCTTTCGTTTGAAAGCCCAATGCTTGACTGTTCAAACAAATTTGAAAGAGTATAAAATATATCAGTATAAATTTCAATACAAGCTTGTTTATCTAGTTTGTCTTTTAATCTTTTTTGCAACTTAGCAGAGAGTAATCTCTCTACCGATTCAGTTATATTTTTCATTTATTATTTCTTTAAGCTTATTTCTATTTCTTTAAGCTTATTTCTATTTCTTTAAGCTTATTTCTATTTCTTTAAGCTTATTTCTATTTCTTTAAGCTTATTTCTATTTCTTTAAGCTTATTTCTAAGAATAAAAGAATAGCAATTTTATATAAGGGAAAATAAGGCGCTCTAAGCAATATGTTCAAGAAATAACTCATATTTAGTTTAAAGAGGTGATTTATGGCTAAAAGAGGAGGTCAAAGAAATATAGTTCGTCTTCACTCTATTCACCCTAAAAAGTCATCAAGAAACGTCATTAAAAACGGTGGAGATTTTGAGAATGTTGATTCATCAATGTTACTTCAGCAGATACAAAAAAAAGTTTCAAGTTCACCTGTCTTAAGCGGGGGATTTGATGTTCTTCTTGTAAAAATTGAAAACATTGAAGAATCACAAAAGCAGATCGTATCAACTGTTGAATCAATTCATAATGCAATCTATAGCCCTAATGATGGATTATTTTCTCGAATATCTTCTGTTAATTTTAAAGTGGAAAAGAATGTCTCTGATCTTGAAAGTTGGAAAAATTCAACTATAAAATCTCAAGATTCTGAAAAAAATGAATTAAAAGAAACTGCTAAGCGGGTTGATGATCAACAGGTTTCCATCTTAAACATTGAAGGCTGGAAAAAGAATGTGAATAGTTTAGGAAAATGGCTCTTGGTTGCAATCGGAGGAGGAATTATTTCAATGACTTTTAGTTATATTTTAAAAACGTATCTTTAATTTTGTCAAATTTTTGTGAGTCGTTTATAATCTGAATCATGTATTCAGAGATTTTTACAAAAGACGTTGTGGAACAAGAGCTCACCTTTCTTCTCGAAAGAATTGAGAGAGAGATAAACAAAGTCGAAGATCTGGTTCTTCTTCAAAAAGATGAAGGTCTGTCTTTTGAGACAAAATTTCAGTTCATCATGAACCTTAGGGGAGAAAACCCTGTACAGAAAATTCTGTTAGAACAGATCATTTTTTATGCTCTAAAGTCAGAAAAATTTTGCCCCGGAACTTTTGACCTCACCATCCAGAATATTGCAGAAAATAGATCTAATTTAAGGGGTGGTTTTAACCAATCTATTTTTGAGAACCAATTCCAGATGGTGCGGAGACATTGTCAGACACAAGATCTTGATGAGAGAGTCTTCTCTCCACTGTCTCAAAAAGATCCACTTATCTCTCAGGTTGTAAAGAGTGCTGTTGAATTGGCTGGTTTTGGAGGGAAAATCTCTGTTCAGAGGAGTGAATCTTCTGTCCCGTCAGTTGAACTTGTCAATGGTTATACTTTCTCTGTAAATCTAGGGTGGGATCTTTCGACCCATCTCCTCAAACCGAGAGTTGTTTGTATCGATGGATTTGTTGAGTCAGTCTCAGAGATACATCACCTTCTTGAAAGTTTTGGTGAATCCAAAGAGACAGGAGTCATCTTGTCAAGAGGGTTTTCAAATGATGTTCTTCATACCCTAAGAGTAAATTGGGATAGAGGGACTCTTAAAGTTGTCCCCGTTGTCTCTCCCTTTGATCTCGAAGGAATGAACATGATTGCTGATATTTCAATTGTCTCATGTGGAGATGTTGTTTCAAGCGCGAAAGGAGAATTAATCTCTTCAATTAGACTTCTGGACCACCCCATTGTTGATGAGGTTTATGTCTCTCCTGGTCGACTCGTTGTCAGAAACAAACAAGGGTGGGAGAGGGTGAGGACCCACCTAAATTCTCTAAAAGAGAAGAGAGGTGAGAGGTCGAATATAGAAGATGTAGCAAGGTTGATTGACAAAAGAATAAGAAGTCTTATTCCAAATCAAGTAGTCATTAGAATACCAAATGATTCAAGAGCCGTTTTCAGATCTCAGCTTATTGACCTTGCACTGAGAAAAATTTCTTTTTTTACTTCGTGTGGGATTGACTTCTCTACTTGTGAGGAAAGAATTTCAAGGTATTTCTCTCAAATATTCTGGAGAAATACCTTGAATGTTGGCGGGATTATTTTCAAATAAAATCGTTTTGAAATAACCACTCAGAAAAAGACCTAAACTCTCTTGGATTTCCGATTCCAAATGAGGACTTAAGGTGTCTGTTTGCCATTGATATTCTGTCTGCTCTGTCAGGGAATGATTCTGCTTTTTTTCCCGACAAAGAAAAGACAAAATCATATAGGCTTTTCATATCACTAACAGAGGATGGATCAATTTTTTTATCTCCTGCGGCACCGCCTCCACCATCTCTTCCTGCGGCACCATCTTTTCCTGCGGCACCATCTTTTCCTGCGGCACCATCTCTTCCTGCGGCACCATCTTTTCCTGCGGCACCATCTTTTCCTGCGGCACCATCTTTTCCTGCGGCACCATCTTTTCCTGCGGCACCATCTCTTCCTGATGCGCCACCTAAATTAATGTTTATATTATTGTTGTTGTTGTTTGTTGAAGATGAACCACCCCCAGAACCACCGTCTCTTCCGTCTCTTCCTGAACCTCCGCCGCCTCCGCCGCCTCCGCCGCCTCCGCCGCCTCCGCCGTCTCGCCTATTTCCCCCAGAACCTCCACTTCCTTGTCCACCCCCTTCCTCGCCGCCGCTCGCTTTCATTCCCTGGCTAGTTGATTTAATTTGATTGGTGATAGACCCTGTTAGCTTTTTAAACGTTGTTGACAGACCAAGCATTTCTTTAAAACCAGCAACAGTCATTCCCATAAAATCATCAAAAGCAACATCTCCTTTTAGGGCACCACCAAGAGCTCCCTTTGCTTGCTTAATAAAGCTCTTTTTCATACTTTTTGCAAGTTGAGCTGAGTCTTTGGCAGCATCTTCTCCTTCTGCTTCTGCAGACATTCCTTGTTCAAACAACTCTCTGATTGTCATGTCATCATCAGCCTCTCTTAAAGCATCATCAGGCAAAGTTGCTTGAATTAGTTTTGCCATAGAGTTATAGGCTTTTGATAAACTCGTTGAGAAAATAACTGCTTTTGCAAGCGGATTCTTTCCCCAAGACATTAGGGCTTGTGCACCTTTTCCCGCCAAAGCCCCGGCCGCCGCAGCGCCTGCCCCCGCCCCAACTCCCATTGCTGTTGCACCCAAAGTTGCTCCTCCCATAAGAGCAGGAGCTAATGCTAAACCACCAGGCATCAGAGCAAAAAATGTTCCAAGACCAAGTCCTGCAACTGCACCCATTTTTCCAAAAGGGGCATTTCTAATTTTTTCTCTTACGTTGTCTAAAAAGCTGTCTCTTGTTACGTAATTTGTTGCAGCTTTTTTAATTTTCTTAATTTGAGCTCCAGTTACTGTATCCCCACCGACAATCTTCTCCATTTTTGTCAAAACATTTGTAAGAGCTTTTAATTGAGGAACAAGATTATCTTTAATTTCAAGAAGAATTCTTTGCTCTTCAAGAATTTTTCTTTCATTTAATTTTTTGTTTTTGTAATTGTTTTTTAATGTATTCATTTAAGGATTCCTCGATTTTTACAAGTTTTTGTTAAAAAATTTAAAAAAATTTAGTTCTTTATTTTATTTTATGTTTTTAAAAAACCTTGTCTCTTAAAGAAGTTAACTATGTTTGAAAAAGATCCTCCAAAGTGAGCCTCTCCGATTTGTTTTGCAAGATTTGCAGCAAGTTCAGGGTTCTCACCCGATAAAGCTTCTTCTAGCTGTTTTTTTCCTTTGGGTTTTTTAAACTCATCTGTTTTAGGTCCAAATTGTTTACATATTTTAATAAAAAGATCATTTAAACCTTTACCACCACCTCTCGAAGATGACGGTGTTGAAGGACCTCCTCTTTCATCTCCTCTTTCACTTCCTGCTGATTCAATTGCACTTGAAGTTGCTGCAGCAACAGGTGCAACTTCTCTGGCAACACTTGCAATAGCCGCTGGGGCGGTTCCAGCTAACCTCTTTAGATCGACCAATTTCATCTTTAAAATATCTTGAATCAGAGCTTCTTTTTGTTCTTTTCCAAATATCATTTTTCCACCAAAACCTCGGATTTGAAAATCAAAAGCTCTTAGGAACTGCATAAAAGACTCAATTGCCTGACCTGGACCAGCAGCTTTTTCAGTACCTAAGTCTGATTTACTGTTGCTGTATTTGCTAAAATTATCTGTAAGTGCTTTTTTTAGAGATTCTAAATCAGTAATTCCTTTAAGGAATTCATTTGCATCTGCTCTTTCTTCTGCGTATTTAAGAAATTTTTCTGACAAATTACCTATTGTGTCTTCAAAATCGTCCTTAGGTTTAAATTTTTCGCCCCTTAGGGTTTTATAAAGATCTTCAATTCTTTCTTTTTGTTGTTTGATGTCGTCTTCTCTGGCTCCGGCGCCGTCGACTGCTTCTGCGACAGCTTTATTGCTCTCTTCTGTAATTAAATGAAGCGCCTCTTTAAGAGCTTTTGATTTTTTATAATTTTTTTCTGTTTTGATTTTTTCTAAAATTTTTCTTTCTAAAATGATTAATTCTTTTCTCTTTTTAATTTCATTTACAAGCTGTTGAATTGTTAACTCGTCTTTTTCTCCACCACTTTTTCTCGACTGAAGTTCGGCTTGTTCTGACGCTTTCTTAAAGAGGTTTATAAGTTCACTAGAAAAGCTTTCAAGATCTTCAAGCATAACATCTAGTTCTTTAAATTGTGGGTGCATAACACTTCTTGCAATGTTTTTAAACCAACCCCCTGGTTGATCTCCAAATTTCTTCTTTGAATTTGCAAGGAATTCTAATGCGTCTGAAGAGCACTGACGAAAAACTTGTTGAAGTGAAGGAGCTTTATCTAACCCTTCGATTGATTGAAGTTTTTTCATAACTGCTACAATTTTTTCATATTTTTCTTCGTTTACTGCCTCAGAAATGACTGGTAAAGTCCTGGACTTTAAATTTGAAAATTTCTTTATTTCATACTTTTCTTTCAAAGTCAGTTGAACCATATTTGCCTCTTTTATTTCCAATAGATATTTTCCATTCAACAGAATGTTTTCTTTCTTTTCACCTAAACACTTTTTCGTCTTATGAATATTGTCATTATCTAAAGAGGTCAGTAAAACATGGACGACAAAGAGTTAATTAAAAGATCTGTCTGGACTTCGTTCGAATTATCTAAGAACACGATAATTCAGAATATAATATCAGCAATCAACAATAAAAACATAAATGTTGACCCAAATAATCTTGGATACCTGGTGAACATTATTCAATCATCATCTGAAGAGGCTTATCAGAAGTGTATTGGGTCTATTTCGACTCAGATATTAGAGTCTGTCAAGTCAAACCCCGAAAAAGCTCCTCCGAAAGGAACTTCAAAAAAAAACTAAACTGGTTCTTTTGAGGTGAATTATGGGATCGGGCTTTAAACATCTAGTTAAGTGCAGATGTGTTATGACTCAATTTAAGCGTCTTAATAATCCACCTGCTCATCAGTTCTCCGTATTTTCTGAGGAGGAGGATGATGGGTCTATAAAACCAAAATATGCTCAGTGCAATAATTGCGGACTTATTCACAGGGTTATAGACATATGCAAGTCAGAAATCATGGATAAGAAGGAGGATATGTCGTCTCTTGTTACAGTCGAAGACCTGAAAGTAAATTTGAACTTGTCACCCAATATTGTTTTAATATTAGAGTCTAATAGCTGTGATCTCTCCACATGGGAGCTTGTATCTTATATCGTTGAAAAGAAACAATGGGGTAATTTTGTTGTACTAACATCGGAGTCTGAGTCAGGAATGGTTCATGGAAAAATACTTCAAATTTTAGGGGAGAATCTCTTCAAAGTAACCCCCTTTTCCCGTCAAGAACAGTTCAGAAAGGAATAACATGTCTGATCCAACATATTTTGGTCAATTTCAAAGTGAGAGGTTTGCTGCTGAATCTCAGGTTGCACGACAGATTGTAAGTGAAATTGGAAATTTTGGTATTAATGAGAGACAAAGATGGTTGATAATTCATCAACTTGCTCTTGAGTTGGAGAATCCCCACGAGATGAGAGAAGTTATAGGACTCATCAAAGAATTAAAGAGTGATTTGTTCTTATCAAACACAGGAGAGGATTAAAATGGGAAGAGTTATTACAGAAAATGCAGGAAATCTGACTGGTAAAATACCTCAGGCCTCGCCTGAAGACATGCTAATGCAGTCATTAATTGTACAGCATGACAATGTTAGAATTGTTGTTCTTCATGGGGACGTTAATGAACACACCATTTCCCATGTGGTGGTGCAACTTCTTCAGTTGGCAAACCAGAATCACAAGCCAATTCACCTTGTCATTTCAACGTATGGCGGTTCGGTTGACGAGATGTTCTCACTTTACGACACGATTAAGTTTCTTCCATGCCCAGTACATACGATTGCTCTTGGCAAGGTCATGTCGGCAGGAGTTCTTCTTCTCGCCTCGGGCGTCAAGGGCAAGAGACTTATTGGGCGTTCTGCTCGAATTATGATTCATCCAGTATCAGGCGGGTTATATGGAAATGTCTTCGAGGCCCTTAACGAGGTAAAAGAGCACCAGAGGCTTCAGGAGTTAATGGCAGACGCTCTTCAGCGTGAGACCAAGATGACCCGTGAAGACGTTGATAAGTTTATGAAGGCGGGACATGATTGCTATATCACGCCGGAAGAGGCTATTAAGCTAGGTATCGTTGATGGTTATGTTGGTGAAGGTGATAATCAGCTTACTGAAACAAAGAAGACAAAGAAGAAAATTAAAGTTTGATTTGTTCATTTGGAGATGATTAAGTTATAGAGTCACTCCAAATGCCTAAATTCAACTATGAGAAATTCTTTCCTTTCAAAACCATCAGAAATGAACAGAGAAGAGCAATTGAGTTTGCTCTTGATTCTTTTGAGTCGGGAAGAAGATTTGTAATTCTTGAGCTTGGAACGGGGTGTGGTAAATCTGCAACAGGTGTCACCATTGCTCGATATCTTGAAGCCTATGGGGATCCCATTCTGGATGACGAAGGAATGTCTTTGTCGGGATCTTATGTTCTTACAACTCAAAAAGTGCTTCAGCAACAGTATGTGACTGATTTTGGACCTGGGATTGGTCCTTCTAAAAACCTACTCTTAAGCATTAAGTCGTCCAAAAACTATACTTGTAATTTTTATAGTGATCAAACCTGTTCCGAATCTAGGCAGATTCTCTCTCAGCTTGGAAAAAAAGTTCAAGGAACTGAATTTCACAAACATTGCAGGGGAGGAAAATGTCCTTATGCAATTGACAAGCAAGAATTTATTGAATCTCCTATTAGTGTAACAAATTTCTCTTACTTTTTTTCTGAAACAATTCACGGAAAGAAGCTTCTTCCTCGAGGATTTCTTGTGATTGACGAGTGTCACAATATCGAATCAGAGCTTGGAAAGTTTGTTGAAATGACTTTTTCTGAAAAGTTCGCAAAAGAAATTCTAAAGTGTAAGATTCATACAAATCTTCAGTCCCAAGAAGAAGTTTTTTCTTGGGTGACTGGAGTATACAAGCCTGCCTTAAAAAAGAAGCTGAAGCATCTTGAGAAAGAACTCTCATCCAACCTTGAGTCTGGGTCTTTGCTCTCGACCGAGACAAGTAAGCAATTTGATCTTGTTAATAAGCATGCTTCAAAACTTGATATGTTTCTTGACTCTTATTGTCCTGATAACTGGGTTGTCAATACAATTGAACCAAAAGGGGATAGCAAAAGGTCAATGAGAAAATTTGAGTTTAAAGCCGTTGATGTCTCAAAGTTTAGTGAACCTTATCTTTTTAAATTTGGAGGAAGAATACTTCTTCTTTCGGCAACAATTGTCAACAAAGACGTCTATTGTAGATCTATCGGGCTTGACCCCGAAGAGATTTCATATATGAAAGTAGGCTCTCCATTTCCGGTTCAAAACAGACCTGTTCATTTTATACCTGCCGGGTCAATGTCAAAATCAGAAATTGACAAAACCCTGCCAGTTCTCACAGAGGCAGTAAAGATGATTCTTGACAGACACCCTCAAGAGAAAGGAATTATTCATGCTGTCAATTTTAAAATTTCTCAATATTTAATTGAGAACATAAAATCAAATAGACTTCTTGCTCATGATTCTCAAAATAGAGATGCAATTCTCTCTCAGCACTTAAAGAGTGATGCTCCCACTGTTCTTGTATCTCCCTCCATGATGGAAGGAGTTGATCTGTCCGACGACCTTTCTAGATTTCAGATCTTGTGCAAGATACCCTTTCCATTTCTGGGGGATCATGTAATCCTCAAGAGGCTTGAGAAAAATAAAGCATGGTATACATATCAGACAGTTAAATCTATTGTTCAGAGTATGGGAAGATCAATTAGAAATGAATCTGATTTTGCCACATCTTACATTCTTGATAATGACTGGGATAGGTTTTTATATCAAAACCGATATATGTTTCCAGAAGATTTCTTGAAATCAATTGTTGCCTAAACATCTTTAACAAATGTGTAAAATATCTCTCATTATTCGGGGGTAACATGGAAAATGTCCAGGAGTTAGAAAAGGCTGTTTTAGGAAAGTGGGCTGAGATCAAGGCAGCCATTGAGGCTCTTGAACCCGATATTGCCAAGAGCTCTAGAGGGGTTGTTGCAGCTGGTGTTAGAGCCCGAAAAGGCCTAAGAGTTCTTAAGAATTTGTCTTCTGATCTTGTTAAGATGACATATCCGGATGGTCGAGGATTAACTTTGTCTGTTAGAATTGAAGACCTTGTCGACTAATGTATCCTTAAAGCTTAAAACAAAGAACGCCTCATACGAGGCGTTTTCTTTTTGGGTGTTTAATTATAGCCAGGAGATTGATTATGTCACTATCAAGAAGAAGAAGAAGAAGAATGTTGAATTCAAAAATTTTGGATGAAAAAAATAGAAATAACGAAGTCGTTAAAGTTATTTCAGAACCAGAATTAGTCTTAAAAAATGAAGAGACACCGGATGATCATGTTGAGATTGTTCAGGTCACTCAAGAACAACCAATTAAAGCTGACGTCCTCGAGGCTCCGCAGGTTAATGAACCAGCAGTCCACTCCGAGACATTAGAAGAAAAGATTGATGATTCTGTTTTGGTTGACAACGACGCTGTAACAACCAAAAAGAAAGGAAAAAGATTCGGAAAGGATTAATTCATCCTTCACAAAATGAACGTGCCCTTTCAAGAATTTCTTTCTCAATTTGGCAAATTCTCATCCTGGTTAGTCCATATATCTTTCCTATTTCTTGAAGAGTATGCTCACCATTTGAAGATGAGATCATGACACAGTTCTTTCCTTCTTCATGCGGAATCCAACTGGAGCAAGATTTTCTTTGACAGTTTACGTTATTTGCCTTTAGAATTTTAAAGCATGATGTTCCTTTTACTATTTCATCTGAATTGTTTTTCATATTTTCTCCCACTTGTAACACTTTAGAAAGTTTTGAAATTTTGTACAAGATAGAGACATTTTAAAGATTCAATTTTCACAAGAGATAATACCCATTAAAATCCGAATAACGGAGATTAAATTGATCAAAAAAACATATGTTCTTGATACTAATGTCCTTTTAAGTGACCCAAACTCTTTATTCTCATTCGAAGAGCATAATGTTGTTCTTCCAATTGCAGTTCTTGAAGAGCTTGACAATCACAAAAGCAGACAAGATGAAGTGGGTCAAAACGCAAGATCTGTATCAAGAACCCTTGATGAGCTAAGGATGTCAGGATCCCTTCTTGAAGGGATTGAGCTAAAAACCGGAGGAACACTAAAGGTTGTCTCTATTCATCCTCAAAAGTTCGTTGACCTTCCGATCGAGCTAAGATCAACGAAGCCAAAAGTTGACAACATGATTATTGCCCTCATGCTGTCTCTAGGCGAGGAAGAAGTCCCTATCTTGGTGTCTAAGGACATTAACGTCCGTCTAAAGTGTGATTCTTTGGGGATAAAGTGCGAAGACTACTTAAAGATGAGAGTGTCTCATGATCCTAGAAATATGTACAGAGGCGTTGAAGTAATAGATGACCTGACATATGACGAAATTGAGTCTTTTTATCGTGAAGGATCACTAACATTGCCTGATCACATTCTGGAGGGGAAGAGGCTTTATCCAAATCAAATTCTAATTCTTAAAAATAAGAGCGAATACGACGGAAAGACCGTTAAGTCAGCAATTGCAAAATATGTTTCGAGTGATAAGCCTCTGAAGCATATTGAAAAAATTGATCAGGCCTTTAACCTAAAACCCAGAAACAAAGAGCAAGGTTTCTCGCTTGATCTTCTTTTTGATGAAAATATTAAGCTGCTGACCCTTGTAGGGCCCTCTGGAACAGGAAAGACTCTTCTTGCAATCTCTGCAGCACTTGCACAGCTAAAAGGGTTGGGCGATGTTCCTAGGTATGACAAGTTAATTGTCACAAGACCTGTACAACCCCTAGGAAAAGACATCGGCTTCCTTCCGGGAACCCTTGAGGAGAAAATGGAGCCCTGGATCGCCCCGATTCGTGACAATATTAATTTCTTAATGGGTGCTTCAAAGAAACCAAGTCGAAGAAAAACAAACGATGACTCAGATTCAAAGATGCATTATTTGACGCTCCTGCAAGATAGAGGTTTAATTGAAATTGAGGCAATCACGTTCATTAGAGGGAGATCAATTCCAAATTCTTTCATTATCATCGATGAGGCTCAAAACCTTTCAATGCATGAACTGAAGACCATTGTAACTCGTGTAGGAGACAATACTAAGATTGTTCTGACAGGTGATATTGAGCAGATTGATAACGTCCATGTAGATGCATATTCAAATGGTCTGACTGTTGCCGTAGAAAGATTCAAGGAGTATCCTATTGCAGGACATGTGACCCTTATCAAGGGAGAAAGATCTGAACTTGCAACTCTTGCATCTCATATTTTATGATCCCGATTTAAACCTAGGAGATAATGTAAGAATATATGTCAGGAATTTTAGACAGCAAAACACGAGTTCTTGATACTCTCATTACTCTTGAGGGAAGAAAGCAACTCATGAACGGTGGAATGAACATTAGATATGTGTCATTCACCGATGGTTCTGTTGTCTATAAAGAAGATTTATTCAACTCTGGGTCGTCTGATGATGCAACACAAAGAGTTCAATTTGAAGCATCAAATTTACCTCACGATCGAATCACATTTGGTTCAAATGAAACGGGTCGAATAAATGCCTCTGTTGAGTCAGGGTTAAATGTTGTAATTCGAGACGGCAAGATTATTGAATCTTTTTCTTCAGATTTGGTCGGAGATGTTTCTGATCAAATTCACTCTTCGTCCATTAATAATTTTAAGAAAAATATTCTAATCTCCAATATAGACCCTGTTTTTGATGACACAGATTTTGGTATCTCTCCGCCCGTTCCTGACGGAGGTATTGTTCATAATTTAAGCGGAAACACCTCTATAACAAGAAGTGACAAACTTGAAAATACCCTTGTTGATATCTACAGAGACCCAAAATTCAGCAATAAAAGGCGATATAAATTTTTACCTCCTATTTCAAAGACAACCGACCCTAGCGTCGACAAGAGCAGTTATGCATCTTTTAGTTCAAGAGTTATTGCCCAATATGCTCCGTGGGGATTAATTGGAGGAGAAGAGGGACAGCTTACCATCGATGAGATTTTTAACAGCCACTTGAAGCATGTCAGGTCGGATCTGTCTCGATCTTTTAAATTTGATCCTACATCAAACCTTAATAATATTATGATTCAAGGGTTTGACAATATCGTTAATGACGGAATCATTTCCTCCACAGAAAAGATTGTGTTTGTGGATTATGGAATTCATAAAACACCAAGAGACAATGAATGCGTCAGGGCTCTAGGAATTACCTCTGATGAAGTTCATGTCGTTTTTGCCGGAAAATTCTACAAAAAACCACCAGAAGATAATCCATCCTTCTCATTCGTTCATCTTTTTACACTGTTTTTTGGATAAAAAATGTTTATTTATAATCCACAAAGAAGAATACCTGCTCTAACTATTGATAATAATTTTTTTAAAATTATTTCAGAGGATGATGAACATTTTACTGTACAAGTAAATTACAAGATTAGTCAATCTTTTGCATTAAGAAATGGATGCAATAACGTTAAAATAACGGTCTTTTCAAAGGTTCTTTTGCCTGAAAGAATTAGAGAAACCCCTGGAGATCCACAAAGATCTCTTGACAGCATTTTAACATTTAACTCAAGAGCAATTGTAAGAGACAACGAACAGAATAAGTTAATTTTAGGTCAATTTACATCTGACATAACATCAAGAGTCAATAACCTTGCTATTGCTGATATCCTTGCGGGAAAGAGACCCGACCAGATTGATGGACTAAAGAAGAGATCCATTAAATTTACTGATCAAAAATTTATTGCAAATATTCCGGGAGAAAAAAGAGTCTTAACCCATGAAAATAAATCAACCCCTCCGTCGACTGAAAACATTAGAGGCTTTAGCATTAATGCTATTGTAAAAGACAAAATCGATCCTGCATCTCTTCCTAAAGAAATAGGAAAAGAACAGTCAAAAGTAAATTTAAGAAAATCTATTCTTGTCTCCAAGAAAGATTTCTTTGGCAAAGAGGGCGCCTTAAACCTTAAGAGGCACTTTCAGCCAACATTAACTGGGAGGACAAGCCCCTTTAAACAGATTATAACCTCTGATACATCAGATTTAATTCAGGTCCCATGCGAATTTAAAATCAAAAAGAACATTAATAGAATTATCGTTAGGCTCGAATTAATATCTGCTAAATTCGTGGATCCACTTGACTTTCAAGAGAAGGTATTCGAACTCACTGATCAGATAACTCTGTTAAGGAAGATAAAAACCCCCCCTGTTGTCACAATGACCCCTGACAAGAACAGGGTGATATTTTCCATTCTTCAAAAAGACAGGTATGCAGATACTGTCTCTGTTTATGCTAAGAGTGTTTTAAAATCAAGCCGGGAGACTCCAGGTTACTCGCTTGTGGGGTCTCACTCTATTCAACCGGGTAATTTAAAAAAGATCTCTTTTCCAAGGCCTGTTCAGAGGACAACAATATACAGGTTTATATCTTCTAAATCGGGAGATGTTTGTCCCACTTTTTCAAGCCATGTTGTACCGCCTGCTCGAGGATCATCTCAACCATCCGATATATTAATCGACTCTGTCCTCTCCTCAAGACCTGGGTTTGCAATCCTTTCAGTCAGCGGGTTGTCAGATAAAGTGCTGTCTGTTCAGTTTCTTTTTAGGGACGGAAAGAAGAAAAGAGGAGATTTTGAACATGCCGGAAAATTAATTATTCTCTCTCCCGAAGAGAGAAAATCAGGAGCATGTCAAATTGAGTTTGGTCCTTTAAAGCATGATCGAGTTTATGATTTTTCATGTAAAACGAAGTATGCGTCAGGAGTCTCCAAAAATGAAGGACAAAATATCCTTCATTTTTATGATAGTCGAATAATACCCCAAAAAGAAACTGTTGAGATTACAAATTCGTCTTTTGTCAACGATGACTTCTCCTTCGACTTTAACATAAAGAGCAAAGAGGGAAACATCGATCTAACAAAAAAAGCTTTGTCAAGAGTCTCTAATCTTACAGAGTTTCAAGAGGAGATAAAAACCCAAAAGGGAGAATTAAAGTCCGCGACAGCTTTTCATGTTAAGAGAGTAAACCTAAAAACGGGGAAAAAAGAGGATCTAGGAATAACTGCAGACACAAAATTCTCCGACAGGGAGATGTCATTGAAGTCAGGTGTATCTGCTGCAACAAAGAGTGACTCTTTTAGATATGAACTTTCTGTTCTTTCCGCTCAACCTGAAACACTTTTTTCAGAACATAAAAGGGAGATAAAAGACGATAGAGAGGCAAAGATATACCAATACTCACCTGCAAAATGGATGAATAACAAGGCTTTGGTGCGTGGAATAATTCCTGCCAAGACGAGCAATAATTTTGAGGAATCAAAATCAGGTGTTGTTCTCATGACCACAATTGTTGGTGAAAGAACTGTCTCTTCTGTAAGGTCTGTTAATGTCTCACATGAAGCCGAATATGCAACAATAAATTTTGAAGTTAATGGAAGTTTTAATAATTTCGATCATTTTGTAATATCAAAAATTGTTAATGAAGAGAAAATCATGATTGACTCATTACACTCACAGTTCTTAAACTTA